>FZPV01000027.1_pt1 | contig 36634 bp, 34 predicted proteins | sample 1534821 | NCBI WGS metagenome assembly FZPV01 (sample SAMEA104161955, study PRJEB21768) | metagenome | isolation source: underground water
AACCTCCAGGCCGGACTTCTTGAAATCGTGAAATTCCACGCTGATGTCATATTGCGCCAGCCAGTCGCGCGCTTTCTTGACCGTGTTGCAATTGGCAATGCCGTACAATTTAATCAAGAGATGTCCAGATCGAGTTTGATGCCGGAAAAATCGGAGCGTGGCGCAGTGGATTTCGGTGCATCGGGGTTGGGGGCGAATTCCGGTACCGGCATGGTGCTGGTGCGCTCCGAGAAATCCACCAGTGCGGACAGATTGCTGGCCGAGTCGGCGTTGCGCATTGCCTCTTCCTTGCTGATGATGCCGGCCTTGAACAGTCGGTACAACGCATGCTCGAAGGTTTGCGATCCGGCCGACACGCTCTTGTCTATCGCCTCGTGGATTTTTTCAATTTCGTCGTTCTTGATCAGATCGGCGATCAGCGTGGTGTTCAGCAACACTTCCACGGCGGGAACCTGTTTGCCATTCACGGTGCGCACCAGCCGCTGCGAAATCACCGCGCGCAGACACATGGACAGGTCGGATAACACGCTCTGGCGCGAATCGTAGGGGAAGAAATTGACGATGCGGTTCAGCGCGTGATAGCTGTTGTTGGCGTGCAGCGTGGTCAGGCACAGGTGGCCTGTCTGAGCAAAAATCAGCGCGTGTTTCAGGGTGTCGCGGTCGCGCACTTCGCCGATCATCAGCACGTCCGGGGCTTCGCGCATCCCGCTGGACAGCGCATTCTCGTAGTTAAGCGTGTCGGTGCCGATCTCGCGCTGGTTCACGATGGATTTGCCGTGCCCGAATATGTATTCGACCGGGTCCTCTATGGTCAAAATATGGCCGCTCTTGGTATTTTTGCGGTGCTCGATCATCGCGGCGAGCGTGGTGGACTTGCCCGAGCCGGTTGCGCCGACCACCAGCACGAGGCCGCGCTTTTCCATGATCAGCTCTTTGAGTATAGAGGGCAGGTGCAGGTCTTCCACCTTGTCGATCTTGCCCTTGACGTGGCGGATCACGATCGCGATATCGCCGCGCTGGCGGAAGATGTTGACGCGGAAGTTGCCGGTGCCGTCGGCGCGGAACGAGAAGTTCATTTCCATTTCGGATTCGAACTCGGCGATACGCTTCGGCGACATCAGCTCATAGGCGATGCGCTTGATGATCTCTGCATCCAGGATCTGCGCGTTGACCGGCATCGCGATGCCGTCGATCTTGATGTTGACCGGTGCGCCGACCGAAAAGAACAGGTCGGAGGCCTGCTTCTCGGCGGCCAGTTGCAGCAAGGGTGTGACGATCATCGTGATCTCCCGGTATGTAGGGGCGCAATTCATTGCGCCCTTGAATGCGGGCGCGATAAATCACGCCCCTACGGTATTAAATGCCTCTCAGCAATTCGTTGATGCCGACTTTCGACAGGGTCTTCGCATCCACTTTCTTGACGATCACCGCGCAGTACAGGCTGTAGCTGCCGTCCTTGGAAGGCAGGCTGCCGCTGACCACGACCGATCCGGCCGGTACGCGGCCATACGTGACTTCGCCGGTTTCGCGGTCGTAGATCTTGGTGCTCTGGCCGATGAACACGCCCATCGAGATCACCACGTTGTCTTCCAGGATCACGCCCTCGACGATCTCGGAACGTGCTCCTACAAAACAATTGTCGCCGATGATGGTTGGGTTGGCCTGCACCGGTTCCAGCACGCCGCCGATGCCGACGCCGCCGGACAGGTGCACGTTCTTGCCGATCTGCGCGCAGGAACCGACCGTGGCCCATGTGTCCACCATCGTGCCTTCATCGACATACGCGCCGATGTTCACATAGGAGGGCATCAGCACCACGTTCTTCGCGATGTATGCGCCCTTGCGAGCGGCGGCCGGCGGCACCACGCGGAAGCCGCCTTCGCGGAAGTCGCGGCTGTTGTAGTCGGCGAACTTCGACGGCACCTTGTCGTAGTAGTTCGTGAAGCCGCCCTTGATGAAGGCGTTGTCTTCGAGACGGAACGACAGCAGCACGGCCTTCTTCAGCCACTGGTGGGTGACCCACTCGCCGTCGATCTTTTCGGCGACGCGCAGCTTGCCCTGGTCGAGCTGGGTGATGACGTTATCGACGGCTTCCTTGAGTTGCGCCTCGGCGTTGCGCGGCGTGATCTCGGCGCGGCGTTCAAAACCTTGTTCGATGATTTTCTGCAATTGATCCATGATGATTTCCAGTTGAGTTTAGTTAAGCGTTGAGACGAAACGGGCGATGCGCTGGGCGGCTTCCACGGTTTCTTCCGTGTTCGCGACCAGCGCCAGACGCACAAAATTTTCGCCGGGGTTCACTCCCTGCGCGCTACGCGCAAGATAGCTGCCCGGCAATACCGTGACATTATAGTCGCGATACAAGGCTTGCGCGAAGGCGGTGTCTGAGATGGGCGTGCGTATCCACAGGTAGAAGCTGGCATCGGGCAGCGCGACCGGCAGCACCGGTTCGAGTATCTTCACGACCCTGGCGAATTTTTCCGCGTACAGGCGGCGATTCTCCGCGACATGCGTCTCGTCGTTCCACGCGGCGACGCTGGCGGCCTGGATTGCCGGATTCATCGCCGAGCCGTGGTAGGTGCGGTACAGCGTGAATTTCTCGATCACCTTCGCATCGCCCGCGACGAAACCGGAACGCATGCCCGGCACGTTGGAGCGCTTCGACAGGCTGGAGAACACTACCAGGTTGCGATAATCATTACGTCCCAGCTGCCGCGCGGCCTGCAGCGCGCTGAGCGGCTTCTCGTCGAAATAGATCTCCGAATAGCACTCGTCCGACGCGATCACGAACCCGTAGCGGTCGGACATCTCGAACAGCGTCTGCCATTCGACCAGCGGCATCACATGTCCGGTCGGATTGCCCGGCGAGCACACGTAGATCAGCTGGGTGCGCTGCCAGACCTCTTCCGGCAGTTGCGCGAAGTTCAGCGCGTAGTCGTCTTCCGGAAGCGTGTTCAGGAAGCAGGGCGTCGCTCCCGCCAGCAGCGCGGCGCCTTCGTAGATCTGGTAGAACGGGTTGGGGCAGACCACGGCGGGGTCGTTTTTGCTGCGGTCGATCACTGCCTGCGCGAATGCGAACAACGCCTCGCGGCTGCCGTTCACGGGCAGGACCTGCGTCCTGGCATCCGGTGCCGGAATGCCATAGCGCGCGGCCAGCCAGTCGGCGATCGTGCCGCGCAGCGCGTCGCTGCCGGCGGTTGTGGGATAATTCGCCAGTCCGCCGAGGTTGTCGGTCAGCGCATCGCATATGAATTGCGGCGTGGCATGCTTCGGTTCGCCGATGGACAAGCTGATCGCGCGGTAGTCCGGGTTCGGCGTGACTTCGCGAAACAAGGCGGCGAGCTTCTGGAACGGATAGGGCTGGAGTTTATTCAGATCGGGATTCATGATGCTGTTGCCGGAATGACGGAATCGTAAAGTGCTGTGATTATAAAGGTGTCGCGAGTGCCATCAAAACAAAATCTGATGCCGATTGCCGGCGTGTTGAGCGGCGCGCTGGTGTGGGGGCTGATCTGGTATCCCTTCCGCGTGTTGCAGGATGCCGGCGTATCCGGCGCGCTGGCGACGCTGATCACCTACCTGCTGGCGATGCTGTGCGGCGCGTTCATGCTGCCGCGCGTCTGGCGCGAACTTCGCCCAGGCAATAAAGGCGGGGCCGGCTGGTGGGCGATAGGGCTGGTGTTGAGCGCGGGCTGGACGAATTTCGGTTATGTGCTGGCGATATTGCACGGCGAGGTCATGCGCGTGCTGTTGCTGTTCTATCTCGCGCCGCTCTGGACGATATTGTTCTCCTACTGGCTGCTCGGCGAACGCCTGAACCGCTCTGGCTACCTGATCATCGCGCTGTCGTTCGGCGGTGCGCTCATCATGCTGTGGAAGCCGCAACTTGGCCTGCCGCTGCCCAGCAATCTTGCCGAATGGATCGGCCTGTCGGCGGGTATGGCTTTCGCGCTGTCCAACGTGGTGTCGCGTCGTGCCGCACATCTGAGCGTGGAGGCGAAGTCCTGCAGCGTGTGGTTCGGTACGGCGCTGCTGACCGCACCATTGCTATGGTGGCAAGGCGGCCTGCAGAATCAATTGCTGGCGATCGATGCGCATGCCTGGGTGATCCTTGCACTGCTCGGCGTCGTGCTATGCACCGTCAGTTACTCCGTGCAGTATGCCCTTGCCTGCATGCCGGCCAATCGCGCGATCATCCTGTTCCTGTTCGAACTGGTGGTCGCCGCGGTTTCATCGTATTTCCTCGCCGATGAGGCGATGGAGCTGCGCGACTGGCTGGGGGCGGCGCTGATCGTTTCTGCCAGCCTGTTGTCGGGAAAGCTGTATGCGGAGTCGAAATAGGGGGCTTCGGCAGTTTATTTTGCATTGTTTTGTGAATTACCTTGACGGCACTAGCCAAGTAGGCGTAAAAGGCTTCCAGGTATTTGATTCAAAGCCACTGCAGTACTGGTTTTCCGTGTGCAATCTTCGATTCAAATAGTTTCGCGGGAGTTTTTCCCGTTTTTTAATAAGGAAGTAATCGCATGGCAACTGGTACAGTTAAATGGTTCAACGACGCAAAGGGTTTTGGCTTTGTTACTCCCGATGATGGCAGCGAAGACTTGTTCGCGCACTTCTCGGCAATCAACATGAACGGCTTCAAGTCGCTTCAAGAAGGCCAAAAAGTCAGCTTCGACGTGACACAAGGCCCTAAGGGCAAGCAGGCATCCAACATCCAAGCAGGCTAATCGCTTCTTGATGTGGTAAAAAAGCCCGGCACGCAAGTGCCGGGCTTTTTTTTGCCGTCAGATTCGAGCAGGCCCCTTTAGTTATTGGCCAACGACGCAGTACCGTTCACCCCCGCGCGTTCGACTTTCATCTCATGCATGTGGAGCAGCAGTTCCTGTTTGATCTCGCGCAGTTTTGCCTTGATTGCCGCCTCGTTCCTGCTGCCGATACGCATCAGGATGCGCTGACCGCTGGAACGCCTTTCCAGATCCGGGTCGGCGTACTGGTACAGCACATTGGGCTGGACCAGTCGAACAGGATCTTTGATGTCTGGCGTAGCGATCAGGTCGTCGAGCGCCACGATCAGGCGGTCATTGAAATATCTCTTCGGATAGCCCAGTTCTTCATAGGCCTGCTGGAACAGCGGATAGAGGCGGACATAAAGTTCGACCAGCCGTTTGGCGTCGATAGCCTTGGCGATCCTCGCATAGTGATTGTAGCGCGCCGCGTTCTTCGGGCTGATGGTCGGGTCGCTTTCCGTGCCTGCCGTGACGAACTTGCCCGGTGCTCGCTCGACCGGCATCACGCTCATCGGCGCACGCCTGCGTGGCAGGTTGTCGACGGTGGCGACGAAGTTGCGGATGATCCGTTCGGTGTGGAAGAACCTCATCAGCGCTTTGTTGCTGACCAGCCCGGCCAGGGCATCGAGCATGAACTTGTCGCTCTCGGCCAGCGCGGGCAGCGGAGGCGGTGCCGGAGGCGCCTCAAGCACTTGGCGCACCTCGGGCTTGGGCGGAGGTGGTGGGGGCGGAGGAGGAGCCTGCACCTGCACCGGTTCGGGTTTCGGCTGGCTATGCTGCCAGTAAAAATAGCCGGCGAGGACCCCGGCGAAAACGACCACTGCAGCTACCGCTATCCAGATGTTCCTTTTCATGGCTGAGCCCTCCGCATGATTATTACGCCACCGTCACGTCCCTTGCGAGATATACATCCTGAACCGCATTGAGCAGCGCAATGCCGTCAGGCAGCGGCTTCTGGAAGGCCTTGCGCCCCAGGATCAGTCCCATGCCGCCGGCGCGCTTGTTGATCACCGCAGTGCGCACTGCCTGCTGCAAATCGTCCTTGCCCGATTCGCCGCCCGAGTTGATCAGGCCGGCACGTCCCATATAGCAGTTCGCCACCTGGTAGCGCACCAGATCGATCGGGTGGTCGGTGGTCAGTTCGCTGTAAACCTTGGGATGGGTCTTGCCGAATTTGAGCGCGTTGTAGCCGCCGTTGTTCTCGGCCATCTTCTGTTTCACGATGTCGGCGTTGATGGTCGCGGCCAGGTGGTTGGCCTGGCCGGTCAGGTCGGCGGACACATGGTAGTCCTTATCGGCGGTCTTGAACGCCGGGTTGCGCAGGTAAGCCCATAGCACGGTCGCCATGCCTAGGCTGTGGGCATGCTCGAACGCCTCGGATACCTCCTGAATCTGGCGGCGCGAGTGTTCGGAACCGTAGAACACCGTCGCGCCGACGGCCACCGCACCCATGTCGAACGCCTGATCGACGCTGGCGAACAGCGTCTGGTCGTAGATGTTGGGGTAAGTCAGGATTTCGTTGTGGTTGATCTTCACGATGAACGGAATCTTGTGCGCGTAGCGGCGCGCGACCGAGGATAGCACGCCGAGTGTCGAGGCCACGCCATTGCAGCCGCCTTCGATTGCGAGCTTGACGATGTTCTCCGGGTCGAAATACATCGGGTTGGGCGCGAACGACGCGGCGCCGGAATGTTCCACTCCCTGATCCACAGGCAGCAGCGAGAGATAGCCGGTGTTCGCCAGCCGCCCGTGCCCGTACAGGGTCTGCAGGCTGCGCAGCACGCCGACCTTGCGGTCTTTCATCGCCACCACGCGATCCACGTAATCTGAACCCGGCAGATGCAGCGATTCCTTCGGGATGCCGGTACAACGATAATCCAGCAGATGCTTTGCTTCATCACCCAGTAATTGCACGATGTTCGTCATGATCTCGCTCCTGATGGTTGGCATGGAAAGAGCATATTACTCCTGTTGCGGCACAAGAGAAGTCCCACCTCCTGTGTATAATTTTGCATCTTACATACCTCTGTCTACACCGCATGAATACGCAAGCCAAATATCTCGGAACACCGCTACATCCGTCCGCCACCCGCGTCATGCTGCTCGGCAGCGGTGAACTGGGCAAGGAAGTCATCATCGCGCTGCAGCGTCTCGGCGTGGAGACCATCGCGGTGGACCGCTACGCCGACGCGCCCGGCCATCAGGTCGCGCACCGCGCGCATGTCATCAACATGGCCGACGGGCAGGCGCTGCGCGCGTTGATCGAACAGGAGCAGCCCCACCTGATCGTGCCGGAGATCGAGGCCATCGCCACCGACATGCTGGAACAGATCGAGCGTGAAGGGCTGGCGCGCGTGATCCCAACCGCGCGCGCCGCAAGGCTCACGATGAACCGCGAAGGCATACGCCGCCTGGCCGCGGAGACGCTGGGCTTGCCGACTTCGCCGTATCGTTTCGCCGACAGCCTGGACGAGCTGCGCGCCGCGATAGAGCACATCGGCTATCCGTGCATCGTGAAGCCGGTGATGTCGTCGTCCGGCAAGGGGCAATCGAAACTGGACAGCGCAGCCGATGTGGAAACCGCGTGGAACTATGCCGCCAGCGGCAGCCGCGTGGATCAGGGCAGGGTGATCGTCGAGGGCATGATCCATTTCGATTACGAGATCACGCAGCTCACCGTGCGCGCGCTGGGTGCGGATGGACAGACCGAGACGCATTTCTGCGACCCGATCGGGCATGTGCAGGTACACGGCGATTACGTCGAAAGCTGGCAGCCGCAAGCGATGCCGGAACTGGCCTTGCGGCGTGCACGCGATATCGCGAAGAGAGTCACGGACGACCTCGGCGGCCTCGGCATCTTCGGCGTGGAACTGTTCGTCAAGGGTGACGAGGTGTGGTTCTCTGAGGTCAGCCCGCGCCCGCACGACACCGGCATGGTGACGATGTGTTCGCAGGTGCAGAACGAATTCGAACTGCATGCCCGCGCGATCCTCGGCCTGCCGGTGGATACCGCGCTGCGCGCGCCGGGCGCTTCTGCGGTGATCTACGGACAGCATGAAGCGAAGGGCATCGCCTTCGCCGGCGTGGACGAGGCGCTGCGTGTGCCGAACAGCGACATACGCCTGTTCGGCAAACCGGAATCCTTCGCGCGCCGCCGCATGGGCGTGGCGCTGGCGACGGGCAAGGATACGGATCAGGCGCGGGCACGCGCGAAGCTGGCGGCAAGCAAGGTCGTTCCGGTGAAAGTGTGATGATCGCCGGCATACTGCACGCCACTTTTCTGACCCAAGACCTGCAGCGATCCCGCGCTTTTTATGAAGGCGTGCTCGGTTTAAAGCCCGATTCGGATCGCCCGGCGATGAGCTACGACGGTGTGTGGTACGGCGTGGCGGATAGGCAGCAGATCCACTTGATGCTGCTGCCCGACCCGGAGGCCGGATTGCCGCGCCCCCATCACGGCGGACGCGATCGCCATGTCGCGTTGGCGGTGTCCGATCTGGCTCAGTTGAGTGAGCGGCTGGATCAGGCCGGAATCGTCTACACGCTCAGCCAGTCCGGCCGCCGTGCGTTGTTTTGCCGCGACCCGGACGGCAATGCGCTGGAGTTCATCGCGGCGAATTAAGGTGCCGGATTCGGGTACAGCGGGCGTAGGGTGCATTTCATGCACCATGGTGCGCACAGCGCACCCTACACAGTTACGTTATGCACACCATCACGGCGCCGGATTCGGATAGACGTTATGTACCGCCTCGATCTGTTCGAGCACTTCCGCCGGTAGCGTTATCTCGGCGCTGTCCAGATTCTCCTGCAGCTGCTGCTGGGTGGTCGCGCCGAGCAGCACGCTGGCGGTGAACCAGCGGGTGCGCGCGAAGGCCAGTGCCATCTGTGCCGGGCTCAGTCCCGCGTCGCGGGCGATGCGCGCATATTCCCTGCTGGCGGCGGGCACGTTGGGTTTGTTGTAGCGCTGGCCGAAGCCGGGAAACAGCGTGATGCGTCCCTTTGCAGGGATTTCCGGGGCGTGCGGGGCGGCGAGGTATTTGCCGGACAGATGGCCGAACGCCAGCGGGCTGTAGGCCAGCAGGCCGACATCGGCGTGATGGCAGACTTCCGCGAGGCCGCTCTCGAAACTGCGGTTCATCAGGTGATAGGCGTTCTGCACGGTGATGATCTTCGGCAGCCCCAGTTGCTCCGCGCAATGCACGAATTCGCCCACGCCCCATGGCGTCTCGTTGGACAGCCCGATGTAGCGTATCTTTCCGGCCTGGACCATGTCCGCCAGCGCCTCCAGTTGTTCGGCGACCGGCACGCTGTCGCGTTCATGGGAGGCTTCATAGCTGGTCGTGCCGAACATCGGCACATAGCGATCCGGCCAGTGGATCTGGTACAGGTCGAGGTAGTCGGTCTGCAGGCGCCGCAGGCTGCCGTCCAGGGCCGATTCGATGTGCTTGCGGTCGATGCGCGGGCCGTTGCGTATCCAGGCGAAACCGCGTCCCGGCCCGGCGATCTTGCTGGCGACGATCAGTTCGCTGCGCGGCTGGCGCTTCAGCCAGGTGCCGATATAGCTCTCGGTGCGTCCCTGGGTTTCGGCGCGCGGTGCGACCGGATACATCTCGGCGGTGTCGATGAAGTTCACGCCGCGCGATACCGCCAGATCGAGCTGCGCGTGTGCCTCCGCTTCGCTGTTCTGTTCGCCGAAGGTCATCGTGCCGAGGCCCAATGCCGACACGTGTAGTGTGCTTGCGCCCAATCGCCTGTATTCCATATTCGCTCCGCCCGGATAGTTGTCGCGATTCTACCCCACCTGCCCGATGTATTTTATTGGCTTTGGTGTATCATGATTTCCAGCAGCACGTACATTTTGCGAGGTGCAAAAATGATGCCTGTTCTGTTTCTTTCGCATGGCGCGCCCACGCTGCCGCTCGAGGCAGGGGAGACAGGCGCGGCATGGCGGGAGCTTGGTGCGAAATTGCCCAGGCCTTCTGCCATCCTGGTGGTCTCGGCGCATTGGGAGACTGACATCCCGACCCTCAGTCAGGCTATCCGCCCCGAAACCATCCACGATTTCGGCGGTTTCCCCAAAGAACTCTACCGGTTGAACTATCCCGCTCCCGGCGCGCCGGAAATGGCGCAGGCCGCCGCCCGTGCATTGCAACATGCCGATATTCCGGTGCTGCTGGACGACACCCGCGGGCTGGATCACGGCGCGTGGATTCCGCTGAGTTTCCTGTTTCCCGACGCGGATATCCCTGTCGCTCAGCTTTCGCTGCAACCGGATAGGGATATTGCCTGGCACTTCGCGTTAGGCCGCGCGCTGCATTCTTTGCGCAGGCAGGGCGTGCTGATCGTCGGCAGCGGTGCCGTCACGCATAATCTGGGGGCTGTATTCCAGCACCCGGAGGGTGAGCCGGTGCCGGACTGGGTGACGGAATTCTGCGACTGGATCGCGACGAAGATTGCCGAAGGCGATCTCGACGCGCTCAGCGACTATCGCAGTCTCGCGCCGCATGCGGTGAAGAATCATCCTAGCGACGAACATCTGCTGCCGCTGTTCGTGGCGCTCGGCGCGGCGAACAAGATAGACAATTCCGTGCATCTGAATCGCGTGACGATGCTGGGCATGCTGGCGATGGATGCGTGGCTGTTCGATCCCGAGGTTTAGGGAGCAGCCAGGTCTGGCGACACGAAACGCCAGTTCACTTCCGTTCGGTAACAGCATAAGCAAGGAGACAGAATCATGAAAACAGATACTGATTATCCGGTCCATGAGTTGATCGCGGAACGCTGGAGTCCCTATTGTTTCGATACCCGGCCGGTTGCGGATGACGATGTCCGGTCGATTTTCGAGGCGGCGCGCTGGGCGCCATCTTCCTACAATGAGCAGCCGTGGAGCTACATCGTCGCGAAAAAAGAACATGCTGCCGAGTTCGCGCGCCTGTTTTCCTGTCTGGTGGAGGGTAACCAGGCATGGGCGAAGGATGTCCCGGTTCTGGCACTAGGCATCGTCCGCCTCAACTTCGCCCGGAACGGCAAAAGCAATCGTACAGCGGCCCATGATCTGGGGCTGGCTGCCGGCAACCTGCTGCTGGAAGCGACGGCGCGCGGCCTTTGTGTGCATCAGATGAGCGGTATCCTGCCGGACAGAATCCGCGAGCTGTATCAAGTGCCCGAAGGGTATGAGCCGCTGACCGCGATCGCGATTGGCTATCAGGGCAGCGCACGAGCATGCGCTGATGAACTCGCGCAACAGGACGCGGCGCGCCGTCCGCGCAAGCCGTTGCGCGAATTCGTCTTTACCGGAAAATGGGGGCAGATCTCAGATATCGTTGCGTGACGCATCGAGTCCCGCAACGAGCTGCGCCAGCGCATCGGGTGACAGGCTGACCAGCGGGATGCGTCGTGCCTTGTCCAGCTGTGCATAGTGCCGCGAGGTCGCGCGGGAGTAGCTCGGGTCGTAATGCAGCGCGAGCAGTTCCGCGACCAGTGTGGCATAGTCTCCGGCATGAATCAGTGCGCTCCAGTGTTCCAGCTGCTTGGCGCCGTGAAAACGGTGCAGCGATTGCAGCTGGGCGATCAGCGTTTCCGGGTCGTCGAGAAAATGGCGGTAGTCCTGCAGCAGTCCGGCCACGCGTGTCTCCAGCGGCGTTTCCACCATCAGGCACTCTCCCGCATGCATCGCGGTAATCAATGCCTCGGGCAGCGTGATCAGGCCGATCTTGTTGCTCTCCGCTTCCACATACACAGGCCGTACCGGATCGAGCTTTTGCAGGGTTTGCAGCAGCGCGCTGTCGAACCATTTCTGCGAGGGTTGCGGCTGTCCCGGTAATTTCCCCAGCACCGAGCCGCGATGCTGCGCCAGCATCTCGAGGTCGAGCACCTGATGGCCGGTCTCGGCCAGCGCGGTGAGCAGATGGCTCTTGCCCGAACCGGTCGGGCCGCAGATCACGCGGAACGTGAATTTTTGCGGCAATGCTTCGAGCTTATCCAGCACGTCGCGCCGATAGACCTTGTAGCCGCCTTCCAGCTTGTGTGCCGCCCAGCCTACCTGCGCGAGAATGATGCTCATCGCGCCGCTGCGCTGCCCGCCGCGCCAGCAGTAGATCAGCGGTCGCCACGACTTGGGATGGGCGTGGAAGCGCGTCTGCAGATGCGCCGCGATATTTTTCGCGATCAGCGCGGCACCGACCTTGCGCGCCTCGAACGGCGACACCTGTTTGTACAGCGTGCCGACGGTGATGCGCTCCTCATCGGATAGCACCGGGCAATTGATCGCGCCGGGGATGTGATCCTCGGCGAATTCCGCCGGGGTGCGCACATCGATAATTTCGTCAAATTCGCCCAGCTGTGATAGGTTCGCGGTTCTGAACAACATTATTTAAGAGGTAGTCGTGTCCGAAGTGAAGTTGACCCAATTGTCTCACGGTGGCGGCTGTGGCTGCAAAATTGCGCCGGCGCTGTTGCAGCAGATTCTAGGCGAGGCCCAGGAAAAGCTGCCCTATGCCAACCTGCTAGTCGGCACCGAGACCAGCGATGACGCGGCGGTGTACCGCCTGAACGACCAGCAGGCCGTGATCGCCACCACCGATTTTTTCATGCCCATCGTCGACGACCCGTTCGACTTCGGCCGTATCGCCGCGACCAACGCGCTGTCCGACGTGTACGCGATGGGCGGCACGCCCATCATGGCGCTGGCCATCGTCGGCATGCCGATCAACAAGCTGCCGGTCGAGACCATACGCGCGATCCTGCAAGGCGGGGAGTCGGTGTGCAAGGCCGCGGGCATCCCGCTGGCCGGCGGCCACTCGATCGATTCCGTCGAGCCGATTTACGGTCTGGTCGCGATCGGCGTCGTGCATCCGGACAGACTCAAGAAGAACAGCGGTGCGCAGCCGGGCGATGTGCTGATCCTCGGCAAGGGGCTGGGAGTCGGCGTGCTGGCGGCGGCATTGAAGAAGAATGCGCTGTCTGCTGCAGGCTATGCGCAGATGATCGCCGCCACCACGCAACTCAATGCGGTCGGCAGCGCGTTGTCCGCGCTGGACGGCGTGCACGCGCTGACCGATGTGACCGGTTTCGGTCTGCTCGGGCACCTGCTGGAAATGTGCCGCGGATCGGGGCTGGATGCGGAAGTGAAGTTCGAACAGGTGCCTATCCTGTCCGAGGCGTTGCCGCTGGCGCAGCAGGGCTACGGCCCCGGTGCGATAGAACGCAACCTGGCGAGCTACGGACATGACGTGGAATTCGCCGCGCACCTGGAAAGCTGGCAGCAGCGCCTGCTGGCCGATGCGCAAACCAGCGGCGGCTTGCTGGTGTCTGTCGCCGAGGATACGGCGGAAGAGGTGCTGGCCTGTTTCAAGTGCGCCGGATTCGCGCAGGCCGCAGTGGTCGGCACGATGAAGAACGGGACGGGCAGGGTGGCGGTGAGCTAACGCTTCTTCGCGCTGCCGCGTACCTGTTCCGCCGGGTACTTCAGCGCATTCTTCTCCAGTTTGTGCAGCGCAGCCTCGCGCAAATCCACGTCCAGTCTGTCCGAGAGCCGCACCAGATACAGCAGCACATCGGCCAGTTCATCGGCAACCTCGGCCTTCTGTTGCGCCGCAAGGTCGGCAGATTGAGCCTCGGTCAGCCACTGGAAGTGTTCCATCAGTTCTGCGACTTCCACCATCAGCGCCATGCTCAGGTTCTTCGGCGAATGGAACTGTTCCCAGTCGCGCGCTTCGGCGAATGCGCGCAACTTGTCGCGCAACAGCAGCAGATCGGATGGGGCGGGCATATACGACTCCGGCGGGTTCGGGGAGCGGCTATTGTAATACGCGGCGGAGGAGATCGGTCGGCGCAGCGCTACCCGGGCGGGTAGCGCTGCGCCGTCTGGCTAACGTTGATACGCGTACATTTTATTCAGGAACGATGCGGCGTCCACGGTGGCAAGCTCGCGCGGCATGGCCGCGGGCTCAGCCGTCCCGGTGTGTTGCTGCAGGGCCAAGGCAGGATTCCAGCCCGCGTACAGCACCTCATCGCCGTATTGTGGATTGCCCGCTTCCGCCACCGCGTCGCTGCGTTCGATCTCGTAGTCGCTCATGCTCATGGTTACGATGCTCATGTCACACCTCCGGCTGTCGGGTTGCGGGGCGGGAACGTTGCCCTGTTGAGTAGGGTATCGGCAGGCGGCGGGAAAAGTTTAGCGCGCAGGCGGATCAGAACGACCAGGTCAGCTGTACGCTGATCCGGTCGCCCAGATTGCCGGCGTTGGTCAGCGCGTTGTTGCGCAATGCTCCGGCGGCGATCGCAGCGGGGTTCGTGACTTTCATGTCGCGCCATTCGTAATTGAAGATGGCGCGGGTAGCCGGATCGATGAAGTACTGGATGCCCAGCGTGGTGGTCGCGAACTCGCGCTCGTTGGCAAGGGTCTGCGTCATGAAATTCAGATAGTCGTAGCGCAGATCCGCTTCCCATTGCGGCAGGAAGCGCCAGCCGCCCTCCAGATACCAGCCGTCGGCTTTTTCATGCACGCCTGCCGCGAACGGCTGCCCCACGAAAGGCGGCGCCTGACCGCCCACGATCATGCCGCTGGCGCGCAGGTATTCTGCCGAGGCGCGGTAATCGCCTTGCAGATATTTGAGTCCGAGCCCTTCGCGCAGCAGCGCGTAGTGCTGCGTGCCGAACAGCCGCGCGCCATTCTGTCGCCACACGAACGCGCTGACATCTTCGCGGTTGGGGCCTTGCTTGCCGAGCAGGTACGAGGCCTGAAAGCGCAGCGTCAGATCCTTGTGTCCATCGCTGTCGAGCGGATGGTCGATCGCATCGCCGTTGGAGACCATCGCGGCATAGGAGTATTCCCACTGTCCCCGATTGAACCAGTCGTAGACCTGTACGCCCCAGTCCCGGTAGCCGGAGAACCCGCTGGACAGGTTCGCGCTGGAAAGACCGCTGGGGCTGACTGCTCCGTTGGACTGTACAGGCAGGCCCACCAGCATGTACAGCACCGCGTTGGAGTTATACACATAGGGCGAAGAGGTGTTGACCGCCAGCAGAGCCTCCTCGCTGGTCGGCAGCTTGAACAGCCCGGCGCGAACGCGTGCGCCCGGAATCAGGTTGAGGGTCAGCGACGCATCGGTCAGCATGACATCGTGGTAATACGTGGTGCCGTTCTGTCCGGCATCGAGTGCGACGAAATAATTGATTTCGTCGTTGAGCTTGCCGCGCACGCCCAGTCCGGCACGCAACACCTGGAACTGGTGCGGGTGCTGCAGGTTCGGCCAGTTAAGGTTGAGCGCGGTATATTTCCCGTTGTGGACGGCGGATGCCCCCTGAAGACCGCTGACCGGTTTGGCATCGATGTAGGTATAGATGGGCTGAACGAAGCCGAATACCCTGAATGCCGGGGCGTCAGGCAGCTCGTTGCCCTGCAGTCGCAGCCAGTTGGAAGCCTGGGCAGGGCAGGAGATTGCTGCTGCCAGCAAGATTGCGCAGAGTCTCATCGTCAGAGCGCCATCTTTCCAAGGTGTTCGGCGAATTCAACGGCAGGGATTGGGCGGCTGAAAAAATATCCCTGCGCCTCATCGCAGCCATACTCGCGCAGGAACGTGAGCTGGGCGGCAGCTTCCACGCCCTCTGCGATGACCGCCAGTTGCAGCGTATGTCCCAGCTGGATGATCGCCTTGACGATGGCCGCCGAATCCGGATCTTCGGCCAGGTCGCGCACGAAGGACTGGTCGATCTTGAGCTTGTCCACGGCCAGGCGCTTCAGATAGGAGAGGCTGGAGTATCCCGTGCCGAAGTCGTCGATGGATAGCTTCACGCCCATTTCCTTCAGACTGCGCAGGGTGTTGATCGCGACCTCGACGTCTTGCAGCAGGATGGACTCGGTAAGTTCCAGCTCCAGCAAGGGGGCGGGCAGGCCGGATAGTTTGAGGGCATTGGCTACGGTTTCGATCAGGTTACCGCGCTTGAATTGCAGCGCGGAGAGGTTGACCGCCATCACCAGCGGTACACCGTTTTCGCGCCAGATCTGGGCTTGCCGGCACGCTTCGCCGAGTATCCATTCACCCATCGGGATGAGCAGGCCGCTGCGCTCAGCCAGCGGGATGAACCTGGCCGGCGGGATCAGTCCCAGTTCGGGATGCTGCCAGCGTACCAGTGCCTCTGCACCGACGATGCGCCCGCTGGCGATGTCGATCTGCGGCTGGTAGTGCAGCAGGAATTCCTGGTTCCTGAGCGCATTGCGCAATTGCCCCTGCAGGCGCAGTTGCTCCTGCGCATCCATGTTCATCTTCTCGGAGAAGAAGCGGTAGGTGTCACGGCCGCTGTCTTTGGCTTGATAAAGCGCGGTATCCGCGTTCTTGAGCAAGGAGTCGAATTCCCTGCCATCGTCCGGATACAGGCTGACCCCGATACTGAATGTAGTGTTGATTGAATAGCTCTCGATCTCGAAGGGGGCGGCGAAAGACTCGATGATGTGATGGACGATGCCGCCGATAACCCTCATGTCGCGCAAATGGGGCAGCAGCACGACGAATTCATCCCCGCCCTGGCGGCTGATCGTGTCGGCGTCGCGCAGACAGCTGTGCAGGCGCTCGACCACGCGTACCAGTAATTTGTCTCCGTAGTTGTGGCCGAGCGTGTCGTTCACCTGCTTGAAGTTGTCCAGGTCGAGGAACAGCAGCGCCACCCCTGACTGTTCACGATCCGCCTGCGCTGTCGCCTGGACGAAACGGTCTCGCAACAACAGGCGATTGGGCAAACCGGTCAGAACGTCGTGATGCGCAAGAAATTCCAGCTGTTTTTCCGCGGCCTCATGTTCGGCGCGGGTACGCAGTGTTTCGATACCGTAGGCCAGATCGTTGGCGAGTTCCTCCAGCAAGGTCACTTCTTCCTTGCCGAAGGCGTCAGTAGCCGACGAATATATGGTGAGCGCGCCCAGCATGTGCTTCTTGCTGGACAAGGGTAGCGCGATACTGGAATGATAGCCGCTTGCCAGCGCGGCTTCGCGCCACGGTGTCATGCGAGGATTGGTCAGGTAATCCTGGTTGATGTCTGTCAACCCCATCCTGATCGCGGTGCCCGTCGGCCCCCGGCCCGGCTCCGTGTCCGCCCAGGAAATCTCGAGTCTCCCCAGGTAATCCTGGTCGTCGCCATACTGAGCGACCGGGCGCACGGATTTTTCCGCATTCTGTTCGGCAAACCCCACCCAGGCCATGCGATAGCCGCCTTGCTCGACTACCAGCCGGCAAATCTCGGACAGCAGCCTGGATTCTTCCGCCGCATGCACCAGCGCCATGTTGCAATCGCTCAACATCTTGAGCGCGCGGTTCAGCCGCTTCTGGGTTTGTTCCGCCTGTTTGCGTTCGGTGATGTCCTGACTGGCGCCTGTCAGCCGGGTGGTGCCCCCCTGTTCGTTCTTTTCGATCTTGAAGCGCACCAGCACCCAGCGGATTTCGCCGTCGGCACAGATGATTCTAGCCTCGGTCTGGGCATAGAAGCCCGGATTGTCGGTTGCCAGCGCCAGCTCGATATGTTTGCCGACCTGTTGCGCATCATCGGGATGGACCAGTCGACGGGCGAAGTCTGCCGCGCGCATGCGGTAGCCGCCCATCTGCGCGGCGGTCGTGTGGTGCAGCGAAAAATATTGGTCGTTGAAGATGAATTCATCGTTGGCTACCTCATATTCCCAGTGGCCCAGATGGGCGATCTCCAGTGCCTCGGAAAGATCGGCTTCGCTTTCCCGCAGCGCGGCTTCCGCTTGCAGGCGGACATCGAGCATTTCGTTGAATTCTCGCGCCACCTCGATAATCTCTGGTGGGCCGGACAGCTCGGCACGGATTTCATGCCTGCCTTTCCTGATGGCACGCGAGGCGGAAGCGAGCGCCCTGATCGGACGGGAGATCCGGCGCGCGATCAGCCAGGCGATGCCCAGAATCAGCAACAAAACGACCAAGCCCAGCAGCGCATCCCTGAACAGCGTGATGCGGAGCTGGGCGTAGACGGTGCTGGTCGGTATGCCAACATACACATACCAGCCCGCACCTTTTACCGGGGTGATGGCATAGAACCGGGGGACGGAATCGATGCCTATGCCCTCCATTTCACCGTCCTTTACCGCCAATATCTTTTGGATATTCGCATTGCCGTTCAGGTTCTTCCCCACCCAGCTTTCGGTATCGATATTGCGCCATACGAGTGTCCCGTCTGCGGTAATGACGCCGACGGTCGTGCCCGGCACAAGCGGCGCATTGGAAAGGTTGGGCTCGTACAGGGCCAGATCGAGCGGCAGGCCAAGAAAACCGTTCTTGACGCCAAGGTCATCGTGGATCGGGTACGTCAGCACAGTCACCCATCTGCCGGTGATGGGGCCAAAGAACGGATCGCTCACCACGAAACCATCCCCGGCAAGCGACTTTTTGAACCATGCCGCCTTGGTGACCGAAACGGGTTTGCCGCCCGGCTGGGGAACCGCAGAGCAGATCGCCGTCCCCCGCATGTCGACCACGGTCATGTTCGCGGATTTCGGGAACAGCTCGCGAAAATCCCACAATACCTGGTCGCAGTGTTTCGCGTCCGCCTTGCGGATCAGCGGTCGTTTGGACATCTGCACCAGAAGATCCCGGTTGGACTTCAGCACGCGGTCGACATCGGAAGATGCGACAACGGCTAGGGTGCGCGCAACGGATTTTGCTGCGGCGATCCTTTGCTGGGCCTCGCCGTAGATCGTATAGGCGAAAATCGCGATCATCGGCAATGTGATCGCCATCACCAGTGCCAGCAACTGGGCTCGGATTGTCAGGCGCAAGTGCATTTCAGGAAAGACGGCTGATGGCCGACCAGGCGTTTGTTCAAGAGGTGGGGGAGCGAACTCATCATGGTCAGGAGTGCGGCGCAAATGTTTTCCGCGATCCTGCATGAGTCGCGATTTCCGGCAGGCCGCGATTCAGGAGTGAAGAAACATTGGTTATACATGCGAAATTGCATCCGTCCTACGCCGAACGGCGTCGGCTAACTGCGGCTATCATATCGCAGATTCGTCGTTTCCAAGGTAAGGTTCGTGCTGAAATAAGAAAGGACATCCTTGCGGATGTCCTTTTGTATCTGGCGGAGAAGGGGGGATTCGAACCCCCGTTAGGATATTATCCTAAACACGCTTTCCAGGCGTGCGACTTAAACCACTCATCCACCTCTCCGAAAGGGCGCGCAGAATATACCAGAATGAGTTTTGCCGCAATCAGAAGTGGTTCTTCCATTCGCGCAATGCGGTAAATACGGCTAGTTCGCTGGTGTCGGACTGTCCGCACTGTTGCAGCGTGCGGATCAGTTCAGGCTCGGTGCAGCGCAAAAAGGGGTTGGTGGCTTTTTCCAGCGCGATGCTGGAGGGCAGGGTGGGCAGGTTTGCCGCGCGCAGTCGCTGGGTGGCGGCGATGCGTTGCTGCACGGCGATGTTGCCGGGTTCGCAGGCCAGCGCGAAGCGCAGGTTGGCGGCGGTGTATTCATGGGCGCAGTACACGCGGGTGTTGTCGGGCAGCAGGGCCAGGCGCTGCAGGGAGTGATGCAGTTGCGCGAGTGTGCCCTCGAAGTTCCGGCCGCAGCCCGCGCCGAACAGCACGTCGCCGCAAAACACCATTGCCGGGGAGATACCTGGCGCAATGAAGGCGATGTGGTCGTCCAGATGGCCGGGGGTCTCGATGATGTCGAATCTCAGGCCGAACTCATCGAATTCGAGCCGGTCGCCTTCGCGCAGGTCGGCTGTGATGTACGGATTTCCGGGATGTCGCCGTCCATGCACCGGCACGTTGTATACTTCGCGCAATTTTGCGATGCCGCCGATATGGTCGTGGTGGCGGTGGGTGCACAGAATCGCATCGAGTTGCAGGCCGTGCGCCTCCAGAAACGCCAGGGCCGGCGCAGACTCGCCGGGGTCGACCAGCAGCGCGCGCTGGCCGTCGTGGATCGCCCAGATGTAGTTGTCCTGCAGCGCGGGGATGGCGGTAATGTTGAACACGAAGCGAGTGAGGAAGTAGGCGATGCCGGATTGTAAGTTAATTGCGCGGAGTTTGAGCGAGTGGTTCGGCACCCCGCAGGGCGGCTATGTGCTGACACGGGAGCAGGCCTATTTCGACCGCACCATCGGCGATATCTTCGGTTATAACGCGCTGCAGCTGGGGTTGCCGGAGCATGATTTCCTGCGCAGCAGCCGCATGCCGTTGCGCATCGCCGGCGCGGATAGCCAAGGGGCCGGTGTGAGGCTGTGCGGCGAGGAGCTGCCGTTCGCCTGCGACAGCCTGGATATGGCGTTGCTGCCGCATGTGCTGGAGTTCGCCGAGCACCCGCACCAGATATTGCGTGAAGTGCAGCGGGTGCTGAGGCCGGAAGGGAACCTGATCATCAGCGGTTTCAATCCGCGCAGTCTGTGGGGCATGCGCCGCGCATTGGGATGCAAACAGGGTTATCCGTGGAGCGGGAACTTCATTGCGCTGTCGCGCCTCAAGGACTGGCTGGCCTTGCTCGGTTTTGAAGTGGTGGGGGGGCGGTTCGCCGCCTATGCGCCGCCGTTCCATCAAGCCAGATGGCTGGAGCGTTGTGCCTTCATGGAGGCGGCGGGCGACCGCTGGTGGGCGGTCAGCGGCGGCGTGTATTTTCTGCATGCGGTGAAGCGTGTGCACGGTATGCGGCTGATCAAGCCGCAATGGAACGAGGGACTGGTGAGCAAGCTGCTGCCGGTCACCCCTAAATTGAACAACAAGATTACGCAGCGCAGCAAGGTTGATTCGCAATGAACAAGGATACTGTTGAAGTTTTTACCGATGGCGCATGCAAGGGCAATCCCGGCGTGGGCGGCTGGGGGGCGCTGCTGCGCACCAAGGGCAAGGAACGCGAGCTGTTCGGCGGCGAGGCGCACACCACCAACAACCGCATGGAGCTGATGGGCGCGATCTCTGCGCTGGAGGCATTGACGCGGCATTGCCATGTGCGGCTGCATACCGACTCGAAGTACGTGCAGCAGGGCATCAGCACCTGGATACATGGCTGGAAACAGCGCGGCTGGAAGACGGCGGACAAGAAGCCGGTGAAGAACGAGGATCTTTGGCGCAGGCTGGACGCGCTGGCGGTGCAGCACCAGATAGAATGGGTCTGGGTCAAGGGGCACGCGGGACACGACGGCAACGAGCGCGCCGATGAGCTGGCGAACAAGGGGGTGGAAATGATGCTCGGAGGCGGCGATGCGTAAGATCGTACTCGATACCGAAACGACCGGACTGGACCCTAAACAGGGGCATCGCGTCATCGAACTGGCCGCGATCGAGTTGGACGGGCGCAGGATTTCGGAGCGCCGCTTCCATCGCTATCTCAATCCGGAGCGCGAGATCGACGCGGGCGCGGCGGCGGTGCATGGACTGACCTACGAGCGCTTGCAGAACGAGGCGAAGTTCGCCGACATCGCGGCCAGCTTCCTGGAGTTCATCGCGGGCTCGGAGCTGATCATACACAACGCGCCGTTCGACCTCGGCTTCCTGAATAACGAGCTGAGTCTGCTGGGGCTGCCGCCGTTGCAGAACGCGGTGGTGGACACGCTCAAGGTGGCGCGCGAGATGCACCCCGGCAAGAAGAACAGCCTGGATGCGTTGTGCGGCCGCTACGAGATAGACAATGCGCACCGCAGCCTGCACGGCGCGTTGCTGGATACCGAGTTGCTCGCCGAAGTGTATTTCGCGATGACGCGCGGGCAAAAGAGCCTGCTGGGCGAAGAGGACAGCCAACGGACACGCCAGCCGGCGGTGCTGAGCACCGATGCGTCGCGCCCCATGCTGCGGGTGTTGCAGCCCAGCGCAGAAGAGCTGGCCGAACATGCGCAACAGCTGCTCGACATCGACAAGGCCAGCAAGGGCGCGTGCCTGTGGCAGAAGCTGGAAAGCGCGGAATGAGCTTGCGCGCCCGTTACGTCGCCGTTGTCGTGAGCCTCGTGGCGATGGCTTATGCGGCGGGTTGCGGCTATATGTGGGCGACCCAGCGGGAACACATGTTCGAGCCGGACGCTATGCTGCAAACCACGCCGGCGCGCATGGGCATGAAGTTCGAGGAGTTGCGCATCCCGGTGGGCAGCGGAGCGGATCAGGGCGAACTGGCCGGCTGGTGGGTCCCGGCCGGGCAAGTGGGCGCGCCGACCCTGTTGTACCTGCACGGCAACGATCGCAACATCGCCAACCATCTGGAGCATACGCTGCAGCTGCATACGCTCGGTTACAACGTGCTGCTGGTGGATTATCGCGGTTATGGACAGAGCAGCGGCGGAGCGCCCAGCGAGGCCAAGGTGTATGAGGATGCCGAGGCCGCATGGCAATACCTGCTCAGGGTGCGCGGCGTGCATCCGCAGCAGGCCTTCATCTACGGGCATTCGCTGGGCGGCGCGATCGCGATCGATCTGGCGCTGCATCATCCGGAAGCGGCTGGACTGATCGCCGAGGGTACCTTTACGTCGATGCAGGCGATGGGCGAGCTGGAATACGGCTATCTGCCGGTGGGCTTGTTGCCGAACCAGCGCTTCGACTCGCTGCAAAAGATGCCGGGGCTGAAAATCCCGGTGCTGCTGATACATGGAACCTGGGATCAGCGGGTTCCGGTCGGTATGGCCAGACAGCTGTATGCGGCCGCGCCGCAGCCCAAGACGCTCACGCTGATCGAGGGTGGCGAGCACAGCAACAGCAGCACGGTAGGCTGGGTCGAATATCGCGATGCGGTGTCCGCTTTCATAGGGCGCACGCGCATTAGCACGAACGCGGTGATTGAATCCGCACAAAATTAATTCACGCTCATTCGAGCTTTATGGAACAAATATGAAAACAGATGTGATTATTATCGGCTCAGGCGCGGCGGGCCTGATGTGCGCGCTGCAGGCCGGACAGCGCGGGCGTTCCGTGGTGCTGCTCGACCATGCCAAGAAGCTCGCGGAGAAGATCCGCATCTCGGGCGGCGGGCACTGCAACTTTACCAATATGAACATCAAGCCGGAGAATTTTATTTCCAGCAACCCGGACTTTTGCCGCTCCGCACTGGCGCGCTACACGCCGCAGGATTTCATTGCGCTGCTGCAGAAGCACAACATCGGTTTCCACGAGAAGACGCTGGGGCAGCTGTTTTGCGATGACGAGGCGGAAGTCATCATCGCGATGTTGCGCGAAGAGTGCGATGCGGCAGGCGTGAAGCGTTTCATGAACTGCGAGATCGGCGAGATCAAGTATGACCCGGCCCCGGATGACTGGCAGGAAAAAAGGGTGGGGCACAAGTTCCACGTCAGCGCCTCGCGCGGCGAATTCAACGCGGCCTCGCTGGTGATCGCCACCGGCGGCCTGTCGATACCCAAGACCGGCGCGACGCCCTACGGCTATCACGTCGCCGAACAGTTCGGCATACCTGTCGCCAAGCTCAAGCCCGGTCTGGTGCCGCTGAGTTTCGCGCCGGATGACTGGAAGCCCTATGCCGACCTGACCGGCGTTTCGATCGATACGGTGGTGAGTTTCGGCAAGCAGTCGTTCCGCGAAAACATGCTGGTCACGCATCGCGGCCTGAGCGGGCCCGCGATATTGCAGATATCTTCCTACTGGCAGCATGGGCAGCCGCTGCACATCGACCTGCTGCCCGATTGCGACATGGAGGCGTTGCTGGATGAGCAGAAGGCCAGCAAGAAACTGCTCAGCAACTTCCTGATTCAATGGTTCCCGAAGAGCTTCTCAGAGGTATGGTGCGCGCAGTTGCCCGGGATCGAGAACAAGCCGCTGAACCAGTACAACGACAAGCAGCGCAAACAGATCGCCGCGCAACTGCATGACTGGCAGATCACTCCGAGCGGCACGCTGGGCTACACCAAGGCCGAGGTGACCTGCGGTGGAATCGACACGCGCGCGCTGTCGTCGAAGACCATGGAATGCATCGATGTGCCGGGGCTGTATTTCATCGGCGAAGTCGTGGACGTTACCGGGCAGCTGGGCGGCTATAACTTCCAGTGGGCGTGGGCTTCGGGCCACGCGGCCGGACAGGCCGTGTGAGGCGGCAAGGCCGCAGCGCTTCCACGTTCAGCTGATCGGAGCGAACCGCTGAACGGTCTCGCCTTCATGCTGCACTAATTCAAAAAATACACTGCGAGGGCGCGTCCAGATCAGGGCATCTTCAGACTTGTAGACGATCATGATGATATCCGGGTCGGATTCGAGTCGCGCCTCGCAAATGATTTCGTAGATGCAGCCTTTGTAGTGTCGATACTTCATCTGTTATTTGCCTGTCAGAACGAGAGCTGAGGATTGGTCCCATCGATCATAACGCGAGCATGCTCGCCTGGAAGGTGCAGTTTACCCATGCGGCTCATCACGAGCGATAGCCAGGCGGAGAATTTATCTGGATGGCACGCCATAGTCTGGCAAGTGCAAGTTTTAATCGTGCTTGGTACGGGATTGTTCAAGCAGGCGATTTTTCAGTTATCCACATCCGCTCCACAGGTGCATCCACGGTTATTGTGGGAAAGTTCAGGATGCAAGTGTGCTCATTAAGCTGGCCAGGAGACGTAACCGCTCTCTAGTCTTCTCGCGATTCGTCTTTCTTATATCGCGCAAGCTCCTTAGAATGACGTTCCACTGCTTGTGCAATAAACCCGAACGGAATTATGCATGCCCGGCACGGTATCTGGTGCAAGCGCTACTTTGTAGCATCAACCTATGTGGTGTACATCCTTGAGCCAGGCGAGACTATTTTCTGAGCATCCCGCTTCCATGATGGAAGCGGGTATCGTGTTGTCCTCGAGAATCCGGTGCGGATGCGGTGAGAACGCAGAGAAGAAACAGCTGGAAATACAAAAGGGCCAGCACACCGTGCTGACCCTTTATATATCTGGCTCCCCGACCTGGACTCGAACCAGGGACCTGCGGATTAACAGTCCGTCGCTCTACCGACTGAGCTATCAGGGAATGAAGAGGTGCGCATGATAGAGATTTTGCCTTGCTTGGTCAACATTAAATTTGGTTTTTTATGAAGTGGCTGAAGCGATTGTCGCTGGCATTGCTCGCCTTGCTGATGTTGGCGATGTTGGTGGTTTATCTGACTCCGCTGGATACCTACGTGCCGGAGGTGGAGCAGACCCTGAGCGGCCAGTTGCATGAGCCGGTCGATATTCAGCATATACGCATCGTGCTGATGCCTCTGCCGCATATTGAATTGCAGGGGGTGAGTCTGGGCGGGCCGCAGGGAATTGCCGTTCAGTCGGTCGAAGTGGAACCGGATATGTTCAGTCTCCTGGCCGACAAGGTGGTGGTGCGGCGCATCGTGGTGAAAGCGGGCGTTGCGCATCTCGCAGAAGTGCGCAAGCTGGCGGAGCTGCTGGCCAATACGCCCGTTGCACTGCAGCGCGTAGCCGTGCGCGAATTGCAGTTCTCCGGCGTGAATCTGATCATGCCAGAGATGTCGTTGGGCCCGATGGAGGGCAAGCTGACATTCATGCCGGCGGGGCAGCTGGAGAGCGTCTGGTTGGCGATGGACGAGCAGAAGTTGACGGCGATCCTGCTGCCGCAGCCCGACCGGCACTTTGCGTTGCAGCTGCAGGCGCGAGACTGGATACCGCCGTCCCTGCCGGGATTCCCGCAAATGCTGATAGATGACCTGCAGGTCGAAGGGGTGCTGGGGGAGCGCGATCTTGTCGCGCAGAAATTTGCGATCACATTGCACGGCATCCATGCGAACGGTTCTGCTCAGGTGGGATTCGCGGATGGCTGGCAGGTGCAGGCTACGTTGGCGCATGTCGATGCCCGGCTCGAGCAGTTGATGGTTTTGCAGGGGGAACCGGCCGAGTTGACGGGGGCGCTCTCTGCGAAGGGGGGGGTGAGCAGCAAGGCAGGCGCTTTGGGGGCATTGAAAGACAATCTCCTGTTTTCCGGCGATGTGCTGGTCAAACAAGCTACTGCGCGTATCGCCGACGGGTTCCAGCATCCGCTGGTCTTCGATCAGATCAAGGCGCGCGTCACAGCGCGGCCGGAGCGTCTGGATGTAGGCGGGCTGGAGGCAACGTTATACGGCGGCAAGCTGACCGGGACGGCGAGCATCAATCGGAAAAACACCATGCTGGTCGCGGACGTGGCGGTGAGCGAGATCGCGATGCAGCCACTGGTGGAAGCGCTGAGCAATGAGGTGTTGTTCACGGGCAGCATGGAGAGCGCGGCAAAGATTTCGATGCGTCTGGATGCGTTCGATCGATTCCCGCAGAATCTGCAATTGGCCGGGAGCTTCCATTTGCGCAACGGGGTGCTGTCCAAGGTGGATCTGGTGCAGGCGGCAAGCCGCAAGACCAATGTCAGCGGCGGGACGACCCGTTTTGACGATCTGACGGGCTTGCTCAACGTGGATGCGAGTGGCTATCATTTCAGGAGATTGAAGATCAGCTCCGGTTCGTTGAACGCCGAGGGCAAGCTCGATATCAATCCCGCGTTGCAGCTCAATGGAACGCTGGATACCAACGTCAAAGGCACGATCGGTCTGGTGAGCATGCCGATGGTGGTTTCCGGGACGCTGAGCAATCCGGTCGTCGTTCCGAGCGGTTCGGCATGGGCGGGGGCGGCGGTCGGTACAGTCATCCTGGGGCCGGGGATAGGAACCGCGATCGGAATAAAGATCGGTGGTTTCCTGAACAAGTTATTCGGGAAAAACGATGAAAAGAACAACGACAAACAAGGGGCGCACGGGACACCGTTAAAAAAGTAGTTGTCGACCGGAACATCGCCCAGCTATCAGTTAGAATGCGATATGGACAGTAAAATAATCTTTGTCAGGACTATTAAAGGGGAGGATGAGATTCGCAGCCGGACTGCGCATCTGTCCGGAGATATCAAGCGCGCATTGATGATGGTAGATGGAACCGCGATGCTGGGTGAGATCAGCAAGCGTGCCGCCCCGAGTCTGCGCGATGCACTCGATGGCATGATGAAGGAATTGCTGTCCGGAGGCTTCATTCAGGATAAAGCCCGGCTTGGCAATGTTCCCAAACTGGTCGTCCCCTCCAAGGTGTCGTCCGCACTCAAGAAACCGATGAACGAAGGCCCAAGTGAACTGGATTTCACGGCGGCCTTCCGTGCGCCTTCTGCCGAGGATATGGCAGTTGAGGCGGCCAAGGCCGAGAAGCTGAAGGCGGAGGCTGAAGCCAAGGCCAGGCAGGAACTCGATGCGGCGAAATCAGCGGCCCAGGCGGAAGCCGCCCGGCACAAGGCCGAACAAGAGGCGGCGCGAGCCCGTGCCGAACTGGCAGCAGCCAAGGCCGAGGCTGAAAAATTGCAAGCGGAAGTCGCAGCCAAGGCGCGCGGCGAGGCAGAAGCGAAGCGTGTCGAGGCAGAAGCCCGTGCCGAGGCCAAAGCCAGACAGGAGATCGAAGCGGCCAAACTAAAGGCTCGACAGGAACTCGAGGCCGCGCGCATCAAGGCGGAAACGCAAGCGCGTGTCGAGGCGGAAGCAAAAGCCAGGCAGGAGATCGAGGCGGCCAGGTCGGCAGCCCGGCTGGAAGTCGAAGCGGCCCGCCTGAAGGCCGAGCAGGCGGCGGCGAAGGCGCGGGAAGAGGCTGAGCTGGCAAAACAAAAGGCGGACGCCGCAGCCAAGGAGCACGAACAGGCCGGGCGGCTGGCGAAACAGGAAGCGGAAGCCGCGCGACTGAAAGCTGCGCAGGAGGCCGAGCAAGTACGTGCCGAGCTCGATGCGGTAAAGGCGAAAGCCCGTGCGCACGAAGAGGCGGCACAGCGTACGCGCGAAGCAGCCGAGGCCGCCAGCCAGAAAGCACGACAGGAATCCGAGGCCGCGCGGCTGAAGGCCGAGCGGGAGGCAGCCAAGGCGCGCGAAGAAGCCGAGCTTGCACGCCAGCAGGCCGCAGTCGAAGCCAAGGCGCGTGAAGATGTGGAACGCCATGCAAAGGAAGTGGCGGAAGCCGCACGGCTGAATGCCCAGCAGGAGGCTGCACAGGCGCGTGCCGAGCTGGAAGTGGCCAAGGCCGAGGCGATCAAGTTGAGGTCGGCTAGCGAGGTGGCGCGCTCCACCAGTGCGACCGTGCTGTTCTTTGATGTGGTCGGCTATACCAAGCAGCCGGTCAACAAACAGATCGAGGTCAAGAAACAATTCAATCAACTGGTCTCCGATTGCCTGAAGGCGCAAGGGGACGGCGAGCGCATCATCCTGGATACCGGGGATGGCGCGGCGATCGGTTTCCTGCAGCATCCTGAGGATGCGCTGGAAGTGGCGATGCAGTTCCGTCAGGCCGTGCTGAGCAACCAGCACAAGGATTATCCGGATCTGAAGGTGCGCATCGGTATTCATCTCGGCCCGATCAATATCGCCAAGGACATGAACGACCGGAGCAACATGGTCGGCGATGGGATCAACGACGCGCAACGCGTGATGAGCTTCGCCGGCATCGACCAGATTTATATTTCCCGCGCCTATTACGATTTCGTTTCGCGTCTCAGCGAAGAGTACGCGAACCTGTTCCAGTATCGCGGCTCGCTGAAAGACAAACACGGGCGCGAGCATCCTGTTTACGAGTTGGTGGATGCATCGTCAGCCGTCGCCGCAAGCACGGCGCCGCAAGCCAGCGAATCTGCGGTTGCGATCAAGCTGGAGCCGTTCAGTTTCGTGCTGCCGGAGGCGGTGTCTACCGCCGCACCCGAGATGCCGTATGAGTCCCCGGAGCCGGAGCAGGACGATACCGAACTGTTGCGCGATATCGCGAAACTCAATCGGCCTGACGCCGACATCGTCCCTGAAAAACCAGCCGTAGTGGAAAAGACACTTGCTGCAGAGCAGCCGTCCGAAGCAGCGAAAGCACCGGTGGCAGAAAAGCAGCCCGAAGCAGCGCCGGTCGTCGCAGCCGAACAACAGGTCATGCAAAAAACTGCGGCACAGGCGCATATGCCTTCCGAAGAGGATGTGAGGAAGCTTGCGGAAAAGCAGGCCAAGGCATGGTCGGAAGCCGAGCAACGCGCCGCCAGGGAGAATGCCGGGCGCGCCGCCGCGCGACAGCAGCAACCGCCGCATCAGGAGGCGCCGGTCACGCAAACCAGACGCAAACCGATCCCCTGGGGCAAGGTGGGCGCAGGCTTGTTCGTCGTGTTGTTGCTTGCGCTGTTCGCCGTTCCCTATGTGTTGCCGATGCAGGGCTATGCAACCAGGATCGAACAAGTGCTCGGCACCCGATTGCAGCAGCCGGTGCATGTCGGGCATCTGGCTGCGCGTTTGCTGCCCACGCCGCAGCTGGTGCTGGGCGATGTGTCGGTCGGCGAGGCCAAGCAGATCCAGGTGCAGCAGGCTCAGGTGAGCTTTGCGCTGTCCGGATTGTTCTCGGCTACCAAGCCCATCACCGACATTGAGTTGCAAGGCGTGCAGGTCAATGGCGGCGCATTGCAGCAGGTGTCTGCATGGCTGCAAGAGATGGCGGCAGACTCCCGGTATCCGGTCGCGCGTATCGCATTGAGCCAGGGCAAGCTGGAGGCGGATGGCATGCAGTTGTCCGGTGTGGGCGGCGTGTTGAACTTCAATCCGGCTGGCAAATTCGCACAGGCGAAACTGCATTCGGAAGGAAACAAATACGCGCTGGATATCAATGCGACCTCGGAAAACAAGCTGCAGGTGGCGATCGCGGTGCGCGGCACGGCTTTGCCATTGTTGCCGGGCTGGGTGTTCGACGAGCTGAATGCGAAGGGTGAACTGACCGGCGACGGACTGCTGATCACCGATCTGGATGGACGGATGCTGGGCGGCATGTTGCTGGGCGATGCACGTATCGACTGGCGTTCCGGCTGGCATGCGCAGGGTACGCTGGTGGCGAAAACCATCACGATGCAGAATCTGAGCCCGCTGCTGGGCGGTGATATGGATGGCACCGCGCACTTCCAGATGCAGGCGAACAGCCTGTCCAGGCTGGCCGATGCGGCGGTGATGGATGGCACGTTCGTCATCAGGAAGGGCGTCATCAACGGCATGGATATCGTCGAAACCGCACGTATGCACAGCCGGGAGAACTTGCCCGGCGGCAGAACCCACTTCGACGAACTGAGCGGCGATCTGTCCGTCGCGAAAGGCGTCTACGGTTTCCGGCAACTGAAGCTGAAAGCCGGCGTGTTGAATGCGACCGGCGCGTTGGACATCGTCGGGCAGGCCTTGTCGGGCAGGGTTTCGGCGGACTTGGCGATGCGCTCCGCGATGGGGCCGGTCGCGTTGCAAATCGGCGGAACCACCGACAGGCCTACGCTGCGCGCCGCGCGCTAGTCCTCATGGCTTGTCCGGCGTTGAACGGCGACCAAGCCGGCGCTATTTGAATAAGCCGGTCAGGCCGGAAAGCAGCCCGGATCTGGCCGGTTGCGGTTTGGCAGGTTGTGCCGCAGCTTGCTGCTGGAACGCCGGCCGTCGTGGTTCGGGCGCAGGCTGTGCGGGTTTGACCGGCTGTGCCGTGCTGATGCCCAGCATGCCTTGTGCTACCGCAAGCTTGTCGGCGTGAGTCGACAGGAAATCCTGGCACTCGGCGGGGCTGTAGCCCAGCCTTGCGGCCGCCGCGACCTTTTCCCAGACGACGAATTTTGCGCTGCCTTGCAGTTGCAGATTGGCGACCGTCACGATGTCCACATAATCCGTCAGGTGCGAATCGGTGATGCGTTGCAGGTTTTCGTGGCCGGCAGCGACCTCAGTCAGTTCATCCGTGAAGTTCCAGCTTTGCAGCAGTTTTGTGCCGACGGATGCGGAAAATCTGCGCACCAGTCCTTCCAGCGTGGACTGGTCGAAGCGCTCATGATGGCGATCTGCATAGAGATACAGCGGCAGTGCGCCTATGTCGTGTATCAATCCAGCCAGCAACGCTTGCTCGGGTTTGAGGTGTCGCTGGCGCAGCGCCAGCACAAAGCTGTTTGCCGCGACTTCGCGGCTGTGCTCCCAGAGTTTCTGGAGCTGCTGGTTGATGAGCGGGTTGCGGGCCTGGAACAGCTGGGTCATTGTGATGTTCATCACGATGCTGCGCAGCATCCGGTAACCGAGACGGGAGACTGCGCCGCGCAGGTTGTCGACCGATTTGCCATTCGCCAGCGCTGCGCTGTTGGCCGCCTTGATGATGTGCACTGAAATCACCGGGTCTGCAGACAGCAGATGGATCAGCTGATCGGCAGAAACATTGGGGTCGTCGATCAGGTCGCGGATCTTGATCGCCATGTCGGGCAGCGTCGGCAATTCAAGCTGGTTGGCTTCCAGCGCGGCTAATACTTCGGCGGCGATCGCCTGCTGTCTGGCATCCGATTCATTCTGCATGTGTTCTGTCCTTCGCAAGGATGCTGTAGCGCATCGATAACCAGCGATTAGACCAAATCATGCAGAGAAAAGATATATGCCGGAATGTCTAGATAATTCTGTGCCGTCGTTGCAGTCAAGGCTTGAGATGCATCTTGTTTTTTGCGCCAGCCCTTCACTGGAGGCTCAAAAAAATTGCCAAGACTTCAGGACAATGCGTTTGCAATGCGTTCAAGCGCTGCCTTGAGGTTGTGGTTTCGGCGTAACCTGAAGGTTCACCCTGACGGGTACAAGAGCCTTCACCGAAACCTCAAGCCAACGCTTTCGCGATGCGCTCAAGCGCTGCCTTGAGGTTGTCCATCGAGGTGGCGAACGACAGGCGGATATAGCCCTCGCTGCCGAATGCCGAGCCGGGTACGACCGCGACGCCGGCTTCCGCCAGCAGGTATTCGGACAGCGCGATGTCGGTGGTTTCCTTGATCTTGCCCTGCTGGTGCAGCCTTGCGATCGCGCCGCGCGCATCGGGGAACGCATAGAACGCGCCGCCCGCCATCAGGCACTTCACGCCCGGAATCTTGTTCAGCTCGTTCACGACGAAGACGTGGCGTTCGCGGAACGCCTTGATCATCGGCGCGAGGCAGTTCTGGTCGCCGTTCAGCGCGGCCTCGGCGGCCACCTGCGAGATCGAGGTTGGGTTCGAGGTGCTCTGCGACTGCACGTTCTCCATCGCAGTGATGATGTTCTCGGGGCCTGCCGCATAGCCGATGCGCCATCCTGTCATCGCATAGGCCTTCGACACGCCGTTCAGCACCATCGTGCGCGGATACAGGTCGGGGCAGGCGTCCAGGATGTTGACGAACTTGCCATCGGCCAGCGCGATGTGTTCGTACATGTCGTCGGTGGCGATCAGGATGTTCGGATGCTTGCGCAGCACTTCGCCCAGCGCCTTCAAATCCTCCAGCGTATACACCGCGCCGGACGGATTGCTCGGGCTGTTGATCACCAGCATCTTTGTCTTCGGGGTGATCGCAGCTTCCAGTTGCGCGGGCGTCAGCTTGAAGCCCTGCGCGATGTCGGCCTGCACGATCACCGGCTTACCCTCGGCGATGATCACGATGTCCGGATACGATACCCAGTACGGCGCGGTGATGATCACCTCGTCGCCGGGGTTGATCACGGACAGCACCAGATTGAAGAAGCTCTGCTTGCCACCGCAGGAGACCAGGATCTGCTTCGCGGTGTAGTCCAGCCCGTTGTCGCGCTTGAACTTCGCGATGATCGCTGTTTTGAGTGTCGGCGTGCCGCCGACCGCAGTGTACTTCGTGAAGCCCTTGTTGATCGCCGCGATCGCGGCATCCTTGATGTGCTGCGGCGTGTCGAAATCCGGCTCGCCGGTACCCAGCCCGATGATGTCCTTGCCTTCGGCCTTCAGCTTCGCCGCACGGGCGGCGACGGCGAGGGTGGGGGAGGGCTTGATGGCCTGTACGCGTTTGGAGAGTGTCAAGATCATTTCCTTAGAGACCGTTGGTTTGTGCGCGCGTGCTAAAATCAGCCGCTGAATTTAGCGAAATTATACCCTTGATTAAAACCTTCCCCAATAGCCCTTATCGCCTGCACCAGCCGTTCGAGCCGGCGGGCGACCAGCCTGCGGCCATCGCACAGCTGGTCGAGGGCATACGCGACGGCTTGTCGTTTCAGACGCTGCTGGGTGTGACCGGCTCGGGCAAGACCTACACGATGGCGAATGTGATCGCGCAGCTGGGTCGTCCGGCGATGGTGATGGCGCCGAACAAGACGCTGGCCGCGCAGCTGTATTCCGAGATGCGCGAGTTCTTTCCCGAGAACGCGGTCGAGTATTTCGTCTCGTATTACGACTATTACCAGCCCGAGGCCTATGTGCCATCGCGCGATGTGTTCATCGAGAAGGATTCCAGCATCAACGAGCAGATCGAGCAGATGCGGCTGTCCGCGACCAAGGCGCTGCTCGAGCGCGAGGACTGCGTGATCGTTGCGACGGTATCGGCGATCTACGGCATCGGCGACCCGGTCGATTACCACGGCATGATCCTGCACCTGCGCCACAACGAGAAGATGCACCAGCGCGACGTGATCAAGCGCCTGATCGAGATGCAGTACGAGCGCAACGAGATGGACTTCTCGCGCGGCAAGTTCCGCGTGCGCGGCGACGTGATCGACATCTTCCCGGCGGAAAGCAGCGAGCATGCGCTGCGCGTGACGCTGTTCGACGACGAGGTGGAGGCGCTGTCGCTGTTCGATCCGCTGACCGGGCACATCCTGCAGAAGGTGGTACGTTACACCGTGTATCCGTCCAGCCATTACGTCACGCCGCGCAGCACAGTGCTGGAGGCGCTGGAGACCATCAAGGTCGAGCTGGCCGAGCGCATCGCGTTCTTTCAGCGCGAGAACAAACTGGTCGAGGCGCAGCGCATCGAGCAGCGCACCCGCCATGACCTGGAGATGCTCAACGAGATCGGCTTCACGAAAGGCATCGAAAACTATTCGCGGCACCTGTCGGGCCGTCCGGCGGGCGCGCCGCCGCCGACGCTGCTGGACTATCTGCCACCGAATGCGCTGATGTTCCTGGATGAAAGCCATGTGATGATCCCGCAGGCGGGCGGCATGTATAAGGGCGACCGCGCGCGCAAGGAGAACCTGGTCAACTACGGTTTCCGCCTGCCTTCCGCGATGGATAACCGCCCGCTGCGCTTCGACGAATTCGAGAAGGTGATGCGCCAGACCGTGTTTGTCTCCGCCACGCCCGCCGCGTACGAGGCCGAACATGCCGGGCAGGTGGTCGAGCAGCTGGTGCGCCCGACCGGCCTGATCGACCCGGAGATCGAGGTGCGTCCCGCCACGCATCAGGTGGACGACCTGATGTCCGAGGTGAACCTGCGCGTGAAGGCCGGCGAGCGCGTGCTGGTCACCACGCTGACCAAACGCATGTCGGAAGACCTGACCGATTACTTCACCGAACACGGCATCAAGGTGCGCTACCTGCACTCGGACATCGAGACCGTCGAGCGCGTCGAGATCATCCGCGACCTGCGCCTGGGTATGTTCGACGTGCTGGTCGGCATCAACCTGCTGCGCGAGGGGCTGGACATCCCTGAAGTGTCGCTGGTCGCGATCCTCGATGCCGACAAGGAAGGCTTCCTGCGCTCCGAGCGCTCGCTGATCCAGACCATAGGCCGCGCCGCGCGCCACCTGAACGGCAAGGCGATCCTGTAGGCCGATCGGATCACCGACTCGATGAAACGCGCGATAGACGAGACCGAGCGCCGCCGCATCAAACAGGTCGCGCACAACTTCGCGAACGGCATCACCCCGCAGGGCGTGCAGAAACGCATCAAGGACATCATCGAAGGCACGTACGAGCCGGACGAGGCGCGCAGCCAGCTCAAGGCCGCGCAGACCCAGGCGAAGTATCTGGCGATGAGCGCAAAGGAAGTCTCGAAGGAGATCACCCGGCTGGAAAAGGAAATGCTGCAGGCCGCGAAGAACCTGGAGTTCGAGAAGGCCACCGGACTGCGCGACCAGCTGAAAAAGCTCAGGGAGAGCGTGCTGATCTCGCCGTTGTGAGATTTAGAGCGTCACTCGTTGCGAATGATGCGGCTGATCCAGGTAGTGCCGGGTCTGCATCTCGGTCAGGCGGCTGGCGGTGCGCGCGAATTCGCCGGATGCTGCGCCGCTGTAAAGGTCTTCCGGCGCGGCCGCCGATGAAGCCACCAGCCTGACATTATTGTCGTAGAACACATCGACCAGCCAGGTGAAGCGTCTGGCTTCGGCGGCGTTGTCGGCGCCCATTTGCGGGATGCCGGACAGAAACACGGTAGGGAAGCGGTGGGCGATCTCCAGATAGTCTTCCTGCGCATGAGCCCCGCCGCATAGCTCTTCGAACTCGAACCACACCACGGTGCGGGCGATCTTTTTCACCGGGATCGCGCGTCCCAGCACTTCGACCTGTCTTTCATCCCGCCGCGCTCCTCCGGCGATCCGCTCGAACAATGCGTCCATGCGCGCCTCGCTGTTGTTGTTTGCAGGCACGAGGAACAGCGGCTCATGCGTCATCGCGCGCAGCCGGTAGTCGTTGCCGCCGTCCACGTTGATGACCTTCAGTTCGCGCTTGAGCAGCTTGATCGCGGGCAGGAGGTTCTGCCGTTGCAAACCGTGCGGGTACAGCCCATCGGGTGGGTAGTTGGAGGTGGTGATCAGTACCACGCCGCGCTCGAACAGCGCCGCGATCAGCCGTCCCAGTATCATCGCATCGGCGATGTCGTCGACGTGGAATTCGTCCAGGCACAACAGGCGCGTGGACTTGGCGATCCGGTCGGCCAGCGCGAGCAGCGGATCGTTCTCATGCGCCAGCAATTTCATCTCGTGATGCACTTCGGCCATGAAATTATGGAAATGGATGCGGCGTTTGCGGCGGTACGGCAGGCAGGCGTAAAACGCATCCATCAGCAAGGTCTTGCCGCGCCCGACCCCGCCCCACAGATACACCCCCTTAGGCACATCCGGGCTGAGCAGGCTGCGCCCCAGGAACTGGTTGCGCCGGGATTTGAATTCCACCAACTGATGCCACAGCGCATCCAGCTCTTCGATTGCAGCGGCTTGTGCCGCATCGCCGACAAAATCCGGCAATGCGCTGGCAGCCTGATACCAGGCTTTCGGGCTGCCGTCGGTGGGTGTGGGGTGTCGGGACATGTTTTCAGTTTAACCGCGTGCATCCGAAGTGCGGCACGTTAATAATGCGGCGGCCTTTCGTTTGCGGGCATGCCTTCATTCTTTGCCGCAGACAGGGATTCGATGTGTCCGGCCAGCGATTTGCAAAATGCTTCAAGGCGGGCCAGCTTTTGTTGCTGCTGATAGACCGTTTTGTTCAGTTCTTCGATCAGGTCTTCCTGGAAGGTGATTTTTGCTTCGATGTTTACTAGACGTTCTTCTATCATGAAGTGACTCTGAAAGTTCGGCGACTGGCCGTAAAATGGCGGTCATTCTAGCGCGGGACCGAAATCCATGCCCATTAATGGGGCCGGTTCGCATTGTTTTCTCAACCGTAAACGCATCTACCATCGAAATGAACCACGAACATCTTGAACTGCTGGTGACCCGCGTGATGCCGTTCGGCAAGCACAAGGGCTGTCTGATCGCCGATCTGCCCGGTCAGTATCTGAACTGGTTCGCGCGTGTGGGCTTCCCGCCAGGCGAGATCGGCCAGTTGCTGGCGCTGATGCAGGAGCTGGATCACAACGGGCTGTCGCCGCTGCTCGACCCGTTGCGCAAGCGCTGAACCCTTGTTGGCATGCCGCACGACTTCAGGTTCTGGGCGCGGGCGTATAATGCCGGGGTACGGGCGGTTGCCCCTGATCATCATGAAGAGAATAGACATTGAATACCGTTAGTTTTGCCGATCTAAATCTGGCGCCCGAAATCCTCAAGGCACTTGCCGAGTCCGGTTACACCACGCCCACGCCGATCCAGGCGCAGGCTATTCCGGTGGTGCTGCAGGGCCACGACCTGATGGCGGGCGCGCAGACCGGCACCGGCAAGACCGCGGCGTT
>FZPV01000060.1_pt1 | contig 35877 bp, 40 predicted proteins | sample 1534821 | NCBI WGS metagenome assembly FZPV01 (sample SAMEA104161955, study PRJEB21768) | metagenome | isolation source: underground water
TTTTTTTTAATGATACGGCGACCACCGAGATCTACACTCTTTCCCTACACGACGCTCTTCCGATCTATCGCTGGGCCGTGCTCGGTAGAGACGCAGGAGCAGATGGATTTGTCCGCGCAGTTCGTGCACGAAGCCGGTTGCCGCTTGATGCGCGGTGGCGCGTTCAAGCCGCGCACCAGTCCGTACGCTTTCCAAGGCCACGGTGCCGAAGGTTTGGATATGTTCCGCAAGGCGGCTGAAAAGCACAAGCTGCCCATCGTTACCGAACTGATGGACGCACGCCAGCTCGACACCTTCCTCGAATACGACGTGGACGTGATCCAGATCGGCACGCGCAACATGCAGAACTTCGACCTGCTCAAGGAAGTCGGGCGCTGCAACAAGCCGGTGATCCTGAAGCGCGGCATGTCGGCCACGATCTCCGAATGGCTGATGGCGGCGGAATACATTGCGGCGGGCGGCAACCACAACATCATCTTCTGCGAGCGCGGCATCCGCACGTTCGAGACCTACTACCGCAACGTGCTGGACGTGACCGCGATCCCGGTGTTGAAGAAAGAGACCCACCTGCCGGTTATCGTCGATCCCTCGCACGCGGGCGGCAAGGCGTGGATGGTGGCCGCGTTGTCGCAGGCTGCGGTCGCCGCGGGCGCCGACGGCCTGCTGGTCGAGATGCACCCCAATCCTTGCGAAGCGTGGTGCGACGCCGATCAGGCGCTGACACCGGAAGAACTGAAGAAGCTGATGGTCACGCTGGGCGGCATCGCCAACGCGATCGGACGCACCCTTTAAGTCCCGACTGTCACGCCATCCCCGCAGGGTGGCGCGGACTTTCGCGACAGGATTTCATAACCCGAAATAATCGATGGTCACCGTGATGGTGTCGCTGTAGCTGCCCACCACCGTCGTGGTCTGGTTCGCGGGAACGAGCCCGTATACCGTATCGGTCCTGCTGGCTCCCAAGAGCGGCAGCAGCAGCGTGTAGCCAACGGTCGAGGTGTTGGGACTGCCATCGCCCCACACCGTGCTGTGGCCGGAATTGGTGAACAGGTTGTAATCCAGCGTGTCGGAACCCTTGTACATCTTGCGCGGCGCATAGCTGCCACTGGAGCCGGTGCTGAGGCTGACGGTGACAGAAACCAGCAGGCCGAGCAGTCCGGAGCAGTTCACGGTAATGTCGTTGGTGGCAGTCGCGGCATTGCCGCTCAACGGGTAGTAGTTGCCGAAGGCATGCGGGCTGGTCGCCGTCACCGTACAGGTGAGGGCGTTGCCCGGTGCGCTGTAGCAGACGAGGCTGAGCGCGCTGATCCACAGCATGGTCTTCATCATGGACGGACTCCTTTGCAGGTGTGTTTCCCGAGATCGGCGAGCGGGGGACTGTCGGGCGGCAGCTTGATGTCGATCTGGCACCCCTGTCCTTTCCACGCTACCAGCAGTTCATTGGATTCGGCAAGCTCGGGCAGGAACACCTCCCCGCGCAGACCGACAGGGTACTCCTCTTCCCGGTCGAGCAGTATCACCGTCGCCCCGGAAGGAAGGAAGGAGCCGTCTTCCAGCACGATGACCAGGGTGCCGCCGTGGACGGTCTTGATCGGGAATTCGGCATAACTGCCGCTGCGCAGTGCCGGGGTGACCAGCAGCTCCCGCTGGTCGATTTGCGCCTCGATCGGCAGGTCTTCTTCTTCTACGCTGATGCGGTTCTTCTGGTAAGGACGCAGGTGCGGGATCAGCGCCTGGCCGCGGCTGTCCGTAGTGCCGGCGAGACGGTTTTCATAATAGACGCGAACATCGGGATAGCCGCCTGCGTTCACCACCGCAAAGCTGTCATTGATGCGGCGACTGGCAAAGAATGATCCGCCCAGGAAAGCGACACCGCCGCTGGCTCCTAGTCTTGTACTCGAGTTGCCGGGCTGTTGCGAGGCGCCGGCGGTATAGGTGCCGCTGTTGGTCTGCCACGAACCGTTCGCTTCCTGGCGTCGGTTGAGCCCTTCCTGCGCCGTCAGGTGGTAGCCGAAACCGGGGCCTTCCGGCAGGTTCTTCTGGACTTGCAACTGACGGTCGTTGCCTGCGTTCTGCCGGTTGAACTGGGCGCTGGCCGAGGTATGGTCGCCGAAGTGGTGGCTGATGTTGACGCCGACGGTGCTGCTGCTGGTTCCGCTCACGCTGCGAGTCGCATACAACAACAGGTAGAAGTCCTGGAACAGGTTACGGCTGTAATTGATGGACCAGACGCGGTTGCCGGACTGCCCCCAGTATTGCTGGCTGAGGTGATTGAGCGACAGCGAGCCGCCGCCCTGGTCGCCGGTGGGGAAGCCTAGGCGCAGGCTCTGGATGCGGCGCGGCCGGACGTTGCCTGATACCCAGCTCAATTCAGTGAAGCGCGGGCTGCTGATCTGATCCTGCGCACTCCAGGAAAATCTCCGGCTGTTATGTTCCACGCCGGCCATGAACAATGCACCCTTGCCGTCCGGACCATGGCTCGCGGCGAGCGCGCTCTGGGCGGTGCCGAAGCTCGGCCACAGGTAGACGCCGCCCAGCCCGGCGGTCTGCTGGTTGGGCAGGGCTTCGGCGCGCAGTTCGCGGGTGAAATGGTTGCTGACGCCATAGCGGTGTGTGGCAACGGCGAACGGCTGTCCGTAACGGTTGCTGAGCAGGCTGTAATCCTGCCGGGCAAAACCGACCTCATAGGAGTGATCGTTCAATCCTTTGCGCAGCAGCGACTGGCTGGCGTAATACGGCTGGGTGATGATCTGCTGACGTCCGAGCAGGTCCCTGACCACCAGTTGCACATCGCCGGCGCCGGTGATGACGGGCACATTGCTGATTTCGAACGGGCCGGGTTGCACGTCCTGGCTGAGCCGCCGGGTGTTGTTGACATACACGTCCACCGTGGAGGGAAGGGCGGCGATGCCCGTGGCGCTGGGCTGTGGGAAGGTGACGAAACCCGGCTGGGTGTCGAAGTTGCTGCGCCATTGCAGGCCGCCGAAGCGCACCGCTCGCCCCCAGGTGCCGGCCCGGCTGGTGCTGTCGCCCAACTGAAAGCGCGATGCGGATTCCGGGGCGTCGCGGGTCCAGGCAGTTTCGAGCCGGGTCAGGTCGTGCGGCATGCCGCGGTCCTGCCACAGCAAGGTCGTGGTGCCCACACCGTGCTGGTTGAATATACCCGCTTCAAACAGGCCGTTGTTGGTTCGGCTGCCGTTGCTTTGCTGGGTGAGCAGGTCGTAATTGAAGAAGCCACCCGGGGAAGCCTGGGGATTGCGTTGCAATCCCGCTGCCGCATCGAAATTGCTGGGCACGAAGTCTGCGAGGGGGATTTCCAGTTGCAGTTCCTGTGTCGCCTCGTTCAGCTGGTAGCGCAGCCCCGGAATGGCATCGAGCGGGTAGTAGTTTTCGCCTTCATACGGGATGGGGTCCACTGCCGGGATGCGCAGGCGCCAGCGCTGCAGGGCTTCGGTGTTGGCAGCCAGACGCCCGTTGTTGAGTCTGGTGATGTGCTCGCATGTCAGGTAGGAGATGCCGTTGATGCGTACCGAAAGCAGCAGCTCCGCTTCGCAGCTATAGCTTGCCTTTCTCTTGGCCGGTTGCGGCGGGGATGCGGCGGGTTTCGGCACCTCCGCTGCTTGGGTATACCCGATACCGCTGGCGAGCAGGGGTAGCATCGCCAGCGGCGTGATGAAGCGAGGCAGCCTATTGAGCAACAATTTGGCCCTGTTCGTCAGGCTCCAGTTCGACCTTGGCTGTCACCAGACCCTCGTTGATGTGCGCAGTGAAGGCAAGTTGTTTCTCATGCCATTCGACGTTGGGCTTCAGCTTGATCTGGCGCGTCTGTCTGGCCAGTAGCACAAATCCCATGGGCTGCCAGTCCAGCAGCTGGCTGCCGCCCGAAACGGTATCCAGTTTGATGTCTTTTATCTGGACATGGTGATTGCTCAAGTTGCGCAGCTTGAGCAGCACTTCACCGTTGCTGTTGCGGCTGGCTTTCCAGCTCAGCCGATTGTGCTGCGTTGCCTTGGGCGCGACGAAGACCGGGATGTCGAAGCGTAGCGCGATGCGCAAGCCGGTGAATTCCGGTTTGGGCGGCGGCGGAACCTCGGTGATGCGCAGGCGGTAAGCCAGTTCATACCTGGCATCCGCCTTGCGTTTCAGCCCGATGCGGACGATCTGGATTTGATCGGGCTGGAGCGTGAATATCGGCGGGTTGACCAGCAGATCCCGGCTGGGGGCATATGTATTGCTGCCATTTTGCTGGGTCCAGCGTACCAGTTCCGTTTGTATCACCTTGGCCTCGCCGCTCTCGTTATGGATGGTGAGCGAAATGGACTGATGCCTGGCATCCAGAGTTACCAGCACGGGGGTGATGCTGAGGCTGGAGGCGTGGGCCGGGCTGGCCAATCCCGATAAACAGACAATACCGCCGGCAATCAGCCTGGTGTAATGCAATAGTCGTTTCATGCAGCCTCCTTGATGGTGAGTGTAGCCTCTGGTCGATCAAAACGTCACAGTCACGGTAATCGTGTCGGCATAATTGCCGATCGGACCGCTCTGGCCCGCCGGCATGCGGCCGTATACGTCAATGCTCTGCGCCGTGCCGTCGCTGCTCATATGCACATCGCTGCTGTCGTCGTTGCCCCAGCGGGTTGTCCTGCCCGCATTGCTGTAAAGCTCGTAGTTCAGGTAATCGGCGGTGCCGTGTTTCATGCGACGGTTAGGCGCGCTGTAATTTGCCCCGTTATCCAGCTCGACTTCGTAGGCGGTGCCGGTGGTGCAGGTGACGGTGATCGTGCCTGTCTGGTCGTTCTGCCCGCCATCGTAGGCGCCAAATGCCAGTTCGGTAGCGGTCACGGCGCTGCAGGCGCCCGGAATATTCGAGGTGACCTGGAAGGTGGTCTGCAACTGGGCGGCGGTTGCGGGCACCATTACAATCAGAACGGCTGAAAGGCAGAGGAGAGGTCTCGAAAGAATCCGGTAGTGCGCCATCTCCGTCTCCTTTGCGTCGAAGGCTTGAATCTCAGCCGTCACGCCGCGTCAAAGGGGAGCCTGCTGGAACGGTGGGTTGCGGATCGCACATGATTATCGGGCGGCTTGATCCAGTTCGATGCTGGTTTCAGTCAGGCCCTCATCCGTGCCAGCGGCCAGGCCCAATCGTTTGCCTTGCCAGCCGGGTGGCAGCGGCAGGGAGATCTGGCGTGACTGCCCGGCGAGCAGTGTGGTCGGCGAGGGTTGCCATTCGGCCAGTTCCTGGCCATTGCTGAAGTCGCGCACCTTGAGGCTGGTCAGGCGCATGTGGCGGTTGCCGCTGTTGCGCAGGGTCAGTTGCAATGCTCCTTCCGGACCACGCGCGGCTTTCCAGTCCAGCTTGTCGATCGGCTTGGATTTGGGGGGGACGAACACGGCGAGACCCAAACGCAGCGCGATGCGCAGGCCGGTGAAGCCTTCCTTGTGCGGCGGGGGGACTTCGCTGATATAGAGGCGATAGGTCAATTCTTGTGTTTTGTCCACCTTGCGGTTCAGACCGAGGCGAATGATCTGGCTCTGTCCGGGTTGCAATGTGGCGATGGGCGGGTTGACCAGGATGTCGCGGGTGGAGGTATAGATGTTTTCGCCGTTTTCCTGGGTCCAGCCCAGCAATTCGGTCTGGATGACTCGCGCTTCGTTGCTCTCGTTCTTGAGGGTCAGTGCGGCGGAATGTTTCTTCTCGTCCAGCGTGACCAGGATAGGGCTGACGGACAGCGAGGCAGCCTGCGCGGTAGCGTTGAACACTAGCGCCAGCAGCGTGGCGCCCAATAAACGTGAAACGGGTGAGGCTGCGATCATTTATCCCCCTCTATTATGAGTTTTGTATATCCGGGCTTAACTGTATGGTGCCTATGCGGAGTCGATGCTAATGGTTCAAGGCGTGTAGGTGACCGTGACCGTGATGGTATCCGTGTAGGCGCCGGCGATCAGGGTCTGGCTGCCAGCAAGCCGGCCATAGACGGTTTTTACTTGGGCAGCGCCGGTGCCGGTGTCCGATACCCAGGAACCGGAGGCATTGCCCCAGCGGTTGGTCCTGCCGGCTTCCTGGTAAAGCTCATAAAGAAGGTAATCGGCAGTGCCGTGTATCATGCGGCGCTGAGTCGTATCGGGATTGAGTCCATCGTCCAGGCCTGCGGTGTAAGTGCCGCCACTGGTACAGGTGATGGAAATGGTGGTGTCCGCATCTATCTGGGCGCCGGAATAGGTGCCGAATGCCAGGGTATTCCCCGCCGTCACCGAGCAACTGGTCAGGACGGTCGCGGTGACGTTAAAGGTGTCGGTGTCGGTAGCGGCGTATACCGCTGGCGCATTGCCCAGACAGGCCATCAACGCGAGTGCGGTCAAACGGATGTTGGTGTGCATCTTCATGGCTAACTCCTGATGGAATAGAGACGACGGTCTGAAATCTACACTATTTTGAATGACTTGTGTGCGCCCATTTCCCCGCTTGGTATACGGTGCGTAAATGAAGCGCGACATGGTTTGGCGGATGGCGGCTCGGGTATAATCCGCACTTTTACAGGTGGCGGTTCGTGGCGCAATCATTTAAAAAGATAGTGATCTTCGGCGTCGGATTGATCGGCGGCTCGTTCGCGCTCGCGTTGCGCAAGGCTGATGCCGTGGGCGAGGTGGTCGGCTTCGGCCGCAGTGCGCAGTCACTGGCGCAAGCCAGGCAACTCGGCATCATCGACCGTATCGGTGATGAAGTGGCGCGCGAGGTATGCGATGCGGATCTGATTCTGCTCGCGACACCCGTGGCGCAGATGGCGGAACTGATGGCGCGCATCGCGCCGCATCTCGGCGCGCACACGCTGGTCACCGACGGCGGCAGCACCAAGGGCGACGTGGTGGCTGCGGCTCGCGCGCATCTGGGCGGAAAGATCGCGCAGTTCGTTCCCGCACATCCAATCGCGGGTGCGGAGAAGAGCGGCGCTGCGGCGGCGCAGGCCGATCTGTATCAGGGCAAGAAAGTCGTGCTGACGCCGCTGCCGGAAAATTCGCAACAAGCCGTGGCCCGCGTGCGCAAGGCGTGGGAACTGTGCGGTGCTGCGGTGAACGAGCTGACTGCGCAACAGCACGACGAGGTATTCGCGGCGGTGAGTCATCTGCCGCATCTGTTGTCGTTTGCGCTGGTACACGACCTGGCGCAACGCGAAAACCGCGACCAATTGCTCTCGTTTGCGGCCAGCGGTTTCCGCGACTTCACCCGCATCGCCGCCAGTTCGCCGGAGATGTGGCGCGACATCTGCCTCGCCAACCGCGATGCGCTGATGAGCGAGTTGCAGCGATACGCCGACGAACTTTACGTCCTGCATCAGGCGCTGGAACACAACGATGCCGCCAGGCTGGAAGAGATATTCAGCCTGGCGCGCGAAGTTCGCAGCACCTGGACTTCCCAATAATTCGACTCTCCATTCAGTATGACCAAACCAGAATTTCTTGATCTCCCTCCGCTGTTGAGCGCGCGCGGCACCATCACGTTGCCCGGCTCGAAGAGCATTTCCAATCGTGTGTTGTTGCTGGCTGCGCTGTCCGAAGGCACGACCGAGGTGCGCGATGTGCTGTTGTCCGACGATACCGAGAGGATGCTGGAGGGCTTGCGCACGCTGGGCGTGAAGGTCGAGGCGCTGGGCGGGAACGCTTATCGCATCACGGGTTGCGGCGGCAACTTTCCGGTGAAAGAAGCCAAACTGTTCCTCGGCAACGCGGGCACCGCGTTCCGTCCGCTGACCGCGGCGCTGGCGTTGTCCGGCGGACACTATGAATTGTCCGGTGTGGCTCGCATGCATGAGCGGCCTATCGGCGATCTGGTGGATGCACTGCAGGCGCTCGGTGCGAACATCGATTACACCGGTAATGACGGTTTCCCGCCGCTGGAGATATTTCCGGCGACGTTGAGCGGCGTGAGCCGTGTGAGCGTGCGCGGCGACGTGTCCAGCCAGTTCCTGACCGCACTGCTGATGGCGTTGCCGTTGCTGGATAGCGAAGTCACGGTGGAAGTGGTCGGCGAGTTGATCTCCAAGCCCTATATCGAGATCACGCTGGCGATGATGGCGCGCTTCGGCGTGCAAGTGCAGCGCGACGGTTGGCGCAGCTTCACGGTCGCGGCAGGCAGTCGCTATGTGGCTCCGGGCGTGATATATGTCGAGGGCGATGCGTCGTCTGCCTCGTATTTTCTCGCGGCGGGCGCGATCGGCGGCGGGCCGCTGCGCATCGAAGGCGTGGGTAGCGCCAGTATCCAGGGCGACGTGCGTTTCGCCGATGCGCTGGCGCTGATGGGCGCGCAGATCACGATGGGGCCGAACTGGATGGAGGCGCGCGCACCGGCCAGTGGGCGGTTAAAAGCCATCGACCTGGATTGCAATCATATTCCCGACGCGGCGATGACGCTGGCAGTCGCGGCGCTGTTCGCCGACGGCACGACCACGCTGCGCAACATCGCGAGCTGGCGGGTCAAGGAGACCGACCGCATCGCTGCGATGGCGACGGAGCTGCGCAAGGTCGGCGCGACGGTGGAAGAGGGCGCGGACTACATCCGCATCACGCCGCCGGAAAATATACGCCATGCGGCGATCGACACCTACGACGATCACCGCATGGCGATGTGCTTCTCGCTGGCGGCGTTCGGCCCAGAGGGCATGCGCATCAACGATCCCAAGTGTGTCGCCAAGACCTTTCCCGATTATTTCGCGGCATTCGCCAGCGTGACGCAGGCCGTGCCCGTGATCGCGATCGACGGCCCTTCGGCATCGGGCAAGGGCACGGTCGCGCAACGCGTTGCCGCAAAGCTCGGCTATCACTATCTCGACAGCGGCGCGTTGTACCGCCTGCTGGCGCTGGCGTCGCAACGCGACGGCGTCATGCTGACCGACGAAACCGGCCTGGCGGCCTTGGCCGCGCGCATGGACATTCGTTTCGAGGGTGAGCAAGTCTGGCTGGATGGCGCGTTGGTCGGTGATGAGTTGCGCGGCGAACAATGTGCCGCGGCTGCTTCCAAAGTGGCTGCGTATCCTGCGGTGCGCACCGCGCTGTTGAACAAGCAGCACGCGTTCCGCCGCGCGCCGGGGTTGGTCGCCGACGGCCGCGATATGGCCTCGGTGGTGTTCCCGGACGCGGCGCTGAAGATATTTCTGACCGCCAGCGCCGAGGCGCGCGCGGAACGCCGATATAAGCAGTTGAAACAAAAAGGAATGGATGCTAATATCGCCGCCCTTTTGCTGGATATACAGGCACGCGACGAGCGAGATACTCAGCGTAGCGTGGCTCCACTGCGACAGGAACCGGGCGCAAGTCTGCTGGATACCACGGCTCTGAACATCGAGCAGGCGGTGCAGGAAGTGCTGGCAAGCTACCCGGTGTGAAGCTGTAAAGACTAGGCCCCGTTCGACTCTCCGTCTGATGGGAACTTTAACTAACCGCCGTGCAAACGGTTTTAATCTTAGGTGTCTCCGATGAACGCAACCGCAACCGCAGCAGTATTAGAAAATCCCGATAGCTTCGCCGCAATGTTTGAAGAAAGTTTGACGCGCAAGGAAATGCGCGCTGGCGAACTGATCACCGCACAAGTCGTGCGCGTAGACCACAATATGGTGGTCGTGAATGCCGGACTGAAGTCCGAAAGTTTAATCGCGATCGAGGAATTCCTCGACGCTAAAGGCGAATTGGAAGTCAAAGCGGGCGACTTCGTCACCGTTGCGATCGAATCGCTGGAGAATGGCTATGGTGAAACCAAGCTGTCTCGCGAAAAGGCCAAGCGTCTGGCTGCATGGCACGACCTCGAGTTGGCCATGGAAGAAGGCAAGATCGTGGAAGGCTTCGTCAGCGGCAAGGTCAAGGGCGGCCTGACTGCGATGGTCAACGGTATCCGCGCGTTCCTGCCGGGTTCGCTGGTGGACATCCGTCCAGTCAAGGATACCACACCGTACGAAAACAAGACCATGGAACTGAAGGTCATCAAGCTGGATCGCAAGCGCAACAACGTGGTGGTTTCCCGCCGCGCAGTGCTGGAAGCGACCATGGGCGCGGACCGTGAAGCGATCATGGAAAACCTCAAGGAAGGCGCGATCGTCAAGGGCGTGGTCAAGAACATCACCGACTACGGCGCATTCGTTGACCTGGGCGGCATCGACGGCCTGTTGCACATCACCGACCTGGCATGGCGCCGCGTGAAGCACCCATCCGAAGTGTTGACCGTTGGCGACGAAGTCGAAGCCAAGATCCTGAAGTTCGATCAAGAGAAGAATCGCGTTTCGCTGGGCATCAAGCAGATGGGCGATGACCCATGGAATGGTCTGGCACGCCGCTACCCACAAGGTACGCGCATGTTCGGTAAGGTGACTAACCTGACCGACTACGGCGCATTCGTGGAAATCGAACAGGGTATCGAGGGTCTGGTACACGTTTCCGAAATGGACTGGACCAACAAGAACGTTCATCCATCCAAGGTCGTGAGCCTGGGCGATGAAGTCGAAGTGATGATTCTGGAAATCGACGAAGCTCGTCGCCGTATCTCTCTGGGCATGAAGCAGTGCCAGTCCAATCCTTGGGATGATTTTGAAATCAACCACAAGAAGGGCGACAAGGTTAAGGGCCAGATCAAGTCCATCACCGACTTCGGCGTGTTCATCGGCCTGGATGGCGGTATCGATGGTCTGGTGCATCTGTCCGACCTGTCCTGGAGCCAGCCTGGCGAAGAAGCCGTGCGCAGCTACAAGAAGGGCGACGAAGTTGAAGCCGTGGTATTGGCGATCGACGTGGAACGCGAGCGCATCTCCCTGGGTATCAAGCAGATGGAAGGTGATCCGTTCGGCGGCTTCGTGACCGGCAACGAAAAGGGTGCTGTTGTAACCGGCACCGTGAAGTCGCTGGATGCGAAGGGCGCAGTGATCGCGCTGGAAGGCGACGTTGAAGCGTACCTGAAGGCTTCCGAAGTGTCCGCAGACCGTGTTGAAGACATCCGCACCCACCTGAAGGAAGGCGACAGCGTGACTGCCGTCATCATCAATGTGGATCGCAAGAACCGCGGCATCAACCTGTCGATCAAGGCGCTGAACAAGGCAGAAGAATCCGCAGCGATGCAGAAGTTCTCCGCCGAGACCACGTCCAATGCCGGTACCACCAATCTGGGCGCGTTGTTGAAGGCCAAGATGAGCGGCAGCAAGACCGAAGCCTAAGTCGAGGGAATTGCATGACTCGTTCTGACTTGATCTCCAGGCTCGCCGAGTTGCATCCGCAACTGCTGGCCAAGGATGCCGAGCTTGCCGTTAAGGTGATTCTGGATACCCTGTCCTCCACGCTGTCGCGCGGTGGGCGGGTCGAGATTCGCGGTTTCGGCAGCTTCGGCTTGAATTACCGTCCGCCGCGTCAGGGGCGCAATCCCAAGACCGGCGACAAGGTTAAGGTGCCGGCCAAGTATGTGCCTCACTTCAAGGCGGGTAAGGAACTGAGGGAGCGTGTCAGCAATCAGGACTCCTGATTCTCATACGCAAGCAAACAACATGGCGGCTATATCGTGAGGTATAGCCGCCATTTTGTTGTCCTTTCATGCTATCTTTAGCGTCGTTTTTTGCGGATAAACATCATGCGTTATCTCAATTGGATTTTTCGGGCCATATTGTTCATCGTGCTACTCGGTTTTGCGGTCAAGAACGACCAGCCGGTGACGCTGCACTATTTTTTCGGCTATGAATGGCAGTCTTCGCTGGTGATCGTGCTGCTGATCTTTTTCGCCGCCGGTACGGCCGTCGGCGTGTTGGCGATGTTCACGAACGTGCTGCAACAGCGTCGCGAGATCGCGCGTCTGAAACGCGACATCCGCGTCAAGAACAAGCTGGCCGGCATCAGCGAAACGCAAATGCTGCCGATACAACCTTCCTGACAGACTTCGACTATGGAATTTGAACCGTGGATGCTGCTGATCCTTCCGCTATTTTTTGGTATGGGGTGGCTGGCGGCACGTACCGACATCAAGGAATTGCTCTCTGAATCGAGCGCGTTGCCGCAATCGTATTTTCAGGGCTTGAACTTCCTGCTCAACGAGCAGCAGGACAAGGCCATCGAGGCCTTTATCGAGGTGGTCAAGGTCGACCCGCAAACCGTCGAGCTGCACTTCGCGCTAGGCAGTCTGTTTCGCCGGCGCGGCGAGGTGGATCGCGCGTTGCGCATGCATCACAATCTGCTGGACAGGGCCGATCTGGACGACGAGAAACGCCAGCAGGCGATCTTCGAGCTGGCGCAGGATTACCTGAAAGCCGGGATTCTGGATCGTGCCGAGAGCCTGTTCCGCGAGCTGGAAAAAACCCCATACGCCAAGCCTGCGCTGGAGTTCCTGCTCGAGTTGTTCCAGAAGGAGCACGACTGGCTCAAGGCGATCGCGGTCGCGCAACGGCTGACTGAAGTGGCAGGAGGATCGTATCGCAAGCAGGCCTCCTTCTTTTATTGCGAGCTGGCGAGCGAGGAGATTGCACAGCGCAATCCGGATGCGGCGCGCGGTCATTTGCGGCAGGCACTGGAGATCTGCCCGGAAGCGGTACGCGCCAGCATGATGCTGGGCGATATGGCGGTCAGCGAAGGCAAGCGGGAAGAGGCCATCGCCATCTGGAAAACGATCGAGGCGCAGGATGCACAATACCTGCCGCTGGTCGCGGAACGCCTGCTGGATGCGTATCGCAGTCTTGAGCGTGAGCAGGACGGCATCGCGCTGTTGCGCGAGTACCTGAACAAATATCATTCGCTGGATCTGATGAACGTGGTGTTCGACGGCGTGCTGAAGAACGAGGGCTCGTCCGCAGCCTATAAGCTGGTGCGCGACGAGCTGCAACGCAACCCGACGCTGCTCGGTCTGGACAAGCTGCTCGAGGCGCGCCTGCTGGAAGTGCCGATGGACAGGCGTGCCGATGTCGAACTGGTGAAAGACCTGGTTCATAAACGCACGCGCAATCTGGCGACTTATCACTGCGCTCATTGCGGCTTCAAGGCGCGCCAGTTCTACTGGCACTGCCCAGCCTGTCAGGCCTGGGACAGCTATTCGCCGCGCCGCACCGAAGAAACCGGAATCCCTGTATAAACAACACGCCGAACGACACCATGAACGACCCGAAAATCATCATCGCGCTGGACTATCCGGAAGCCGCGCCTGCGCTGGCACTGGCCACCAGACTCGATCCGTCGCAATGCCGCCTGAAAGTCGGCAAGGAATTGTTTACCGCCACCGGCCCCGCGTTGCTCGAGCAACTGATGCGGCGCGGATTCGAAATCTTTCTCGACCTGAAGTTCCACGACATTCCCAACACTACCGCGCAAGCCTGCAAGGCGGCTGCGGGCTTGGGCGTGTGGATGGTCAACGTGCATGCGCTGGGCGGGCGCAAGATGCTGGAGGCGGCACGCGAGGCAGTTGCCAACAGCGCGCAGCGTCCCAAGCTGATCGCCGTGACCATGCTCACCAGCATGGCGCAGGAAGACCTTGCCGGTATCGGTATCAATGCCACGCCTGCCGAGATGGTGCTGCGTCTCGCGCAGCTTTCGCGCGACAGCGGACTGGACGGCGTGGTGTGTTCCGCGCAGGAAGCCGCGCTGTTGCGCGAGCATTGCGGCAAAGAATTCTGTCTGGTGACGCCGGGCATACGTCCGGCGCAGGCGAGCCTGGACGACCAGTCGCGCGTGATGACGCCGCTGGCCGCGCTGCGGGCCGGTTCCAGCTATCTGGTAATCGGCCGTCCGATCACCAGGGCTGACGATCCCTTGCAGGCCCTGCTCGACATCAACAACGAGATCGTGGGAGGCAAGGCATGAGCGCATTGCCGAAATTCGACGGAGCAAAAGTATTGGTGGTCGGCGACGTTATGCTGGACCGCTACTGGTTCGGCGACGTCAGCCGCATCTCGCCAGAAGCGCCGGTGCCGGTGCTGAAGGTGACGCGTGTGGAAGAACGTCCCGGCGGTGCGGCCAACGTGGCGCGCAACATCGCCGCGCTCGGCGCGCAGTGTACCCTGCTGTCGGTGGTCGGCGCGGACGAGGCCGGCGACTGCTTGCAGCGCCTGCTGACCGAACAGGGCAGGGTGGAAGCCCTGCTGCAGCGCGACAACACGATCTCGACGACGATCAAGCTGCGGGCCGTCGCGCGCCAGCAGCAACTGCTGCGCATCGACTTCGAGACGACGCCCAGCCACGAAGTGCTGAACGCGAAGCTGGCGGACTTCCGCGCCAGATTGCCGGAAGCCGACGTCGTCGTGCTGTCCGACTACGGCAAGGGCGGCCTGGCGCATATCGCCGAGATGATCCGGCTGGCGCGCGCAGCGGGCAAGCCGGTGCTGGTCGATCCCAAGGGCGACGACTACGCGCGCTATCGCGGCGCGACCATGCTCACGCCGAACCGCAGCGAATTCCGCGAAGTGGCGGGCAGCTGGAAGAGCGAAACGGAACTCAACAGCAAGGCCGAACAGCTGCGCACCGACTTGCAACTCGACGCGCTGCTGGTCACGCGCAGCGAGGATGGCATGAGCCTGTTTCGCGCCCACGAAGTGCTGCACGAACCGACGCAGACGCGCGAGGTGTTCGATGTCAGCGGTGCAGGCGACACGGTGATCGCGACGCTGGCGGTGATGCTGGCGAGCGGGGCGGAATTGCCTGAAGCGATGCGCATCGCGAACCGTGCGGCAGGTATCGTGGTCGGAAAGCTGGGTACGGCGGTGGTCAGCCGTGATGAGATCGTAAAAGACATTAGTGAAGGGAGAAGGGAGAAGGGAGAAGGGTAGGGCGCGCTGTTTTTACCCTTCTCCCTTTACCCTTATCCCTTCTCCTCTAAGGAGTTTTATATGTACTACATCGTCACCGGCGCTGCCGGGTTTATCGGTTCCAACCTGGTCAAGGCGCTCAACGCGCGTGGCGAACACAACATCGTCGCGGTGGACAATCTCAAGAACGCGGACAAGTTCAAGAATCTGGTGGATTGCGACATTGCCGACTATCTGGACAAGGCAGACTTCCTGAAAAAACTGCAGGACGGTTACTTCGACGGGCTGGTCAGCGCGGTGCTGCATCAGGGCGCATGTTCCGACACGATGGAAGCCGACGGCCGCTACATGATGGAGAACAACTACCAGTACACGCTGGAGCTGCTGAACTACTGCCAGAACGAGGAAGTGCCGTTCCTGTACGCCTCGTCCGCCTCGGTGTACGGCAACGGCAGCGTGTTCAAGGAAAGCCGCGAAAACGAGGCGCCGCTGAACGTGTACGCCTATTCCAAGTTCCTGTTCGACCAGATCGTGCGCCGCCGCTGGCATAAGCGCAACGCGCAGATCGTCGGCCTGCGTTACTTCAACGTGTACGGCCCGGGCGAAGCGCACAAGGGGCGCATGGCCTCGGTCGCCTACCACTTTTTCAACCAGTATCGCGCCGAAGGCAAGGTGAAACTGTTCGAAGGCTGCGACGGTTACGCCGACGGCGGCCAGTTACGCGACTTCGTGTCGATCGAAGACGTGGTCAAGGTGAACATGTATTTTCTCGACAACCCGCACAAGTCCGGCATCTTCAATCTCGGCACCGGACAGGCGCAGAGCTTCAACGATGTGGCGGTTGCGACCGTCAACACCCTGCGCACGGCCGAAGGAAAAACTGCATTAAGCATTGCCGATCTGCATCAGCAGGGCATCATCAGTTACATCCCGTTCCCCGATGCACTGCGCGGCAAATACCAGAGCCACACCCAGGCCGACATAGGCGCGCTGCGCAACAGCGGTTACGCCGAGCCGTTCCTGAACGTGGAGCAGGGCGTGGCCAGGTACGTGGAGCAGATGCTGAAAGCGGCAGAATAGATTCCGGAAGTGTTCGCTTTCCCTGGTTCTCTGCGTTCAGAGTGCGTGCTACTGCCGGTTACTGGTCGCGCTATAACTGGATACGAGAAATGGTACGCAATAATTAAGAGCGATGTGTGTCCATATCATGTTTCCGCCAGCCAAGATTGTTTCTCCCTGATTGATTAGATTCAGCACCGTTCCAACCAGGAGAGCGATCTTGATCGAACTCCAGAATATCGCCCGATAGCGGTTTGTAGAAGCTGTGTTCATAGCTCGGTTGCATTTGAGCTTCAAAAGTCGATTTCTATACGCATCGCCTTGGCAAAACGGTTGAAGCCTATAAACAGTTCCACGACTCCCAGTGCTTCCACAATCTCCGCCTCGCTATATCCAAGAGATAGCAGCCTATCAAAATCACGATCTTCAATATCGCTGTGACGCTGGTTAGTCTTACGGGAAAAATCGACCAGCGCTATTTCCTTTTCACTTAGATGTTCAGCCAGATAGCCACCGATCATGCCGTCCCGTTGGCCGTCTGTCACGCCCATACTTTTCAAAACCGCGGTGTGTGCCGCGATGCAATAGTTGCATTCATTATCGTGAGACACAAGCAATGCAATAACTTCCTTGTGAAAGCGGGTCAGCTTCCCTTTCATGAGTATCAATTTGACCTTGTTCCAGTTAGCCTCAAGCAAGGGGGGATGTTTGGCATAGGTCTGAAACAGATTCGGGATACAATCGAGCGAGCGACCGATCTCATTGAGTATCGCCATCGTAGAGTCGGCAGATGCAGCTAGTTCTTGTGACATGGTTTGGGGCCTTTGGGTTAATGTAGATAAGGTTCGTGCTCAGGGTGTCGCTACTACACCGTGTCTGCGCAGAACTTCCAGATAGACATCGGGTTCCGGGCGAATACGGTAGTTGTCGGTCTCGTGCGCCCAGACGATTTTTCCATGGCCGTCGGTGATGACGACTGTAGGCAATACCGTGTCGTTGTCATAGCCGAACATCTGCATGCCCATCGGCGTGCCGTTGCGATGTTCGATGCCGAGTGCGCGTGCGGCAGCATTGCCTTCATCGGTCAGGAAGTCGAACTTCACGTCGAATTTCCTGGCGAGTTCGACGGTGTTGCTGTGCGGTTGCGGAGAGATCATCGCGACCCGCACGCCGAGCGCCGCAATCTCTTTGTAGCGAGCCACCAGTTCCTTGATTTGTGCCATGCACAGCGGGCACCAGTTGCCGCGATAAAAGATCAGGATCGCGGGCCGGTCGGTCAATTGTGCGGAGCTGATGAGCTTTTCATCGGCGTCCCTGACGGTGAAGCCGGGCAGCTTGTTTCCCCCGATCAATTTCATGCTGGGCTGGCGGTTGCCGAACGTCGAGAACCAGTACGCATAGAATAAAAAGCTGATCCACGCCACCACGGCCAATGCAGGAGCGATGATGCCGGCATCCTGTTTCTGCCATGCCAATATCGCCAGCGCCACGCCAATTGCGCCCAGCAGATTCAGCAACGGAAAATGCGCGCTGGTGCGCGCCACGTTCTTGAACATCATCAGCACGGTGATGACCGACAGGATAGGGGCTATCGTCAACATCACGCCGACCCATGCCAGCTGGGTTTCACTTTGATATAGCATCCAGCCGGCGTAACCGGCGATGCCCATGATCGACATCATGTAGTTGCTGATAAAGATCGATTTAAGCAGGTTCATGTTTGTCTCATTTAGGTAAATCTGCTTTTCAAAAATGGCTCTGCACGACCACATCATGCAGAGCCGCCTTGCTTAAAGCATGCCCAGCAGTTCCTTGTTCGGCTCCGGGTGGGTCAGATGATTGATGTAGTTCGACAGCGTCTTGATGGACACGATCAGAATCACCTCGAGTATTTGCTGCTTGGTGAAGCCCGCATTCAGGAAGGCTTGCACTTCGGTTTCAGACGGGCGACCGCGTTTTTCTGTGACCGATTGTGCGAATGCGGCCAAGGCGCGATCTTGCGCATCGTCGATCTCTCTATGCGAACTTAATGCCGTCAGCGTTTGTGCGTTCGCGTTCTTCATCTTGCCCATCGCGCGATGCGCCACTGTGCAAAAGTCGCAGTCGTTCTCGACGCTCACTGCGAGCAGCGCGACTTGCTGTTGCGCCGGGGATAGCGAAGTTTTTGAAACCAGGTCGTTGAGTGCCAGATAAGCCTCGACTGTGGTCGGCGCTTCCGCCATGTAGCCAAACAGATTGGGAAAGAAGCCGTAACCTTTTTGAATGCCCGCCAGTAGTTCCTTGGTCTTCCCGGAAGTGTTTTCCGGCGTATGAAATGTAAAGCTGACCATGATGTGTTTCCTTTCAGTTGTGAGAGCGTCGAATTGACGGATGCACTTTAGTCGCTATAATTGGAACGGTGAATGCTGAAAAAAACATAAATGATGCTCAAAAGTACGATGTTGACGCTTTCTCGCAGGTGTTGAGTTTGCTCAAGCTGGATGCGCGCATCTATCACAACGCCAAGGTGTGCGGAAACTGGCGCATCAATGAACATACTCTGGGAGCCACCTGTTTTCACATGGTGACGATAGGCCGTTGTGTGCTGGATGTGCCGGGGCACTTTAACGGTGTATTGAGTTGCGGGGATTTGGTTATTTTTCCGCGTGAACTGAGCCATAGCATGGTGTCCGAGACGCCTCTGACAGGCATGCAGCAGCATCTTGATTACCGGATGGCGCATGCCATGGAAGGCACGGGATTGGTGTGCGGCGAGATGCGTTTCCAGCACAAAGGCTGCCGCTACATTCTGGACGCATTGCCTCCGGTGTTCGTCATCCGCCACGATTCATCCAGCGAGTGGTTGAAGTCTTTGCTGGAAATGATCCTGGCCGAAAGCATAAGAGTCGGCCCCGCCTCAAAAGTGTTGCTGGATAAATTATCGGAACTGCTTTTTACCTATGCCTTGCGCCAGCATCTGACGGATCATCCCGGCGAAGTCGGTATGCTCGCCATCTATGCGCATCCTCGTCTCGCGCAAGCGATCAACGCCGTTCACCAGCATCCGGAACAAGAGTGGACGCTTGAATCCATGGCCAGGGAAGCCGCATTTTCGCGCACCTCATTCGCGGAGACTTTCAAGGCTGTGAGCGGCTGGACGCCAGGACAGTACCTGACCTGGTGGCGGATGCAATTGGCGTGGTCGTTGTTGAGCGACGGGGAGAGCAGTGCAGAGGTGGCGAACAAGGTCGGTTACAGATCCGAATCGGCATTTTCCCGCGTGTTCCAGAAGATGTTCTCAGTGTCGGCAGGGAAAGTGCGCCGGGGTGATACAGCGGGATAAGCGGGAGTGACGTACGCCGGTTCCCATCCTCAACTACAGCTTGCTCGTCAGTTCGCGGGCAGCCTTGCGGATGAATGCGAGTTGCTTTTCGTAGTTGCGGCATCCACGGCACATCATCAAATGGAAGCGCATCGCCATCTTTTCGCGGAAAGTGACCGGGCGGTCGAGCGCCTGGGATAGCAACTCAGAATTTTGTTTGCAGTTCAGCATGGTTACCTCGTGTTCCCAAACCAGCGCAGTTCAAGACATTCGCGCAACGCAAGTCGCGCGCGATGCAGCAGCACCCAGCAGTTAGTCGTGGAGACGGACAGTTCCTGACAGATATCGTCGGTGGACATGTCCATGAATTCGCGCATCATGAAGGCGCGAGCCGTATTGATCGGCATGCGCTGTTTGCATTGCTCGAAGACCTCCCAGAAGCGGGAATTTTCCATGGACTGCTCCGGGTCTGCCCATGTTCGCGGCGGTTCTGACCAGTGGCCGTTCTCATTGAATAGCGCGTCCACCAGATCGTTTCCGTCTTCGCCCTCTGGAACGTTCAATTCCGGTTCACGCGCCCGCTTGCGCAACACATCCAGTATCTTGTGTTTGAGTATGCCGACCAGCCAGGTGCGCAGGGACGATTGCGCCGAGAATTTGCTGCGGCTCTCGATTGCCGCTATCAGCGTTTCCTGCACGGCATCTTCGGCAAGGTGAGGGTCGTGCAATTGCAGGATGGCATAACGCACCAGATAACTGCGGTGCTCATGCAGAGTTTCAGGGTCGATTGTGCGGGTCGCGCTCATTCTGTTCACATATGGTCATTGGTTGGCGCTGCGTTATTTGGCGATGAATAGTAGCATTTGCTAAAGATGGCGTGATAAAACGCGCTAAACAAAAAAACACCCACCTGACTGCGATGGGTGCAAGCTGACTAACCTGTTGGTTAGCCAGTGGAGTTATCGGCTTAGTGCATTTTCGCGGCACAGGGATTCTTCGGGGCACAAGGGTTTTGGGCGGTGCAGGGGTTCATCGCTGCGCATGGGTTTTTCGCCGCACAAGGGTTCTTGGCGGTTGGTTTGAATCCTTTTTGCAGCGTCGTTGTATAAGCCGTCAGAGCGGCGAGTTCCTTGCTGTTCCAGGAAAATGGTTTGGCGGCCAATGGAACGACCATGCAGAACTGCACCATCTCATCCAGATGCACGGCCTTTACGCCGGAGCGGTCATGCGTCATCTGCACAAAATGCGGATATGGCTTGGCAAAAGTATTCTGGAATGCGCCATTATCCTGATGGCAGGTATTGCACGACATGCCGTTGCTGCTCAAGGCAGTATCCTTGAACAGTTTTTCCCCATAAGCGACCAGCTCGGAATGGTTGCCCTGATAGGGACGATAGTGCTTCGGGCGCATCACCAGCCTGGTATCTACACGATTGGACATGGCAGCTGCGCAGGGATTGCCTGTGGCACAAGGGTTTTTGGCAGCGCACGGATTCTTCGCGGCACATGGATTCATGCGCGATGTGCCGGGGCGCGGCGCACATGGGTTGGCAGCACGGCATGGCGATGCAAGAGCCATGCCGCTCAGTGACAAAGTCAAAGCGCCGGATGAAATCAGCGCCTTGGCAAGAATACTCGGTCTCATGTTGTTCTCCTCACACCTTAACTAAAGAACCAGAAGGCGGCCGCGCCCGCCGCGATCAGTACGATCATGCCCAGCATCATCTTCTCGTGGATGCACATGCCGGGTGTGGCTTTGCAGCTGCTATTCATTTTGCACATCATGGACATTTCAGTCTCCTTTAAAATTTTGGGAAGTCACAAATTGCGACCGTGACGTGCATTGGTCGTACGGGATGCGCAAACCTTACAGGCTTGGATTGCGATGTAAGGAATAGCGGTATCTAACGACCAACAGTAGATCTGTTGCAGAGCTTGTAACTATCTTCGAGGAGAATCACATGAGAATGCCTGGAAACTTACTGACCTTGCTGGCGATGCTGTTCCCGTTGTTCGCGCACGCTGTCGGCGAACCTTATTCGCAAGAGAAGCTGGATGCCTTGAACAAATCAGGAAAACCGGCACTGGTGTTCATCTATGCAGACTGGTGCCCGACCTGCAGGACACAGGACAGGATATTGGGCGAGCTGTTGCCAACGAATGAGTTCAAGGGCATCTCGGCACTGCGTGTGGATTTCGATGCACAAAAAGCGGTGGTGCGCGCATTCGGCGTCAAGTACCAGAGCACGCTTATCGTATTCAAGAACGGCAGGGAAGCCAGCCGTGTGACCGCCGAGACTGGTCGTGAGCGCATCGCCGAGCTGCTGCGCAAAGCGCTGTAGGCGGATACATGGAATTGAGCTCAACCAGCTATGGCCTGTCTTTTCTGGCAGGCGTGCTTTCTGTTTTGTCGCCCTGCGTGTTGCCGCTGGTACCCATCCTGATGGGCTCGGCGGCTAGCACGCATCGCTTCGGCCCGCTCGCTCTGGTCGGCGGATTGATGCTTTCGTTCGCCGCGATCGGCGTTGGCCTTGGCTTGTTGGGGGCTGCGGTGGAGCAGGATACATTGCGTGTGGCCGGCGGTGTGTTGCTGATCCTGTTCGGTGCCGTACTGTTTTCGAGTACGCTACAAGTGCGCTTCAGTGCCGCGGTTAGCCGGATAGGGATGGGGCAGAAGTTGCTCGTGCGTTTCAACCCGAGCGGACTGCGCGGACAGTTCCTGCTGGGCGTGTTGCTGGGCATCGTGTGGAGTCCGTGTGTTGGTCCTACGCTGGGTGCCGCGATCACACTCGCCAGCCAGGGGCAGGCATTGCTGCAGGTCGGCGCGGTGATGCTGATATTCAGCCTGGGTGCGGCGTTGCCGTTACTGAGCATCGGCATGCTGTCGCGTCAGGCGATCGGCAAGTGGCGCAGCCGTATGCTGGAGGCCGGGCAAAAGGCCAAGATGATTTTTGGTGCGGCGCTGCTGTTGATTGGTATCCTTGTGCTGTCGGGGACTGACAAGTCTTTCGAGAAATGGGCGGTGACCGTGATGCCCGATAGTCTGGTGACGTTGATCAGTCGCTTTTGAAAATCGAATCGAGGGGGGCGCATGGCTGAAAAGGAATCGTTGCTGAACACGCTGCTTGGCTTGTCGATGATCGTCGAAGCGCGCGATCCCTACACCGGCGGCCACCTGTGGCGCGTCTCGCAGTTCTCCAGGCTGCTGGCGGAGGAAATCGGGCTGTCGCGCCGTGATGTCTCGTTGTGCGAGATCGGCGGTTTCCTGCACGACCTGGGCAAGGTCGGCGTACCCGATGCCATCCTGAACAAACCGGAGCGTCTGACCGATGCGGAATTCTCCGTGATCCGCACCCACCCCAGTGTGGGCGGACGATTGCTGGCCAGCCATCCGCTCGCCGATCTGGCGATGGAGGCGGTGGTCGGGCATCACGAGCGCCCGGACGGGAAAGGCTATCCGCACGGCATTGAAGGTAATGTCATCCCTGAAGTCGCGCGCATCGTCAGCATCGCCGACGCGTTCGATGCGATGACCAGCACGCGCTCCTACCGGAAGGGCATGCCCATCGAAAAAGCGCTCGCCATCATCGGTGCAGAACTGGGTACGCAATTCGATGCGGAATTGGCGAAACGTTTTCTGGCGCTGAGCGCTTCCGAACATCTGATCCACATCGTCGGACATAGCGAACCCGGACTGCCGTTACATCAGTGTGGCGGATGCGGCGCGCCCGTCGTGGTGCGCAGCGCACAGCGCGATGGCGAACATGTGTACTGCCGCTGTTGCGGCGGCGAATCGCGTCTGCACAAGCAAGGCGATTCGCGGCAACTGGAGATGACCGGTGAACATGGCGATGCCGCTGCACTTGCGCCGGACTGCGATACGGATTTGATCGGGGCTATGGTGGCGGATATCGCGCCGCATGTGCTTTAAGGAAACGATCAAGTCCTCCATGAGCCGCGTTGCTGGATCGACGGGCAGGGAATCGATCCATAAGAGCAGAACACGCAGCACTCGCCTGGTTTGGGTTTCAACAGCGCATGGCAGTCGCTGCATTCATAAAACCATAGGCAAGAGTCGGTAGGCATGGTTTCCAGTCTGCTGACGTTGCAGTGTGGGCATGTAATCAGCGATTCGAGTATGGGCGTGAACGTCGGCATGGTCAGGCTTGTTTGGCTGTGACCGCCTGTTCGACCTCGCGTAGCGTATCTTCCACCGAGACCGCTATCTGGCTGGTGATGTCCAGTTTGCGGTCTTCGAACACATCCTCGCCGGGATGCGCTGCCGCCCAAGTCCAGATGGTTTCGTCACGCTGCTTAAGCAGCGCTTCGATGTGGGGGCGGAATAGCACGAACATCGAAGTGATCCAGCGGTTCACCGGCAATGAGGGAAAGGCGTGGTCGACCACGAAGTGATCCAGCATCCGGATCACTTGTTCGGCGGGATACCAGGCTTCGGCGGTCACCCAGCGGTTGGTGGTGAATAATCCGGTCGGATAACCGTAGCTATCCATCGCGATGGCGACCAGATGCGACAGCGCTTCATCACCCTGAGGCCACGGATCGGTTGCAGGGTAGTCGATGGGCGCCGCATCAGCGGGCATGCCCTTGGGGCGCAGGAAGGCATGAAAGTGCCCATGCTCGCCGACTTCGCCGCGATGTGCGTGGTAGTAATACTGCGCATGACTCTCGCGGTCATACACATCGTCATCGGGGTAGTGATTGAATTCGTAAAATGTCTCGCCCTTGTTCAGACTGTCGCGCAGCACTTCGCCGACGATGTTCATCCCGGCTTTTTTGAGCACGCGATAAGACTCCAGAATCTCCAGCCCGGCACGATGCATGGCTTGCAACTGTGCCAGCGACAGCAGTGCAAGGTCGGGTGCAACAACCGGCCCCGTTGCGGGGCCGGTTAAAGACGAGGCTGGCTGCTCGATTAGCGCATCTTTGCTGCGCATGGATTCTTCGCACTGCAAGGGTTCTTCGCAGCGCATGGATTCTTGGCTGCACACGGATTAGACTTACGGCTCTTGTGTTTAGCCTTGCAGGGGTGTTTCCCAGCGCAGGGGTTCTTCCCGGCACAAGGATTTGCCGAGCTTTCCATACGGGAACGCGCTGCACATGGATTGGCTGCCCCGCAAGGCGCAGCCATCGCCGCACCGCTCATGGCTGCGGCCAGCGCGCCGGAAGAAATCAGGGTTTTTGCGATTTGATGGAATTTCATTGGAACGCTCCTTAATGATGGTTTAACAAATATGCTTGGCATTGCCGGAATGGCCGATGCATGTGTTAGTCGCAGGAAAATCTGAAACCTTACAACCTGATCCTGGAGAGGAGAGCCAGAGCGTGGAGCGTCGCCAGTCCATGCGCGCATTCGGCGCGGATGTGCTGACTGCGAAAGAAGGTTGGCGCACGTTACGGCGATTGCATGGGTATGTGGAGCCGATGCTGAAAGCGGCTTGATAGACCACTGCCGGAAAAAATTATCCGGCCGGTGATGCTTCGCCGGTGACGAATTCGATACTCGCACCGTCGTGTATCAGCTGCTTTACTGCGCATTGGCTGATTTCCTCCAGGATGCGTTGGCGCTGTGCCGGCGTGATGCGTTCCGGGAAGCGCACTTCGGTCATGAAGCGCGACGGGATCAGCGTGTTGCCGTTGCGTACCACCGGTTTGCAGCTGATCCCGATGCCTTCCGCGCTTATCCCAAGCGCCTTGCAGGCCTTGCGCGAATATACGCCGGCGCAGCCGGCGAGTGCCGCGTAAGTGGCTTCCAGCGGGTTGGGCAGGCTCCCGTCCAGACCATAGCTGACGATGTGGTTCTTGTAGTGCACATGGATCTGCGGGTCGTCGTTGAGGGAAAGCTGGTACATGGATTTTCTCCTTGATTGAATCGCGGTCGGCGGCTTGCCGGTGCTAATTTCCCGCCTTGAGCTGCCATGCCGAGTGGCAGGCGACGCACTTCTTCAGGGTGTTTGCGGTCATATTCAGGATTTCCGGTGCCGGCGTACCGCTTTCGGCTGCTTTGGCGATCTCGTCCATGTCGTGGTGCACGCTCATGCCCAGCGATTTGAATTCGATCGGCAGTTTCGCCATCAGAGCCGGGTTTACATCGGCCGCACCGGCCATGCCCGCAGCCCTGGCCGCCTTGGCGATGCGCGGCATGTCGCCTTGATTCGCGCCCTCCAGAATGGCCTGTGTCGCAGACAGCAGGCCGCGCATCTCGGACAGGACCAAGTCGCGTTCGCCGGCCTGCAGCACGACGGCGGTTCGGCCATCGGTTCCGGTAGCAGTGTTGCCGCGAATGAAGAACCATGCGAACACCGCGATGGTGACGACCCAGAGCAACAGGGCGATTGAGGCAAGTTTGCTGGATTTCATTTCGGGGTACGGGTCGGGTTGATGAAGGTTCGCAAGATAGGAAAAATCCGGATACCTGTCTGTGCTAAAAGTCACACAGGAGATTTCGGTTATTTGTCCGTCTGGACTGGCGGCTTGCGCCGGAACACATAGACGGCGGATTCCAGTTCAGGAGGCAGCACCAGCGTGCCCAGCCTGCTATCCTCTTCGATCTCGAACGCGGTTTGCTGCCGGTAATCGTCCCAGTTGCCGAATGCAAACTGGTGACGGCTGCCGATAACGATATACAGCTGCACGCTGGGCGTATTGAATACCCGGCGTTCGAAATCGTTCTGTGCCGGTGGCCATGAACAGATGACCACCTCCGGCGCATAGCTGGCCAGTGCCTCACGGGCATCGAGTTTGATGACCCAGTCCGGGTATGACACCGCATTGTTCCAGCCATGGCTGTCCGTCGCGGTCAGCTGTATGCCTCGATCTTTCAGGAACCGCGTGAGTGTTCCGTCGCCTGCGCCGATCTCCAGACAGTTTCTGGACGCGATCATTTCGGCCAGCGCCTCGACCAGTTCGCGCGTATAGAAACAATAAATCCCCCGGGGTTGCACCAGCGGCATCAGGCGCTTCTTCTGCCAGACCAGCGGCCAGAACAGGCGGAACCAGAACAGCGAAGCCGGCTTGCGCACCAGCCCGCCGGAAAACAGCAGCTTCTGGGCGATATAGCCGTTCAGCAGATTGAAGCGCAGTTTGCCTTTCATTACACCTGAATCGGTCGCGAGCAAGCTCAGGCAAAGTTTCTTGACGTGCTCGTGCGCGATGCGGCTGCGGACACGTTGCGACACGTTGTCTGCCAAGCTCTTTTGACGGTGTCCATGAGCGGGGCCGGGTGACGGTGCGGACAGGCGCGCCAGATAGGCCTTTAATTCCGCCGGATTGCCGCGCTCGACGATGCCGGCGATGTCCTGCTGCACCGCCGCCCATTCAACGGGATATCTGGAGCAGAGCTCGTCCAGAGAAGGATTGCTTTTCAGCCATCCCAGGATTTGGGCATGATCTTTCTGTTTCATGAGAATGTCTTAAACCGTATCGAGCCCCAGGTGTCGCCAAGCTAGGGAATTCTGGATATTACGTCCTTGTCTGCGGCCATGCACCTGAATATTGACAGGCTGTTTCGGCACGCCATTTCCGGTCGCAGGCACTCGCCTTTCATCCATCCTAAGGGTATGCTGTCATCAGACAAGGCTCTGCCACTTTTTTGTAAATCGCACCATGTACACGCACAGCCCATCTGAACACGACCAAGCTCTCGGCCACAGGCAGGAACGGGACGCCGAGCGCCTGCTGTTCCAGGCGATACTCGACAATTCCCCGCTAGGGATCTGGATGCTGGGGATCAATAACAGGCTGAAGTTCGTCAACAAGACATTCTGCAACGCGTTGGGTATCTCCGAACAGGAATTCCTGGCCGCCAAACATTATGTCGATGTCCTGCCTTCATCGGCCTCGGCCAGTTGCATCAGAACCGACCGCGAGTGCTATGAACAGGAGACCCCGCATCTTTCGACGGAATGGCTTCCTTTTGTCGATGGCAAGGATCATCTTCTCGAGATCACCAAGGTAAAGCTGTTCGACCATGAAGGACGCGTCACCGGATTGATCGGATTGGCGGCCGATATTACCGAACGCAAACGCGCAGAGGAGCGGCAGCGTCTGACTGCCAAGGTGTTCGAGAATACCCAGGAAGGGATCACGATCACCGATGTGTCCGGCAATGTCGTCGAAGTCAATGAGGCGTTCTGCAGAACCACCGAGTACCCGCGCGAAGAGCTGCTCGGCCAGAACTTGCGCATCCTGCAATCCGGGCACCAGAACCAGTCGTTTTACAAAACCATGTGGCAGTCGATCATCACGACAGGACACTGGACTGGCGAGGTCTGGAACCGCAAGAAAGGGGGGACGATGTATGCCGAGTGGCTGACCATCTCGGCCATCACCAACGAATACGGGCAAGTCACCAACTATGTCGGCATCTCTTCGGACATCACGCTGCTCAAGCAACACGAGAAGCAGTTGGAGCATATCGCGCACTATGACGTGCTGACGGGCATCCCGAACCGCACCCTGCTGAACGACCGCATGAAGCAGGCTATCTCCCAGACGGCGCGCGAGCAGAACATGCTCGCGGTCTGTTACCTGGATCTGGATGGATTCAAGCCCATCAACGACAGCATGGGGCATGAGGCCGGGGACCGCGTGCTGATCGAGATCGCAAAACGCCTGCAGCGCACCATACGCGGAGGCGACACGGTCGCCCGCCTGGGCGGGGACGAGTTCGTGATCCTGCTGCAGGGGCTGGAACGCGGCGAAGAATGCAACACGACCCTCGAGCGCATGCTCAGCGTCATCGCCGAACCGATCTGCATCATGACCAATACCTTCGCACTGAGCGCCAGCATCGGCGTCAGCATCTATCCGCTGGACGACGAGGATACGGATACGCTGTTGCGTCATGCCGACCAGGCCATGTACGTGGCCAAGCAATCGGGCAAGAACCGTTTCCACATATATGATCCCGCATTGGACCAGCGTGCACGCAATCAGCTGGAGCTGTTGAAGAACATCCAGCAGGGGATAGAACGGGACCAGTTCGAGCTGTACTACCAGCCCAAGATCGATTTGCGCACCAGGCAGCTGGTTGGCGCAGAAGCGCTGATCCGCTGGAATCATCCCGAGATGGGCTTGCTTTCCCCCGCAAAATTCCTGCCTCCCGTCGAGAATACCGAGTTCGATATCGCGATCGGAGAATGGGTGATCGCCAATGCACTGCGGCAGCTGGACCAGTGGCGTGCAGCCGGGCTGGATATCGAAGTCAGCGTCAATATCTCGGCGCACCATCTGGAATCGCCGCATTTCGTCGAGAAGCTGCAGCAGCGGCTCGCGCAGTATCCGAACCTGCCTGCGCAGCGTTTCCAGATCGAGGTACTGGAGACGGCGGCCCTCGAGGACATCGCCCAGGTCATGTGCATCATCGAGAACTGCAAGAAAATCGGCGTGTGTTTTGCGCTGGACGATTTCGGGACGGGGTATTCGTCCTTGTCCTACCTGAGCAGTCTGCCGGTCGATGCGCTCAAGATCGACCAGTCCTTCATGCGCAACCTGACGGCGAGCAAAGGCGATCATGCCATCGTGCTGGGGATCATCGCACTGTCCAGGGCCTTCGAGCTCAAGACCGTGGCGGAAGGTATCGAGACCGAGGCGCATTTCCATACCCTGCTCGGGATGGGCTGCGATATCGGCCAGGGATTCGGTATCGCCCGCCCGATGCCGGCATCCGCGCTGGCCGAGTGGGCCGAGAAGAACCGTAACGGAAGCATGTTCTTTCAGGCCGCCCCTGATTGATGTGTACAAAATAAAGGAAAAATCGTGAGCTCTTCCATCACTCCGCGCGAGTTGCAGGCCTTGCCGGCCCTGCCCAGGATCGCCCAGGAAATCCTGGCTATAGAAATGGCCAGCGACAAGGGCAACGATCTGCTGCTCAAACTGATCGAAAAAGACCCGGCGATCTCGGCCAGGATCATCGGCCTCGCGAATTCGCCGCTGTTCCGCACCTCGAGACACATCATGACGGTAAGCGATGCGGCGACCGTGCTGGGAATCAAGCGCATCAAGATGACCGCATTGAGCTTCGCGATGATCTCGTCCATGACGCGCAAACAGCCCGGCGCGCTGAATGTGATGAACCTGTGGCAGCACAGCATGGCGGTCGCGCTGGCGATGGATGCGCTTTCCAAGGCCATGCCGCCGGGAGTTCGTCCGCCGGACGATGAGATCTATCTCGCCGGGCTGCTGCACGATATCGGTTTCCTGGTGCTGGACTACCTCTACCCCGAACTCAGCAACCGCTTTCATGCCCGCGTGGCCAGCGATGGCAGCCATCTGCTGACCACAGAACTCGAGGCCGAGATGCTGGAGATGAATCACTGCGAACTGGGCGCGCTGCTGGCCGAACACTGGAACCTGACGGACAGCATCGTCGCGGTGTTGCGCCATCATCATTCAGGCGATGCGGCGCAGGATGCCGTGGGGCAGCCGCTGATCGCGATGACCAATCTGGCGGAAAGGTTGCTGCCCACCTTCGGCATGACAGAGCCTGTGCCATCGGAAATCGAGATCGAGGCATGGCAGGCGCTGGGCATTGCGGCAGATCGCGTGGGCGAGGTCAAAGCCGCCATGCGCATGCGAGCCGAAGAGATCGCGTCGGCGTTCACCTGATGGTCGCGGCATCGCCGGCAATCGCCATGCAGTTTCCTGTCGCCGCAGTTATCATTGCGCCTTCGGAAAATATCAAGGCAACGCGATGTACCCAACCATAGAAAATTTCGTCGGCAACACGCCGCTGGTGCGACTCAAGCGCATGCCGGGCGACACCTCCAACGTCATCCTCGCGAAGCTGGAAGGCAATAACCCCGCCGGTTCGGTGAAAGACCGTCCGGCGCTGTCGATGATCATGCGTGCCGAAGCGCGCGGCGAGATCAGGCCGGGCGATACGCTGATCGAGGCGACCAGCGGCAACACCGGCATCGCGCTGGCGATGGCGGCGGCGATGCGCGGCTATCGCATGATCCTGGTAATGCCGGAGAACCAGAGCGTGGAGCGCCGCCAGACCATGCGCGCATTCGGTGCGGAACTGGTGCTGACCGCGAAGGAGGGCAGCATGGAACTGGCGCGCGACACGGCGGAGCAGCTGCGCGCCGCAGGCAAGGGCGTCGTGCTCGACCAGTTCGCCAATCCCGACAATCCGCTCGCGCACTACGAGGGCACCGCGCCGGAGATCTGGCGCGACACCGGGGGGCGGCTCACGCACTTCGTCAGCAGCATGGGCACCACCGGCACTCTCATGGGGTGCTCGCGCTATTTCAAGGAACAGAATCCCAACATCCAGGTCATCGGCGTGCAGCCGGAAGAGGGCGCGCAGATACCCGGCATCCGCAAATGGCCGCAGGCCTATCTGCCGAAGATATACAGCGGCCAGAATGTGGACAGGCTGGAATACGTGAGCCAGGCCGATGCGGAGGAGATGACGCGGAGGCTGGCGCGCGAGGAGGGCATCTTCTGCGGCATCTCGTCCGGCGGCGCGCTGGCCGTGGCGCTGCGCATCTCGCAACAGGTCGAGAATGCGACCATCGCGTTCATCGTGTGCGACCGCGGGGATCGTTATCTGAGTACGGGGGTGTTTCCGGTGTGATGTATCGCTGAGTTGAATGTGTTTTTAGGATTTTTTAGTATCTGGCTCAATGGGTCGCCAGTCAAATTGAGTTCGAAAGGCATTCCATATGTAGTCTATTTGATAGGAATGATCTCGACCGGCCAAGCTGCAAATGCCCACAAAGTTTTTACCAAGGCCAGCTATTTCGCGCTCCGGCGCTGGTGACAGTACGATTGTTCCTGTGCAGTTTGGATATATGCACGCTGCGCTACGATGGTAGACAAAAACTTTCCCATTGTCCGATTCTTCTGTAATCTCGTTGTTGCCTACGAAACTAGCCTTGTTCTTATTAACACGAAGGTAATGGAGTAATCTTATTGAGCGCAAATGGGGGGCTGCAAGAAACAATCCGATAAATATTCCGACAGGAAATAGCCACCATAAAGAGAAGCCAAAATGACTAGAAACGCCGATAGCATCCGAGAGAAACCCTATTGTGCCCAATAGCACACCGCCGGTAAGTTTTGCCCACCCGATATTGCCGTCTCTTTTTAGAGTTTCCTTGTCATATTCGCGCATGCTTTCTTCATCTCTGATGAGTTGAGTATGATCCGCTCTGTGCTGATTTTGCACTACATTGATTGTGTTCCCAGAACCTACGCTTCCTATCTGGCAATTGTTAGAGTCGTTTCCTCTCTGATGCATCGTTGATCCCTAACGTAAAGTAAATGATTGCAGCGCTATATTTGATATGGCGCTCAATCGTTCTGCGCGAACTTCTGTTTGGACAGCGCCGGATTCTGCGCGAAATAGCGTTTGATGCCGCCCAGGATCGCACCGGCCAGCTTCGTCTGGTAGTCCTCGTCGGTCAGGCGGCGTTCCTCGCTGGGGTTGCTGATGAAGGCGGTCTCGACCAGGATCGACGGGATGTCAGGCGATTTCAGCACCGCGAAGCCGGCCTGTTCGACATGGCCGCTATGCAGGTCGTTGATGTCGCCCAAGCCGTTCAACACATGCTTGGCGAGTTTCATGCTGTCGTTGATCGTGGCGGTCTGCGACAGGTCGAGCAGCGTGCGCGCCAGGTAGGGGTCTTTCACGGCGATGTTCACGCCGCCGATCAGGTCGGCCTCGTTTTCCTTCTTCGCGAGCCAGCGCGCGGCGGTGCTGGTCGCGCCGTGTTCGGACAGCGCGAATACCGATGAGCCGCGCGCATCCGGTTTGATGAATGCATCGGCATGGATGGAGACGAATAGGTCGGAGTTGGCCTTGCGTGCCTTGACCACGCGCCTGCCGAGCGGGATGAAGTAATCGCCGTCGCGGATCAGCACGCCGCGCATGTTCGGCGTGTCGTCGATCAATGCCTTCACCTTGCGGGCGATCGCCAGCGTCACGTCTTTTTCATTGGTGCCGCTGCGGCCATGCGCGCCGGGGTCTTCGCCGCCGTGTCCGGCATCGATTGCGATGATCAGCGTGCGTGCACGCAGCTCGGGCATGTTTTTGGTTTCGGGCGGCAGTTTGTCGGCCTTGCCGAGGCTCGTGCTGGTAGTCAGCCTGGGTTTTTCTTCAATGGCTGGCTTTTCCGGCTGGGCGACGGGCGCTTCGCTGACGGGCGGTGGTTCGACCAGCGCCATCAGCGGATCGACCGGGTGCGCGGGATAGACATCCAGCACCAGGCGATAGCCATATTCTCCGACCGGCTTGAGGTCGAATAATTGCGGTTTGACTTCGCTCTTGAGGTCAAGCACGAGGCGCACGGTGCCGGGTTTGAAGCGGCCGACGCGCACGCTTTTGATGTAGGGGTCGTCGCCGCCGATCTTGTTGCCGAGTTCCTTGAGCGTGCCGCTGATCTCGACATCGTCCAGGTCGATTACCAGACGGTCGGGATTGTTCACGGTGAACATGTTGTGGCGTATGGCCTGTTTCGATTCGAGCGTCAGGCGTGTGTATTCCTGAGCGGGCCAGATGCGAGTCGAGTCGATCGCGATGGCGGCCTGCGCCTGCGGCAGCCATAGCAGTAATGCGAAAAGTTTTACAGTCGCTCTAAGCATTGTTTGCCCATTTTTGTATTGGCATGGATTTCTGCGTTGCGGCCTTGCGGCAAAATTTCGAAGCCGATCTCTATATCGGCTTGCGGAATCAAATCCTGAGCCTTCTCCGGCCATTCGATGAAAAAAATATTGTGTCCGTCGAACTCGTCGCGGAACCCCGCCGATTCCCATTCTTCCTGATCGTGCAGGCGATACAGGTCGAAGTGGCGCAAGTCTAACCCGGCGGCACGATAGGGTTCAACCAGCGTGTAGGTCGGGCTTTTCACCCGGCCCTTGTGGCCCAGCGCGTTCAGCACGCCGCGCACCAGCGTCGTCTTGCCTGCGCCCAGATCGCCGTGCAGATAGATCACCATGCCGGGTTCGAGCCGCGCCGCGAGTCGTTGCGCCAGCGCGAGGGTCGCGCTTTCATCGGCAAGCAGGAATGAGAGATTCGCGCAGCGAACGTCTGTCCCTTCTCCCGCTTGCGGGGGATAACCAGCGACTTGCCCGCTTGCGGGCCTAGTCGAATGGCTAGTAGTCCCATCAGGGTTAGGGAGGGGGGCGGGCTTGGTGGATGTCATCATATAAGCGGCATCTTTACTCTGCCCGCAGAGTGATTCGGCTATCATCGTGACTATGCAAAACGGAAATCCTCAACTGGTGAATTATGCCGCGCTCGCCGTGCAGATACGCGCGTGGGCGCATGAACTGGGCTTTCAGGCGGTGGGCATCAGCGACACCGACCTTGCCGAAGCGGAAACCGGGCTGCTGGAATGGCTCGCACAGGGCCTGCACGGCGAGATGGATTATATGGCAAAACATGGCGTCAAACGCAGCCGTCCGGCGGATCTGGTGCCCGGCACGCTGCGCGTGATTTCGCTGCGCATGAACTATGCGCCGCCCGATGCGCGTGCCAGCGATCAGGTGCTGGCGGACGGCGAGCGCGCGTTCATTTCGCGCTATGCGCTGGGACGCGACTACCACAAGGTGTTGCGCAACCGTCTGGCGAAACTGGCGGAGAAGATACGTTTTGCGGCGCCTGAATTCGAGGGGCGCGTGTTCACCGACAGCGCGCCGGTGCTGGAAGTGGCCCTGGCGCGCAAGGCCGGTCTGGGCTGGCGCGGCAAGCACACCTTGCTGCTGTCGCGTGAACAGGGCTCGTGGTTCTTCCTCGGTGAGATCTACGTGAACCTGCCGCTGCCGCTCGATGCGCAGCAGCAGGAACACTGCGGGAGTTGCACGCGCTGCATCGACATCTGCCCGACGCAGGCCATCACCGCTCCGTACCGCGTCGATGCGCGCCGCTGCATCTCCTATCTCACGATCGAGCTCAAGGGCAGCATCCCGGCTGAGCTGCGCCCGCTGATCGGCAGCCGCATCTACGGCTGCGACGACTGCCAGCTGGTGTGTCCGTGGAACAGCTTCGCGCAAGCCACCGTCGAGCCGGATTTCGCGGTGCGCCATGGGCTGGACGATGCGTCTCTGGTGGAGTTGTTCGCGTGGGACGAGGCGGAGTTCAATAGCAAACTGGCAGGCAGCGCGATCTACCGCATCGGTCATGAGCAATGGCTGCGCAATATCGCCGTGGCGTTGGGCAATGCACCGCGAAGCGCGGACGCGGTCGCCGCGCTGCAGACGCGCATGGAGCATCCATCGGAGCTAGTGCGTGAACATGTGGCCTGGGCGTTGGCGCGGCATGCCGATCAACCTGGTTTATTTATGTAGGGGCGCGATTCATCGCGCCCTTCTTTTGATGCATTGATAGATCCGGGCGCGATGAATCTCGCCCCTACGACGTTTTTCGGATTCAATAAATAAACCGTTCGCGCAGTTCTTCCAGATTCAGCTCGCACAGTATCTGCTCCAGCCGTTCCTGGGCATTCTTGCGCGGCACCCCCGTGCGGCGGGCGACGATCAGCTCGTTCTTCATCGAATGTTCCCAGCCGACCAGTTCCGTCACGGTGACCTGGTAACCGTGCGCCTCCAGTTGCAAACAGCGCAGCACGTTGGTGAGCTGGCTGCCGAATTCGCGGGTGTGGATAGGGTGCCGCCATATCTCCGACAGCGGAGTCTTGCCGAACGACTGGTTCTTGTTCTTGTTCAATACGGATGCGACCTCGGCCTGGCAGCAGGGCACCAGCACGATGAATCGGGCCTGTTTATGCAGCGCGAATTTGATCGCATCGTCGGTGGCGGTGTTGCAGGCGTGCAGCGCCGTGACCACATCGATCTGCCCGGGCAGTTGCGGTGAGTGGATGGATTCTTCCACCGACAGGTTCAGGAACGACATGCGCGCGAAGCCCAGCTTGGCCGCTAGCGCCTGCGACTTGCCGACCAGCTCCTCGCGGGTTTCGATGCCATATATATGGCCGGCTGAGCGTGCCTTCAGGAACAGGTCGTAAATGATGAAGCCCAGATAGGATTTGCCCGCGCCGTGATCCGCAAGCGTCAGGTCGGGTTTGTCCGCCAGTACCTCGTTCAGCAACGGTTCGATGAAGTGGAACAGGTGATACACCTGTTTCAGTTTGCGTCGGCTGTCCTGGTTGAGTTTGCCGTCGCGCGTCAGGATATGCAGTTCCTTGAGCAGCTCAATGGACTGGTCAGGTTTTATTTCGGGGATGAGGGTCATATTGTTGTGCGTTAGCCGAATTTTATTTTCATCACCAGCACGGTGCCCGCCAGTAACAGCGTGATGCAGTTGGCGATGATGATAGGCCAGGATTGTAGCAGGACGCCGTAGCTCAGCCACAGCGCGACGCCGAGCGTGAATAGCGCATACATGCCCAGCGAAATGTCGGCGGTATGGCGGGTGCGCCAGACTTGCCAGGCCTGTGGAATGAAGGCTGTTGTGGTCAGTGTGGCGGCAGCGCCGCCGATCCAGTCTATAGTAGCCATGTAAATTATCTGTATGGGTTCGCGGTGAGTTCAACCGCCGGTGCGTTGTACAGGCAGGGATGTGCGATTGAAACCGGATTATAACGTTGCGTGTGCGGACGTGATGCATGGGCGAGTACTCATGCGCAATGATTAGAGCGCTGCTCCATTAAACATGATTTTCCGATAGTGTTTGACGAACCGGGTCTGCTTTGCTATAGTTCTTGGCTCAGACGCGGGGTGGAGCAGCTCGGTAGCTCGTCGGGCTCATAACCCGAAGGTCATAGGTTCAAATCCTGTCCCCGCAAC
>FZPV01000021.1_pt1 | contig 35795 bp, 28 predicted proteins | sample 1534821 | NCBI WGS metagenome assembly FZPV01 (sample SAMEA104161955, study PRJEB21768) | metagenome | isolation source: underground water
TGTAAACTGGAATTCATCGCGCAACTATCTGTATTTATTTGAGCAGGAATTTTAGCGCCCCCTGATTTTTCAGACAAAAGCACCACGATAAATCTCCCAGAATCTGTTCGATCAAGTCCGCCGCAAGATTAGGGTCAAACACTACAGCATCCGCATAGAAACGCAATAAGCCTTTCGGCCTATGTAAACTATGCCAAGCAATATGGACACGCCGTGTCCGTATTGCTTGTGGTTTTTGGGTTTTGTTTTTTCTCCCCCTCATCCGCCACCGAGTAGCACAGGCTGGTCAGGAGATTTCGGCGAGCACTGTTTGAGCACGTGGACGCGTAGCGGATCGTGCGAGTTGCGCAGCCGCCTGACCAGACGAGCAACGCAGGGAATCCCGAAGGGATGGCGGATTGGGGACGCCTTCTTTGGGTTACTTTTCTTGGCAAGACAAGAAAAGTGACTTGCTGCCGGGCAACCCCCGGCGGTGTTGATTTTTATTCAGCCGCAGGATGCAACGAAACTTCTAACCCGCGTTCTTCACGCGGATGATCCTCACCACTTCCTGTAGCTTGCGCAGGCTGCGCATCACGTTGGCGAGGTGCAGGCGGTTGTTCACTTGCAGCGTGAAATACAGCGCGGTGTATTCGCCCTCGTTGGCGAAGTTGACGTTCTCGATGTTGGCTTCCGCCTCGGCGATCGCGGCGGCGATCTTGGCCAGCACGCCGCGCTGGTTCGCGACCATCAGCTTGATGCTGACATCGAAGAGGCGGTTGATGTTCTTGTCCCAGGCGACATCCAGCCATTGCTCGCCGCTGCGGCCGCGGCGCAGCGTCGGGCAGTCGTGGGTGTGCACCACCAGGCCCTGGCCGGTCTTGATCACGCCGATGATCGGGTCGCCCGGGATCGGGCGGCAGCATTTGGCGAATTGCACCGCCATGCCTTCGGTGCCCAGTATCGTCACCACGGATGGGTGGGCGGCTTCTCCGGGTGTCGCCTCGCCGAGGCGCGCGAGTTGGCGCGCCACCACCATGTTGAGGCGGCGGCCCAGGCCGATGTCGGCCAGCATGTCCTGGCGCGTCTTCAGGCCGGTCTCTTTCAGCAGTTTGGCCCAGTGCGCCTCGTCCATGTCCTGCGGTTTGACGCCCAGCGAGTGCAGCGCCTGGTTCAGCAGGCGTTCGCCGAGCTGCGCCGATTCGCCGGACTGCATGGTCTTCAGGAAGTGGCGGATGTGGCCGCGCGCCTTGCTGGTGGTCACGTAGCTCAGCCAGGCCGGGTTCGGCTTCGCATGCGGTGCGGTGATGACTTCGACGCGGTCGCCGTTGCGCAGCTCGGTGCGCAACGGTACCAGTTCGTGGTTGACCTTGACGGCGATGCAGCGGTTGCCGATGTCGGTATGCACGCTGTACGCGAAGTCCACCGCCGTCGCGCCGCGCGGCAGCGACAGGATCTTGCCCTTCGGGGTGAACACATACACCTCGTCCGGGAACAGGTCCACCTTGAGGTGCTCGAGGAACTCGGAAGAGTCCGTGCTCTGGCTCAGGCTCTCCAGCAGCTCCTGCAGCCATTGATGGGTCTTCTTGTGCAGGTCGTTGATCGACTCGTGGCCGCTCTTGTACAGCCAGTGCGAGGCCACGCCCGCATCGGCGATCTTGTGCATCTCGTGGGTGCGGATCTGTATCTCGATCGGCGTGCCGAACGGGCCGAACAGCGTGGTGTGCAGCGACTGGTAGCCGTTCACCTTGGGGATCGCGATGTAGTCCTTGAACTTGCCGGGTATCGGCTTGTACAGGCCGTGCAGCGCGCCCAGCGCCACGTAGCAGCAGGCGAAATCCTGCACCAGCACGCGGAAGCCGTAGATGTCGAGCACTTCGGCGAACGCCAGCGACTTGCTCTGCATCTTCTTGTAGATGCTGTAGATGTCTTTTTCGCGGCCCGTCACTTCGGCCTTGATGTTGAATTCGCCGAGCCGCTGGCGGATCGCGTCGAGGATCTTTTCCACCACCTCGCGGCGGTTGCCGCGCGCCACCTTGAGGGCCTTGGCCAGCACCGCGTAGCGGTTCGGGTGCAAGTGCTTGAAGCTGAGTTCTTCCAGTTCGTGGTGGATGTCGTTCAGGCCGAGACGGTTCGCGATCGGCGCGTAGATCTCCATGGTCTCGCGCGCGATGCGTTCGCATTTCTCGCGCGACATCGCCTCCAGCGTGCGCATGTTGTGCAGCCGGTCGGCCAGCTTGATCAGGATCACGCGCACATCGCGCGCCATCGCCAGCAGCATCTTGCGGAAATTCTCCGCCTGCGCGTCTTCGCGGGTCTCGAACTGGATCTTGTCGAGCTTGCTCAGGCCGTCCACCAGTTCGGCGACCGGCTTGCCGAATTTTTCCGCGACCTGTTCGGTGGTGATAGAGGTGTCTTCCACCACGTCGTGCAGCAGCGCGGCGATGATGGCCTGCACATCGAGGTGCAGCGGGGTGAGGATGCGCGCTACGGCGATCGGGTGAGTGACATACGGGTCGCCGGAGTGGCGCATCTGGCCCTGATGCGCCGCGCGGCTGAACTCGATCGCCTCGCGGACGTATTCGACGTCCTGCGGCTTAAGGTAGGCGGAGACTTCCTCGAGTAGTAATTCCGCGTCGGCCATGCATTGGTCTTCTAAACTCGGATTGCGTGGTTAAGTCCGGGCTGGATTACGCCTGGCCGCGGTTCAGGATTTCCTTGCCGACCTTGCCTTCGCTGATCTCGCGCAGCGCGACGACGGTGGGCTTGTCCTTGCTCTCTTCAACCAGATGCGCGGCACCGTTGGCCAGCTGGCGTGCGCGATAGGCGGCGACCAGCGTCAGCTCGAAGCGGTTAGGGACTTGGGACAGACATTCTTCGACGGTGATACGTGCCATGATTTACTCCGGGATTTGTAGTTGGTTGATTAGGGCCTGATGACGAACCAGTTGCTTCGCGCCTCTCAGTCTGGCGGCAAGGACCACCGCGTTGAGTTCGCGCAATGCCTCGTTCAGATTATCGTTGATAATAACATAGTCGAACTCGGCGACATGCGCGACGTCGTCGCGCACCGCCGCCATGCGCTTCGCGATCACCTCGTCGTTGTCCTTGCCGCGCCCTTTCAGGCGCTGTTCCAGCGCGTCGATGGAAGGCGGCAGGATGAAGATGCTGATGCATTCCGGGAACAGCTTGCGCACCTGCGCCGCGCCCTGCCAGTCGATCTCCAGCAGGATATCGTTGCCCTTGGCGATCTCCTGGCTGATCCAGGTTTGCGACGTCCCGTAGAAGTTGCCATACACCTCGGCGCTCTCGAGGAACTCGCCGCGCCCCGCCATTTCGAGGAAGGTCTCGCGGCTGACGAAATGATAGTCCTTGCCGTCGCGTTCGCCGGCGCGCGGGTTGCGCGTGGTGTAGGAGACCGACAGGTCGATCTGCGGATTGATATTGAGCAGTGCGTGAACCAGGCTGGTCTTGCCCGCGCCGGAGGGCGCACTGACGATGAATAAACTGCCGGACATGAGAATCTCCAAACGGGAAGTGCGCGAACGATGCAGCGGTGTCTGCGCAGGTTAACAATGGGGGTATTTTAACCGCTGAGCGCGCCGAACACACGGAAAAGCAATGGAAACTTGTGTTCGGCGGTATGCCGGTTACGGTCTTTTCGCCTTGAACCAGAGTGCATACAGCGCGGGCAGGTAGAGCAGGGTCAGCAGCGTCGCGACCAGCAGGCCGCCCATGATGACGACGGCCATCGGCCCCCAGAACACGCTGCGCGTGAGCGGGATCATCGCCAGTATCGCGGCCGCCGCCGTCAGCATGATCGGACGGAAACGCCGTACCGTGGAATCGACGATCGCATCCCAGCGATTCAGCCCCTCGGCCATGTCCTGCGAGATCTGGTCGAGCAGGATCACCGAGTTGCGCATGATCATTCCGGTCAGCGAGATCATGCCGAGCATCGCGACGAAGCCGAACGGCACATGGAACGCGAGCAGCGCGGCGGTCACGCCGATGATGCCCAGCGGCGCGGTGAGCAGCGCCAGCAGCACCAGCTTGAAGCGTTTCAACTGCAGCACCAGCAGTGTGATGATGATGAAGCCCATCAGCGGCAGCACGGCGATGATGGAATCGTTCGCCTTGTCGTTGTCTTCCATCGCGCCGCCCACCTCGATGCGATAGCCGTCCGGCAATTTGGCGCGTATGCCCGCAAGGCGTTCGTCGATCGCGGCGCTGACGTCCGGCGCGCGTATGGTGTCGGGAACGTCCGCGCGCACGGTGACGACCGGGAACAGGTTCATGCGCCAGATGATGCCGTCCTCGTCGCCGTTGTCGATGGTCGCGATCTGGCCGAGCGGCACGGACCTGCCGTCCGCGGTGTTGATCTTCAGCTGGCTCAACTGCTCCGGATTGTCGCGTTCGGCCGCCTCGGCGCGCATCACGATCTCGATGCTCTTTTCGCCCTCGAGCAGGTTCGAGACCGGGAGGCCGGAAAGCAGGGTCTGCAGCTTCTTCGAGATGGCCTGCGAGGACAGCCCGAGCGCGCGCGCCTTCTCCTGGTCGACATTGACGTGGACGATGTTGATCTTCTCGTTGGAATCCAGGCTCACGTTCTTGGTGTTCTTGTTCTCCCGGACCACCCCGGCCACGTCTTCGGCGATCGCGCGCAGCTTGTCGGGGTCCTTGCCGACCACGCGGAACTGGATCGGGTAGCCTACCGGGGGGCCGTTCTCCAGTCTGGCGATGCGTATGCCCGAGTTCGGGTAGTCGGTGTCCAGGGTCTTGCGGACGCGCTTCAGCACCGCCTCGCGCGCCTCCAGGTCTTTGGCGGTGATGACGATCTGCGCGTAGTTGACCATCGGTAACTGCAGGTCGAGCGGCAGGTAGAAGCGCGGCGTGCTGGCACCGATGTAGCTGGTGTGGTTGGCGATGCCGGCATCGCTCTGCAGCTTCTTCTCGATCTCGCGCGTGACGCCCTCGGTTGTCGCGAAGGTCGTGCCCTCCGGCAGCCAGATGTCCATCAGCAGCTCCGGGCGTTCCGAAGGCGGAAAGAATTCCTGCTCGACCTTCGTGAAGCCGAGCAGCGCGAGCAGGAACGCGGCTGCGGTGATCGCGACCACGCTTTTCCTGTAATCCAGGCACAGCACCACCAGCTTGCGGAAGTGCGCGTAAAAACCCTGCCGGTAGTGGTCGTCGGTGGGCGTGTGCTGTTCGCCGCCGCGCAACAGCCGGTGGCCGATAAACGGCGTGAAGATCACCGCGACCACCCAGGAGACCAGCAGTGCGATCGTGACCACCGCGCAGATCGAGAAGGTGTATTCGCCGGCGGAGGATTTGGCGAGGCCGACCGGCAGGAATGCGGCGGCGGTGATCAGCGTGCCGGTCAGCATCGGCAGCGCGGTGCTGGTGTAGGCGAACGTGGCCGCATGCAGCTTGCTCCAGCCCTGTTCCAGTTTCACCTTCATCATCTCCACGGCGATCATCGCATCGTCCACCAGCAGGCCGAGCGCGATGATCAGCGCGCCCAGCGAGACGCGCTGCAGGTCGATGCCGAACAGGTGCATCAGCAGGAAGGTCCCGGCCAGCACCAGCGGGATCGACAGTCCGACGACCAGTCCGGCGCGCAGGCCCAGGCTCAGCATGCTGATCACCAGCACGATCACGAGCGCCTCCAGCAGCGCGTTCATGAATGTGCCGATGGACTTCTTCACGACCTCGGGCTGGTCGGAGATATGGTGTATCTCGATGCCGCCGGGCAGGCCGGTCTTGATCTGTGCCAGCTTGCGCTGCAAGTCTGCGCCGAGGCGGGTGACATCCCCCTGCGGGGACATCGAGATTGCGATGCCGATCGCCTCCTTGCCCATCGTGCGCATCTTGAACGTGGCCGGGTCGGCGTAGGCGCGATACACATGGCACACATCGCCGAGCCGGTAGGTCTTGCCGCCCCCGCTGATGCCGATGTCTTGGATGCTCTTGACCGAGGTGAAGTCCCCCGTCACGCGCAGGCGCGTGATGTCGTAATGTGAGACCACTTCGCCGGACGGTTCCATCGCGTTCTGCGCCTTCAGCGCGGCGGCGACCTTGATCGGCTCGATGCCGAGTTCGGCCATTTTTCGGGCGGAGAACTCGATATAAATCTTTTCGTGCTGGATGCCGAGCAGCTTGACCTTGTTGACGTTGTCCACCCGGAGCAGTTCCTCGCGGACTTTGCTCGCCTGCTGCGCCAGTTCGGCATTGCCGAGCTGGTCCGAAGTCAACGCGTAGATCGAGCCGTAGGTCTCGCCGAAGTTGTCGTCGATCAGCGGTTCGGCCACGCCCTCCGGCAGATACCTGCGTGTGTCGGCCAGCTCTTTGCGGACCTGGCTCCAGGAATGCTGCAGCTCGGCGGGCGGCATCGCGTCCTTGAGCGTGACGAAGATCACCGCTTCGCCTGCCTTGGAATAGCTGCTCACGTTGTCCAGCCAGGGGGTTTCCTGCAGGTTGCGTTCGATGCGGTCGGTGACCTGCTGCTCCATCTCCCGGGCCGTTGCGCCCGGCCAGAGGAACTTGATGGTCATCACCCGGAAGGTGAAATCGGGGTCTTCCTTCTGCGCCAGCTGGCTATAGGAGAAGATGCCGCCGAGCAGCAGCGCGAACAGCGCGTAGCGCACCACCGACAGATGCTTGAGTGCCCAGCTTGTAAGATTGAATGGTTCCATCGCGTGAGGGATATGACGTTATTCCAGGTTCTGGATCTGTTCGCGCATCTGTTCGATCAGGATCTTCATCTCCATCGCGCTGCGCGACACTTCCGCATCGACCGATTTCGAACCCAGCGTGTTGGCCTCGCGGTTCAGCTCCTGCATCATGAAGTCCAGCCGCTTGCCCACCGCGCCGCCTTGCGCGAGGATGCGGCGCATCTCGGCGAGATGGCTGGCGAGCCGCGACAGCTCTTCGTCCACGTCGATCTTGCTGGCGAACAGCGAGATCTCCTGGCGGATGCGCTCGTCGTCCGAGTTCTGCATTGCGTCGCGCAGCCGCGCGGTGAGCTTCTGTTCATAGGCGGCGATCGCGGCGGGCACATGCGGCATCACCGCGGCGCGCAGCGCCTCGATCTTGTCCACGCGCTGCAGCAGGAAGTCCTTGAGTTTCTCGCCTTCGCGCGCACGCGCGGCGGAGAACTCCTGCAATACGTCTTGCAGCAGATCGGACAGCGTGGCGCGCAATTCGTCGGCGGAGGCGCTGGGCGTCTCCAGCACGCCGTTCCAGCGCAGCACATCGGCGACGCTCAGGGAGCGCGCGTCCGGCAATGCAGTTCGCACTTCGGTGTTCCAGGCAGCGAGCTGGCGCAGCAGGTCGGGATTCAGCGCGCTGCCGCTTTGTGCGCCGCGTACGGCGTAGTTGATGCGGCATTCCACCTTGCCGCGCTGCAGTTGCGCGGTGATCGCCTCGCGCAGCATGCCTTCGAAGCCGCGCAATTCGTCCGGCATGCGTATCTGGATGTCCAGATAGCGATGGTTGACGGAGCGCAGTTCCAGGGTCAGCGAGCCGCTGTCGTTCTCTGCGCTGGCAGTGGCGTAGCCGGTCATGCTTAGGATCATGGTTGGGTGTTTCCGAATAAAAGACTGGGCTGAACCGGCGCATTATATTACGATTGCGCCCGGTAAATTCCGCTGTTCGCCCATGAACTTCTCGATACATCAGGCCAGCCGCATCGGCAATCGCAAATACAACCAGGATCGTGTCGCGTATGCCTACAGCAACGACGCGCTGTTGCTGGTGCTTGCGGACGGCATGGGCGGACATCTGCACGGCGAGCTGGCGGCGGCGCTGGCGATCGATACGTTCGTCGAGTCGTTCGGCAAGCAGGTGCCCCTCGACGATCCCCTGCTGTTTTTGACCGGCACCATGCGTCATGCCCACGACCGCATCATGGCGATCCCGCATGACAAGGAGCAGGGCAAGGGCGTGCCGGGCACCACCTGCGTGGCGGCGCTGATCCAGGATGGCAAGTTGTATAGCGGGCATGCCGGCGATTCTCGCCTCTATCTGTTGCGCGACGGCAAGGTGTTGGTCCGGACGCGCGACCATTCGATGGTGTACCAGTGGTTCGAATGGGGCATCATCACGGCCGAGGAAGCGCGCACCCATCCGCGGCGCAACCAGATCATCAATTGCCTGGGCGGCACCGAAGACATGTTTTACATGGAGCCCGGCGAACCCGTGCTGTTGCAGGCCGGCGACGTGTTGTTGCTCGGCAGCGACGGTCTGTGGGGGCCGTTCGCCGACCAGGAGATCGCCGAGGCCTTTGTCGCGAGACCCGTCGCAGAGGTGCTGGATGACCTGATCCAGCGTGCGCTGGAGCGCGAAGACGGAAAATCCGATAACGCCACCGGCATCGCGATGCGCTGGGGTGGAGGAGAGCCCTCCCACGATAGCGCCGAACCGGTTTGCCGTATCCTCGAAATCGTCTAATTCCTTTTTTTAACTTTTACCGGAAATTCATCATGCGTCCCAGTCAAAGATCCCCCGGCCAATTGCGCGCCATCCGCATCACCCGCCACTACACCAAACACGCCGAAGGCTCGGTTCTGATTGAGTGCGGCGACACCAAGGTCATCTGCACCGCCAGCGTCGAGGAAAAAGTGCCTCCGCACAAGAAGGGCAGCGGCGAAGGCTGGGTTACCGCCGAATACGGCATGCTGCCGCGCTCTACCGGCAGCCGCATGAGCCGCGAAGCCGCCAAGGGTAAACAGTCCGGACGCACCCAGGAGATCCAGCGTCTGATCGGACGCAGCCTGCGCGCGGTGGTCGATCTGGGCAAGCTCGGCGAGCGCACGATTCAGATCGACTGCGACGTGATCCAGGCAGACGGCGGCACCCGTACCGCCAGCATCACCGGCGCGTTCGTCGCGCTGCACGATGCGGTGAGCGGCCTGCTGAACAAAGGGCTGGTCAAGGAAACTCCGCTGAAGGACTTCATCGCCGCGATCTCGGTCGGCATCTATCAGGGCACGCCGGTGCTCGATCTCGATTACATCGAAGATTCCGCCTGCGACACCGACATGAACGTGGTGATGCTGGGCAGCGGCCACTTCGTGGAAGTGCAGGGCACCGCCGAAGGCCACGCGTTCAGTCGCGCCGAGATGGACGAGCTGCTGGAGCTGGCGAAGTCCGGCATCGAAGAGTTGATCGGTATGCAGCGCGCGGCACTGGCGAAATAACCCCAAAAACAGTTGTCCGCAGATTACGCAGATTCACGCAGATTACAGAATCGAACTGATTTAGATTTTTAATCTGTTTAATCTGCGTAATCTGCGGACAAAAGATTTTTCAGGATGTGTTAAAACTCATGCAAAAACTCGTCATCGCCTCGAATAATCCCGGCAAGCTGCGCGAATTCCAGTTCCTGCTGCAGCCGCTCGGCATCGAGGTGCTGACGCAGGCGCAACTGGGCATCTCCGAGGCCGAGGAGCCGCATGTCACGTTCGTCGAGAACGCGCTCGCCAAGGCGCGCCACGTCAGCCGTGAAAGCGGCCTGCCCGCGCTGGCGGACGACTCCGGCATCTGCGTCACCGCGCTGGGCGGCGCGCCCGGCGTGCTGTCCGCGCGCTATGCGGGAGAGCCGAAGTCGGATGCGCGCAACAACGAGAAGCTGTTGCGGGACATGCAGGGCGTGACCGACCGCCGCGCGCATTACTACTGCGTGTTGGTGCTGGTGCAACACGCCGACGATCCGCAGCCGCTGATCGCCGAAGGCGAGTGGCACGGCGAGATCGCGCCGCAACCCGGCGGCGACGGCGGTTTCGGCTACGACCCGCTGTTCTGGCTGGCGGAGTTCGGCAAGACCAGCGCGCAGCTGGAGCGCGAACAGAAGCACGCGATCAGCCACAGAGGCAAGGCGCTAAGGGGGTTGCTGGAGAAGTTGAAGGTTTATGATTGACTTGGCCCGACCAGAATTATGCTGTTGTAATTCTGGGTTTGAGAGGTGTAGGAAGATGGGGGCAATTTTAGGTTCAATGTGCCATATTTAAGGAGATGACATGTACAACATCAAAATGGGCGTTTGGCGGATTTGTGGTTTTGTGTGTTTTGTGACTCTGACGGGATGCGTAAATCTCACCAAGGTGGCGGATGTTACGTCCGACAAGATGGGGTATTCGGACAGGAATTTTTCGGCTCAATCTGTTAATTCGGAAGTAACAAAAGTCATATCTGGGAAGATTAACCCACCGGAGAATTTTCGGGAGTTGGAGATTTCTTTTAGTTCGGAGACTGAACTGACTAACGGGCAAAAGTCATCATCGAATGGGTTGATGATTTCCCGTCCGGCTGGGAATGGTCTTGTGCAGCAACTGATTGAATATTCAGCCAATGATATTCCAATCAATTTGTTTTATGTTCTGAGGTATGGCGTTGTCAATCTACGATCGCAAGTCGTCCCTCTTCAGGGAGCGGTAGTTCTGCCTATGCTAGAGGTGAAAAAAATTGCCAGGTTTGATTCCATCCCGACTCGGGAAGGGGAGGAGTTTATTTTTGATTTAGCTATGGGAGGTGCGCAGATGCAGACTGCCCTCTCTTCAATTGTCTTGACTTGCAAGATCAGCAAGATAGGTTCGGCAAAAGCGACATCTTCACAGATGACGGGGCGAGCTATGAACATCGGGTGTACGAGTAAAAATGGCGATTCTGGAGCGATAAGCGGACGTACAGAGTGGTTGTTTTTTGAGGATTATGGAGTCCCGGTCATGCTTGAGTCGGTGAATGTGAGCAGCAAGAGCGTTTATAAAATCAAAGAGGTTAAATTCCGGAGGGCTGAATAATTGGGCCGTGGCGTAGGCTTGGCTATGTCAGACGAAAAAACACCGGGAGTATGGTGTCTATCGAGCATGTCCTGAATTTTGTGTGTAGAGGTCAATCATGCTAACGAAAGGAGTGATGAGGACGTGATGGCGGGCGCGTGTACAATTCGCAGATGCATTCACAGCCTTTGATTCCCGTCGGCATTAAGTCCAACACAGTCAGCTTCACCGCGTTGCCGCCGTTGTCGCTCTACATCCATATCCCGTGGTGTGTGCGCAAATGTCCGTATTGCGATTTCAATTCGCACGAGGCGCGCGGCGCGTTCCCTGAAAAAGAATATGTCGCGGCGCTGATACGCGACCTGGAAATGTCTCTGCCGCTGATCTGGGGGCGCAAGGTGTACACGGTGTTCTTCGGCGGCGGCACGCCCAGCCTGCTTTCTGGCGAGAGCGTCGCGGAGATTCTGCGCCAGGTGCGCATGCTGCTGCCGCTGGCGCTCGACGCGGAGATCACGCTGGAGGCGAATCCCGGCACGGTGGAGGCGGCGCGTTTCGCAGGCTATCGCGATGCGGGCGTGAACCGCTTGTCGATGGGCATCCAGAGTTTCAACGACACGCACCTGCAGGCGCTGGGGCGCATCCACTCCGCCGACGAAGCGAAGGCGGCCATCGGCATCGCGCAGCAGCATTTCGACAACATCAACCTCGACCTGATGTATGCATTGCCCGGTCAAGATCAGGGTAAAACTCTTGGTCAAACGCTGGACGAGGCGCTGCAGGATGTGCAGACCGCGCTTCAATTCAAGCCGCAGCACCTGTCCTGCTATCACCTGACGCTGGAACCGAACACGCTGTTCCATCTCAATCCGCCCTCGCTGCCGGACGACGATGCGAGCAGCGACATGCAGCAGCGCATCGAGGAGCTGCTGGCGGCGCACGGCTATCAGCATTACGAGACCTCCGCGTTCGCGCAGCCTGACCGGCGCGCCAAACACAATCTCAACTACTGGCAGTTCGGCGATTACCTGGGCATAGGCGCGGGTGCGCACAGCAAGCTCAGTTTTCACGACAAGGTAATACGCCAGGTGCGCTACAAACAGCCGCAGGCCTATCTGGATGCGGTGGCGAAGGGTGCGCCGTTGCAGGCCGAACATGAAGTGGGTCGAGACGAGCTGGCGTTCGAGTTCATGATGAACGCGTTGAGGTTGAATGGAGGCTTCGACAGTGTGTTGTTCCAGGAGCGCACCAGCCTGCCGCTGCTCGCCATTCGCCGCGAGCTGGAACAGGCCGAACGGCGCGGTTTGCTGATGCGTGACCATCAGCGCATCGCGCCGACCCAACTTGGGCAGCGCTTCCTGAACGACCTGCTGGAGATATTTCTGGCGGAGAGTTGAGTTGCTACTTCCTGCGGAACACCAGGTCCCACACCCCATGCCCCAGATTGATGCCGCGCTTCTCGAACTTGGTGAGCGGGCGATAGTCCGGGCGCGGCGCATAGTCTGCGGCGGTGTTCTGCAGCAGCGGTTCCTCGCTTAGCACCCGCAGTACCTGCTCGGCATAATCCTGCCAGTCGGTCGCGACATGGATGTAGCCTCCTGGCTTGAGCTTCTGCACCAGTTGCGCGACGAAGGGGGCCTGGATCAGGCGGCGCTTGTTGTGCCGCGCCTTGTGCCACGGATCGGGGAAGAAGATGTGCACGCCGTCCAGCGTCCCGTCGCCCAGCATGTCGCGCATGACTTCCACCGCGTCGTGCTGGATGATGCGGATGTTGGTGAGTTGTTGCGTGTCGGTCAGCTTGAGCAGATTGCCCACCCCCGGCGTATGCACCTCCAGGCACAGATAATCATTTTCGGGGTGGGCGAGCGCGATAGTCGCGGTGCTGTCGCCCATGCCGAAACCGATCTCCAGTATCTTCGGCGCGTCGCGGCCGAAGGCCTGCGCGAGATTCAGCGGTTGCGCGGCATACTGGATGCCGTAGCGCGGCATCAGCGTCTCGACGGCGCGCTGTTGTCCGGGCGATACGCGGCCTTGCCTCAGTACGAAGCTGCGGATGGGTCTGTTTTTGAGATCTGTTGTGTCGGTCATGGTGTGCAAAGACATATTTGTCCGCAGATTACACAGATTTTAAGAACTTGAATCTGCGTAAATCTGTGTAATCTGCGGATGAAGGTTTTAGCTGCGCGTCGAGCCGATGATGCCTGCCGTCGGAGAACTCGGGCTGGCGCTGTACAGTTTCTTCGGCATGCGCCCGGCGAGGAATGCTTCGCGTCCGGCTTCCACGGCTTTTTTCATCGCGCCGGCCATCTGCACCGGCTGCTGCGCGCCGGCGATTGCGGTGTTCATCAGCACGCCCGCACAGCCAAGCTCCATCGCGATCGCGGCATCCGATGCGGTGCCGACGCCGGCATCGACGATCACCGGCACCTGCACGCGCTCCATGATCAGTTGCAGGTTCCACGGGTTCAGAATGCCCATGCCTGAGCCGATCAGCGAGGCCAGCGGCATGATCGCGACGCAGCCGATGTCTTCCAGCTGCTTCGCGATGATGGGGTCGTCCGAGGTGTAGACCATCACCTGAAAGCCTTCCGCGACCAGCGTCTTCGCGGCGGCGATGGTCTCGATCACGTTCGGGTACAGCGATTGCGGGTCGCCCAGCACTTCCAGCTTGACCAGGCTGTGGCCGTCCAGCAGCTCGCGCGCGAGCCGCAGCGTGCGCACCGCGTCATCGGCGGTGTAGCAACCGGCGGTGTTGGGCAGCAGCGTGTATTTGGACGGCGGCAGGATCTCCAGCAGGCTCGGCTCGTTGGGGTTCTGGCCGATGTTGCTGCGGCGGATCGCGATCGTGATGATCTCCGCGCCGCTGGCTTCGGTCGCGGCTTTGGTCTCGGCGAAGTCCTTGTATTTGCCGGTGCCGACCAGCAGACGAGATGAGTAGCTTTTTCCTGCGATGACTAGTTTGTCGTTCATTGTGTTGTCCTATTTTGCGAGGAGTAAGGATTAGGGGGCTGGCTAGCCATTCGGCTAAGTCGTCAGATACGCTGTATCGGCCTGTTTAGCTTTGCATAGCCCAGCCGCTGCTTAGCCGCCGCCTACTGCCACGACGACCTCGAGCTGGTCGCCGTCCGCCAGTTGCTGCGTCGCGAATGAACTGCGCGGCACGATCCCGCCGTTGCGTTCCAGTGCGATGCGCTTGCCGGTGTAGCCCAAAATTTCGATCAGCTCGACGACGCTGGTGGATGCGGGGAGCTGGCGGGGTTCGCCATTGATGCTTAGGGTAATCACTTCTGGTGTGTGTCCGTGTTAGAATGCTCCCCGCATTTTACACGCGGGTGTAGTTCAATGGTAGAACGGCAGCTTCCCAAGCTGCATACGAGGGTTCGATCCCCTTCACCCGCTCCAAATCCATTGTTCGGGCGAATCGCGGTGTCGCGTACGCACTCATTCCTCGCCTACCTTTGCGGTATGTGGCTTCAACATAACCTAAAGGTTAGTTTGCGCCGCAACAAGCCGCTATGCGGTATGTTGTCTCGTTATTCGTTTACGCCGCTCCTTGCGCTTCATCCCGAAATGATTTAGGCAGGCAATCTGCATCGCGGATGCTCGCAAAAATGAATTTTCGATGATTGTGCGACCTGCTATCGCGCAAAAAGAATTTCGTTGAATTTTCGATTCACTTCGGTGCGACATCAGGAACGGCAACATGCTGGTCGTGCATCACGATGCGTGCGACGAACCAGATCGCCAGTACATTGGCCGTCATCGCGATATACCCTACCTTTTCATAACCGACGATCTGTCCCGCGCTGTTTTGCGTGATGATGAACCCCGCCAGCGTGGTGGCCAACCCCATCGCGAATGCCTGCATCGTGGCGTTCAGCGACATGAAGGTGCCGCGCAGCCTGGGTTGAACCGCCGAGGTGACGATGGCCATCGCCGGAATCATGCGTCCCGACACCAGCACGAAGAACGACGTGGTGCAGACCAGCCACAGCCATAGCGGCACCGCGCCGATATGCGTGACGACGAACAGCGGCAACAACGCGGCGGCGGCGATCAGGCGATAAATCCTGACCTTGCCGCGCAGATCCGCCCAGTGGCCGATCAGCCGCGCGGTGATCAGCGTCGCTGCTCCGCCGGCCAGATAGATGAGCGGAACATCGTGCAGTGTGATGCCGATGTTGCCCACGCCGTAAAGGGTGATGTAGGGGATCACCGTGAAGCCGGAAAAAATGATCAGCGCGGAAAACAGCAGCGCACGCAGGTGATTCGCGTCGCGCAGCACTTCGAACATCGCCGAGAAGGGGTGCGCGCGCTTCTGGTCGCTGATGTGATGGCGCAGTTCCGGCAGGAAGCGCAGGCCGATGGCGATGAACAGGGCAGTCAGCACCGCGATCAGGATGAACGGCGCGCGCCACTGGAAATGGTTGGCCAGCCACAACGACAGCGGCACACCGGCAACGGTGGAGATCGAAAAGGCCGCCGACACGATGCCGCCGGCACGGGCGCGGCGTGCGAACGGGATCACGTCGCCGATGATGGTCTGCACCATCGCGCCCATCACGCCGCCGAATGCGCCGGCCAGCCCGCGCGCGATCAGCAGCGTGGCGTAACCGGGAGCCAGCCCGCAGGCTAGCGTCGCCAGGCCAAACAGCGCGAACATGAGCAGCAGCAGGCGCTTGCGTTCGAACCTGTCCACGAACGTCGCGGCGAACAGGCCGGACAGCGCGGCGCTGAAGCTGTAGGCCGCGACCAGCAGGCCGAACTCATGCGTGCCGATGCCGAACGCCTGCATCAGGACAGGGCCCAGCGGCATCATGATCATGAAATCGAGGATGTGGCTGAACTGGATGCCCGCGAGCGTCAGCAGCAGATATTTTTCGCGTTGCGGGGTGAGGGTGTGGTGCATTGGGCGAAGTTTATCAGATGGAAAAATCATAAAGGATAAGTGGCGGTTTTATGCCGCTGATTGAAAAGTCCTGCGGCGCCGACAGTGTTAAAATCGCTCTTCAAATTTTGCCACCTACTTCTGTATCCCGACATGTCGCAACCCTCTTTCGTCCATCTCCGTCTGCACAGCGAATATTCGATTTCGGACGGGATGGTGCGCGTGGACGGGGCGGTGGCTGCTGCGCGGGGCGATGCGATGCCTGCGCTGGCACTGACGGACCTCAACAATTTCTTCGGGCTGATCAAGTTCTACAAGGCGGCACGCGGCGCGGGCATCAAGCCGGTGGCCGGTTGCGACGTGTATATCAGCAACGATGCCGACCGCGACCGGCCCTATCGCCTGCTGCTGCTGTGCCAGTCGCGCGAGGGCTACCTGCTGCTGTGCCGCTTGCTGTCGCGCGCCTTTCTGGAGAACCAGTATCGCGGCCGCGCCGAGTTGCGCCGCGAGTGGTTCCACGAGGGCACGGCCGGGTTGATCGCGCTGTCCGGTGCGCATCTGGGCGATGTCGGCGGCGCGCTGCTGTCCGGCAACGCCGCGCAAGCCAGACAGTACGCGCAGGAATGGGCCGGGCTGTTCAATAACCGTTATTACATCGAGGTTCAGCGCGGCGGATTCGCCGACGAGGAGCATCACATCCATGCCGCGACGCGGCTGGCCGCCGAGCTTGGCCTGCCGGTGGTCGCGACCCATCCGGTGCAGTTCCTCGAGGCTGCCGATTTCAAGGCGCATGAGGCTCGCGTGTGCATCGCCGAGGGCTACGTGCTGAACGACAAGCGCCGCGTGAAGAAATTCACGGCGCAGCAGTATTTCAAGACGCAGGCCGAGATGGCGGAGCTGTTCGCCGACCTGCCCGAGGCGCTGCAGAACAGCGTCGAGATCGCGCGCCGCTGCAACCTGAGTCTCACGCTGGGCAAGCCGCGGCTGCCGGATTTCCCGACGCCGAACGGCGAGAGCCTGGACGATTTTCTGCGCAGCGAATCCGAGCGCGGCCTGACGCAGCGCATGGCGCTGCTGTACCCGGACGAGACCGTGCGCGCCGCGAAGCTGCCGGAATACCAGGCGCGGCTGGCGTTCGAGACCGACACGATCATCAAGATGGGATTCCCGGGTTACTTCCTGATCGTGGCGGACTTCATACGCTGGGCCAAGGCCTATCGCTCCGAGGATTTTCCCAACGGCGTGCCGGTCGGCCCGGGGCGCGGTTCCGGCGCGGGTTCGCTGGTGGCGTACTGTCTGCTGATCACCGACCTCGATCCGCTGCGCTACGAACTGCTGTTCGAGCGTTTCCTGAATCCAGAGCGCGTATCCATGCCCGACTTCGACGTGGACTTCTGCCAGGACGGGCGAGAGCTGGTCATCAATTATGTGAAGGACAAGTACGGCGCGCAGTGCGTGTCGCAGATCGCGACGTTCGGCACGATGGCGTCCAAGGCGGTGATACGCGACGTCGGGCGCGTGATGGATTTTCCATATGGCCTGTGTGACAGCCTGTCCAAGGCTATCCCGGTCGAGGGCGTGAAGCCGGTGTCGCTCGCCAAGGCGCGCGAGATGGAGCCGGAGATCAACGCGATCGCCGAGCGCGAGGAGGGTGTGCCGGAGCTGCTGGAACTGGCCGAGCGCCTCGAGGACCTGACGCGCAACGTCGGCATGCACGCGGGCGGTGTGCTGATTGCGCCGGGACAGCTCACCGATTTCTGCCCGCTATATTGCGCCGACACCAGCACCAGCGTGGTCAGCCAGTTCGACAAGGACGACGTCGAGGCGATCGGCCTGGTGAAGTTCGACTTTTTGGGTCTGCGCACGCTGACCATCCTCGACTGGGCGATGCGCCATGTCGCTCGGTTGTGCGGCGGCACCGCGCCGTTCACGCTGGAGACGATGCCGCTGGACGATAAGGCGAGCTACGACCTGTTGAAGGCATGCAACACCACCGCGGTGTTCCAGCTGGAATCGCGCGGCATGAAGGATCTGATCAAGCGCCTGCAGCCGGACACCTTCGAGGACATCGTCGCGCTGGTCGCGCTGTTCCGTCCCGGCCCGCTGGAATCCGGCATGGTCGAGGACTTCATCAACCGCAAGCACGGCAAGGCCACGGCCGATTATTTCCATCCCGAACTGGAAGTCTCGCTGAAGCCGACCTACGGCGTGATCGTGTACCAGGAGCAGGTGATGCAGATCTCGCAGATCATCGGCGGCTACACGCTGGGCGGCGCGGACATGTTGCGCCGCGCGATGGGCAAGAAGAATCCTGAGGAGATGGCCAAGCACCGCGACATCTTCGTCGGCGGCGCGATCAAGCGCGGCATCGACGACAAGCTGGCGACACGGCTGTTCGACCTGATGGAGATGTTCGCGGGCTACGGTTTCAACAAGTCGCACTCGGCGGCCTATGCGCTGGTGGCCTACCAGACCGCCTACCTGAAGGCGCATTATCCGGCCGCGTTCATGGCGGCGACGATGTCGGCCGATCTGGACAACACCGAGAAGGTGCGCACCTTCTATGCCGATACGCTGCAGCAGAACATCCGCGTGCTGCTGCCGGATGTGAACAGCTCCGGCTATGCGTTCTCTCCGGTGGATGAACAGACCATCGCCTACGGGCTGGGCGCGATCAAGGGCACCGGCGAGGCGGCGATCGCCAGCATCGTCAAGGCGCGCGAGAGCGGGCCGTTCAAAGACTTGTTCGATTTCTGCCGCCGCGTGGACAAGCGCATCGTGAACCGTCGCACCGTCGAGACGCTGATCCGCGCCGGGGCGTTCGACAGCATCAACGATCATCGCGCCGCGCTGATGGCGAGCGTGGATGCGGCGTTGGCGAGTGCCGACCAGCAGGCGCGCGCGGCCAACCAGAACAGCCTGTTCGGCCACGACGAGGCGGATGCGGTGCTGATCGTGCAGACTGCCGATGTGCCGCGCTGGCGCTTGCGCGAGCAGCTGGCGCACGAGAAAACCAGCCTGGGTATCTATCTGGGCGGGCACCCGTATCAGGAATTTGCCGAAGAGTTGGCGAACTTTATCAAGGTGAAGCTGGCCGACCTCACGCCGCAATTCGTCGGCAAATCGAATGGCGGCGGAGGCGGTTTCGGCGGCGGGCAGGGCAGGCCGCGCGGCGTGCCGGTGGTGCTGGCGGGTATCGTCTCCGGGCTGCGTATCCAGCAGACCCGGCGCGGGCGCATGGCGGTCATCACACTGGACGACGGCGGCGGACAGGTCGAGCTGACCGTGTTCAACGAGACCTACGAGGCCAGCCGTCCGTGGATCAAGGAAGACGAGCTGCTGGTGGTGCGCGGCAAGGCCAGTCTGGACGAGTATTCCGGCAACGTGCGGGTCAGCGGCGAGGAGTTGTTCGACTTCGCCTCGGCCCGCTCCAATTTCGCGCAGCAGCTGGCACTGCGCTGCAATGGCGACATCGGTGTCGCGCAACTCAAGCCGCTATTCACCCCATATCGCGACGGAAAGTGTCCGGTGCTGATCCATTACCAGAACGGCAGCGCAAGCTGCCAGCTGCGCCTCGGTGAGTCCTGGCAGGTGACGCTGCATGACGATCTGTTGGGCGAGCTGCGTGCGTTGTTGCAGTCGGAGAACGTGAAGGTCGTGTACGGCTAGCGTTTTCTCAGCCTGAAAAGCAAACAGCCGTTTGCGGGTGCAAACGGCTGTGGATACTTCGATGCGCTACTTGACTCTAGAACGAGAGGTCGGGTGGGGCTGGATAAGGATTGCCATCAGCCGCGCACATTAAAGAGCCTTGAGTGCCGAATTTGATCGCTATCGTAGGTGGCTGTCCCCCTTGGGCGATCACCATCGGTGCGGTAAGTTGTTTTATCCACTTGACCTGGGTCTTGGCCGCGTCATTCCAGGACATGCCCGGTATCGCTCCGCCGGCGAAAGGGTCTATCGGGACACCGTTGGGTATGGACAGGGACGCGGCGGTTTGCGCAGCGCATGGGGCAACGGCTGCCCCAGTCATGACGAAGGTGCGGCTAAAGAGCAGCCGAACATGGGTATAGGTCGCAGGTGGAACGGCATCGAAGTTTGCGTAGGAGCCGACTGCGGCACCTACTGCTGCCGAGGCGATATCGAAGGTTCTGACTCCGGAACCCACTATGTAAGGTGCCGGGCTGGTACAGGTGGCTTCCTGACAAAGCGCCACTTCCTGTACATTGACGTCATAGCGTGTGGCGGGTCCGCAAGTGCCGGATACGCAGACCGCAAATGACGTGCTGGAATAGCTCAGCAGCAAGGCGATAAATATTTTTTTCATGTCAGCTTCCTTCTAGATTAGTTGGCTCTTGCGATTGTGATACCGCCAGAAGAACGTTCCACCGCGATGGTGTTGGTGCGGCGCACCCGTTCCAGCGTGTAGTCGCTCATGTCGCGCATCTCGAAGGCCTTGGGGGCGATGAATTGCTTCATCGCATTCGGCTGCTTGCGTTCGGAGCCGTCCCAGCGGTAGGCCAGCCGCATGAAATTGCCGCTCAGCGTGCTGGCGTTATTGGAGTCGAAGTTGCGCCCCAGTTCGAACGTCACATTGGACGTGAGCTCGGCATCCAGGCTCAGCTTGTTGCCGGTGAGGTCTGTCGCGGCACGTTCCTTGTTCCATTTGTAATGCATCACATGCACCTTGGCCCAGGGCATGTAGGGAACCTGCGCGGCGAGATCGACGTCGTAGCCGCCCAGCGGTTTTTCCTGTGCGCCCAGGTTGGTGTTGGTCCAGTTGCTGATGCCATAGTATTTGTTGGCATACAGGTCAAACGCGTTCCAGCGCAGGTCGCCGCCCAGACTCCAGCGCTTCAGACTGTATTTGTCTTCGACATCGTAGAACATGTTGACGCCGCCCAGCACGGCATTGTCCGCCATCAACTGGCGGTAACCGAGGCCGAGGTTGAAGGTGTTGCGGCGCTCGCCGAAGCGCTGGGTTGTTGATGCGCGCAACTGGGTGAACACGGTGTTCTGCTTGCCCTTGGTCTGGTAGAGCGGCTGTACGGTCTCGATCGAGGCGGACGGTTTTCCGCCGCGCGCGGCATCCACGCTCACTTCGGTGCGGGACATCCAGTCACCCCACGAGGCAGTGTTTTCTGCATGGGCAACCGGCACGGCCAGCATCCCTAACGTTAACATTATCTTTTTCACGTTGTTCTCCCTAACTCTCTATTGGCTTTCAAAGCTGGTAATTCCGGTCCCTTAATGAATAATCCTGTCTCAAATAAGGGGTTGGAAAAGGTTACATGGATAAATGCCATCGGTCAACGCCGGGGCCATGCCCTTAATGGCCGGCATCAGGGCAGTTTTAGCAGCTGTTTTGCGCGCGTCAGCGCATCGTCCAGGTTTGCCACTACGTTCTCCTTGCCTATCCGGTCGAAGAATCCCGCCTGGTGCATCAGAAAATACGGCTGCGTATGCGGGCCGCACAGGATCAGGTGTTTGTCATGCTTGCGCAGTTTTCCATGCAGATGTTCCAGTGTGTGTAGTGCGCTGGCGTCCATGCTGATGACTTCGTGCATCTTCAGGATCAGCACCTCCGGTTCGGTGTGGGTCTTGGCGAGGATGGCTTCCAGCTTGTCCGCCGCGCCGAAGAACAGCGCGCCGAACACGCGGTAGATCATCACGCCCTCGGGGATCGTCTTGCGCATCAGGGTGGCTTCGCCGTCGCCCGCCATCGGCGACTCTTCCGCCACGCTGACGTGGGTGAGGTCGGTGATACGCTTGATGAAAAACAAGATCGCGATGAACATCCCGACCTCCACCGCGACCGTCAGGTCGAAGATCACCGTGAGCAGAAAGGTCGCGACCAGCACTGAGCTGTCGCTGCGCGGATATTTGCGCAGCGTGCGGAAGCCTTCCCACTCGCCCATGTTGATCGCTACGATCATCAGGATGGCTGACAGCGTCGCGAGCGGGATGTTCTTGGCCAGCGGCGCGGCGATCAGGATGATGATGAGCAGCGTGAGCGCATGCACCATGCCGGAGATCGGGCTGGTGGCGCCGGAGCGGACGTTCGCCGCGGTGCGCGCGATCGCGCCGGTGGCGGGCAGACCGCCGAAGAACGGCGTGACGATGTTGGCGACGCCCTGTGCGATCAGTTCCTGGTTGGGGTCGTGTTTGTCGTCGATCATGCCGTCCGCCACCGCTGCCGAGAGCAGCGACTCGATCGCGCCGAGCAGCGCGATGGTCATCGCCGGTGCGATCAGGTGGCGTAGCGCGGCGAACGTGAACTCCGGCGGGTCGAAAGTCGGCAGGCCTTGCGGGATGCCGCCGAAGCGCGTGCCTATGGTCTCCACCGGCAGGTCGAACAGCGCGACGACCAGCGTGCCCAGGATCAGCGCGAGGATGGGCGAGGGCAGCTTTTGCGCCCAGGCTTTCGGATAGAACCAGATCAGCAGCGCCGAGCACAATGCCAGCAGCAGCGTGACGACATCCAGCGTGGGCAGTGCATGGTACAGCGCGGAGAGTTTCGGGAAGAAATCGGCGGGCAGGCTGGCTATCTTCAGGCCGAGGAAATCCTTGACCTGGCTGAACATGATCAGCACCGCGATGCCGCTGGTGAAGCCCAGGATCAGCGGGCGCGGGAAGAACTTGATCAGGTTGCCCATGCGCGTCAGCCCCATCGCGACCAGCATGATGCCGGCCATGATGGTGCAGATCAGCAGATTGGCATAACCATACTGCGCGATGATGCCGTATACGATCACGATGAACGCGCCGGTCGGGCCGCCGATCTGTACGCGCGAACCGCCCAGTGCGGAGATGATGAAGCCGGCGATGATCGCGGTGAAGATGCCTGCTTCGGGTTTCGCGCCGGACGCGATCGCGAATGCGATCGCCAGCGGCAGCGCGATCACCCCGACCGTGATGCCGGCGGTGACATCGGTGGAGAAACGCGTCTTGTCGTAGCCGCGCAACGCATCGATCAGACGTGGACGAAAATACTGCGAGAGTTTCACCAATAACTGATTGTTCATACGGGCTGTGTCAGCACCTCCTGGAAAATTATTTGATTCGCATCCCGGGTTGCGCGCCGTCATCCGGGCTGAGGATATACAGGCCCGGTGCCTCGCCGGAAGCCGCCAGCACCATGCCTTCCGACAGGCCAAACTTCATCTTGCGCGGCGCGAGGTTGGCGACCATCACGGTCATGCGTCCCTTGAGCTTTTCCGGATCGTACGCCGACTTGATGCCCGCGAACACAGTGCGCGGCTGCGCTTCGCCGATGTCCAGCGTCAGCTTCAGCAGCTTCTCCGCGCCTTCCACATGCTCGGCGTTGACGATCTTCGCCACGCGCAGGTCGACTTTCATGAAGTCGTCGATGGATATGGTTTCGGCGATCGGTGCGATCGTATGTTGCTGGGCTTCGGCATGGCGTGCCGGTGAGTGAGCATCCGCTGCGGGGGCGAGCGTTTGTTTGTTGGCTTCGGTCATGGCTTCGATATGTTTGGGTTCGATGCGGGTCATCAGGTGTTGATAAGTGTTGATATGTGTCGGCAGCACGGCGAGGTCGTTCCAGCTGAAGTCGCGATCCAGGCCGAACAGTTCGCGCGCGACACGGGAAGTCAGTGCTGGCAGCACCGGACTCAGTAGGGTCGAGAGCACATAAAAGCCGTGCAGCGCGCGCGAGCAGATGTCGTGCAGCGCTGCACGCTGAGTCTCGTCCTTGGCCAGTGTCCACGGCGCGGCAGTGGCGATCTCGCCATTGATGCGGTCGGCGTAGGCCATGATGTCGCGCAGCGCACGGGCATAGTCGCGTGCCTCGAAGGATTCCGAGACGGTCTTGCCGCTGGCGGCGGCTCCATCGAGCAGCGTCCTGGTATCGCCAAAGGCCAGCTTGCCGTCGAAGAATTTGCTGATGAATCCCGCGCAGCGGCTTGCGATGTTGATGTACTTGCCCACCAGATCCGAGTTCACCTTCGCGACGAAATCCTCCAGGTTCAGGTCGAGGTCTTCCATCGTGCCGTTGATCTTCGCGGCGTAGTAGTAGCGCAGATATTCCGGGTTGAGTCCCTGTTTCAGATAGCTGTCGGCGGTGATGAACGTGCCGCGCGATTTGCTCATCTTCGCGCCGTTCACGGTCAGGAAGCCGTGCGCGAACAACTTTGTAGGCGTGCGGAAACCGGCATGTTGCAGCATCGCGGGCCAGAACAGCGCGTGGAAATACAGGATGTCCTTGCCGATGAAGTGGTACAGCTCGGCTTGGGAATCGGGTTTCCAATATTCGTCGAAGACTAGGCCCTTGGCATCGCACAGTTTCCTGAAGCTGCCCATGTAGCCGACCGGCGCGTCCAGCCAGACATAGAAATACTTGCCGGGCGCGTCGGGGATCTCGAAGCCGAAATACGGTGCATCGCGCGAGATGTCCCAGTCGGACAGCTTGTTCTCGCCTTCGGCGCCCAGCCATTCCTGCATCTTGTTGGAGGCCTCCGCCTGCAGCGTGCCGCTGCGCGTCCACTCGCGCAGGAACTGCTGGCAGGTGTCGGCGGACAGTTTGAAGAAGTAGTGGTCGGAATTGCGCCGTTCCGGCTGCGCGCCGGACACGGCGGAATACGGGTTGATCAGCTCGGTCGGCGAATAAGTCGTGCCGCAGGCCTCGCAGTTGTCGCCGTATTGGTCCTTTGCGTGGCACTTCGGGCATTCGCCCTTGATGAAGCGGTCCGGCAGGAACATGTTCTTGACCGGGTCGTAAAACTGCTCGATCGAGCGCACTTCGATCAGGTCGGAGGCCTTGAGTTTGCGGTAGATCGCCTGCGCGTAGTCTTTGGTCTCGGCGCTGTTGGTGCTGCCGTAATGGTCGAATTGGATGTGGAAGCCGTCGAAATCCGCCTTGTGCTCGTGCCAGACGCGGTCTATCAGCTGCTCCGGCGTGATGCCTTCCGTTTCTGCGCGCAACATGATGGGCGTGCCGTGGGTGTCGTCGGCGCAGACATAATGGACTTCGTGCCCCTGCATCTTCTGGAAGCGCACCCAGATGTCGGTCTGGATGTATTCGACCAGATGGCCCAGGTGGATGCTGCCGTTGGCGTAGGGCAGTGCGGACGTGACGAGGATTTTGCGGGTAGTCATGAAAAGTTGCCGGAATGCTGTAAAGGCGCGGATTTTAGCAAATCGCGCGCGCCGGCGGCGAATTGGTTAAAATCGCGGCCTTAAATTTATGAGGGGAAGCGGGAAGAGGGAAGGGGGAAGAGGGAAGGGTAAGTGCAGTTTTGCTTTTACCCTTCTCCCTTTACCCTTCTCCCTTCTCCCAAAAGCAATGAGCATCAAATCAGATAAATGGATACGCCGGATGGCGGAGCAGCACGGCATGATCGAGCCGTTCGAGCCGAATCAGGTGAAAGAGGTCAACGGCAAGCGCATCGTGTCCTACGGCACGTCCAGCTACGGCTACGACATCCGCTGCTCGAACGAATTCAAGCTGTTCACGAACATCAACAGCACTATCGTCGACCCGAAGAATTTCGACCCGAATTCCTTTGTCGAGGTCACGGCCGATTACTGCATCATCCCGCCGAACTCCTTCGCGCTGGCGCGCACGGTCGAATACTTCCGGATACCGCGCAGCGTGCTGACGGTGTGTCTGGGCAAGTCCACCTATGCGCGTTGCGGCATCATCGTCAACGTCACGCCGTTCGAGCCGGAATGGGAAGGCTACGTGACGCTGGAGTTCTCCAATACCACGCCGCTGCCCGCCAAGATCTACGCCAACGAAGGCATCGCGCAAGTGTTGTTCTTCGAGTCGGACGAAGAGTGCGAAACGTCTTACAAGGATAGAGGCGGCAAGTATCAGGGGCAGGTCGGCGTGACCTTGCCCAAGATGTAACAGCCGTGTCTTCCGACAAGAAGATCATCTGGCGTTCCCCGAAAGGCGTGGTCATCGCCTGCGTGGAAAAGAACAAGGTCTTGCAGGAGAACCTCGCCGAGATCCGACAGATATGCCAGGATGCGCTGGAAGACGCGGTGCTGATGGGCTGCGACGAGCAGCAGTTCCGCGTCGTGCTGGGCGAGCTGGTCGAGAATCTGGTCAGCTCTTATCCGCCTCAGGATTGATCTCGCCGGAACTTACCGGGAAATCCCCTGCCACAGCGTTTCCTAAAATCTGCGACAATCCGCGCCAAATCACGTTAACCCGTTATCCCAATAGGGAGTAAGTAATGAAATTCCGTTTTAGTTTCGACATCACATTGGCCTGCGGCCGATATGAGTCTCCACTGAAGCTCAACCCTGCACAACGTGCAGGCTGTGCGCGTAGCGTCGCACTCCACTCTCCATCTTCGAGGAACTGAACATGAAGTTTCGCTTTCCTATCGTCATCATCGACGAAGATTTCCGTTCCGAGAATGCCAGCGGCCTGGGCATACGCGCGCTGGCCGACGCGATCGAGAAAGAGGGTATGGAGATCCTCGGGGTCACCAGCTACGGCGACCTGACCTCGTTCGCGCAGCAGCAGAGCCGCGCTTCGGCGTTCCTGCTGTCGATCGACGACGAGGAATTCGGCGCCGGCAGCAAGGAAGAGACGGAGGTCGCGCTGAAGAGCGTGCGCGCGTTCGTCGAGGAGATACGTTTCAAGAATGCCGACATCCCGATTTACCTGTACGGCGAGACGCGCACCTCGCGGCATATCCCCAACGACATCCTGCGCGAGCTGCACGGTTTCATCCACATGCACGAGGACACGCCGGAATTCGTCGCGCGCCACATCATCCGCGAAGCCAAGGCCTATCTGGATTCGCTGGCGCCGCCGTTCTTCCGCGCGCTGCTGCACTATGCGCAGGACGGCTCTTATTCGTGGCATTGCCCGGGACACTCGGGCGGCGTTGCGTTCCTGAAGTCGCCGGTCGGGCAGATGTTCCACCAGTTCTTCGGCGAGAACATGCTGCGCGCCGACGTGTGCAACGCGGTGGACGAACTGGGGCAGTTGCTCGACCACACCGGGCCGGTGGCGGCCTCGGAGCGCAACGCGGCGCGCATCTTCAGCTCAGACCATCTGTTTTTCGTCACGAACGGCACCTCCACGTCCAACAAGATCGTGTGGCACTCGACGGTCGCGCCGGACGACATCGTCGTCGTGGACCGCAACTGCCACAAGTCCATCCTGCACGCGATCATGATGACCGGCGCGGTACCGGTGTTCCTGACCCCGACGCGCAACCACTACGGCATCATCGGGCCTATCCCGAAGTCCGAGTTCGAGCCGGAGAGTATCCAGCGCAAGATCGACGCGAACCCGTTCATCAAGGACAAGACCCGGAAGCCGCGCATCCTGACCATCACGCAAAGCACCTACGACGGCATCGTGTACAACGTCGAGATGCTGAAGGCGATGCTGGACGGGCGCATCGATACGCTGCACTTCGACGAGGCCTGGTTGCCGCACGCGGCCTTCCACGATTTCTACAAGGACATGCATGCGATCGGCAAGGACCGGCCGCGCGCGAAGGAGTCGATGATCTTCGCCACCCAGTCGACCCACAAGCTGCTGGCCGGCCTGTCGCAGGCCTCGCAGATACTGGTGCGCGAATCGGAAAGCCGCAAGTTGAACAAGCACATCTTCAACGAGGCCTACCTGATGCACACTTCCACCAGCCCGCAGTACGCGATCATTGCGTCGTGCGACGTGGCGGCGGCGATGATGGAACCGCCGGGCGGCACCGCGCTGGTGGAGGAGTCCATCGCCGAGGCGCTGGATTTCCGCCGCGCGATGCGCAAGGTGGATGAGGAGTTCGGTCAGGACTGGTGGTTCAAGGTATGGGGGCCGGACATCCTCGCCGAGGAAGGTGTCGGTTCGCGCGAAGACTGGGTACTGAAGCCCTCGGACAAATGGCACGGTTTCGGCAAGCTAGCCGAAGGCTTCAACATGCTCGACCCGATCAAGGCGACCATCATCACGCCGGGGCTGAACGTGGACGGCGACTTTGCCGACAGCGGCATCCCGGCCGCGATGGTGACCAAATATCTGGCCGAGCACGGCGTGATCGTCGAGAAGTGCGGACTTTATTCGTTCTTCATCATGTTCACGATCGGCATCACCAAGGGGCGCTGGAACACGCTGCTCACCGCGCTGCAGCAGTTCAAGGACGACTACGACAAGAACCAGCCGATCTGGCGCATCCTGCCCGAGTTCGCCGCGAAATATCCGCGCTATGAACGCGTCGGCCTGCGCGATCTGTGCCAGCAGATCCACGATGCCTACAACACGCACAACGTGGCACGCATGACCACCGAGATGTATCTGTCCGACATGCAGCCGGCGATGAAACCGTCCGATGCATTCGCGAAGATGGCGCACGACGAGATCGAGCGCGTCGAGATCGATCAGCTCGAAGGCCGTATCACCGCCGTGCTGCTGACCCCGTATCCGCCGGGCATACCGTTGCTGATTCCGGGCGAAAAATTCAACAAGACCATCGTGGACTACCTGAAGTTCGCGCGCGACGTGAACCAGAAGCTGCCGGGTTTCGAGACCGATATTCACGGCTTGGTGGCGGAAGAGGTGGATGGAGAGAAACGCTTCTTTGTGGATTGCGTGCGTTAAAAACGCATCAGGCCATCGCAGCAGGATGGCCGCATAAATGGGACGCGACGGGCAGTGCGGATCGTTCGTCCGGGATCATGGTCGGTGCAGCGGATAGAGGGCGTATACAGGAATATGGATAAAAAAGCTCAGCACGCAGGCGACCAGGAGGTGTTGTCTCAGGTGAACAGGCTGCTCCAGAAACACCGGCTGGTGGAGAACGTCGTGCAACGGCAAACCATGCAGCGTCAGGATCTGGTGGAAATCCTGGTGCACAAGCAGAACCTGGCCGAGTTGCAAACACTGCTGGAACGGCTCGGCATAAACTCGGTGGCCAATATCATCGAGGCGCTGCCGGACGACGACCGGAAGTTCATCTGGGGGCTGATCCGGGACGAACGCAAGGAGGGGATTCTGCTGGTGCTGTCCGATGCGGTGAGGGTCGAACTGGTGGCCGACGTCAAACTGTCCGAGAAGGGCAACACATTTCGCGTGTTCGACCTTCACGAAGGACGCTTGCGGCAAATCCCGATCGCCGGCCGAGAAGACCTGATCAGGGCCAAGCCTATCTGGATCGACATGGTTGCACCGGAAGATGAACAGGTCGCCTTGATCAAGGAAATATTCGGTGTGCAGCTGCCCAATCCGAAGGAGCTGACCGATCTGAATACCAGCGCGCGGTTTTACGAGGAAGAGAATGGCGAGGTGCATTTGCACTCCAACTTCCTGCTCGATCGCGAGAATGATTCGCGGAACGTGCCGGTGGCGCTGGTTTTGTATAACGGAACGTTGTTTTCGGTACGGAACGACGAGCTGCCGGTGTTCCGTCTGCAGCGCCTGCGGGCGAAGGCGCAGTCGGTTTACGTGTCCGACTCCAAAGACGTGTTGCTCGATCTGTATGCGGCCGATGTCGAGTACTCGGCCAATGCGCTGGAAGACGTGTATGCCGAACTGGCCGAGATCGGCCGGCAGGTGTACCGCTCGCACATCAGCGATGACGAGGCGGCCCTGATACTCTCCGCGATCTCCGAAGAGGAAGACCTGAATGGTCGGGTGCGCGGCAATGTGCTGGATACACGGCGCGCCCTGTCGTTCATGCTCAGGGCAAAACTCTTGTCATCGGCGCAGCATGAGGATGTGCGCGAAATCCTGCGCGACATCGAGTCCCTGGATGGGCACACCACGTTCCTGTTCACGAAGATCAACTTCCTGATGGATGCCACGGACAGCTCGATCAACATCAACCAGAACAAGGACATCAAACGGCTGACCGTGCTCAGCGTGGTCTTCATGCCGCTGAATGTGATCGCCGGCGTCGGCGGCATGTCCGAGTATTCGATGATGACGCAGGGCGTCTCCTGGCCCGTCTCTTATGGTCTGTTTACCGTCGGATTGGTGTTCATCGGGTGGCTGACTTTCGTCGGGCTGCGTTTCTTCGAGCGATACAAGGTCCGGCAGGCCCGTGCGGTCAGAGATCTTTCGCAAAAGCCACGCAGATAACCGGGGCGCCGCATGGCGTGATCCCATGCTGTCATGCAAAAGGCCGCGCATTGCGCGGCCTTTTCGTTCGGTGTTTCTCTAGATCAGCCCCATCGTCACCAGCGCGATGAACGCCGCGAACAGCGCGAAGTGGCTGATGCCTTCGATCGCGTTGGTCTCGCCGTCGTGCAGGTTGTTCATCACGGTCATGAAAGTCAGCAGCAGCATGCCGGCCTGGATCGGCGTGAGCGCCATGTCGATGCGTTCACCGCTGAACAGTGCGATCGCTTCGATCACCGGCAAGGTCAGCAGTACGGTGGCGAGCGAGGCGCCGAGCGCGATGTTGACGGTGGTCTGCATGCGGTCTTGCTGTGCGGCCTTGAGCGCGGTGAGTATCTCGGGGCTGGCCGAGATCAGCGCCACCAGCACTGCAGGGATGGTCTTGGGCAGGCTGCTGCCGGACAGGCCGGCATCCAGCAGCACCGATAATATCTCGGAGAGCAGTCCGACCAGTACGATCGCACCCAGCATCACGCCGACATGCAGCGCGTTCGGGCTGTGCACCGGGTCATGCGCTTCTGCGCCGGTCTCGGCGGAATACTCGAAGAACTTGCGGTGCTCCACGGTCTGCAGGCGCAGGAAGGCCAGATACATGATCGCCATGATGCCGATCGAGAAGGCCGAGTAAATCTGCCATTGTGCCTCCGGCACGAAGTCCGGGATGAACATGCCGATGCCGATCGCGACCAGCAGCATCGCGATGAAGGAGTTGGCCGAATCCACATTGTATTTTGCGCTGCCGTGCTTGATGCCACCGACGATCGCCGCGAGGCCGAGGATGCCGTTGATGTCGAACATCACTGCGGCGAACACCGTGTCGCGCGCCAGCGTCGGATTGGGTTCGCCCGTCAGCAGCACGACCAGGATCACCACTTCCACCGACACGGCGGCGAGCGTCAGGATCAGCGTGCCATACGGCTCGCCGAAACGCATCGCCAGCACCTCGGCATGATGCGCGATGCGGAACGCCACACCGATGATGGCCGCGAGTATCACCAGCAGCAGTCCCCAGAGCATGCCGCCGCCTTGCTCGACGGCGCCATGTTCAAGCGCAAAGCCCAGCACGAGTATGGCGAGCGCGATGGCGATGGGGAATTCGGACTTCAGATATTTCATGGGCTTTCCTTAGCGGGAGTGGCTTCTGCGTTGATAGGTGACGAAATGGTATGCCAGCGGCTGCGGTGTTTCCTGGCTGCGTTGCTCGCGCGCCACTTCCTGCCATTCCGTTCTGTTGAACTCGGGGAAATGCGCATCGCCGGTAACCTCCTGCTGAATCTCGGTGATGTAGAGCGTATCTACCAGCGGCAATGCTTGCACATAGAGTTCCGCGCCGCCGACGATGAAAATCTTTTCATCGCCCGAACATGCCGCGATCGCATCTTTCAGGGAGTGCCCCATGATGCAGCCGGCTATGTTCAGGTCGCGGTTGCGCGTCACCACCACCGTGGTGCGCCCCGGCAACGGCTTGCCGATGGAGTCGAAGGTCTTGCGGCCCATGACCATGTGGTGTCCCATCGTCAGCGCCTTGAAGTGCCTGAGGTCTTCCGGGCAGCGCCACGGCAGCGTGTTGTTCGCGCCGATGGTGCGGTTCTGCGCCATCGCGACGATGATCGCCAGGCTGGTCATACGGCCACCGGAGCCTTGATCGCCGGGTGCGGGTCGTAGCCTTCCAGCGTGAAGTCCTCGAACTTGAACGCGAAGATATCTTTAACCGCTGGATTGATGCGCATGGTCGGCAGCGGGCGCGGTTCGCGCGACAGCTGCTCGCGGGTCTGTTCCATGTGGTTCGAATACAGGTGAGCGTCGCCGAAGGTGTGCACGAAGTCGCCCGGTTGCAGGCCGCACACCTGCGCGATCATCAGCGTCAGCAGCGCATAGGAGGCGATGTTGAACGGCACGCCGAGGAAGATGTCCGCGCTGCGCTGGTACAGCTGGCAGGACAGCTTGCCGTCGGCCACATAGAACTGGAAGAACGCGTGGCAGGGCGCGAGCGCCATCCTGTCGAGGTCGCCGACGTTCCAGGCCGACACGATCAGGCGGCGCGAATCGGGGTTCTTCCTGATCTGTGCGACGACTTCGCTGATCTGGTCGATCACGCGGCCATCGGGCGCGGCCCAGGAGCGCCATTGTTTGCCGTACACCGGGCCGAGGTTGCCGTTCTCGTCGGCCCACTCGTCCCAGATTTTGACGCCGTTATCTTTGAGATACTTGATGTTCGTGTCGCCCTGCAAAAACCACAGCAGTTCGTGCACGATGGATTTCATGTGGCACTTCTTGGTCGTGACCAGCGGAAAGCCGTTCGCCAGGTCGAAACGCATCTGGTAGCCGAACACGCTGACCGTGCCGGTTCCGGTGCGGTCGGATTTCTGGGTGCCGTGCTCCAGCACGTGCTGCATGAGGTCGAGATAGGTGCGCATAAAGTCAAAACCTTTTATCCGCAGATTATGCAGATTTCACAGATTAAAGTCGCCACGATTACGGAGGGTTCCGGCAATTGATTCGGTTTGAATTTGCGTCAATCTGCGTAATCTGATGTAACTTCTAGCCATTCGACTAAGCTGCCAAAAGACGTCAGCTAAGTCGCTGGTTATGCCGGCAAGAAGTTTTTACAGGATAATGACGGCATCTGTCATTTATCGAGGACGTAATGCTAGCACAACTCACCGCTTCTTCTTCCCTGCCCCCGACACAGAAACAAGCCCTGAAGGCCGCCCATCTGCTGGTGCTGCTGCCCAAGGGCAAGACACTGCCGCGCGACTTGCCGCAGCGCGATCTGCTGGCTGCCGTACTCAAGCGCCGCGCCATCAAGGTGGAAGAATTCGCCGATGCGCCCATCGCCGCGAATGGGGCGGACGGCAGCATGGTGGTCTGGGCGATGCTGGATTTCAGCAAATCCACGTTCTCTGTGCAGACGCAGGCGCGCAAGGCGGCGCAACTGCTGCTGGACGAACACCCGTCCGGCATCGCCATCGTGGTGCAGGGCGATGAGGCGCAACGCCGGCAGGCAGCCGAAGCTGCGGTGTATGCGGCGTGGGTGAACGGCGCGCCGTTGCCGGTGCACAAGAAGAAAGACGGACACAAGCCGCTGCAGAAGATCGCGTTATACGGTTATGCAGACAACAAGAGTTTTGCCGCACTTAACGCGCAGGCGACAGGCAATCTGCTGTGCCGCACGCTGACCGTGTTGCCGCCCAACGAATTGACGCCCGCAGAATACCGCCAGCGCATCAAAAAGCTGGCCAAAGAGCAGGGCTGGAAATATAGTGAGTTCGACCTGAAGGCGTTGCGCAAGATGGGAGCGGGTGCGTTCGTCGCGGTCGCGCAAGGCAGTCATGACGAGGATGCGGCGATCGTGCATCTGAGTTATCGCCATGCCAAGGCCAAGCAGACCGTGAGTCTGGTCGGCAAGGGCATCTGCTTCGACACCGGCGGACACAACCTCAAGCCGGCGCGCTACATGCACGGCATGCACGAGGACATGAACGGCTCGGCAGTGGCGCTGGGTATCCTGCTCGCCGCGACGCAGCAGAAGCTGGCGGTGAACATCGACTGCTGGCTGGCGCTGGCGCAGAACCATATCAGCCCGAAAGCCTACAAGCAGAACGACATCGTCAAGGCGTTGAACGGCACCACGATCGAGGTGATGCACACCGATGCCGAGGGCAGGATGGTGCTGGCCGATACGCTGACGCTGGCCTCACGCGAGAAACCGAATCTGCTGATCGATTTCGCCACGCTGACCGGCAGCATGGCGGTGGCGCTCGGCGCGCGCTATTCGGGCGTGCTGGGCAATCGCGACGCGCTGCTGCAGCAGGCCGTGCAGGCCGGGCAGCAAAGCGGCGAGCGGCTGTGCGCCTTCCCGCTGGATGACGATTACGAAGCCGCGCTGGACTCCAAGGTCGCCGACATCAAGCAATGCACGCTGGACGGCGATGCTGACCATATCCTTGCCGCGCGCTTCCTGAAACGCTTCGTCGAACACGATGTGCCGTGGCTGCATGTGGACTTGTCTGCGAGCCGTTGTGAAGGCGGGTTGGGTAGCGTGGCCACTGATGTGACGGGGTTTGGTGTGGCATGGGGGGTGCGGATATTGCAGGGCAAGCAAGAACCCGCTCCGGGACTGTCAGCCGGTTAAATTTGCCGCGCACCCGGATATCAAACTCATTACAATGGCTCGCGTATAACAGGGCATGCGACGATCATGGTCGAAACTAATCAGGAACCCCACCACACCGAGAACGTGCAGGATCACCTCAAACAGGTGGAGTCGCTGCTGCTCAAGCATGCGCTGGTAGAAGAGGTCGTGCATCGCCAGGAGATGCCGCGCGCCGAGCGGCATGTGCTGGTCGATACGTTGCTGCACAAGCAGCATCTCGCTGAATTGCGCCATAAGCTGGACGGCCTGCATCCGGCAGACATCGCCTACATCCTGGAGGCGCTGCCGATAGACCAGCGTTTGCTGGTATGGGACCTGGTTAAATCCGAGCGTGACGGCGAGATCCTGATCGAGGTCTCCGACGCAGTGCGCGAGTCGCTGATCGCGTCGATGAACCGCGAGGAGTTGCGCGCCGCCGCCGAACAGCTGGATACCGACGAACTCGCCGACCTGGCGCCCGATCTGCCGCAGAACGTGATGCGCGATGTGTTCAAGTCGCTGTCGATCGAAGAGCGCGAACAGTTGCGTGCCGCGATGTCCTATCCGGAGGGGTCGGTCGGCTCGCTGATGGACTTCAATATGATCCATATCCGCGACGATGTCTCGCTGGAAGTGGTATCGCGCTACCTGCGCCGTTTCGATGAACTCCCCGATCACACCGACCAGGTGTTCGTGGTCGACCGCGATGACCGCTTCAAAGGGGTGCTGCCGCTCAACCGCATCGTGGTGAACGAGCCGGAAGTGTTGGTCAGCGCATTGATGATCACGGACACCATCCAGCTGCACCCGGAAGAAAAAGCCGAACAAGCCGCGCAATCATTCGAGCGCTATGACCTGGTGTCGGCGCCTGTGGTGGATGAGGAAGGCAAGTTGGTCGGCCGCGTGACGGTGAACGTGGTGCTCGATTTCATCCGTACTGAATCGGAAAGCGATATATTGAACCAGGCCGGTTTGCGCGAAGAAGAAGATATTTTCGCGTCGGTGTGGAAGAGCGCAAAAAACCGCTGGATGTGGCTGGCTCTCAACCTGTGTACCGCATTTTTCGCCTCGCGGGTGATCGGCGGTTTCGAGAACACCATCGAAAAATATGTCGCGCTTGCCACGCTGATGCCCATCGTTGCGGGGATTGCCGGCAATTCGGCGAACCAAACCACTACCATCATCATCCGATCGCTGGCTTTGGGGCAGATCACGCAAGGCAATGCGCGCCGCCTGCTGTTGAAGGAAATGGCCATCAGCGGCCTGAATGGAATGGTGTGGGGCGGAGTCGCCGGGCTGTTCGCCTATTTTCTGTATCACAGCGCCGCACTCGGCATCGTGATGACCAGCGCGATGCTGCTGAACCTGCTGGTAGGCGCAATCGTCGGCATGGTGATTCCGCTGGTGATGCAAAAGCTGGGGCGAGATCCCGCGATCGGTTCCAGCGTGATGATCACCGCCATTACCGATAGCGGCGGTTTCTTCATCTTCCTGGGATTGGCGACGATCTTCCTGATCCACTAGGGCGTGACCGGGACAAAGCTGCAGAGGAAAAAACGGCGCACCCCGCCGAACATAGGGGGTGGAAGCTTGACGTCGAGAAAATCAAAAAAGGCGGCTAAGGTATAGCCGCCCCTGGACCGGCGAAATTACGCGCCCAGAATGCCCTTGCCTGCTGGCTTCTTGGCGGCAACTTTCTTTGCTGCCGGCTTCTTGGCTACGGCCTTCTTCACCGCTGGCTTTGCAGCTGCCTTTTTCGCTGCCGGTTTCTTGGCGGCTACTTTCTTGACTGCTGGCTTGGCTGCTTTTTTCGCAACGGGCTTCTTGGCTACGGCCTTCTTCACCGCTGGCTTTGCAGCTGCCTTTTTCGCTGCCGGTTTCTTGGCGGCTACTTTCTTGACTGCTGGCTTGGCTGCTTTT
>FZPV01000048.1_pt1 | contig 35644 bp, 28 predicted proteins | sample 1534821 | NCBI WGS metagenome assembly FZPV01 (sample SAMEA104161955, study PRJEB21768) | metagenome | isolation source: underground water
GGAGTGGTAGTTCAGTTGGTTAGAATACCGGCCTGTCACGCCGGGGGTCGCGGGTTCGAGTCCCGTCCACTCCGCCAATTCGAGGCGAACGCAAGTTCGCCTTTTTCACGTCTGTCGTTTAAATTAAGTAAGGCAGATGGGACGCACTAAAGCAAAACGCCACCGCAAGGTGGCGTTTTCGTTGAATCAATTAAATGTGAATTATGCTTCGGTTGAACCCAATGCCGTGGTGTTAAAGCCGCCGTCCACATAGGTGATCTCGCCGGTGATGCCGCTGGCCAGATCGCTGCACAGGAATGCCGCGGCGTTGCCCACTTCTTCGATGGTCACGTTGCGTTTGAGTGGTGCGTGTTTCTCGTTGTAACTGAGCAGTTTGCTGAAGTCGCCGATGCCGGCCGCGGCCAGGGTCTTGATCGGTCCGGCGGAGATGCCGTTTGCGCGTATTCCCTGGCGCCCCAATTGCATCGCCAGATAACGCACGCTGGCTTCCAGACTGGCCTTGGCCATGCCCATCACGTTGTAGTGCGGCATAGTGCGCACCGCACCGAGATAGCTGAGCGTCAGCAGAGCGGCATTGCGGCCTTGCATCATCGGCAGGGCGGCTTTGGCCATCGCAGGGAAGCTGTAGGCGCTGATGTCATGCGCGATGCGGAACGCCTCGCGGCTGAAACCATCCAGAAACTCCCCGTCCAATGATTCGCGCGGCGCGAAAGCGATCGCGTGCACGAAGCCGTCAAAGCCGTCCCAGTGCTTGTTCAGATCGACGAACAGCTGGTTGATGTCGTCATCGCTGCCGACATCGCATTGGAAGACCAGCTCGCTGTTGAATTCCTTGGCCAGACCCAGAACCCGATCACGCACCCGTTCGCCCTGATAGGTGAAAGCAAGTTCAGCGCCTTCGCGGTGCATGGCTTGAGCAACGCCATAAGCAATCGAGCGCGTGCTGATCATGCCGGTAATCAAAATTCGTTTGTTAGCCAGGAATCCCATGCTCTTCCTTTTTATGAACGGTTGATCAAAAGTGCGTCGATTATAACTGCAAATGAATGGTGCGCATTCGCCAGATGCAATCATCGTATATAATCTCCGGCTGTTAATTTCGTGTTGATTCCTTCATGCTGGAAGTCAGTAATCTCGCCTGTAGCCGCGGTGATCATCGTTTGTTTTCCGGATTAAGCTTCGCGCTGCATCCCGGACAAATCATGCAGGTACAAGGCGCAAACGGCAGCGGGAAAACCAGCCTGCTGCGCACGCTATGCGGCTTCCTGATGCCTGACGAGGGCGTGATCAGCTGGTGCGGTGAAGATGTGCGCGAACTGGACGAAGAGTATTACGCCGAGATGATGTATCTCGGGCATTTGAATGCGATCAAGGACGAGTTGAGCGCGCTGGAGAATCTGCGCATCTCCGCCGGATTGTCCGGCGTCGAGTTGAGCGAGAAGGAGGCGATGCTCGCATTGCGGCGCATGGGTTTGCGCGGCCGCGAGATGCTGCCCACCAAGGTGCTGTCGCAGGGGCAGCGGCGGCGCGTGGCGTTGGCGCGCTTGCTGGTCAGCGATGCCAAGTTGTGGATACTGGATGAACCTTTGGCCGCACTCGATGTCGGAGCTGTGGCTTTGATTCAGGAATTGATCGCGGAACATCTGGCGCAGCAGGGCATGGTGATATTCACCACGCACCAGCCGCTGCAGGTAGACGGGTTGGAGATGCGCAGTTTGTCGCTATCATGAAAAAATCTACGCTGCTTGATTTGCTGGTGCTGGTGATACGCCGCGATCTGGTGCTGGCGATGCGCCGCCGCGCGGATGTGTTGACCACGCTGATCTTCTTCGTGATGGTGGTCAGCCTGTTCCCGCTGGGTGTGGGGCCGGAAATGGAAATGTTGCGCAAGATGGCGCCGGGGGTGTTGTGGGTGGCGGCGCTGTTGTCCTCGATGTTGTCGCTGGGGAGATTGTTCTCCGCCGATTATCTGGACGGTACGCTGGAGCAGATGATGCTGGCGCCGCAGTCGCTGTCCATGCTGGTGCTGGGCAAGATGGCCGCGCACTGGATGGTGTCCGGCTTGCCGCTGGTGCTGATGGCGCCGGTGCTGGGCGTGCAGTTCGACATGTCGGTACAGGCGCTTGGTGTCTTGATCGTAGGCTTGTTGTTGGGTACGCCGATCCTGAGCATGGTCGGCGCGATCGGTGCGGCACTCACCCTGGGCCTGCGCGGTGGCGGTGTGCTGCTGTCGCTGCTGGTGCTGCCGTTGTGTATCCCGGTGCTGATATTCGGTACCGGCGCGGTCGAGGCGGTATCGACCGGTTTGAGCGTGACGTCCCATCTGTCCCTGCTGGGTGCGTTGCTGGTGTTGGCCTTGGCGTTCACCCCCTGGGTGACCGCGCAGGCGTTGCGAATTTCAATGGAGTGATAACTTGGCAATAAACTGGTTCAAATATTCTGCACCGACCACCTTTTACGGACTGGCGGGGAAGCTGATCCCGTGGTTCGCGGTCTCCTCGGTGATCCTGTTTGCGGTTGGTCTGTATATCGGCTTTGCCGTCGCGCCGATGGATGCACAGCAAGGCGAGTTCTACCGCATCATCTTCATCCATGTGCCGTCCTCCATCCTGTCGATGTTCCTGTACCTGATCATGGCGGGCTATGCGGCGCTCGGGCTGATCTTCAACACCCGCCTGTCGTCGATGATGGCCACGGCCATCGCGCCCACCGGCGCGCTGTTCGCGTTCATCTCGCTGTGGACCGGTGCGTTGTGGGGCAAGCCGATGTGGGGCGCGTGGTGGGTGTGGGATGCGCGGCTGACTTCGGAACTGATCCTGTTGTTCCTGTATCTCGGCTTCATCGCGCTGCACGCCTCTATCGACGATCCGCGCCGGGCCGACCGGGCCGCCGCACTGCTGGCGATCGTAGGCTCGGTGAACGTGCCTATCATCTACTTCTCGGTGAAGTGGTGGAACACGCTGCATCAGGGCTCGACGATCAAATTCACCGGAACCACCATGCATGTGGCCATGCAGCAGGCGATGTTCACGATACTGGCGGCGTGCTGGCTGTATGCGATTACGGTCACGCTGATGCGGGTGCGCAGCATCATCCTGGAGCGTGAGCGGCATACCAAGTGGATCAATGAACTGCCGGAGGTGGCACGATGAATCTGGATATCTGGATGAGAGAGAACCCGCTCACCTATGTTTGGTTGGGTTCATATGCCGTTGCGTTGCTGGTCTTCGTGATCGAGATCGCGATGGTCATGCATAAACGAAAAATCACGCTGCAGCAGGTGCGCCTGATGCAGGATGCAGGAGACGAGGAATAGTATGAAGCCGCGCCAGAAAAGATTCGTATATATCGTTGTTTCCGTCGCCGCAGTCGGCATCGCCGTCGGACTGGTGCTGAATGCGCTGAAGGACAACGTCAGCCTGTATTTCACCCCGACCCAGGTTTACAACAAGGAAGCCCCGCAGGGACGCAGCTTCCGTATCGGCGGCCTGGTCGAGCAGGGCAGCATCAAGCGCGAAGCCGACGGACTGACGGTGAACTTCGTGATCACCGACACGCACAAGAGTCTGCCCGTGATCTACCGGGGCATCCTGCCGGACCTGTTCAAGGAAGGTAAGGGCGTGGTCGCGCAGGGCAAGATGGAAGCCGATGGCAAGATGCATGCCGAAGAAGTGCTGGCCAAGCATGACGAAAATTACATGCCGCCGGAAGCCGCCGATGCACTGAAGAAAGCCGAAGCAGCCAATGCATCTGCTGCCGCCGCAATGCCGGCCAGCACTCCCGCAGCCAAATAACAAAGAAAGCCTCAGCATGATTCCAGAGATCGGTCATTTCGCGTTAATCGTCGCGCTGTTCATCGCGCTCATTCAGGGGGTGTTGCCGATACTCGGCGCGGCCCGCAACAACAGCGTATTCATGGGTGTCGCGCGCCCGCTGGCATTCGGCCAGTTCGTGCTGATCGCCGTCGCGATGGGATGTCTGCTCTACGCGTTTATCGGCAACGACTTCTCCGTGCTGTATGTCGCGCAGCATTCCAACTCCCAGCTGCCGGTGCAGTATCGTATCTCCGCGCTGTGGGGCGGACACGAAGGCTCGCTGCTGCTGTGGGCGTTCATCCTGTCGGTCTGGACCGTGGCCGTGGCGATGTACAGCAAGCATCTGCCGGATGAAATGGTCGCGCGCGTGATCGGCGTGATGGGCCTGATCTCGATGGGCTTCCTGCTGTTCATGTTGATTACTTCCAGTCCGTTCGAACGTCTGCTGCCGGCCGCGGCCGACGGGCGCGACCTGAATCCGTTGCTGCAAGACCCCGGTCTCGTGATCCATCCGCCGATGCTGTACATGGGCTATGTGGGTTTCTCGGTGGCGTTCGCTTTCGCGATCGCCGCACTGCTGGGCGGAAAGATGGACGCTACCTGGGCGCGCTGGTCGCGCCCGTGGACGACCGTCGCCTGGGTGTTCATGACTTGCGGTATCGCGCTGGGCAGCTGGTGGGCCTATTACGAGCTGGGCTGGGGCGGCTGGTGGTTCTGGGATCCGGTCGAAAACGCCTCGCTGATGCCCTGGCTGGTCGGCACGGCGCTGATCCATTCGCTGGCGGTCACCGAGAAGCGCGGCGCGTTCAAGAGCTGGACGGTGCTGTTGGCGATCGCGGCATTCTCGCTGAGCCTGCTGGGCACGTTCCTGGTGCGCTCCGGCGTGCTGACCTCGGTACATGCGTTCGCCGCCGACCCAAAGCGCGGTGTGTTTATCCTGACCTTCCTGGTGGTGGTGATCGGCGTGTCGCTGCTGCTGTTCGCATGGCGTGCGCCGAAGATCGGCCTGGGCGGCAAGTTCGACCTGTTGTCGCGCGAATCGCTGCTGCTGTCGAACAACGTGTTGCTGTCGGTGGCCTCGGCGTCGGTGTTCATCGGCACGCTCTATCCCTTGTTCATGGATGCGCTGGGTTTCGGCAAGCTGTCGGTCGGCCCGCCATACTTCAACGCCGTGTTCGTGCCGCTGATGGTGCCTATGGTACTGATGATGGGGTTGGGCCCGCTGGCGCGCTGGAAGAAGATCGCTGCACCGGATCTGGCCAGGCGCGTGCGCTGGGCATTCGCCAGCGCGCTGGTGATCGCGCTGCTGCTGCCGCTGGTGATGGGCAAATGGTCGGTGATGATCGCGCTGGGTCTGGCGCTGGCATTCTGGATCATCGCCTCGCTGGTGCTGAGTCTGCGTGAACGCCTGGCCGGACGCGATGACTTCATGCAGCGCCTGCGCGGCCAGTCCCTGAGCTATTACGGCATGCAGCTGGCGCATCTGGGCGTGGCCGTGTTCATCATCGGCGTGACGCTGGTGAAAGGCTACGAGACCGAACGCGACGTGCGTATGAACGTCGGCGACACGGTACAGGCCGGCGGCTACGAGTTCCGATTCAACGGCGTGACGGAAGAGCAGGGGCCGAACTATGTGGCCGGCAAGGGCCATGTGACGGTGAGCAAGGACGGCAAGCTGGTCACCGAACTGTTCCCGGAAAAACGTCAATACAACGTGTCCGGCATGCCGATGACCGAAGCGGCGATCCGTACCGGTTTCCTGCGCGACCTGTATGTGTCGCTCGGCGAGCCGATCCCGGACACCGAAGGGGCATGGGCGGTGCGCGTCTATATCAAGCCGTTCGTGGACTGGATTTGGGCGGGCTGTCTGTTGATGGCGCTGGGTGGCGTGCTGGCGATCAGCGATCGCCGCTATCGCATCCACAGCAAGAAGGCCGCCGATGCCGGTGAACCGATGCCGCTGAAGGAGAAAACAGCATGATGCGCTTCATACTTCCGTTCGTGATTTTCGTGGTGCTGGCCGCATTCCTGTATGTGGGGCTGGGGCGCAAGCCGAATGAAGTACCTTCGCCGTTGATCGGCAAGTCTGCGCCGGCCTTCGTGTTGCCGATGCTGCATGACGCGAACAAGCAGTTCTCGCCGCAAGACATGAAGGGGCAGGTGTGGCTGCTGAATGTCTGGGCATCATGGTGCGGCGCCTGCAAGGACGAGCACCCGGTGCTGATGGATCTGGCGCGCCAGAACATCGTGCCGATTGTCGGCCTGGACTACAAGGACAAGCGCGAGGACGGCGAACAGACATTGCGCAAGGCTGGCGATCCTTATTCCATGGTCATTGCGGATGCCGATGGGAAAGTGGGCTTCGATTACGGCGTATATGGCGTGCCCGAGACCTACCTGATCGACAAGCAGGGCGTCATCCGATACAAGCTGATCGGCGCGGTCACGACGCAGAACCTGCGCGACACCATTCTGCCGATGGTCAAGGAGTTGCAAGCCAAATGAAATATCTCGCTATCGTATTGATGTGCCTGCTGCCGGTTTTTTCCTACGCCGGTGAAGCGAAGGATCTGGCGGACGATCCCGTCATGGAAAAACGCATGATCCAGCTGGCCGAGAAGGTGCGCTGCCTGGTCTGCCAGAGCGAGGCCGTGTCCAGCTCCCATTCCGAGTGGTCGAACGACGTGCGCCAGATCATGCGCGACAAGATGAAGGCGGGTGCGACCGATCAGGAGATACTCGACCTGCTGGTCGAGCGTTTCGGCAAGTCGGTGCTGTTCGATCCGCCGGTGGACAAGGAAACGATGCCCTTGTGGCTGGCGCCCTTCGTCCTGATGCTGGCCGGCGGCACGATCCTGATCTACCAGTTGCGCAAACGCAAAGGCCAGGTCGCGGAAGCCGAGCTTTCGTCGGCTGATGCGCAACGCGCCGCAACGCTATTGAACGAACCGGCTGCCCAAACCGCGGCTGAATCATCGAATCAAGCCAATCAATCGAAAGACTCCCAAGCATGACCACATTCTGGATAATCTGCGCAGTGCTGCTGATCGCGGCGCTGCCGTTCGTAGTATGGCCGCTATGGCGCAAAACGGCTCAGAGCAACGACGTGCTGCGCGATGCCGCCAACCTCGAGATCCTGCGCGACCAAGCGGCGGAACTCGACGCCGACCTGCGCAACGGCCTGCTGACTCAGGATGCCTACGAACAGGGCAAACGCGAGTTGCAGGCGCGCCTGGTAGAAGAAGTCAAGACCACCGAGGCCCCGGTCAAACAACCGCGCAACCCGGCCAAGGTTCTGGCGCTGGTGCTGGCGGTGCTGCTGCCTCTCGCCAGCGTGTTGCTGTACCTGAAGATCGGCAATACCCGTGCCATGCAGCCTCAGGAGCAACATGCGGCGGCCGACGGTTTCGGCGTGATCCGTTCCGAGGCCGCGCTGCAGGAGCTGGAGAAGAAGCTGGAGAAACTGCCGGAAAATCCTGACGGCTGGCTGCTGCTGGCGCGTTCCTACAGCGAACTGAAACGCTTTCCCGATGCGGCGCGTGCCTATCAGCAGCTGGTCAAGCTGGTGCCGAACGAATCCCAGCTCTGGACGGATTATGCCGATGCGTTGGCGATGAGCCAGGATCAGTCGCTCAAGGGCGAGCCGACCAAGTTGCTGAGCAAGGCGCTCGCACTGGACCCGAACAACACTTCGGCGTTGGCATTGTCCGGCTCTGCGGCGATGGAGCGCGGCGATTACCTCGCGGCCATCATTCATTGGCAGAAACTGGTGAACCTGTTGCCGCCGGATTATCAGGACATCCAGATGATCCATGACGGCATCAATCAGGCGAAGGAATTTCTTGCGATGCAAAAGGGCGGCAAGCAAATGCTCGCGCAGCTGCCGAAAGACCAAGCGCCTGAACCTGTGGCGACCAATCCGGCTGCGGCCATCACCGGCAAGGTCTCGCTGAGCCCGGCACTGGCAGGAAAAGTTTCGCCGAACGATACCGTGTTCATCCTGGCGCGTGCCGCACAGGGCCCGAAGATGCCGCTCGCGGTGTTGCGCAAGCAGGTAAAAGACCTGCCGCTGGAATTCAAGCTGGACGACAGCATGGCTATGCAACCGCAGCTGAAACTGTCCGGCTTCGATCAGGTCGTGGTCGTGGCGCGCGTGTCCAAGTCGGGCACGCCGATGGCGCAACCCGGCGACCTGCAAGGCACCGCAGGCACGGTCAAGCCTGGTAGCAAGGGCCTGAAGATCGTGATCGACAGCGCAGTCCAGTAGCGACTTTCGAGACGCTGAAACGGCATCCGGTCGAAAGGCCGGATGCCGTTTTTATTTGCGGAAGAGGTAGGTTTTTTCCGCGTCCGTGCGAATGCAATGACGTGGTAACCCTGCTGGCCCCCCCCATGCTGGCGTTGCGGAATATACGTTTTATTTTTGGCAAATAACAATATTGATAGGTGTTTATGTGCCATCTGTTGTTATTTGTCTTTAATTTTGTTTCTTGTGAAATGTTTTAATCTTCGATCCACCTTGGCTGCCTCCCCGCTTTCTAGGGAAATTCCTAGTCCATTTCCGCCTTTGCCGAGCAAAAAATCATCTTCCGCTGATGGTGTCCCCATGATGATGCTGGACATAATTGACAACGTTGCAGCAAGTACCCATCACGTCAACCATTCGGAGGCCGAAATGTTGAAAGGTTATAAGAAATCTGACTCTCTGCTGTTTATCAGGAGGCTCATGCGAGACATGGAAGAAATGAAGATTGAGCTGAATGAGCACCGTTATTACCTGGAGCGAAATGTTGAGCGGAGAACGCAGTATCTGGTGGCGCGCATAGCCTTGCTGGAATCCTGCAATGCGAGTTTATGCGACAAGCTTGCGCTCGCTTATAAGATGCCCGCCACAATCAAGCTGCAGGCGCCCTCGGCCTGTCCTGACGGCGATGCGGTTACGAATGACCGTGCCGCAAAACTATATGTCCTGAACAATCAGACACGAATGCCGGTGCGGATGGGTGTGCAAGGAAAATGGAGCGAACAGGCCACGGCTGCCTGACGCGATTCGCTTCACTTTTTATAAATCAGGGAAATGTCATGAGCCAGAATCTTACCCAGCCTGAAGAGGTCGATCATGTTCTGATGGAAATGGCGCGGCACGATATGGCTGAGTGCGGTCTCATTCCGGACGATGCGCAGTCGCGCGCTGGCTATCATGGTTTTGCGTGCGATTGGTCCATGGGAGCCGCAGATCCTTCATGCGGTGCAGCGCATAAGGATTCGATGCGCCGTTGATTGGCGATAACGCATGTATCGAATATGCCGCCGGATGCCTATTGGCAGTTTGACTGGAGTTGCAATTCATCGAAGGGGAATCATCATGAGACTCGAACAGATACGCAGCATTGCCAAGTCGCACAGCATCAGTCCCGGAAAGCTCTCCAAAATAGAGTTGGTCAAATCCATTCAGACGAAAGAGGGGAATTTCGATTGCTTCGCCACCGCCTACGACGGCGAATGCGATCAAGTCGGATGTAGTTGGCGCGAGGACTGTTTTGATGCCGCCCGGAGAGGAGAACCATCATGAACCTGGTCAAGTGGGATCCATTCAAGGAACTGGAAGAGGCTTCCAATCGATTGAACCGTCTTTTCAGCCGTGCCCCGGCGCGTACCGAATCGAATCAGGAGATGTTGGCTATGGCCGACTGGAGTCCTTCCGTCGATATCATCGAGACAGATACCGCGTACCTGATCAAAGGAGAGATTCCAGGCGTGAACAAGGCGGATGTCAAGGTCAGCATCGAGGATGGCATGATCACCTTGCGCGGTGAACGCAAACAGGAAAAGGAAGAAAAGAACAAAAAATTCCACCGCATAGAACGTTCCTACGGCAGTTTCCTCCGCAGTTTTCGTATGCCAGACGATGTCGACGAGACAGCCATCAAGGCTGAATTCAAGGATGGCATGATCGGCATCACGCTGCCCAAGTCCGCAAAGACCAAGGCCAAGGCGATCGAAGTCTCAGTCTCATAACAACCCGCAGGGGGATTCCCTGTTTCACAAGTAAGGAGATAGTCATGGCAACCGGTACCGTTAAATGGTTTAACGATGCAAAGGGTTTTGGTTTCATCACTCCCGATGATGGTAGTGAAGACTTGTTCGCGCATTTTTCCGCCATCAATATGAACGGTTTCAAATCGCTCAAGGATGGCCAAAAAGTCAGCTTCGAGGTGACGCAAGGCCAGAAGGGCCGGCAGGCTTCCAACATACAGGCTGCATAGCCGATTGTCATTCGCCAGATACTCATCATCAAGGATGACGTCTCAACTGTACTGAAAGGTGGAGATGTGGTGCGCGGCCATGAAATTGCCGTGCCAGGAAACAACAGGATTCAGTCGAGACGCGATCAACCAGAGGAGTAAACATCATGAATCATGCAACCCCACCAGGCTTTCAGAAGATATCCCGGCACGACAACCTGTTCCAGGAGCGTGTGCATGATGCCTATAAGTCCAAGGGCAAGCTGCTGGAGCCCTCCGTCTGCTCTCAGTGTGGTGTAGTGTTCCATCAGGGACGCTGGCAGTGGCTGCAAGCGCCCGCGAATGCGCATAGCGTGACATGTCCGGCCTGCCATCGCATCCATGACCACTATCCTGCCGGTTTCCTGACCATGTCGGGCGCGTTCTTCAGTACCCATCGCGACGAAATCATGAGTCTGGTGCACCACCATGAACAACACGAACGGAAAGAACATCCGCTCAAACGCATCATCGCGGTCGAGGAGAAAGATGGTGCCACGCTGGTGACCACCACCGACATCCATCTGGCCCGAGGCATAGGCGAAGCATTGCATCATGCCTATCAGGGCGAACTGGATTTCCACTATAACCCGGAGCAGAACCTGTTGCGCGTGAGCTGGACGCACTGAAGGCTTTCTGGCTTGCCGATGCGTAAGGATGCATGGCGGGCGGATCTGATCGCAGCAGTGTGACAGTGAGGAGCAATGGCATGAGACAGGATCAAACCCGCCCCGCAAGCAAAGCGTTACGCGACGAAATGAGCTGTCTGGCGCCAGCACAGCCCGGCATGTTGGGCTGTGTGGTCTTGGCTATGGAAAAGCTGCTGCTGACGAGAATGCTGCGTGCCATCGGCAACCCGCCGGTGCAGATCGTGCTGTGGAATGGGCAGGAAGTCTCGAACCATCGCGGAAATACGATAGCGCGTGTCCATATCCGCGACCCCGGCGCATTGCTGAAACTGGTCGCCGACCCCGAACTGTATTTCGGCGAACTGTATTCGGCGCAGCGCATCGAGGTGCAGGGCAACCTGCTGGAGTTTCTCGAAGTGGTCTATCGGGCCTGGCCGTTGCGCAGCCAGGGCGAGATCGGGAAGAAGCTGCTGGCCCCGTTCTACGACGCGCGGCGCAACACCATTCCCGTGGCGCGCCGCAACATCCGGCGCCACTACGATATCGGAAACGGTTTCTACAAGCTCTGGCTCGATGAACGGATGCTGTACACATGCGCGTATTTTCCTAGCCAGACCGCCAGCCTCGAAGAGGCGCAGGCGGCCAAGCTGGATCACATCTGCCGCAAATTGCGCCTGCGGCCCGGCGAGACGGTGCTCGAGGCCGGATGCGGCTGGGGGGCTTTGGCGCTGCACATGGCCCGGCATTACGGCGTGACGGTGCAAGCCTACAACATATCCAGCGAGCAGATCGCCCATGCGCGGCAATGCGCACGCGCCGAAGGACTGGATGGTCGGGTCGCATTCATCGAGGACGACTACCGCAACGTGCGCGGCCAGTTCGATGCGTTTGTCTCCGTCGGCATGCTGGAGCATGTGGGGACGGATCATTACCGGGAACTGGGCGGGGTGATCGATCGCAGCCTGTCGGACAGCGGGCGCGGGCTGATCCATAGCATAGGACTGAATTTCCCCCGGCCGATGGATGCGTGGACCAAGCGCCACATCTTCCCCGGCGCCAGTCCGCCGAGCCTGGCACAGATGATGCAGATATTCGAACCGTTCGATTTCTCGGTGCTGGATGTGGAGAATCTGCGGCTGCACTACGCCAGGACGCTGGAGCACTGGCTGAAGCGGTATGACGAGAATGCCGGGCGCGTGGCCGAGATGTTCGATCCGGCATTCGTGCGGGCGTGGCGTCTGTATCTCGCCGGATCGCTCACTGCCTTCAAGGTGGGCGGCATGCAACTGTTCCAGGTGACCTTCGCCCGCGCCAGCAACAACCATATCCCATGGACCCGGCAATACCTGTACGAACCGCCGCACACTTCGCCGGAAGCCGACCATGGAAAGCTGTGACGTACTCATCGTCGGCGGCGGGCCGGCCGGTTCAAGCTGCGCCTGGCAGTTGCGCCGGCATGGCATGGATGTAGTGGTGATGGACAAGGCGATGTTTCCGCGCGACAAGGTCTGTGCCGGCTGGATCACGCCGGCGGTGGTGGAGGCGCTGCAGCTGGATACCGAAGATTATGCGCGGCAACATGTGCTGCAGCCGATTTCGGCGTTCCGCACCGGCCTGATCGACGGCGGGGAGGTGGACACCCGGTATCCGGGCACGGTCAGCTATGGCATACGCCGCTACGAACTGGACGATTACCTGCTGCAACGCAGCGGGGCGCGGCTGCGGCTGGGGCAGGCGCTGGGATCGTTGCAGCGGGACGGTCGGCAGTGGATCGCCAACGACGCGATCTCGGCTCCGCTGGTGATCGGCGCGGGAGGACATTTCTGTCCGGTGGCGCGTTTCATGGGCACGAAGCTCGGGGCGGACGAGCCAGTCATCGCGGCCAAGGAGATCGAATTCGAGATGACTCCGGCGCAACGCGAAGCCTGCAAGGTGCGCGGGGATACGCCCGAGTTCTATTTTTGCCGGGACCTGAAGGGTTACGGCTGGTGCGTGCGCAAAGGCGATTACCTGAACATCGGGCTGGGCAGGGAAGACAACTACCGTCTTGCGGAGCATCTCAAGGATTTCTGCGACATGCTGAAGCGGCGCGGCAGGATCCCGCAGGACATCCCGGACAGCTTCCATGGACATGCCTACCTGCTGTACGGATATGCGGTGCGCGAACGCATCGCCGACGGCATGCTGCTCGTCGGCGATGCGGCCGGGCTGGCTTGCCCGCAAAGCGGCGAAGGGATCAGGCCCGCGGTGGAGTCGGGCCTGATGGCTGCCGCCGTCATTCTGGCGGCCAACGGAGACTATCGCAACGGGCAGCTGCTGGCCTACAACAGCCGGCTGGCCGCGCGTTTCGGTGCGACGACGGCGCCGGAAGGCATCGTGCCGGCGTTCCTGCGCGGCTTGGTCGGCGGGATATTGCTGGGCAACAAATGGTTCACCCGTCATGTGCTGCTGGATCGCTGGTTCCTGCACACCCACCAGGCGGCCATGCACGCCGATTGAGGCGATAAGGAGTTGCGATGATTCACTCGTTTCAGTTGATTATCGCGCTGTGCCTGTGCTGCATGCCTGCCGCAGCGCATGCGCAGGATGGTTTGTCGCGGGGCAAGCTGCTGTATGCGACGCACTGCAGCGCATGCCATACCGCCGAGATCCATTGGCGTAAACAGAAACTCGCGACAGACTGGAATAGCCTCACGGCCCAGGTGAGGCGCTGGCAGGCCAGCACCGGGCTGGGCTGGAGCAAGGAGGAAATCGCAGATGTCGCACGCTACCTGAATGAGACCCATTATGATTTTCCGGAACCCGGCCGCAAGGGATACTCGCAGCACGAGATTCCAGAACATGTGCAGCGCCGGTGATCGTTGGACTGGGCGCAGAAAACAACGTCCAGAATCCTCAACGCGTAACCAGGGAGAACATCATGCCTATCAGTGAGATATGCAACCGCGAAGTCGTCATCGTGCAGCGCGAAAACACCGTGCTGGAGGCCGCCCGGCTGATGCGCCAGCATCATGTCGGCGACGTGGTGGTCGTCGAGAGCCGCGACGGCGTGCGAGTCCCGGTCGGCATCGTCACCGACCGCGACGTGGTGGTGGAGATCATCGCGCCGGGACTCGATCCCTCGGCTATCACCGTGGGCGACATCATGGTGCCGGAATTGGCGGCGGCGAAAGAGAGCATCGGCATGTTCGAGGCGATCGAATATATGCGTGCCAGGGGCGTGCGGCGCCTGCCGGTGGTGGACGAGGGCGGCGGGCTGGTCGGTATCCTGACGCTGGACGACCTGCTGGAATTGTTGACGGAAGAATTGCTGGCGCTCGGCAGGCTGGTGCAGCATGAGCGCAAAAAGGAATTGCTGAGCCGCCGCTAGTGCAACCCGGATATCGAGGAGACCATCATGCAGACCCCCTTGCAAATCACGATTCGCGACGTCGAGCATTCAGACGCGCTGGAAACGCATATCCGCGGCAAGGCCGAGAAACTCGCGGAATTCTTCAAGCACATCACGTCCTGCCGGGTAGTGGTCGAAGTGCCGCACAAACACCATCATCAGGGCAAGCAGTTCAACGTGCGCATCGACATCGGCGTACCGGGCCACGAGATCGTGGTGAATCGCGACCATGCCGAAGACGTGTATGTGGCGCTGCGCGATGCGTTCGACGCCGCAAAACGCCAGCTCGAAGACTATGCGCACCGGATACGCGGCGACATCAAGACGCATGAGTCACCGCGCACGAACGCAGGCGAGATGAACGATTAAACATCATGAGGCATAGCGGCCCGCTCCAGTTCTGATGCGGGCAGGAATATGACACTTGTTTGATTACCCCTTCCGGCGTATGGTCATTCCTGCGAAAAAGGCGGCAGGCGTAACAGTAGCCGCGATCAGGCGGCCGATTCGTAACAATGAGTCACCCGGTTTTCCGGTGATTCCAGTGAAAAAGGCAAACCTGCCGAAAAGGCAGGGACGCAAAGTTTCCGGTCTAAGGGGTAAAACCTATGATAGCGGGGCCGCCAAGGGTTGTTTCTGGTGGCCCCTCTGTCTTTCAACAGGAGGGGCTTCATTTTGTCTGCCAAACACTGGAAAAAACGCCTTACCGGTGTCGATCCGCTCGACTTCTCCCCCGGCCTGCTGCGCATTCAGGCGCAGCCGCCCACGCCGTTCGCCCGCGCCCTGCTATACATCCTGCTCACCCTGCTGGGGCTGCTGTTCATCTGGGCCATCTTCGGCAGACTCGATGTCGTCGCCAGCGCCGAAGGCAAACTCCTCCCGCAAAGCTACCTGAAGATCGTCCAGCCCTCCGAACAAGGCGTCATCCGCGACATCCTCGTGGAAGAAGGCCAGCACGTCAAAGCCGGGCAAATCCTGATGCGCATGGACGCCACCCTCACCGAAGCCGACGGCAAGACACTGGAAAGCGACACCCAGAGCAAACGTCTCACGCTGCGCCGCATCGACGCCGAACTTGCCGGCCGCCCATACGCCAGACAACCCGGCGACCCGGACGACCTTTACAGCCATGCTCGCGCCCAGTATCAGGCCAACCGCGCCGCCTACGAGACCGCCCTGGCGCAGGAACGCAGCCTGCACGACAAGGCGCAGAGCGACCTGTCCGCCGCCGAAGAAATCCGCACCAAACTGCTCAAGACCCTGCCGCACTACCGCCAGCAGGACGAGGCCTACGAACGGCTCGCCAGAGACGGCTTCGCCAGCAAGATCATGGCCAACGACAAGGCCCGCGAACGCATCGAAAAAGAACAGGACCTCAAATCGCAGGAGTACCTGATCCAGAGCGCACAGGCCAGCCTCACCCAGTCATCCCGCAAACTCGCCCAGATCACCGCCGACTACCGCCGCCAGCTCCAGAGCGAACGCGCCGACATCGACGACAAACTCGGTAAATCACAGGGCGAACTCACCAAACAGCAATACCGCCGCGGCCTGCACGAACTCAAGGCACCGCAGGACGGCATCGTCAAAGACCTCGCCACCCACACCGTTGGCACCGTCATCAGCCCCGGCACCATCCTGATGACTCTCGTGCCGAACGGCGAAATCCTGCGCGCCGAAGTCTGGGTCGGCAACCAGGATGTCGGCTTCATCCATACCGGCGAACCCGTCAAGATCAAGTTCGCCGCCTACCAGTTCCAGAAATACGGCATGGTCGAAGGCCGGGTCGCACACCTTTCCGCCGATGCCAGCGACACCAACCAACAGCAGCAACAAACCGGCAACAAAACCGGTAGCAACCTGCCGTTCGCCTACCGCGCGCTGATCGACCTCAAGGCGCAACACTTGATCGCCGATGGCGTGCGCCACAGCCTCGCGCCCGGCATGCAAGTCACTGCCGAGATCCACCTCGGCACCCGCACCGTTCTCGAATACCTGCTCTCGCCCGTGCTGGGCGCGTTTCAGGAAGCAGGGAGGGAGAGATGATGAAAAATAATTCACGGCCAAGTTATTCGTTTCCCGATGACAGCAAAGCACTGCACGGCGAATCGATCGACATCTACCTGTTCAATCCTGGTAGCGGACAAGACATCATCGACGACACGGCTTGCGTAGATATCCTGCGTATCGGCGCGGGCGTACTGCCCGCCGACATCACTTTCGCTCGCAGCGGCATGGACGTGGTGCTGTGCATCAACGGCACGGACGACCAGCTAACCCTCCAGAACTGGGGCAGCGGACGGAGCGCGCGTATCGAGTGCATCGAATTCGCGGATGGCACGGTCTGGCACACAGCCTATCTGCAATTGCAAATTACTACTGCCATCATCGACGCGGCTGGTAATGATAGCCAAACCGTATAACGGAGGGTATCCCGGACATGGTGAACGATCCAGCGCAGTATTGTCGAGCTATCGGCATAACGGTCTTGGACTGACGGATGAACGCATCACACAACATTCGCTGTATCTCGCGCTTGATGAGGATGTGGAGCGCAGGCAGGCTGCTTATCGAGGGCTGTTCCGCAGCGAACTGGATGACGATGCGCTGACGGATATACGGCTTGCGTTGTCGCAGGGTCAGCCGTTGGGAAGCGAGCGGTTTAGCGAAATCATGTGCGCTGCTGTTGGCATGAGGCGTGCGAGGAAGAAACCGGGCAGGCCGATGAAGAAATGTGATCTGGATATGAGTACAGCAGGCCAGGATGAATTCGGGTTTTGAGAATGGAGAATGAAATGGAAAAACATAATGCGAAGCTGCCCCCTTTAATTTTCAGTTTGATCTTGATGATGGGAGTGAGCATGAGTGCAGAGGCGGGGTTGTTCGGGTTCGGCGGGGATAGCTGGAAAGAAGAAGTGCTGCTGCACGATGGTCAAAAGATCGTCGCCAAACGCTCGCAGAGCTACGGCGGGCGAGGAGAAATCGGGCAAGGGGCGCCGATCAAGGAGCACACGATCTCATTTGCGCTGCCTAACTCCAATAAGACCATCGAATGGAAAAGCGAATACAGCGAGGATGTCGGGCGCGCCAACTTCAACCTGCTGGCGCTGCACATCCTCAACGGAACACCTTACATTGTCGCAGAGCCGAACCTGTGCCTGTCCTACAACAAATGGGGCAGACCCAACCCGCCTTACGTCCTGTTCAAATACGACGGCAAGACATGGCAGCGCATCCAGATGAGCGAACTGCCTGTTGAATTCAAAACCATCAACGTTTCCCTCGATATTCGGGGGCGTCAAGTCGAGGAATTGGTCGAGATGGGCAAGGTGACTGCGGAGCAAATTAAGCAGCGCAATGCACATACGGAAATACCCCAATTCAAAACCATCCTGCGGGAGGCTTATCCGGGAGCGGGGAGCGGGTGTATCAGAACAGATTACTACATTGGTGTTGGCTGGTTGAGCCCTGATTGGTTTTCCGATCAGCCATCACTTAATGCCTGCTTGAGATTTTGTGAACACAAAAAAATCAGTACTGGAACTTGTCCATGCAACACTTTATTTAAGGGAGTGAAATAATCATGGCAACTCAAATCGAATACGCATTGATGGCAGGAGCTTCTTACGTTTCCACTCGTCCAGAAATAAATAGATTTCCCGTTCCGCAAGGGTGGATCACGTCGAGACATGCAAACCCACAGGATGGTAGCGGCTTCGAAGCCATCTCTTTCACCAACGGCACCGAAATCGTCATCTCTTTCGCGGGCACCTATGACAACCCCCTCAACCCGCTCACCAACCCGGATCTGCAAGCGGACATCGGGCTGGGCCTGGGGTTTGGCTCAGACCAACTGCTGCAAGCCGCCAGGTATTACCTTGACGTGCGTGCCGCCAATCCCGGCGCGAACATCACCCTCACCGGGCATAGTCTGGGCGGCGGCCTGGCCGCGCTGGTCGGCGTGTTCTTTGGCGTGAACGCCACCACCTTCGACCAGGCTCCGTTCGCCAACTCGGCACAGGCGCATTCGATACTCAACCCGCTGGACATTACCTCCGATGTCGCACTTGTGCTCAAAACCAGTTTGCTTACCGCTGGATATAGTGTCGGACAACTCGCGCAACTGACGAATTTCCTGACGGTGCGCGATGCCGCAGGTGGCATCCCCAACTCCAACCTGATTACCAACATCCGCGTGGATGGAGAATTGCTCTCGGTACTCCCGATCGGTTTATATGACACCATTAACGGCACGCCCGCCACGGTGCTTGCCCACGCCCCCACCAGTGCAACTGCCGGGGATTTGCACTCCCAAGCCCTGCTGACTGCCTTCCTGCAAAGCGACCAGACGGCAGCAACGGGCAAGGCACTGGATGATGTGACCTATAAACTCACCGGCCTGTTGGGGATGATTTTTGACAAGAATTTGTTTGCCCATCCGACAGATGATCCAGATAACCGGAATTTTATTGATCATCTTGTCCGTCACGAAGCGGGCAATGCGCCCTTGCCGGGCGGAGGAACTGTAATCGCCGACGCCATGGTCACCCGCTTCACCCAAGACCTCTGGAAGATTGCACAGGAAGGTGGCCTGACACTGAACAATGTCGCCCTCAGCCGCGCGCTCACCGCGTTCGCGATGCAGAAGTATTATGACGAAACCCAAGCCAGCGCGGGCTATAACAAGACGCTTTTCACCGGTGTGATAGGCGGCATCCAGTTCGATATTCAGGGCGTTGCATCCACCCCCGTGGCCGCCAAAGGCTACGCCGATTTCCGCCTCTTCCTCGAACAGTATTACACCACCGTTACCACTGACATTACTGGTGCAAACGTCGTCACCGTCAGCCCCGACAAAAACCAAATTTTGAGCGCACTCTCCAGCCTGCGCGACTGGTACATACAAGCAGGTGTGGAAGCCATGAACGCGACCGACACCCATAACCGCAATGCCTTCATGTTCGGCGATATGGGCAACGACATACTCACGGGAGGAACAGGTAATGACCTCCTCGTCGGCAATGCAGGAGCAGACACCCTCACCGGTGGCGCTGGCGGTGACTGGATGATCGGCGGCGCAGGTAATGACACACTGGATGGCGGCGCGGGGTACGATACCTACACCCTCGAAGGCCGCGACACCATCCGGGACGCGGATGGCAGCGGTATTCTCAAAGACAAGGCCGGCAACATTCTCACCGGCGTGATCGAAAAGCGCGCCGACGGAACCTGCGCATTCTTGTCCGCCCCATCGGCCAGCGTCATCCTCGACGCCAACCTCACCCTGACCATGACTCTCGCGGACGGCACCATCGCCGTAATAGAAAACTTCACCCCCGGCAACCTCGGCCTGCAACTGGTGGATACGGCAACCCAAGCGCCCACCAACACCACCACCCGCGACATCGTCGGCGACTTCGGCCCGATGGACTTCTACGACGCAAGTGGCAATCCCGTCTACCACTACGACGACCTAGGCAACCTCGTCACCGACCCCAACAAAGCCGGTGCTCGCGATGACACCTTGAACGACAGCGCGGGCAATGATCACATCATCAGTGGCGGCGGCAACGACACCATCACCCTCATGCGGGGCGGAGACGACCTGATAGACACCGGAAGCGGCGACGACACCATCAACAAAATTGCCAGCGGTAACGCCACCATCACGCTGGGCGACGGCGCGGACCGGCTCTACGTCAACAATGGAATCGGCGGCACCTTCAACATCAGCGCCGGAGCAGGGCGCGACTATGCCGAAGGTGGCACGGGCAACGACCTCATCCAGGGCAACATGGACGGCGACGTTCTTGCCGGAGGCGCGGGCGACGACCGGATGTTCGGCGACAGCGCAGTGACTGCCGAACAAGCCATCCTCAACGGCAGCACCGACGTAGCCACCGGCCTGCAAGGCGATTGGCTGGCGGGCGAAGCGGGCGACGATATTCTCGTCAGCCGCGAAGGCAACGACGTGCTCAGCGGCGGGGGCGGCAACGACCTGCTGATCGCCGGCGCTGGCGACGACGACATTCTCGGTGATGCCGACTGGGTGGCGACAAGCATGAACTGGACGGTGACAGACCTGCCTGGCAACACCCGTTATTTCTATCCCACTAACCTCGGCCCCCAATCCCCTGCCGATGGCGCAGCCGATGTCATCTATGCGGGCAAAGGTGATGACCACGCCTGGGGCGGCATCGGCAACGATGTCCTCTTCGGCGAAGGCGGTGCGGACAAACTCTATGGCGGACAAGGCAACGACCTCATCGCGGGAGGGCTCGGCGACGACACCCTGGAAGGCGACGCGGGTAGCGACATCTACCTCTACAATCTGGGCGACGGCAACGATACCCTGATGGAAACCTATGGCGCGGGCGACACCAATATATTGAGCTTCGGCGCGGGCATCACCCCCGGCAGCATCGAACTGAGCGCCAACGCCGACGGCTACCAACTCGAATTCGGCAACGGCGAACACCTCCAACTCAAGGTTCCCGGCGGCATCCCCTCGATCGGGAACATGTACATCGTTGGCGATCCCGGACAAGAAACGAACCTCCAGCGTCTGGAATTTGCCGATGGCAACACGCTTACCTGGCAAGACCTCCTTAACCGAGGCTTCAAACAGAGCAGCACAATAGACGGCGCAACCGTACAGGGCACCAACCTCAACGACCGGCTCTTCGGTGGCAAAAACGCCACCCTCAACGGAGGCTTGGGCAGCGACACCTACAGTTACCATGCAGGCGATGGCACCATGCACATCGTTGATGCGCGCAACGCGACGGATAACAATACCCTGCGCTTCGGTGCAGGCATCACCGCCAGCCAGATCAAACTCGGCCTAGGGTCGCTCAAGCTCGATCTCGGCAATGGGGATGAGGTGCACATCGACAACTTCAACCCGGACGATGCGCACAACAGTTCCAGCATCCGGCGCTTCGAATTCGAGGACGGCACCGTGCTGACGCTGGACGAACTCCTAGCGCGCGGCTTCGACCTCGACGGCACAGCGGGCGATGATGCTCTCACCGGCACCAACACCATCGATCGCATCAACGGTCTGGGTGGCAACGACGTACTCAATGGCGGGGCTGGCGACGATACGCTGGATGGCGGTATGGGCAGCGACACCCTCCTGGGCGGATCAGGCAACGATGTTTATCTGTTCGACGCGGGTGGAGGACAGGATACCATCAGCGACACGCAGGGCGCGAACGTCGTCCGCTTCGGCGCGGGCGTGCTGCCTGCCAGCATCACCTTTGCGCGCAGCGGCATGGACATGGTGCTCGGCATCGCAGGTAGCACCGATCAAGTCACCATCCAGAACTGGGGGGCGAATAGTGCATCGCGCATCGAACGCATCGAATTCGCAGACGGCACGATATGGGACGCGGCTTGGCTGCAAGCGCAAATTCCCGCCACCATCAGCGGTACGGCTGGCGATGACACTCAAGTCGCATGGTTTGACCAGAACACTACCATGCAAGGACAGTATGGCAACGACACGCTGCTTGGCAACAACGGCAACGATACCTTGCAGGGCGGCGCGGGCAGCGACATCCTGAACGGCGGCAACGGCAACGACTACCTGGACGGCGACACGGGCAACGACATCATGAATGGCGGCGCGGGAGCCGATATCTTCGTGCTTAAACTCGGTTCTGGGCATGACGTGATCGTCAACTCGGACTATATGGACAACATCGTGTTCGGGACGGGCATCTCGCAATCGAGTGTGGCCGCCAGCGCCTCGGTGGACGGCTTGCTCTTGAGCTATGGGGACAGGGGCGACTCGGTGTTGCTCGCCGGCACCTATCCCGACGAATTGCGCTTCGCGGATGGGACCGCCCTCAAGATCGGCCAACTGTTCATGGCCCAAGGCGGTACGCCCGGATACGAAGTGATGGGCAGCGCGGCGGGCGAGGCCCTGGCAGATACGCATTACTGGGCCAAATCAATCACCGGTGATGCGGGCGACGACACTTTGCTGGGCGGCGGCAGCGACACTACCTACCACTTCAACCGGGGCGACGGCAATGACAACCTGATCGACCTTGCCGGGCAGGACTCGCTGGCTTTTGGCGTGGGCATCACGGTCAATGACATCACTTTTGCCTACGAGGAATGGGGCGATTACTCGCCCAAGTTCAAGGTTCATTACGGTGCCACCGATACGATCTCCATCCTGAACGGCGAACGCGGCGCGATCGAGAAATTCAGTTTCGCGGACGGCACGAGTTACAGCTTCGCCCAGATGGCCGCGCTGAAAGGATTCACAGCACCTGCCGAACAGCCCGCAGCAGGCGGCGCGCAGATTTATTCATCGTGGGGACATATCGGCAGCAAAAGTCTCATCGTCGGCACGGCAGGCAACGATATTATCCAGGCCACCAACGATGCGGTGCCGCTTGCTATTTATGTCGCCGGGAAGGGCGACGACCGGATTCAAATATCCGAAAACGATGGCACCGGTGTTGCTAGCCTGTTGTTCAACATCGGCGACGGGCACGATACGATCAACGTCGTCAAGAATTCGTCCTTCAACGTCCAGAGCCTCAATACCTCGCTAGTGTTCGGCGGCGGCATCAATCCGAATTCGCTGATCTTTGGCGAATCAAGCAGAACGGTGGAATACCGCAATGCGTGGGGAACGGTCTATTACATCTATACCGTCACCGACCTGACCATCGGTTACGGCACGGCTGGCGACAGCATTCGGGTCGAAGGTGGGCTGGACAACAGCGCATCCTTTGAATTTGCCAATGGTCAGCACTATACATACAGCCAGATGCGCCTTCTCGGTTTGGGGCTGGGGGGCGGCGTGATAAGCGGAGGCGGCGAAGCGGCGGGGACATATCAATACATTCCCGGCAGCGGCTCGCAGGTGATTTACGGTAATTCGGTCACCGTCGGCGGTCCCCCTGTTTCTGCCGTGTCGTTCGGCGCGGGTATCGCCCCCTCGATGCTGAGCCTCGGGCTGGGATCGTTGCTGATCCGGATGGGAGACAGCGGCGACCAACTGCACATCGCCGATTTCAATCCCGATGATGCTTATGCCACTAACCAGATACAGAGTTTCCGATTCGCGGACGGCACTACGCTGTCTTACAGCCAGCTGATAGATATGGGCTTCGACCTCAAGGGGGGGGCGCAGGACGATGTGATTACCGGCACCAGTGCCACAGATCGAATTGACGGGTATGAGGGCAGCGACACGTTGAACGGCGGGGCGGGCAACGACACATTGAATGGCGGCTCTGGCAACGACACCTATTCGTTCGGCTATGGTGATGGCATCGACCGCATCTACGACTACGATACGAACATGAACCTGGACAAGGTGTCATTCAACGCTTCGGTGAATCCCGGTGATGTCGAAGCAGTGCGCAACGGTGATGACCTTGAGCTTCATCTTACGGGCTCTGCCGATGTATTGGTATTGTCCAACTGGTATGCGGGCAATACTTACATGATCGAGCAAGTGCAGTTCGTCGATGGGACGGTGTGGGACAAGCGGACCCTAGCGATGTTGTCTGGAACATTGGTTCAAGACCAAGCCATAGCTGGTCAAATGGCACTGGAAGGTCGTTCGTATGGATTTGCTATCCCGGCGGATGCTTTCACTGAAGCGAATCTGATCTACTCGGCCACGATGGCGGATGGGAGTCCGTTGCCGGGTTGGCTGGCCTTCGATGCGGCCACCGGCACTTTCTCTGGCACGCCGTCAAATTGGAATGTGGGCGCTTTGAACCTTACCGTAGTGGCAACGAATGCCAATGGGAAAACCGCCAATGCAAGCTTTGTGCTGGAGGTGGCGAATGTCAACGATGCGCCGATGGTGATGGGGGCGATAGCAGGTCAGGTCGCATCTGTTGGAGAAGCGGTCAGCTTCTCTTTGAACGGCCAGTCGCCGCAGTCCGGTGGTTTTATGAATGACGCTACCGACACCGGCACGCCGAATCAGGTGTGGCCAAGCTACAGTAACAATTTGTGGGGCAGTGGCGGCAACGATACTTACACCTTCACGCGCGGCGACGGCAATGTGTACATTGGCGATTGGGATAGCTCTCTCATGGATATCGTGCAGTTCACCAACGTGACGCCTGCCGACATTGCCGTGACGCAAGATCCATGGGGAGCGGTGACGCTGTCTGTCACGGGAACGGCTGACAGTGTGACATTAGGCGGATGGCTTTATTCCGATGCCGCCAAGATCGAACAAGTGGTTTTCGCCGACGGGACGGTATGGGGCGTCAATGAAATTCAATCGATGCTTTCGACCGCACCCAGCAATGGGAACGATTACATCACTTGGTCAAACGGCGATGGCTTTATCGCCGCCTTAGCTGGAGATGACGGGATACTCGCCGGTGCAGGAAAGGACACCGTGTTGGCAGGTGCTGGGAACGATTTTATTCAGGGGGGCGGAGGTAGCGACATCCTGTCCGGCGGCTCGGGTAACGATTCTATTTCTGCTGACAGTAACTATAGCGATATCGCAAACGATTTGCTGGATGGCGGGTCGGGGGATGATTCTCTCGACTCTTCGGTAGCAAATGATCTGTTGATCGGCGGGAAAGGTAGTGACGACATTTGTGCTAATGACGGTAATGACGTGATTCTGTTCAATCGGGGTGACGGGAATGACTTGCTTGGCTCTGATTGGTCTTCCAACGGTGTGCCTCTAGCTCAACGCACCGACACAGTTTCTCTGGGCGGAGGTATAGGCTACGCTGACCTGTCGTTCAGCCGTAACATGACCGACTTGGTGCTGAATACCGGCAACGCGGAAAGCATTACCTTTTCTTACTGGTTCGATACGGCGGGGCAGGACAATAAGGCGATCAGCACCTTGCAGGTGATTGCCGAAGGAATGACTGGATACGATCCCGGTTCAATCGATCCGCTGCTGAATAAACGCATACAGCAGTTCGACTTTGTCGGGCTGGCGAACCAGTTCGAAGCTGCGCTGGCAGCCGATCCAACCATCACGACCTGGCAGATTGAGCCGCATCTGGCGAGATTTTCTCTGGGCGGTTCCGACATAGCCGCCATCGGCGGCGATATGGCCTACCTGTACGGCAAGAATGGTAGCCTGGATGGGGTGACCGAGGCCGAAGCGCGTGCGCAGTTGAGTAATACTGTATTCGGCACGGAGAATCAGATGTTGACCAAGACTGTTTTAGGTGCAGGGAACGGAGTGTTTAATGACGCAGATTTGATTCATGGCGATAGCCTGACTTACAGTGCAACACTGGCCGACGGTTCTGCCCTGCCGAGTTGGCTCACGTTTGATGTAGCTAGCGGCACATTCAGTGGCACACCGAGTAGCGGCGATGCGGGCATTCTGAATGTGGCGGTGACTGCTACCGATACCGGCGGACTCACTGCGACTACGAACTTTACGCTGACTGTTACGGGCAATGTGGCAATCAATGTCGCGCCGTTGGCTTCGGCTGACACGGTGAACGTAAACGAAGACGCTGCGCAAACCACAATCACTGCTGCTAGTTTGCTGGCCAACGATGTCGACCCTGATGCCGGTGATACGCTCACACTCTCCGGTTTCGATGCGGTTACGGCACAAGGCAATACCGTTTCTCAGGATGCGGCTGGCAACCTTGTTCTCGGCATCGGTAACAATTATCAATCACTGGGCGCAGGCCAGATGGCCAACGACAGTTTTACATACACGGTAAGCGATGCGGGAGGCTTGACCTCTAGCGCCACGGTCAACATCACGATCAATGGCCTCAACGACGGGCCTGTTACGCAGGACGACATTGCAATAATGTCGCAAGATGCGCTATTGCCGATGAGCGGAAATGTGCTGCTCAACGACAGCGATGTCGATCAAGGTAGCGTGCTTACTGTGGCGAACGCTGGAGTTATCGCCGGAAGCTATGGCAGCCTGACGTTGAATGCCGATGGGAACTATAGCTACACACTGGATAACGCGCTGGTACAGTTGCTGGCCTCAGGACAGGTTGTCACAGAGACCTTCGCCTATCAGGCGACCGATGGGATCGCCACCACGCCGGGCACCTTGACGGTGAACATCACTGGAGCCAATGATGCGCCAGTTGTCGCAACGCCGATTGCGGACCAACAAACGAATGAAGACGCACCATTCAGCTTCACTGTTCCGGTCAACACCTTCACTGACATCGACACTGGCGACACGCTGATTTACAGCGCGACGTTGGCCGGTGGCACGGCGCTGCCGTCCTGGCTCAGCTTCGATGCCGCCACGCAGACCTTCAGCGGCACTCCGGGCAACTGGGACGTGGGTAACTACAGCGTCACCGTCACGGCGACCGATACGGGCGGCCTGACGGCCAGTTCGGTATTCGCCGTCGATGTCGTCAACGTCAACGATGCGCCGACCGTGAGTATGGCGCTTGCCGATCATGCTGCCATCCAGGATGCTGTATTCAGCTTCGCCGTTCCACTGGGCACCTTCAATGATGTGGACTTCATCCACGGCGACATGCTGACCTATAGCGCAACGCTGGCCGATGGTTCGGCACTGCCGTCCTGGCTGGCTTTCGATACGGCAACAGGTACTTTCAGCGGCATACCGACCAATTGGGACGTGGGTAATTTGAATGTCGCTGTCACGGCGACTGATACGGGCGGCTTGAGTGCATCCAGCAACTTCGCGCTCAATGTCATCAACGTCAACGATGCTCCGACCGCCAATGCAGATGCGGGCGTGGCAACAGAAGACGGCGGGGCTGTGTTATTGAGTGCAGCAACACTGCTCGCCAACGACATCGACCCGGACTTCATCCACGGCGACGTGCTCAACATCGTCGGGGTATCGCAGGCCGCTTCCGGCGCTGTGGTATCGCTGGTTAGCGGTGCGGTGCAGTACGACATCGGCATGCTGTTCCAGTCGTTGGGACAAGGTCAGACCGCCACAGATACCTTTAGCTACACCGTGAGCGACTTGGCGGGCGCCACCAGTACTGCCACCGTCACCATGACCGTTACCGGTGTGAATGATGGCCCGGTCACGGTAAACGATACCGCTGTCGTGCAGGAGGACGCTGCTCTCGTTGCCACCGGCAATGTGCTGTCCAACGACAGCGACGTGGATCAAGGCACCGTATTGAGCGTCGCCAATGCAGGCACGCTGCAGGGCAACTACGGCAGTCTGGTGCTGAACGCCGACGGCAGCTACAGCTACACGCTGGACAATACCAGCGCCGCCGTGCAGGGGCTCATGGGAGGACAGACCGTCACCGAGACTTTCGCCTATCAGGCGATCGATGGCATCGCAGTCACTCCGGCCACGCTCACCGTCACCATCACCGGCAGCAACGATGCACCGGTGGCGCAGAACGATGTGGCGACCGTCAATGAAAACAGCCTGCTCACGATCCAGTCCGGCACCTTGCTGGCGAACGACACCGACGTGGACATAGGTGACATCAAGACGCTGGTCGGCGTGGACGCAGTCTCCGCACTGGGTTCGAGCGTATCGCTGGTTAACGGCCAGGTCGTGTACGATCAGGGCGGACGTTTCAGCAGCCTGATGGCAGGTCAGAGTGTGGTCGACAGCTTTAGCTACACCATGATCGACAGCGCGGGGGCGACTTCCAGCGCCACGGTGAGCGTCACTATCACCGGTGTCAATGATGGTCCGCAAGCCAACAGTGACAGTGCAACGATGAACGAAGACACGCCGCAAACCATCCTGACTGCGGCAAGCCTGTTGGCCAACGACACCGACCCAGATGTCGGAGATGTTCTTTCCCTGACGGGATTCGATGCCGTGACAGCACTCGGCAATACAGTCAGCATGGATGCTGCAGGCAATCTGGTATTCGACATCGGCAACCACTACCAGTCGCTGGCTGTCGGACAAAACGTCACCGACACCTTCAGTTACACCATCACCGACACAGCAGGGGCGACCAGCACCGCGCAGGTAGGCATGACCATCACGGGCCTCAACGATGCGCCTGTTACCGTCGCCGATGCAGCCTATGTGCGTGAAGACCTCAACATCACCGCAACCGGTAATGTCCTGACCAACGATAGCGATGTCGATCAGGGCACCATCCTGAGCGTGGCGAATGCAGGTGTGTTCGCAGGCAATTATGGACAACTGACTTTGGCTGCTGACGGCAGCTACAGCTATGCGCTCGATAATGCTTCCATCGCAGTGCAGTCGCTGGGGCGCGACGCACAGGTCGTCGAACATTTCGTTTACACCGCGACAGACGGCATGGTTGGCGCATCATCGGTATTGGATGTGTTCCTGAACGGGACGAACGATGCACCGATTCTTATGGCGCCGTTGGTCGATCAGAATCTTGCTTCCGATAAGCACTTTTCATGGCAGATACCGGACGGGAGTTTCATCGACATCGATCAGGGCGACACGCTTGGTTATGCGGCGGCGCTGGCAGACGGTTCGGCGCTGCCGGATTGGCTGAGTTTCGATGCTGCCACCCGAACATTCTCTGGCGAGGCGCCCAAGGAAGCCGGCTCCATGGATGTCCGTGTGACCGCGACAGACAGCGTGGCCGCTACCGGCAGCACGGCTGGCAGCCTCTCCGCTTCAGATGTTTTCAGCATCTCGGTCAGTCATGGCAATGAAGGGGGGGGCAACGGTGGAGACACGCTGCCAGCCGGTCGCGACCACAGTTCAAAAGATGGTACTGGCATTGCGCTGGGACATAAGGGTTCGAAAGGCGGTAATGGCAACTTGGCGGCCTTTGAGGCACGTTCGCATGAGAAGGAGTCGCAGGATCGCTCTTTGGATGTGGGTAGGCACAAGGACGATGCACCGACACAGGATAACGGGAATTTCAATAGCCGCCGCACTGATAAATTGATTCGCGCTTGGTGCGATGAAGAAAGTGCAAGCGAACGCTATTCATCTTTTAGTAAACTGGATCGGAAAGGCGCGCGGGGAGGGCAGATCGACTGGCAGGTGAACCGGAATGTTGCCGAGGGGGCCTCCAAGGATGTCAGTGCGGAATGGGAGCGGATGAATGCTCAGCTCAAAAAGCATCTGGAACAAACTGGGAGCGATGACGGCCACTTTGCGGAGTTCGGCACGGGCTTCAGGCCGCTCGGTCTTTTCGGTTCCGGGGGTAATCAGCACATCAGTCAGTTGGGTATGGGCAACGGCCAGCAGATGAAGGCGCTCACCGGACTCAAGGAGGGGCTGGAAAGGCTGGGTTGTTAATCTTACAAAGCAGTTGCACCTGCAGGAGCGGATCACTTCGACATAACCAGCGACCAAACTGTCGTTCTTTGACAGCTTGGTCGAATGGCTGGGGTTGTTATATCAGGCTCAGGGCAGGCTATGTTCCTGCAGGTGACCTTCACAGTCAAACGACGCTCCCCATAATGTGAGTAACCTTTTGATCCGGCTGGTCCGGCTCAAACTTAACAAACTAATTCAAGCGAAGGTTGTATATGCACTATTCCAGGCAAGACATGCTGTGGCTGATTGCTAGCCTGTCCCGCGTATTTCGCCTTCCATTCGACCCGCAACTCATTAGCCAGCAATTCCCGCCGCCGTATTCCCGTACGGCGTTGCTCAACGCGTTGCAGGCCCTGGATTTCAAGATCGGTGAGATGGAGTTGGACGAAGAGGGTATCGCCACGCTGGAGCGTATCCCGTTTCCCGTGGTCGCCTTTGTGCGCGAGGATGAACCGGCAACAGATGAGCAGCCGGAAGATGAAACAGAGGCTTCGTCGCTCCCGTGCAGGCGGGAGCCTGGTCAAATCAATACGCTGGATTCCCGCCTGCGCGAGAATGACGGGAGCTCGGATGTGTTCCCGCCGCCCAAGCCGGCTAGTCCCGTGCTGCTGATCAAGGCCGATGAAGAACGCGTGCTGTTCTTCCGCGCCGGGGCCGAGCAGCCGGAGACCTTGCCGCTGGCCGAATTCACCCGGCACTTCCGCACCGACATCCTGCTGGTCGCGCGCGACACCGCGCAAAGCGCAGCCGATCTCGAAGAGGAGCAATCAGCCTCCGCTCCGCAGCCACCGAGGCCGGGCCATCAGCCGTTCGGTTTCCGCTGGTTCGTCCCGGAGCTGATGAAGCACAAGCGCGTATGGCGCGACATCCTGATCGCCTCGCTGGCGATCCAGCTGATCGGCCTGGTCACGCCGCTGTTCACCCAAGTCATCATTGACAAGGTCATCGTCCACCAGACCCAGAGCACGCTGATTGCCATCGCAGCCGGGCTGGCGATGTTCATGCTATTCAACAGCGCGATGACCTGGCTGCGCCAGTATTTTGTGCTGCATACCGGCAACCGCATCGACGCCGTGCTGGGCAGCCAGGTGTTCCGCCACCTGCTGCACCTGCCGCTGCCGTATTTCGAGCACCGCCCCACCGGCACGCTGGTCGCGCGCCTGCACGGCGTCGAGACCGTGCGCGAATTCATCTCGGGCGCCGCCGTCACCCTGCTGCTCGACCTGCCGTTTCTGTTCATCTTCATCGCGGTGATGTTCTGGTACAGCTGGCAGCTCACGCTGATCTCGCTCCTGTTGCTGTCGCTGATCAGCGCGCTGAGCTTCGCTGTTACGCCGGCCTTGCGAGACAAGCTCAACCATCAATTCCTGCTGGGCGCGAAGAACCAGGCCTTCGTCACCGAATACGTCGCGGGCATGGAGACCGTCAAGTCGCTGCAGATGGAACCGGTGCTGGAACAGAAATACGGCGACCTGCTCTCTAACTACCTCGCCGCTGGCTTCGCCACGCGCCAGCTGTCGAACAGCTACAACGTCGTCGCCAACGCACTGGAACAGATTATGACGCTGTCCATCCTCGTCGTGGGCGCGCTGCTGGTGATGCGGAACGACGGCTTCACCATCGGCATGCTGGTCGCGTTCCAGATGTTCGCCGGGCGCATGAGCCAGCCTATGTTGCGTCTGGCCGGACTGTGGCAGGAATTCCAGCAGGCCGACATCGCCGTCAAGCGGCTGGGCGATCTGATGGATGCGCCCGCCGAACCGCATGCGCTGGTTCCGGCGCGCGCCCGTAGCGGGGCGGGGGGCAAGGTCGAGCTGAAGGATGTCAGCTTCCGCTACAGCGACAAACATCCCTGGCTGTACCGTAATCTCGACCTGATCCTGCCGGCAGGCAAGCTTACCGTGCTGATGGGGCCTTCCGGCTGCGGCAAGAGTACGCTGGCCAAGATGCTGCAAGGCTTCTACTGGCCCGGAGACGGCAGCATCCTGCTCGACGGCTATGACATCCGCCACCTCGCCGCCAATGAGTTGCGCGCCAACTTCGGCGTGGTGCCGCAGGAAACGCGGTTGTTCTCGGGCACGCTGTTCGAGAACCTGCAACTGGCCAATCCCCACGCCAGCTTCGAGGAAATCGTCCATGCCTGCAAACTGGCCGAAATCCATGCTGTGATCGAACAACTGCCGCAGGGATACCAGACTCCGGTGGGCGAGAACGGCATCGGACTGTCCGGCGGGCAGCGCCAGCGTATTGCGATCGCACGCGCACTACTCAAGCGTCCGTACGTGCTGATCTTTGATGAAGCCGTGAGTAACCTCGACCAGGCCACTGCCGAACATTTCGCCGGAACCATCAACAAGCTCAAGGGTAAAGTCACCATGCTGTTCATCACCCACCAGTTGCCCAAGGCGTTGCAGGTGGACGAGGTGATCGAGTTCGGCATGCCGGAGGCGAGGGCGGGGGCGGATTGATCCGGGCCGCAGTTACCAGACTATCGAGTAGCCGCTGCTGCGTCCGCCTCCGCCGCTTGGATGCAGGCAGCCTTTTTCAACTAGATCGGCAAGTTCTCGGTATGCTGTCGCGCGGCTGGTTTTGGTCAGGCTCATGTATTTGCGGGTATTGATTCCGCCTGCAAATCCATCGGAGCCGGCATCCAGCAAGCGGTTCAGTACCTTGCGTTGGCGTTCGTTGATGCCGGCGGACTGGTGCCTGAGCCAGAACCTGGCTTTGGCAAGCGTCGTGGAGACAGTCAGTTCCGCCGCGTTGGCGGCCGCTTCGACCTGTGTCAGGAACCACAACAGCCAATCTGTCACATCCAGGCCGTTGCGCTGTGTGTGCTCCAGAATGGCGTAATAACGATCCCGTTCGCGCAGGATCTGCGCGGACAAACTGAAGAAACGCATGGACTGCTGCTCGTCCTGGGATAGCGCCATATCGGTGATGGCGCGCGCCAGGCGACCGTTGCCGTCCTCGAACGGATGCAGGGTGACAAACCAGAGATGTGCGATCCCGGCTCGGACGAGACCATCTACATCGCGCGGCGTATTGAACCATGCCAGAAAGCGGTCTAGCTCTATTTCGAGAGCTTCTCGTGTCGGTGCCAGAAAGTGAACTTTTTCGTGACCGATGGCGCCCGAAATCACTTGCATCGGCTCGGTCCCGCGCAACGAACCTGTCCGGATGGCATGCAAGCCGGAACGGCCTGTGGGAAACAATGCAGCCTGCCATCCGCATAGGCGATCCAGCGCTAACAGCCGGTCGTAACCCATCGTCGCATCCAGCAACACCTCGATCAGGCCATCTACCGCGCGTGGCGGAGGGGGCAGCCCTGCAGTCGGCAAACCCAGATGGCGCGCCACCGAGGAACGCACGGAATCCAGATCGAGCCGCTCCCCTTCGATGGCGCTGGTGGTCAAACCATCTTCCACCAGAATGGCGGCGATTGCCTCCAGCGACAGGCTGGCATCCAGCAATTTGGTTGCGCCTAGCACCTTGCCCTGAGCCAATCTGGCTCGCGCCAACGCAGGTGTGAGCCGGCCATCGTCCCAGCGGAAGTGCGGCCATTCGGGTTGTTGCCAAATCCAGGCGAGAGGCGTTTGCATTGCTTAATCGCTCCAATTAATGAAGCGATTATAGCGGTTAATCGCTTCGGCCGTAAGGCGGTGAATTGTTGTATGCGCCATTTACTTCATGGTCATTTCGCATTATTTCCGGGGCAACCCCCAGCCAATTCATCACGCCACGGCAGTAAAAATCCGACAATCCTTGCCCAGCCATTCGGCATTCGTTTCCCGGTAATCACGCGATCCTCTTCATCTGTCACTGCGACCATGCTGTTGTTTAGATGCAAATCAATTCCGCTATACTCATTTCAATCGCGCATTTAATTTTGAACAATCGCACCACGTCGCCCACGCATTAACCTAGCCGATTTCCCGCAGCACATCGTACCGCGCGAACCAAGGCGTGCGGCTTCGCATTTGATTCGGGAGCCGATGGTGTTAAACGCGGACATTCATGATTGACCGCCAAGCTGGCCCCAGAGTAACCTACGCGTCGGATCGTGACGACTGGGGGGGCGTGTTGATGAGTACAGGTGATGCCGATTTCGATCAGATACTCGATCGCCATGCACACGACCCGGGGCGCTTGCTGCAGATACTGCGCGAGATCCAGGAATCGCGGGGCTGCATCGACCCGCCCACAATCTCATATCTAAGTGACCATCTCGGCATTCCGCGCACCCGGATCGAGGGTGTCGTCGGTTTCTATTCCTTCTTCTATCCGCAGCCGCACGGCGAGTACCGCGTGCTGTTCTCGGACAACATCACCGACCGTATGCTGGGCAACCAGCCGTTGCTGGAGGCGATTTGCCATCAGCTCTGGCTGCAACCGGGCAAGGTCTCGGAAGACGGGCTGGTCAGCATAGCCGCGACGTCCTGCACCGGCATGTGCGACCAGGGGCCGGCCATGCTGGTCAATGGCCGCGCCATCACCCGGCTGACGCCGCAGCGCGTGCAGGAGATCGGGCAGTTGATCCGCAACCGCACGCCGCTGGACGAGTGGCCTGCCGATTTTTTCCATGTGGACGACAATATCCGCCGTAGCGGCCCGCTGCTGGACAACACGCTCGCCCCCGGTGAGGTGCTGCGCACCGCACTGGAATCGGATGGCGCAGGCATCGTCGAGGAGATCAAGAATTCCGGCCTGCGCGGACGCGGCGGCGCCGGTTTCCCCACCGGGTCGAAGTGGGAAGGATGCCGTAACGCCGCCGGAACGCTCCGGCATGTGGTGTGCAATGCCGACGAAGGTGAGCCGGGCACCTTCAAGGATCGCGTGCTGCTGAACCGTCAGGCCGATCTGGTGTTCGAGGGCATGACGCTGTGCGCGCGTGCTATCGGAGCGCAGCATGGTTTCCTCTACCTGCGCGGCGAATACCGCTACCTGTTGCCGCAGCTGCAGGACGTGCTGCAACGTCGCCGCGAGAGCAATCTGCTGGGGGCGAATATCCTCGGTAAGGCCGGTTTCGATTTCGACATCGAGATACATATGGGGGCGGGAGCCTATATCTGCGGCGAGGAATCGGCGCTGATCGAGTCTCTGGAAGGCAAGCGCGGCGTGCCGCGCAACCGCCCGCCGTTCCCGGTGACGCACGGCTATAACCAGCAGCCGACCGCCGTGGATAACGTCGAGACCTTTTGCAGTGCGGCGCTGGCGATGCAGATGGGGGCGGAGAAGTTCCGTGCGATCGGCACCGCGAAGTCGTCCGGTACCAAGTTGATCTCGGTATCCGGCGACTGTCCGCGTCCCGGCATCTATGAGTATCCGTTCGGGGTGTCGGTGCGCCAGGTGCTGGAGGACTGCGGGGCCGTGAACACGCGCGCGGTCCAGGTCAGCGGCCCTTCCGGGGTGTGCGTCGCCGAGACGGAATTCGACCGCAGGCTGGGTTTCGAGGATCTGCCGACCGCGGGTGCGTTCATGGTGTTCGACGACAGCCGCGACCTGTTCGAGGTGGCGCGCAACTTCGTGCATTTCTTCGCGCACGAGAGCTGCGGTTTCTGCACGCCGTGCCGTGTCGGCACCTCGATGCTGAAGCAGACCATGGACAAGATCGCCGAGGGGCACGGCACGCGTTTCGACCTCGCCGAGATCGAGCATCTGGATCATGTGCTGCAGACCACGTCGCATTGCGGGCTGGGGCGCACCGCCTGCAATCCGGTGCTGCACACGCTTAAGCATTTCCGTCCCGCCTACGAGAACCGCCTGAAGTCGCTGGATTTCGAACCGGCCTTCGATCTGGACGGCGCACTGGCGCGCGCGCGCCAGATGACCGGGCGCGACGATGCGGGCGCCCATCTGAAAACGGAGGATTTATGAGCGATACCTTCCACCTCGACGGTTCCGCCGTCCCGTTCGAACCCGGACAGACCGTGATGCAGGCCGCGCTGGCCGCCGGGCATTACATCCCGCATCTGTGCTACCACCCGGAATTCAAGCCGCACGGCAGTTGCAAGCTGTGCACGGTCAAGGTCAACGGGCGCACCTCGGCCTCCTGCACGATGCCGGCCGAGGCCGGGCTGGAAATCGAGAGCGATACCGAGGAGTTGAATGCGCTGCGCCGCACGCTGGTGCAGATGCTGTTCGCCGAGGGCAACCATTTCTGCCCGTCGTGCGAGAAGAGCGGCAACTGCATGTTGCAGGCATTGGGTTACGACCTCGAAGTGCATACCGCGGGCTTCCGCCACCTGTATCCGGACCGCCCGGTGGATGCCTCGCACCCGGATATCCTGCTCGACTTC
>FZPV01000030.1_pt1 | contig 35334 bp, 36 predicted proteins | sample 1534821 | NCBI WGS metagenome assembly FZPV01 (sample SAMEA104161955, study PRJEB21768) | metagenome | isolation source: underground water
TTTTTTTTTAATGATACGGCGACCACCGAGATCTACACTCTTTCCCTACACGACGCTCTTCCGATCTCTCTTGGCGAGGGCTTCAGCGGCGCTTTCGCGGCGGCTGCCTCCGCCGAACACGCTGCCGAGCATATCGCCCAATCCGCCGCTTGAGGCGGGTGCCTGAGCGGGCTGGGCCGCAGCCTGTTTCTCTGCCGCGCGGCCCTTGAGAATTTCATGGGCCGATTCGCGGTCCAGCGCGTTCTCGTAGTACCCGGCCAGCAGCGAATTCTGGATGACGGCGTTGCGTTCGGCCTCGGTGATCGGGCCGATCAGCGCCTGCGGCGGCACGATCAGCGCGCGTTCGACCATGCCGGGCGTGCCTTTCTCGTCCAGGCAGGAGACCAGCGCTTCGCCGACGCCCAGTTCGGTGATGATAGTCGCTTCGTCCAGCGCCGGGTTGTCGCGCATGGTCTCGGCGGCGGCCTTCACGGCTTTCTGGTCGCGCGGACTGAATGCGCGCAGCGCATGCTGCACACGATTTCCCAGTTGCCCCAGCACCTTGTCCGGCACGTCGGCGGGATTCTGTGTGACGAAATACACGCCCACGCCCTTGGAACGGATCAGGCGCACGACCTGTTCGATCTTGTCGAGCAGCGCGGTGGGCGCGTCGTTGAACAGCAGGTGCGCCTCGTCGAAGAAGAACACCATCTTCGGCTTGTCGAGGTCACCCGCTTCCGGCAGGTTCTCGAACAGTTCCGCCAGCAGCCACAGCAGCATCGTCGAATATACCTTGGGCGCTTGCATCAGCCGGTCGGCCGCGAGGATGTTGATCATGCCGCAACCGTTGGCATCGGTCTGCATCAGATCCGCGATGTTCAGCATCGGTTCGCCGAACAGGCTGTCGCCGCCCTGCATCTCGATCTGCAACAGGCCGCGCTGGATCGCGCCGATGCTGGCCGTGGAGATGTTGCCGTACTCGGTGGTGAATTCTCCGGCGTTCTCGCCGACATGCTGCACCATCGCGCGCAGGTCCTTCAGGTCGAGCAGCAGCAGGCCGTTGTCGTCGGCGATCTTGAATACCAGCGCCAGCACGCCCTGCTGCACCTCGTTCAGGTTCAGCATGCGTCCAAGCAGCAGCGGCCCCATGTCGGAGACGGTGGCGCGCAGCGGATGGCCCATCTTGCCGAACACATCCCAGAACGTCACGGGGAATGCACGATGGGAAAAGTCCTCCAGCTTGAGTTGTTCGACGCGCGCCGTAACCTTGGCATTGGCGCCGCCCGATTTGCTCATGCCCGACAGGTCGCCCTTGATGTCGGACAGGAATACCGGCACGCCGATACGGCTGAACGACTCCGCCAGCGTCTGCAGCGTGACGGTCTTGCCGGTTCCGGTCGCGCCCGTGATCAGCCCGTGGCGATTGGTCATCTGCGGCAGCAGGAAGAGTTCTTGTCGGTTGTTCTTGGCGATCAGCAACGGTTCGGTCATGGCGTTTCCGGCTCGGCTCGTATTGGGATAAAGGGGCGGAAATGATACCATCGCATGACTTTTTTTTTGGAAACCGCATCGCGGATCTTTTCGGGAGCACAGTATGGCCGGACACAGCAAATGGGCAAACATCCAACACCGCAAGGGCAAGCAGGACGCCAAGCGCGGCAAGATATTCACGCGCCTGATCAAGGAGATCACCGTGGCCGCGCGCATGGGCGGCGGCGATCCGACCGGCAATCCGCGCCTGCGTCTGGCGATGGACAAGGCCTATTCCAACAACATGCCCAAGGACAATGTCGAGCGCGCGATCAAGCGCGGCAGCGGCGAGCTGGAAGGCGTGGAGTATCAGGAGATACGCTACGAGGGCTACGGCATCAACGGCGCGGCGGTGATGGTGGATTGCCTGACCGACAACAAGACGCGCACCGTCGCGGATGTGCGCCATGCCTTCAGCAAGCACGGCGGCAACCTCGGTACGGACGGTTCGGTGGCGTTCATGTTCACCCATTGCGGACAGCTGATCTTCGCGCCGGGCACCGACGAGAACGGCCTGATGGAAGTCGCGCTGGATGCCGGCGCGGAAGACATCGCGACCAACGACGACGGCAGTATCGAAGTGATTACCGCGCCGCACGATTTCGTGAACGTGAAGCAGGCGCTGGAGGCGGCAGGCTACAAGGCGGAGTTCGGCGAGGTCATCATGAAGCCCGCCAACGAAGTGATCTTTACCGGCGACGATGCGGTGAAGATGCAGAAGCTGCTGGATGCGCTGGAAGACCTGGACGATGTGCAGGAAGTCTATACGACGGCAGTGATTGAGGATTGATCACGGTGAAGGGAGAAGGGGGAAGGGAGAAGGGTAGAAACGGCGGCTTGCTCGCGATTTCTGTGCAACCTTATGGCTTGGGCTGTTGCGCCATCAACCGCCATGCCCGTGCGCGTCGATGACCCACCCTTCCCCCTTCCCCCTTCCCTCTTCCCGAATCCGTATCTTAGGCATAGATCCCGGCCTTCGAATTACGGGGTTCGGTGTCATTGATAAAGTCGGGCAGCATCTGCACTATGTCGCCAGCGGCTGCATCAAGACGCCGGCGGGGGAGTTGCCGGAGCGTTTGAAGGTGATACTGGATTCGCTGGCCGAGGTGATCGCGCTGCACCAGCCAGATCAGGCGGCGGTTGAAAAAGTGTTCGTGAACGTCAATCCGCAATCCACCTTGCTGCTCGGGCAGGCGCGCGGTGCGGCGATCTGCGCGGCGGTGCTGGCGAATCTGCCGGTGGGCGAATACACCGCGTTGCAGGTCAAGCAGGCCGTGGTCGGCAACGGACATGCCGACAAGGAGCAGGTGCAGATGATGGTGCAACGCCTGTTGAAACTGTCCGGCACGCCCAGCCCGGATGCGGCAGACGCGCTGGCCTGCGCGATCTGCCATGCGCACGGCGGGCAAGGTCTGGGCGCGTTGGCGACCAAGGGATTTCGCGTGCGGGGAGGGCGGCTGGTATGACGATGCAACCGATGGAACCGACGCTCGCAACATTCTCCAATCCGCTGGCGCGCTATGTCGCGGCGACGCGCCCGGCGTTTCTCACGGCGAGCCTGATGGCCTGCCTGATCGGGTTAGCGATCGCGCATCACGACGGCGTCGCGTTCGATATCGAACTGGCGGCAGTCACGCTGCTGTTCGCATTGCTGGCGCAGGCCGGAACCAACGTGTTGAACGATTATTACGATGCGTTGAACGGCACCGATGCGCTAAACGTGGAGCGCGTGTTCCCGTTCACGGGCGGCAGCCGCTTCATCCAGAACGGCGTGCTGACGCTGGTGCAGACGCGAAATTTCGGCTTCGCGCTGCTGGCGGGCGTGGCCGCAGCGGGGCTGCGGCTGATGCTGCGCTCCGACCCGCAGTTGCTGTATGTCGGAGTCGCCGGGCTGTTCATCGGCTGGGCGTATTCCGCGCCGCCGTTCAGGTTGAACAGCCGCGGGCTGGGCGAGCTGTGCGTGGCCGCCGGATTCCTGCTGGTCACGGTGGGCACGGATTTCGTGCAGCGCAAGGGCTTCGATGTCGCGCCGTTCGCCGCCGGGCTGTCTTATGCGCTGCTGGTGACCAACCTGCTGTACATCAACCAGTTCCCGGATCGCAGCGCCGACACCGCGGCAGGCAAGCTGCACTGGGTCGCGCGGCTGGAAGTTAAACACGCGCGCTGGGGTTATGCGCTGATCGTGGCGCTGGCCTATGTCTGGCTGTCGCTGGCCGTGCTGCTGGGCTGGTTGCCGTTGCTGGCCTTGCTGGCCTTGCTGGCGCTGCCGTTGAGCGTGAAGGCGGCAAGGCAGTTGCTGCGCCATGCCGCGCAACCGCAGCAACTGGGTGCTGCGATCAAACTGACCATCTCCGCGATGCTGTTGCATGGCGGATTACTGACGTTAGCCCTGTATATAGGAAGATGAAATGATTGGACGACTGACAGGCATTCTGCTGGAAAAGAACCCGCCGCAGATTCTGCTGGATGTGCAGGGCGTGGCGTATGAGCTGGACGTGCCGATGAGCACGTTCTACAACCTGCCGGTGCTGCACGAAAAAGTGGTGCTGCACACGCAGCTGATCGTGCGCGAGGATGCGCATCTGCTGTATGGCTTCATCAGCCATGAAGAGCGCATCGCGTTCCGCCAGCTGCTCAAGATCAGCGGTGTCGGCCCCAAGCTGGCGCTGTCGGTGCTGTCCGGCCTGAGCCTGAGCGATCTGGCGGCGGCGGTGGCGAACAAGGAGGCGGGGCGACTGACCAAGATTCCCGGTGTCGGCAAGAAGACCGCCGAGCGGCTGCTGCTGGAATTGCAGGGCAAGTTCGCGGTGACCGGTGCGGGTGCGGCGCAGGGTGCTGCGGTCGCATCGGCCGGCAGCGACATCGTCAACGCCTTGCAGGCATTGGGCTACAACGAGAAGGAAGCGGACTGGGCCGCCAAGCAGTTGCCCAAGGATGCGAGCGTGTCGGACGGCATCCGGCAGGCGCTCAAATTATTGTCCAAGGCCTGAGTGTGCCGGGGTGACACGCCCCCTTCTGAAGTCGTATCGCAGTTGCGAACCGCAGCGGAGGACGCCGTATGGAAGAACGTTTTCGTGGTGCAGTTTGGTGTGACGTCGCACGGTTGAATTCCTGGCGGCGCAGGGTGGCAGGATGCGCCTGATGTGGCATGCGCTGATAGTGCTGGCGGCAGCCTATGGCGGGCTTGCGCTGCTGCTGGTTGTGTTTCAGTCGCGTCTGGTCTTCTATCCGGAAACCGGGCGCGAAATCGTCGCGACCCCCGCCCGGTTCGGCCTGCCATACGAAGACCTCTACCTGAAGACTGCCGACGGCATCATGCTGCATGGCTGGTATGTCCCGGCCGCGCAGCCGCGCGGCACGGTGCTGTTTCTGCACGGCAACGCCGGGAATATCTCGCACCGGATCGAATCAGTGCAGATGTTTCATCGTCTGGGTTACAGCACGCTGATCTTCGATTATCGCGGCTACGGCAACAGCGTCGGCACGCCCAGCGAGCAGGGCACCTACCGCGATGCCGAGGCCGCATGGCGCTACCTGACCGAGCAGCGGCATGTCCCCGCCTGCCGTATCGCGTTGTTCGGCGAATCGCTGGGCGGAGCCGTCGGCGCATGGCTGGCTGCCCGCCAGCAACCGGCCGCGCTGGTGATCGCTTCCGGCTTCACCTCCGTGCCCGATCTTGCACAGCACTTCTATCCCTATCTTCCGGTGCGCTGGCTGGCGCGCATCCGTTACGACACGCGCGCATATCTGAAGTCTGTCGCCGCACCGGTGCTGATCGCGCACAGCCCGGAAGACGACATCGTGCCGTTCGAGCACGGGCGCGCGCTGTTTGCCGCGGCCCATCCACCCAGACAGTTCCTCGAGCTTGCCGGCGGGCATAACGACGGTTTCATCTTCATGCGTGAGGCATGGGTCGGCGCGCTGGGGGATTTTCTGGGTGAGCAGATGGGTAAGTCCTGTATCCGGTGAGGCGCAGACCGGACAGGCCGCTTGCCATGCCAGTATGGTTGATATGGAAGCATGGTTTTCAAGGGCGGCTAGGCCGAAATATATAGGCATTCCGGCATATGTTTTTCCGTGGCTGAACCGGATAGAGTCCGCCATCCTTAAAAAGGCAATGCCGTCATCAAAAGGCGGCGCACAAACACACCGGCCCGAGGTTTCATCGGTCAGGTCAGCAGAGTCACTGAGTGGACACAGCGTTTGCCCACGAAATGTTTAGGAGCAAACACTGTCGTGCCTGAAAACAATCAATGTGCTGATAAGAGCAGCCATCTCGCCTCAAGCAAATTCTACCTGTTACGCCGACTCTCGATCACCAGCCTGGTGGTCATGTTGGTCACTGCGTCCGTGTTGATACTCCTGTATCAGCGGGATGAGGTTGCGGAGGCCAATCGCGTCGCAATAGAGAGCGGCAAGGAGCTGGCGGGGCGCTTGATACGTTCGCTGGACGAGCCTGCCCACGTCCTCGTCGCCAGCAGCCATGGGCTGGATGCGCAGGCTCTGGCGAGGAACCCGGCTATCGCCGTATTCTCGGACGAGCTGGGTCAGGTCCTCGAACCCAATGTGCTTAAAGTGAAGGTGTATAACCAGTCCGGAATGGCCGTTTATTCCTCCGCCGAGAACGAGATAGGCGGAGGCAGCCAGCACCCGGAGTGGCTGCAAAGCGCACTGCGCGGCCAGGTGGAGAGCCACATAGAATTACGCGGTGTGTTCTTCGGCATCAAGGGCGAGATGCGCGATGTGAATGTCGCCATGATATATATGCCTCTCGTCCATGCGGGAAAACGTATCGGGGTGTTCGAGGTCTATACGGATGCCAATGCAATCGTTAGCCGTATCCATTCCAATATCGTCAGGATCATTCAGGTTGTGCTGGGCGCGTTTTCTGTGCTGTATGTCGCGCTGTTCTACACCGCGCTCAAGGCCGATCGCGCGATTGCCGAATGGCAGAACCAGCTAGCCGATTTCAACGGGAAGATCCAGAAAATGGCCTTCTATGACGCGTTGACACAACTGCCTAACCGCCATCTGCTCGAAGACCGGCTGGCCCAGACTATGTCCGCCAGCAAACGCAGCGGCCGTTATGGCGCGCTGATGTTTCTGGATCTGGATAATTTCAAGACGCTCAATGATGTGCATGGACATGGCGCAGGCGACTTGCTGCTGGTGGAAGCGGCGCGCCGCATCAGTGCATGCGTGCGCAAGGTGGACACGGTCGCCCGCTTCGGCGGCGACGAGTTCGTGGTCGTGCTCAGCGAGCTGAATGCGGACAAGGGCGAGTCCATCGTTCAGGCCGGCATCGTCGCCGAGAAGATTCGCGCTGCCCTGGCCGAATCTTATGTGCTGCAGGTGCGGCAAACATGCGGAACGGAAACCACGATCGAGCACAATTGCACGTCGAGTATCGGCGTGGTGCTGTTCCTCAACCACGAGATCGGTATGGAAGACATTCTCAAGCGTGCGGACGTGGTGATGTACCAGGCCAAGGCGGCCGGGCGCAATTCGATCCGGTTCTATGAATCGAACGCCTGAGTAGCGGCCGGGCCACGATTATTTCTTGCGCCAGGCTTCGTCCAGCACGGACTGCGCCTTCTCGTATTTCTTCTGTGTATCGAGCAACTTCTGCTGGGACTGCAGCGCGTTCTTTTGCGCCTTCTCCAGCAACGTGGTCTCGGCGGTCAATTGTTTCTTGCGTTCATCGACGATGCGCTGCTGCTGGGTGACCGCCTGTGCGCTCGCTTCCTGTTCCGCTTTCGCCTTGTCCATGTCTTCGCGCGCATAGGTCACCGCGGATTGCAGCACGGACAGATCCTTTGCTCCGGCCATGGGCGCGAAGGCGAATACGAGAGCAAGGAGACAGCCAACTTGATGAATCCTGAGAACCTGCATGATGCGACCCCGCTGAGTGTGTGTGCGTGGTGCAGTTTATGGGGTTTGATATCCGCGTGCAATATGCATGAACTGGTGCATTTCGGCGACTTGGCTATAATGCCCGTGTTTCCGCCGCACGAGGAAACGTCCGGCCTGACGGGAAGGCTGATCACCGACTAATCGAAGGAGAACTCCATGAAGAAAATAATCGCATTGGCTTGTCTGGGTTTTGCATTCGCTGTTTCCGCTCCGGCTTTCGCGGGCGCACAACAGGAGAAGATGCAGGGTTGCAACAAGGAGGCCGCGGCCGATAACCTGAAGGGGCCGGATCGCAAGGCGTTCATGAGCAAATGCCTGAAAAAGGATTACACACTGAAGGCCGCTGCGGCACCTGCGGTCAAGGCGGAAGCCAAGCCGGCCGCCAGCGCCGCCGCGCCGGCCACGCAACAGGACAAGATGAAATCCTGCAATGCCGATGCGAAGGCCAAGGCGCTGAAGGGCGATGAGCGCAAGAAGTTCATGAGCTCCTGCCTGAAGGGTTGATTCAACGCCTGGGGTAATTCAGGAACGCGCCGCGAGGCGCGTTTTTCGTTGGGGCCGGAAAATCGAGGCGGTGTATAATCCGCGCTCCATTGCGCGACGGTATCGCGTTACATTCTATAAAGATTGCATGATCAAAAAATTCCTCAAACGCGTATTTCGCAAGCCGGCCAAAACTAAAACGCTAGGAAACGCCCAGGTGATTCCATTCGCGCTGCATGGCGTGGCGCGCGAACAGATCAGCTTTGGGGCGCGGAAAGTGACCGACGGCCTGCAGGCGTCCGGCTATCAGGCCTATGTGGTGGGCGGCGCGGTGCGCGATCTGTTGCTGGAGCGCACGCCCAAGGATTTCGACGTGGCGACCGATGCCACGCCGGAAGAGGTTAGGCGCGTGTTCCGCCGCTCGCGCATCATCGGCCGGCGTTTCCGTCTGGTGCATGTGATGTTCGGCGAGGAGCTGGTCGAGGTCTCCACCTACCGGCGCATGATCGAGGCCGAGGATGCGCAGACCGACGAGCATGGCCGCCTGCTGCGCGACAATGAATTCGGCGACCAGGAGCAGGACGCGGCGCGCCGCGACTTCACCGCCAACGCGCTGTTCTACGATCCGACCACGCAGGAGATATACGATTACCACGGCGGTTATGCGGACACGCGCAACCACCTGCTGCGCATCATCGGCGACCCCGAGGTGCGTTACCGCGAAGACCCGGTGCGCATGCTGCGCGCGGTGCGCCTGTCCGCCAAGCTCGGCATCAAGCTGGATGCGGTGACTGCCGCGCCTATCTTCAAGATGAAGAGCCTGCTCGACAATGTGCCGCAGGCGCGCCTGCTCGACGAAGTGCTGAAGATGCTGCTGTCCGGCCATTCGGTCGAGTGCATCCAGCAGCTGCGCAAGATGAATCTGCATCACGGCCTGTTGCCGCTGCTGGACGTGATCTGGGAACAGCCGGTGGGCGAGAAATTCATCATGCTGGCGTTGCGCAATACCGACGAGCGTCTCGGTCAGGACAAGACGGTCTCTCCCGCGTTCCTGTTCGCAGCCTTGCTGTGGCATGAGGTGCTGTCGGCGTGGAATCTGCGTGTGCAGCAGGGCGAGCGTCCGGTGGGCGCGATGCACGATGCGATGGACGACGTGCTGGCCAGGCAGAAGCAGCAGCTTGCGATACCGCACCGTCACGATGCGGTGATGAAGGAGATATGGCTGATGCAGCAGCGTTTCGAGCAACGCGCCGGGCAGCGTCCGTTCCGTTTGCTGGAGCAGCCGCGTTTCCGCGCCGGATTCGACTTCCTGCTGTTGCGCTGCGCCAGCGGTGAAGTGGATGACGAACTGGGGCTGTGGTGGGATGAGTTTCAGGATGCCGGTGCCGTGCGGCAGGCGGAGATGCTGCAGCCTGAAGGGGCCGGAGAAAAGAAACGCCGCCGCCGCAAACCGCGCAAAAAAACCGGGGAGACGGCGGCCCGCGAGTCTGCCGAGTGACGCGCCACATCACCTTCATCGGGCTGGGCAGCAATCTGGATGAGCCGCGCAGTCAATTGCAGCAGGCTTTTGCAGACCTCGGCCGGTTGCCCGATACCCGTCTGCTGGCTCAGTCTTCGCTGTATCGCAGCGCGCCGGTGGGTTATGCGGATCAGCCGGATTTCGTGAATGCGGTCGCGAAAATCTCCACGACATTGACTCCGCAGGCCCTGCTGCAGGCGTTGCTCGACATCGAACATCAGCACGGTCGCGAGCGCACTTTTCGCAATGCGCCGCGCACGCTGGATCTGGATGTGTTGCTGTATGACGATCTGCGGCTCCACGAATCTGGGCTGACCATTCCGCATCCGCAGATGCACCTGCGCGCGTTCGTGCTGCAACCGCTGCTGGAGATCGCGCCGGATTGCGTGATCCCCGCGGCAGGTTCGGCGGCGCAGGCCTTGCAGGCGTGCCGGGATCAAACGTTGGAGCGGCTTGCCGATGTTGTTTGAGCGTTACCGTTATATCGTCGTGGAAGGACCGATAGGCGCAGGGAAAACCAGCCTGGCGCGCCGCCTTGCGCAACATACCGGTGCGGCCACGTTGCTGGAAAAGCCCGACGAAAACCCGTTTCTCGCCAAGTTCTATCAGGAGCCGTTGCGCTATGCGCTGGCGACGCAATTGTTCTTCCTGTTCCAGCGCGGCAACGAAGTACGCGACCTTGCGCAAATGGATCTGTTTCGAACGAGCACCGTGGCGGATTATATGTTCGACAAGGACAGGTTGTTCGCGCGGCTCAACCTGGGCGACGAGGAGTTCGCGTTGTACCAGCAGATCTATCACAGCCTGCAACTGCAGGCGCCCGAGCCGGACCTGGTGATCTATCTGCAGGCCGACCCGGAAACGCTGGTGGAGCGGGTGCAGCGCCGCGCCAGGCCCTATGAGCAGACCATTTCCGAGATCTATTTGCGGCGTCTGGCACAAAGCTACAGCGATTTCTTCTATCATTACGAGGCGGCTCCGGTGTTGATGGTGAACAACGAGCATCTGAACTTTGTCGATGGCGACGAAGATTTCAATCTGCTGTTGCAGCGCATCGAGACCATGCGCGGGCCGCGCGAATTCTTTAGCCGGGGAAGCTGATGCGAACCACATTGACCAAGCTGCAAGCAATGCGCAACAACGGCGAGAAGATCGCCGTGCTGACCTGCTACGACGCGAGCTTCGCCGCGCTGCTCGAGGCGCAGGGTGTGGACGTGTTGCTGGTGGGCGACTCGCTGGGCATGGTGCTGCAGGGACACGAAACCACCTTGCCGGTCACGCTGGCCGACATGGCCTATCACACCGCCTGCGTGGCGCGCGGTTCAAAACAGCTATTCATCGTCAGCGACATGCCGTTCGGCACGTCCCAGGTCAGCCCCCGCGAAACCTTTGTCCATGCCGCACAGCTGATGGCGGCAGGCGCGCAGATGGTCAAGCTGGAAGGCGGCGCGGAGATGGCCGAGACCGTGCGCTTCCTGACCGGGCGCGGCATCCCGGTGTGCGGGCACATCGGGCTGACCCCGCAATCGGTGCATCAGATGGGCGGCTATCGCGTGCAAGGCAAGGAATCCGCCGCCGCGCGACAGATGCTGCAGGATGCGGCGGCGCTCGAACAGGCCGGTGCGAGCATGATGTTGCTGGAAGCGGTACCGGCTGCGCTGGCTGCACAGATCACCGCCGCGCTTGCCATTCCCACCATCGGTATCGGCGCGGGTGCCTCGTGTTCCGGCCAGGTGCTGGTGCTGCACGACATGCTGGGCATCTATCCGGGCAAGAAGGCGCGCTTCGTGAAGAACTACATGCAGGGCGCGGACAGCATTGCGGCGGCCGTGGCGAGTTACGTCGCCGAAGTGAAGGCCGGCAGTTTTCCGGCAGCGGAACACAGCTTCTGATGCAAGTCGTTTTAACCATCTCCGAACTGCGCACACGGCTTGGCTCCGAGCACGCCATCGCATTTGTGCCGACGATGGGCAATTTGCACGAGGGGCATCTGAACCTGATGCGCCTGGCGCGGGAGTGCGGTGATTGTGTGGTGGCGAGCATCTTCGTGAATCCGCTGCAATTTGGCCCGAACGAGGATTTTGACAAGTACCCGCGCACGCTGGATGCGGACTGCGCGAAGCTGAAAGGCTTGGCGGACATCGTGTTCGCGCCCGCCGTGAACGAGATGTATCCCGAGCAACAGGCCGTGTTCGTCGAACCGCCGCCGATCGCCGGCGAGCTGGATGGCGCGTCGCGCCCCGGACATTTTCGCGGCATGGCGACCGTGGTGCTGAAGCTGTTGAACATCGTGCGGCCGCAGGTCGCGCTGTTCGGCAAGAAGGACTACCAGCAACTGCACATCATCCGCCGGATGGTCGCGCAACTGAACCTGCCGGTACGCATCGTCGGCGGGGAGACGGTGCGCGCGGCGGACGGTCTGGCGCTGAGTTCGCGCAACCAGTATCTGGACGAGGCGCAGCGCGCCGAAGCTGTCTGGTTGAGTCAGGCGCTGTGGGACATGCAGCAAGCCATGCTGCAAGGCGAGCGCGATTTTGAACGTTTGCAGCGGCAGGCAGTCGAAGCCCTCGCCGCAAGAGGCTGGGCCGTGGATTATGTGGCGGTGCGCAACCAGTCCGATCTGCAGCCGGCCAGCGCGGCGGGTTACGAACGTGAGCTGGTGATCCTGGCGGCGGCCCGGTTGGGCAATACCCGCCTGCTGGATAATATCGAAGTTTGTCTGGCCGGTTGATTACTTGGCAGGCGCGGTGCGATATAATCCGCGCTCAAATCGAAGAGGAAGTTCCATGCAAAGAATCATGCTTAAGGCCAAGTTGCACCGGGTGCATGTCACGCATTCCGAGCTGCATTACGAAGGCTCCTGCGCGATTGACGACGACTTGCTGGATGCCGCCGACATCAAGGAATACCAGCAGATCGACATCTACAACGTCAGCAATGGCGAGCGTTTCACGACGTATGCGATCCGCGCGCAGCGCGGTTCCGGCGTGATCTCGGTGAACGGTGCGGCTGCGCACAAGGCGAACCCTGGCGACATCATCATCATCGCGACCTACGCGATGTATTCCGAGCTGGAACTGCAGAAGTTCCACCCGCAACTCGTCTATGTGGACGAGCACAACCGCATCATCGCGCAACGCGAACAGATTCCGGTTCAGGTCGCCTAGGTGACATAGTGCACATCAGGCTGGAGCATGCCCGATGAACGAACGCGAGATACTGCCCGCCACAATAACCGTACAAGATGTGTCCCTGCTGACGGAACAACGCGGCAGTCTGGTGGCGCGCGGGTTGCTGGCATTCAAGGAACACAAGAAGCGGCAGCTGGTCCTGAACAGCCAGGATGGACGCTACCGCCAGGCGCGCGCGATCTTCGACAAGCAGGTCTGCAATATCCGCAAGAAGAGCTGGACGCCCGAAGAGAGCGCCGCGCTGTTCGCCGCATTCAAAACTTTTTCCCGGATCGCCGCCGAAAAATACGGCAAGGCTTATTTTCCGCTGGCCTGGTTCTACAGTTCGGGATGGCAGATCGTGCCCAAGGAGCAGGCCGCACAGGGCGAAGCGGCCGATGCAGCAGGCTACGAAGCGCTGAAAGATGTCAGGCAGGCGGCGCATTACGAACAGCTCGCGTTCGAATGGTGCAGCAGAAACCGGGATGCGCATGATGCCGAGTTGTGGTTTGACCTGGCCGCCTGTTACATCCGCGGCGTTGCGATCGAACAGGATGCCGAGCTGTCGGTGCATTGGCTGAAGAAAGCCGCGGAACAGGGCCATGAGCTGGCGCAAAACCAGTTGGGGCGCATGTACGAAACAGGGCGCGGCAGCGCGCAGGACGACGAGCAGGCCGTGTTCTGGTATCGCAGGGCGGCCGAGCAGGGAAACGGTTGGGCGCTGGTCGGACTCGGCGTGATGTATCTGAAGGGCAGGGGCGTCGAGAAAGATTACCAGCAGGCCGTGTACTGGTTTCGCAAGGCCGCCGAGCGCGGCAATGTCGCCTCGCAATGCCAGCTTGCCTGGCTGTACCGCGATGGCCGCGGCGTCGAACAGGACCATAAGAAATCCGTCTACTGGTTTCAGAAAGCTGCCGAGCAGGGCGACGAGCTGGCGCAATACCTGCTCGGCGGAATTTGCGAAGAGCGTCCCGATGCCGAGCAGGGCTACGAGCAGGCGGCGTACTGGTATCGCAAGGCCGCAGAGCAGAATCATGTCGCGAGCCAGAAACAGCTGGGCAAGATGTATCGCGACGGGCGCGGCGTCGAGCAGGACGATGTGCAGGCGGTGTACTGGTTCCGCAAATCCGCGCAGCAGGGTAACGACTGGGGGCAATACTATCTGGGGCTGATGTATCAGGAAGGTCGCGGCGTCGAACAGGACGATACCCAGGCGCTGTACTGGCTGTGTCTGGCCGCCGAGCAGGGTCTTGAGGCGGCAAAAGAGCAGGTGGCGCTGATGCAGAACCTGGCGCGCGAGCGGATAAACAAGCCCGCCGAAACGATCGCGCTGCAGGCGGAACTGTTCATTCCTGGCGCGCCGCGTCCCCTGTCCGTGCAACGCAAGATATTGTCCAGGCACGCGACGAAAAAACTGGCGTTGGCGGAAATGCGGCACATGCAGTCGCGCATCAGGAAGCGCGTCGTGTCGATGCGCAAGCGGCCTGCCAGGAAGCCCCGTCGTACGCAGGCACGTAGCGTGTTGACGAGGGATGAAGGCTGATGCTACCCGAAGAATTAGAGCTGCAGCGTCTGGAAAACGAGCAGGCCGAGCTGGAAGAGCAGGTGACGCTGGACGAGCTGGCGCTGGAAACCATCAAGACCGAAACCGCGCGGTTCCAGCATCGCTATTATCAGGCGGTGGGGCGGCTGTATGCGCAGCTGGACGAGCTGGACGCGCAGATTGCCAGGGAGCGGGCGCGGCTCTATCCCGATGATGCCGCTGTCCAGGCCGAAGCGCGAGCCACCGATCAGCGCGCCAGAAAATCCGCCGAGGAGGCCGGCCTGATCGAGGCGCAGCCCGCTCCGCCGCAGGTGATCACGGCTGAACTCAAGCAAGTCTATCGCCGCGCCGCCAGGCTGATGCACCCGGATCGCGCCACTACGGAATCGGAGCGCCAGCGCCGCACCGAACTGATGGTGCTGGTGAACAGCGCCTACGAACGGGGCGACCAGAAGGCCATCGAAAAACTCATCGCGGAATACGGACAAGACCCCGAGGCGATCGCCGGTGCCGATGTCGGTTCGCGCATCGTCAAGGCGATCCGCCGCATCGCGCAACTGCGCCGCCGCAGCAGCGAAGTGCAGCAGGAAATGGAAGCCCAGCAGCAGGCCGAGATTTATCAGTTCAGGCAGAGCATAGAAGAAAGCGAAGCGATGGGCGGCGACCCGCTGGGCGACCTGGTGCAGCAACTGACGCAGGAATTATCCGAGCGCAAGCTGCACCTGGAAATGGTGCGGCATCAGTAGGCCAGTCTTGTTTCAAATCCACATTCTTTGCCGCTTGTTTGGCTGCATGTTGATTCATTGACCGTTCGCTCGTTCGCGGGTAGGATTGCGCGCTTTAATGCTTAGCGGATTGAATACTATGCGTCGCAAATTAGTTGCCGGAAATTGGAAAATGCACGGTGCGCTGGCTCAGAACGCTGAGCTGCTGGATGCGGTGCGCAGCGGGATGGCGGCTATGCCGGGCGTAGATTGCGCGGTATGTGTGCCGTTTCCGTATTTGTCCCAGGCGCAGCAGAAGCTGTCCGGCAGCAACGTGAAGTGGGGCGCGCAGGATGTGCATCAGCTGGATAAAGGTGCTTACACCGGAGAAGTGTCCGCATCGATGCTGCGCGACTTCGGCTGCAGCTATGCGATCGTCGGGCATTCCGAGCGCCGCGCGTATTATGCCGAGAGCAGTCATCTGGTCGCCGAGAAATTCCTGGCGGCGCAGCAGGCCGGTTTGACGCCCATCCTGTGTATGGGCGAAACGCTGGAGCAGCGCGAAAGCGGTGTGACCGAGGTGGTGGTGGCCGAGCAGCTGGACGCGCTGATCCAGTTGGGCGGCGTGCAGGCGTTGCGCAATGCGGTGCTGGCCTACGAGCCGGTCTGGGCAATCGGCACCGGTAAAACCGCGAGTTCCGCACAGGCGCAGGCGGTGCATGCATTCATCCGTCAGCGTGTTGCATCTCATGATGGTCAAATCGCCTCAGGGTTGTGTATACTCTACGGCGGCAGTGTGAAGGCGAATAATGCGGCAGAGTTGTTCGCGATGCCGGATATCGATGGTGGGTTGATCGGTGGTGCTTCCCTGGTGGCTGATGAGTTCCTGGCGATTTGTCGCGCGGGTGCCTAGGCATAAGTTTTCGTCCCGGTCGGGTTTGATTTTGCTTTTGGAGTAGTGTGTGGAAACATTAGTTTGGGTGGTGCATGTTCTGACGGCAGTGGTGTTGGTCGGCCTGGTGCTGATGCAGCACGGCAAGGGTGCCGACATGGGCGCTGCTTTCGGTACGGGTTCGGCAGGCGGTCTGTTCGGTTCCAGTGGTTCGGCGAATTTTCTCAGCCGCAGCACGGCGATTGCTGCGGCGGTGTTTTTCATCACCAGCTTGTTGCTGACTTACATCTATTCGCACCCTGCGCAGCAGCAAGGTGTGATGGATAGGGTCAATGCGGCCGCGGCGAAGTCGGCTCCGGTTGCGCCGGTGCTCAACCCGGCGGATACCTCGAAGTCCGGAGAAATCCCGAAATAATTTTGCAGTAGCATGCGGTTGTGGTGGAATTGGTAGACACGCAAGCTTGAGGTGCTTGTGCCCGCAAGGGCGTGGGAGTTCGAGTCTCCCCATCCGCACCAGAATATAAGCCGGTACGTGCGCGTGCCGGTAAGATAAAAAAGATTTGATTCTGACAACGTCTCAAGAATCATAAGCAGAGGGGGAAGCTCAATGTTGGAAAATTATTTTCCGGTGCTGTTGTTTATCTGCGTCGGATTGGCCTTTGGTGTCGTTCCTGTGGTGTTGGGTAAGCTGGTGGCGCCCAATCGTCCTGACAGCAAAAAACTATCTCCCTACGAATGTGGCTTCGAGGCCTTCGAAGATGCGCGCATGAAATTCGATGTGCGTTACTACCTCGTCGCCATTCTGTTCATTCTGTTCGATCTCGAAATCGCGTTTCTCTTCCCCTGGGCGATCGTGCTCAAGGAAATCGGCATGTTCGGTTTTGTTTCCATGATGATCTTTTTGGCCATCCTCGTGGTTGGCTTTATCTACGAATGGATGAAAGGAGCCTTGGAATGGGAATAGAAGGCGTTCTTGAGAAGGGTGTCGTCACCACGACGCTCGACACGATCATCAACTATACGCGCACCGGTTCGCTGTGGCCGATGACCTTCGGTCTGGCTTGCTGTGCGGTGGAGATGATGCAGGCCGGCGCATCGCGTTATGACCTGGATCGTTTCGGTATCGTGTTCCGTCCCAGCCCGCGCCAATCCGACGTGATGATTGTCGCAGGCACGCTGTGCAACAAGATGGCGCCCGCGTTGCGCAAGGTGTACGACCAGATGGCCGAGCCGCGCTGGGTGATCTCGATGGGTTCATGCGCCAATGGCGGCGGCTATTACCATTATTCCTATTCGGTGGTGCGCGGCTGCGACCGCATCGTGCCGGTGGATATCTATGTGCCGGGCTGTCCTCCGACTGCCGAGGCTCTGCTGTATGGGCTGATTCAGCTGCAGAACAAGATCAAACGTACCAATACCATTGCGCGCTAGGGTGAACATGCCGACCAATAAGAGATCATTGCGTGACGCGCTTGCCGGTTTGTTGGCCGACAAGCTGGTGAGCGTAGACGAAAAGCTGGGCGAGATCACGATCGTGGTCAAGGCCGCCGATATGCTGCAAGTGTTGACCCAGCTGCGCGATGCGGCGGAATTGCGTTTCGAACAGATGAGCGATCTGTGCGGCATGGACTACTCAGAATATGGCGACGGCGCATGGGATGGCCGGCGTTTCGCGGTGGTCTACCAGCTGCTCTCCGTGACCCATAACGACCGCCTGCGCGTCCGCGTGTTTGCCGACGAAGACGATTTCCCTGTGTTGCCATCGGTGGTGGATGTCTGGCCTTGCGCGAACTGGTTCGAGCGCGAGGCGTTCGATCTGTTCGGCATCGTATTCACCGGACACCCCGATCTGCGCCGCATCCTGACCGACTACGGTTTTGTCGGCAATCCATTCCGCAAGGATTTCCCGCTGTCCGGTCATGTGGAAATGCGTTACGACCCCGAGCAGCAACGCGTGATCTATCAGCCGGTGACGGTCGAGCCGCGCGAAGTGACGCCGCGCATCGTGCGCGAAGAAACCTACGGTTGCAATTAAGGACGCAGTCATGCCTGAAATTAAAAATTACACCATGAACTTCGGGCCGCAGCATCCTGCGGCGCACGGCGTGTTGCGTCTGGTGCTGGAGCTGGACGGCGAGGTGATCATGCGTGCGGATCCGCATATCGGACTGCTGCACCGCGCCACCGAAAAACTCGCCGAGAACAAGACGTTCCTGCAGGCCCTTCCCTATATGGACCGGCTCGACTACGTGTCGATGATGTGCAACGAGCATGCCTATGTGCTGGCGGTGGAAAAGCTGACCGGTATCGAAGTGCCGCTGCGCGCGCAATACATCCGCGTGATGTTCGACGAGATCACCCGTATCCTGAATCACCTGTTGTGGCTGGGTGCGCACGGGCTGGACATCGGCGCGATGACCATCTTCCTGTATGCCTTCCGCGAACGCGAAGACCTGATGGACGCCTACGAGGCGGTATCCGGTGCGCGTCTGCATGCGGCGTACTATCGCCCAGGTGGCGTGTATCGCGACCTGCCGGACAGCATGCCGCAATACCAGGCGTCCAAGATACACAACGCCGCCGCGGTCAAGAAACTCAACGAGAACCGCCAGGGCTCGCTGCTCGATTTTCTGGAGGATTTCACGAATCGCTTCCCCACCTGCGTGGACGAATACGAGACGCTGCTGACCGACAACCGTATCTGGAAACAGCGTACCGTCAATATCGGCATCGTTACACCGGAACGCGCGCTGGCGCTGGGCTTTACCGGCCCGATGTTGCGCGGCTCCGGCGTGGAATGGGATCTGCGCAAGAAGCGTCCGTATGATGCCTATGACCGAATGGATTTCGACATTCCGGTCGGTGTGAACGGCGACTCTTACGATCGCTATCTGGTGCGTGTCGAGGAAATGCGCCAGTCCAACCGCATCATCAAGCAATGCATCAACTGGCTGCGCCACAATCCCGGCCCGGTCATGGCGGACAACCATAAGTTCTCGCCGCCCAGGCGCGAGGCGATGAAGCAGAACATGGAAGAGCTGATCCATCACTTCAAGCTATTCACGGAAGGGATGCATGTGCCAGCCGGCGAGGCCTATGCCGCAGTCGAACACCCCAAGGGCGAGTTCGGCATTTATCTGGTTTCCGACGGGGCGAACAAGCCATACCGTCTGAAGATACGTGCGCCGGGTTTCCCGCATCTGGCGGCATTGGATGAGATGTCGCGCGGCCACATGATCGCCGACGTGGTGACCATCATCGGTACGCAGGACATCGTTTTTGGAGAGATAGACCGCTAATGTTATCCGAACACATACAAGCTCAAATCAACCGCGAGCTGAAAAAATATCCGGCTGACCAGAAGCAATCGGCCGTGATGGCGGCGTTGCGTTTCGTGCAGGACGAGAAAGGCTGGATCTCCACCGACGATATGGCGGATGTGGCGGCCTACCTGGGCATGGCGCAGATGGCGGTGTACGAAGTGGCGACTTTCTACCACATGTACAACCTCAAGCCGATGGGCAAGCACACCCTCACGGTGTGCACCAATCTCTCCTGCACCCTGTGCGGGGCCGGCGATACCGTGGCCTATATCGAGTCCAAACTGGGCATCGGTTTCGGCGAGGTGACTCCGGACGGCAAGTTCGGCCTGCGCGAAGGCGAATGCATGGGCGCGTGCAAGGATGCGCCGCTGCTCACCATCAACAACAAGAAGCTTTGCGGCCGTCTGAGCAAAGAGAAGATCGATCAAATCTTGGCGGAATTGGACCCATTATGAATAACGCTGGCATGAGAGGTCCGGTCACCCAAACCACGATGGATTTCGACCAGCCGTGGACGCTGGAAAACTATCTGAAGGTCGGCGGTTATCAGGCGCTGCGCAAGGTGCTGACCTCCGAGATGTCGCCCGATGCGATCATCTCGGAGGTCAAGCTGTCGGCATTGCGCGGACGCGGCGGTGCGGGCTTCCCGACCGGCCTGAAGTGGAGCTTCATGCCCAAGAACTATGTGGGCGACAAATACATCGTCTGCAATACCGACGAGGGTGAGCCCGGTACCTGCAAGGATTGGGACATTCTGCTGTATAACCCTCATCTGCTGATCGAGGGTATGGCGATCGCCGCGTACACGATGGGCGTGAAGACCGGCTATAACTACGTGCACGGCGAGATATTCGAGGCCTACGAGCGCATGGAAGAGGCCTGTGAACTGGCGCGTGCCGCCGGTTATCTGGGCGACAACATCCTCGGTTCGGGCTTCAGTTTCGACCTGCACAACCACCTGGGTTACGGCGCGTACATCTGCGGCGAAGAGACCGCGCTGCTGGAGTCCATCGAAGGCAAGAAGGGGCAGCCGCGCTTCAAGCCGCCGTTCCCGGCCAGCTTCGGTCTGTACGGCAAGCCGACCACGATCAACAACACCGAGACCTTCGCCAGCATCCCGTACATCATCAACAACGGCGGCCAGGCATTCCTGGACCTGGGCAAGCCGAACAACGGCGGCACCAAGCTGTTCTCGGTATCCGGTCATGTGAACAATCCCGGCAATTTCGAGGTGCCGATGGGCACGCCGTTCGCCAAGCTGCTGGAGATGGCCGGCGGGGTGCGTCACGGGCACAAGCTCAAGGCGGTGATCCCCGGCGGTTCGTCCATGCCTGTCCTGCCGGGCGAGATCATGATGGACCTGACGATGGACTACGATGCGATCTCCAAGGCCGGCTCCGGTCTGGGCAGCGGCGCGGTGATCGTGATGGATGAGACGACCTGCATGGTGCGTGCGCTGGAGCGCCTGTCCTACTTTTATCATGAGGAATCCTGCGGTCAGTGCACGCCGTGCCGCGAAGGCACCGGCTGGCTGTACCGCATCGTGCACCGCATCGAGCATGGCGAGGGCCGCAAGGAAGACCTGGATCTGCTGCTGAGCGTGGGCGACAACATCGCCGGGCGCACCATCTGCGCGCTGGGCGAAGCGGCTGTATGGCCGGTGCAGGGCATGCTCAGGCACTTCCGTGCCGAATTTGAATATCACATCGAACACAAGCGTTGCTTGGTGTAGAGCTGACGGGTTAGGTGAGCAATGATCAACATTGAAATTGATGGCAAGTTAGTCGAAACCGAACGCGGCTCCACGGTGATGGATGCGGCGCATAAGGCCGGCGTTTATATTCCGCATTTCTGCTACCACAAGAAGCTGTCCATCGCGGCCAATTGCCGCATGTGTCTGGTGGAAGTGGAAAAGGCGCCCAAGCCGCTGCCTGCCTGCGCGACGCCGGCGACCGACGGCATGAAGGTGCATACCCACTCGGAGATGGCAGTCAAGGCGCAGAAGGGGGTGATGGAGTTTCTGCTGATCAACCATCCGCTGGATTGCCCGATCTGCGATCAGGGCGGCGAATGCCAGCTGCAGGATGTCGCCGTGGGTTATGGCGGCGCTGCATCGCGCTACACCGAAGAGAAGCGCGTCGTGATGGGCAAGGAAATCGGCGAGCTGATTTCGACGAACGAGATGTCCCGCTGCATCCAGTGCACCCGTTGCGTGCGCTTCGGCCAGGAAATCGCCGGCGTGATGGAGCTGGGTATGGCCAACCGCAGCGAGCACTCGGAGATCATGAGCTTCGTGAACAGCTCGGTGGACTCCGAGCTGTCCGGCAACATGATAGACCTGTGCCCGGTCGGCGCGCTGACCAGCAAGCCGTTCCGCTACACCGCGCGCAGCTGGGAGCTGTCGCGGCGCAAGTCGGTCAGCCCGCACGATGGGCTGGGTTCCAATCTGGCCGTGCACGTGAAGAACAACAAGGTGATGCGCGTCACTCCGATCGAGAATGAAGCCGTCAACGAATGCTGGATTTCCGACAAGGATCGCTTCAGCTATGAAGGGCTGAACGCTCCGGAACGCCTGACCAAGCCCATGCTCAAGCAGGACGGCAAGTGGATAGAAGTCGAATGGCAGGCCGCGCTGGAATATGTGGCGAACGGCTTGCGCCAGGTCGCCAACGGCGCCGGTGCAGAACAGGTCGCCGCGCTCGCGACGCCGCACAGCACGCTGGAAGAGCTGTACCTGTTGCAGAAGCTGGTGCGCGGCATCGGCAGCGGCAACGTGGATTTTCGCCTGCGCCAGTCCGATTTCAGTGCGGACGGCAAGCAGGCCGGTGCGCCGTGGCTGGGTATGCCGGTCGCCGAGCTCAACAGCCGCGACCGCTTCCTGGTCGTCGGCAGTTTCCTGCGCAAGGATCATCCGCTGCTGGCACAACGCATACGCCAGGCCGTCAAGCATGGCGCGCAAGTCAACATCGTGCACGCCAGCGACGACGATCTGCTGATGCCGGTCGCCAACAGGTCCATCGTGGCCCCCGGCGCACTGGTGAATACGTTGGCGCAGATATTGAAGGCTGTCGCCGCAGAAAAACAGGCATCGGTCGATGCGGCGGTTCAGGGTGTCGAAGTCGGCGCGTCCGCCGCTGCGATCGCGAAGAGTCTGGCAAGCGGCGAGCATGCCGCGGTGCTGCTGGGCAATTTCGCGCAGCAACATCCGCAGGCCGCGCAGATCGCCGCGCTGGCGGAACAGATCGCCGCATTGTGCGGCGCGACGTTCGGCTTCCTCGGCGAGGCGGCGAACAGCGTCGGCGGTTATCTGGCCGGAGCGTTGCCGTTCGGCGCTGGCGCGCAGGGCATGAATGCCGCGCAGATGCTGGCCTCGCCGCGCAAGGCGTATGTGCTGCTGAACGTCGAGCCGGAACTGGATATGTACGACCCGCAACAGGCGATGGCCGCGATGGCCGCAGCCGATATGGTGGTGGCGCTGTCGGCCTACAAACACCATGCGACTTCATATGCCGACGTGCTGCTGCCGATCGCGCCGTTCACCGAGACATCCGGCAGCTTCGTGAATACCGAAGGTCGCGTGCAAAGTTTCAAGGGAACGGTGAAGCCGCTCGGCGAGGCGCGTCCGGCCTGGAAGGTGCTGCGCGTGCTGGGCAATCTGCTCGACGTGCCGGGCTTTGATTACGACTCCGGCGAAGCGGTGCGCGATGAACTGCTGTCCGGTCTGAACGTGACCGACAGGCTGAACAACCATATCGCGGGCGTCGCGCTGCATGTCGCGGCTGGCAAGAGCGAGGGGCTGCAGCGCGTCAGCGATGTGCCTATCTATTCGGCCGATGCCGTGGTGCGACGTGCCGCTTCGTTGCAGAAGACCCATGATGCCGCCACGCCCTGCGCGATGCTGCATGGCAGCGAGTTGCAGAAGCTGGGCGTGCAATCCGGCGACACCGTCAAGGTCACACAAGGCAATGCCAGCGTGCGCCTGACGGTGCAACAGAACGACCTGCTGCCGGCGCATACGGTGCGCATCGCCGCAGGGCATCCCGCCACGGCGGCGCTGGGTGCGATGTTCGGAACAATCAACGTGGAGCGTGCATGATGGACTTGCTGCAAACCATAGAACAGGCCGGGCAGAATCTGCTGGGCCAGGCATGGCTGCCGATCTGGACCCTGGTCAAGATCATGCTGATCGTCGCTCCGCTGATGGGCGCGGTTGCTTACCTGACCCTGGCAGAGCGCAAGGTCATCGGCTGGATGCAGATCCGTATCGGCCCGAATCGCGTCGGTTATTTCGGCCTGCTGCAACCGCTGGCGGACGGCATCAAGCTGTTGATGAAGGAAATCATCATTCCGAGCGGGTCGAACAAATTCCTGTTCGTGCTGGCCCCTATCATGTCCCTGATGCCCGCGCTGGCGGCCTGGGCGGTGGTGCCGTTCAACGCCGAGCTGGTACTGTCCAATGCCAACGCCGGTCTGCTGTATATCCTGGCGATGACCTCGCTGGGCGTGTACGGCGTGATCATCGCCGGTTGGGCCTCGAACTCCAAGTATGCGTTCCTGGGTTCGTTGCGTTCGGCGGCGCAGATCGTGTCCTACGAGATCGCGATGGGATTCGCGCTGGTGTGCGTGCTGATGGCCTCGCAAAGCCTGAATCTGGGCGACATCGTGCGCGGCCAGCAGGGGAATTTCGGGCTGCTGAACTGGTACATCGTGCCGCTGTTCCCGATGTTCCTGGTGTATCTGATCTCCGGCGTGGCGGAAGCCAACCGTGCGCCGTTCGACGTGGCGGAAGGCGAATCGGAAATCGTCGCGGGCTTCCACGTCGAGTATTCCGGCATGACGTTCGCGCTGTTCTTCCTGGCCGAATACGCCAACATGATCCTGATCGCGTTCCTGACCTCGATCATGTTCCTGGGGGGCTGGCTGTCGCCGGTTCCGTTCCTGCCGGACAGCATCGTATGGATGCTGGGCAAGGTCTCGTTCGTGCTGTTCCTGTTCCTGTGGTTCCGTGCCACCTTCCCGCGTTACCGCTATGACCAACTGATGCGCCTGGGCTGGAAAGTGTTCATCCCGCTGTCTATCGTCTGGGTCGTGGTGGTCGGCGCGTGGATGCAAACCCCGCTGTGGGTCTGGTAAGCGGAGGAGAGGAATATGGAAAAAATCAAAAATTTGTTTAAGACCTTCTTGCTGTTCGAGCTGCTGAAGGGCATGGCGCTGACCGGGCGCTATATGTTCGCGCGCAAGATCACCGTGCAGTTCCCGGAAGAAAAGACGCCGCAGAGTTTCCGCTTCCGCGGCTTGCATGCGCAACGCCGCTATGCCAACGGCGAGGAGCGCTGCATCGGCTGCAAGCTGTGCGAGGCGGTCTGCCCCGCACTCGCGATCAAGATCGAAGTCGCGGAGCGCGAGGACGGCACGCGGCGCACCACGCAATACGACATCGATCTGACCAAGTGCATATTCTGCGGGTTCTGCGAGGAGTCGTGCCCGGTGGATGCGATCGTGGAGACCCGCGTGTTCGAATATCACGGCGAGAAGCCGGGCGACCTGTATTACACCAAGCCGATGCTGCTGGCGATAGGCGACAAGCATGAAGAGCAGATCGCCAGGGACAGGGCGGCGGATGCGAAATACCGATAGGTCGGACTGCCGGGAAATAAGGCAGGTCACAAGCAGGGTTGGCCGATAAGCTGGAATGGGAGTGAATTCATGAGTTTTGCAAGTCTGGTGTTTTATGTATTTGCGGCGTTGACCGTGATCGCGGGAATGGGTGTCATTACCGCGCGCAATCCGGTGCATGCGGCATTGTTTCTGGTGTTGGCGTTCTGCAGCGCGGCAGGCATCTGGATGCTGCTCGAAGCCGAGTTTCTGGCGATCACGCTGGTGCTGGTATATGTCGGCGCGGTGATGGTGCTGTTCCTGTTCGTGGTGATGATGCTGGACATCAACCTGGTGCGCCTGCGCGAAGGCTTCTGGCGCTGGTTCCCGTTCGGCGCCGCGCTGGCCGGGCTGATGGTGTTCGAGATGATCTGGGTGCTTGGCGCACGCCAGACTTCCGATACCGTGGCGGCCGTCGCACATGCCGCCGATTACAGCAACACCAAGGAGCTGGGCCGTCTGATCTATACCGACTACGTTTATCCGTTCGAGATCGCCGCGGTGATCCTGCTGGTGGCGATGGTGGCCGCGATCGCGCTGACGCTGCGCCGTCGCCCGGGCGTGAAGGCGCAGAATATCGCCGAGCAGATCAGCGCCAAGAAGGCTGACCGTTTGCGTATCGTGAGCATGCCGGCCGAACGCAAAGATTCGGCGACAAACTAAATTATTCCAGGGAGCGAGAAGAAATATATGTTGACCCTTTCCCATTATCTGGTGCTGAGCGCGGTGCTGTTCGCCATCAGCGTGGTGGGCATCTTCCTGAATCGCAAGAATGTGATCGTGTTGTTGATGTCCATCGAGTTGATGCTGCTGGCCGTGAATACCAACTTTGTGGCGTTCTCGCATTATCTGAACGATGCCGCCGGACAGGTCTTTGTGTTCTTCATCCTCACCGTTGCGGCCGCTGAAGCGGCGATCGGTCTGGCGATCCTGGTGGTGCTGTTCCGCAATCTGCGCACCATCAACGTAGATGATCTCGGCAGTTTGAAAGGTTGATCCGCATGAGCATGCAAAATCTATATCTGCTGGTTCCGCTGGCACCGTTGTGCGGCGCGATCGCCGCCGGACTGTTCGGCAAGTTGCTGGGACGCACCTGGTCGCATCGCATCACCATCGCGGGCGTCGCGGTCGCGCTGTTCGCCTCGATCCAGATTTTCCAGGATGTGCTGGCCGGGCATACATTCAACGGCCCGGTCTACACCTGGCTGACTTCCGGCGACACGAGTTTCCACGTCGGCTTCCTGATCGACCGGCTGACCGTGACGATGATGCTGGTGGTCACTTCCGTCTCGCTGATGGTGCATATCTATACCATAGGCTATATGCAGGAAGACCCCGGCTATCAGCGTTTCTTCAGCTACATCTCGCTGTTCACGTTCTCGATGCTGATGCTGGTGATGTCCAACAACTTCATGCAGCTGTTCTTCGGCTGGGAAGCGGTGGGGCTGGTTTCGTACCTGCTGATCGGTTTCTGGTATACCCGTCCGACCGCGATCTACGCGAACCTGAAAGCGTTCCTGGTGAACCGCGTCGGCGACTTCGGTTTCCTGCTCGGCATCGGGCTGGTGCTGATGGTGTTCGGCACGCTGGATTATGCGGCGGTGTTCGCTACGGTCGCCAGCCATGCCAACGACATCGCGCCTATTCCGGGCATGTCGGTGAACATGCTGACCGCGATCTGCATCCTGCTGTTCGTCGGCGCGATGGGCAAGTCGGCCCAGTTCCCGCTGCATGTCTGGCTGCCCGATTCGATGGAAGGCCCGACACCGATCTCCGCGCTGATCCATGCGGCGACCATGGTGACCGCCGGTATCTTCATGGTGGCGCGCATGTCGCCGATGTTCGAGCTGTCCGACACCGCGCTGTCGTTCGTGATGGTGATCGGCGCGATCACCGCGCTGTTCATGGGTTTCCTCGGCATCATCCAGAACGACATCAAGCGCGTGATTGCGTATTCCACCTTGTCGCAACTGGGCTACATGACCGTGGCGCTCGGCGCTTCCGCCTATTCGGTGGCGATCTTCCACCTGATGACCCACGCGTTCTTCAAGGCGCTGCTGTTCCTGGGCGCAGGTAGCGTGATCATCGGCATGCACCACGATCAGGACATCCGCAACATGGGCGGCCTGCGCAAGTACATGCCTATCACCTGGATCACTTCGCTGATCGGTTCGCTGGCGCTGATCGGCACGCCGTTCTTCTCCGGCTTCTATTCCAAGGACAGCATCATCGAGGCGGTCGGCATGTCGCACCTGCCCGGTTCCGGCTTCGCGTATTTCGCGGTGCTGATGGGCGTGTTCGTCACGGCGTTCTATTCCTTCCGCATGTACTTCCTGGTGTTCCACGGCGAAGAACGTTTCGGCAAGGCGCACCACGCGGAACCTCATGGCAAGGCGCATCACAAGGACCATCATGATGTGCACCATGACGCCAATGACGAAGCCCATGAAACGCATGTTGGCGATCACGACGACGAGGAAGTGTCGGCGGATCACCACCACGGCCTGGCGCCGGGGCAGAAGCCGCACGAGACTCCTTGGGTGGTCTGGTTGCCGCTGGTGATGCTGGCGATCCCGTCGGTCGTGATCGGTTATATCGCGATCGAACCGATGCTGTTTGGCGGCTATTTCAAGGATGCGATCTACATCGCAGAACATCACGAGGTGATGAAGGAATTGCACGAAGAGTTCCATGGCGCATTCGCGATGGCCATGCACTCGCTGACGAGTCTGCCGCTGTGGCTGGCGATCGCCGGGGTGGCCAGTTCGGCGTTCTTCTATCTGAAGCGCCCCGACATTCCCGCCGCGATCCAGAAGCGCTTCCAGAGCATCTACACGCTGCTGGACAACAAGTATTACTTCGATCGTTTCAACGACTGGTTCTTTGCCGGCGGCGCGCGCGGCGCAAGCAGCTTCCTGTGGAAGTTCGGCGACAGAACCCTGATCGATGGCCTGATCGTGAATGGTTCTGCGAACCTGGTGGGCAAGGTTTCCCGCGTGGCGCGCCGATTCCAGTCCGGCTACATTTACCACTACGCATTCACCATGATCATCGGCGTGTTTGTGTTGTTGACGATACGGACCTGGTTCTGACAGGCCCGGGTTTGAATAGTGAGCAGCGTCCGCAAGAACTTTGAAGGAATGACAGCATGATTTTTGGATTACCCGTAATTAGTGTCGCGATCTGGCTGCCGATTGTTTTCGGTATTCTGGTGCTGGCAACCGGCGATGACAAGAACGCTTCGTTGGCGCGCATGCTGGCGCTGGTGGGCGCGGTGCTCGGCTTCCTGGTGACGATACCGCTGTATACCGGTTTCGATCGCAATACCAGTGTGATGCAGTTCGTCGAGATGCATGACTGGATCACGCGCTTCAACATCCATTATCACCTCGGCGTGGACGGCATCTCGGTGCTGTTCATCCTGCTCAACAGTTTCTTCACACCGCTGGTGGTGCTGGCCGGCTGGACGGTGATCGAGAAGCGTGTGGCGCAATACATGGCGGCGTTCCTGATAATGTCCGGTATCGTGAACGGCGTGTTCGGGGCGATGGATGCGGTGCTGTTCTACGTGTTCTGGGAAGCGATGCTGATCCCGATGTTCATCATCATCGGCGTGTGGGGCGGTCCGAACCGCGTGTATGCCGCGCTCAAGTTCTTCCTGTACACCCTGCTCGGTTCGCTGCTGATGCTGGTTTCGCTGTTGTACCTGTATAACCTGTCCGGCGGCAGCTTCGAGATCATCGATTTCCATCTGGTCTCTATCCCGATGACCGCGCAGATTCTGATCTTCATCGCATTCTTCTTCGCGTTCGCGGTGAAGGTGCCGATGTTCCCGGTGCATACCTGGTTGCCGGATGCGCACGTGGAAGCGCCTACCGGCGGCTCGGTGGTGCTGGCCGCGATCATGCTGAAGGTGGGCGCTTACGGGTTCCTGCGTTTCTCGATGCCGATCGCGCCGGATGCAAGCCATAAGCTGGCGGGCGTGATGATCGCGCTGTCGCTCATCGCAATCGTGTATATCGGGCTGGTCGCGCTGATGCAATCGGACATGAAAAAGCTGGTGGCGTATTCCTCGATCTCGCACATGGGTTTCGTGACGCTGGGCTTCTTCATTTTCAACGCCTACGGCATGGAAGGCGCGCTGCTGCAGATGATCTCGCACGGCTTCGTTGCAGGCGCGCTGTTCCTGTGCATCGGCGTGCTGTATGACCGCGTGCACTCGCGTCAGATCGCCGATTACGGCGGCGTGGCCAACCGGATGCCGGTCTTCGCAGCGTTTTTCATGCTGTTCGCGATGGCGAACAGCGGCTTGCCCGGCACCAGCGCCTTCGTCGGCGAGTTCATGGTCATCATGGGCGCGGTCAAGGCCAATTTCTGGTATGCCTTCGCGGCGGCCAGCACGCTGATATTCGGCGCGGCCTACACGTTGTGGATGTACAAGCGCGTGATCTTCGGTGCGATCACCAACCATCACGTAGAGGAACTGACCGACATCACGCTGCGCGAGAAACTGATTTTTGCGCTGCTGGCGGTGACGGTGCTGGGCATGGGCCTGTATCCCCTGCCGTTCAGCGATATCCTGCACGCATCGGTGAATGACCTGCTGGTGCATGTTGCACATTCCAAGTTGTAAGCACGGAGCTTCGAGGTAAATATGAATTTGATGACTAGTCTGATGCCGGCCGCAGCGGAAATCTTCCTGCTGGTGATGGTGTGCCTGATCCTGATCGTGGATCTGCTGCTCACGCAGAGCGGCAAGATTTACACCTATTTCCTGGTGCAGCTGACCCTGCTGGGATGCTCGCTGATCACCGTCGGTACGCATGAAAATGGCGTGGTCTATGCCTTCCATCACATGTTCGTGGACGATCTGATGGGCGATGTGCTGAAGCTGCTGACCTACCTGGCGGTTTCGATGATGCTGGTATATTCGCGCCAATACCTGATGGTGCGCGGACTGTTCACGGGCGAGTTCATGGTGCTGGCGCTGTTTGCGCTGCTCGGCATGAACGTGATGATCTCGGCCAACAATTTCGTGAGTCTGTATCTCGGTCTGGAACTGTTGTCGTTGAGCCTGTATGCGATGGTCGCATTGCAACGCGATTCCGCGATCGCCACCGAAGCCGCGATGAAATACTTCGTGCTCGGCGCGCTGGCATCCGGCCTGCTGCTGTATGGCATGTCCATGCTGTATGGCGCGACCGGCTCGCTGGAGCTGGGTGCGATTTCCGAGGCGATCAAGCAGGGCGTGCCTAATAAATCGCTGCTGGTATTCGGGCTGGTATTCGTGGTTTCCGGCCTGGCGTTCAAGCTCGGCGTCGTACCGTTCCACATGTGGGTGCCTGACGTGTATCACGGCGCACCGACTGCGATGACCATGCTGATCGGCTCCGCGCCCAAACTGGCCGCATTTGCGTTCACCTCGCGCATCCTGGTGGAAGGCCTGCAGCCTTTGATGAAGGACTGGTCTGGCATGCTGATCGTGCTCGCGATCGCCTCGATGGCGCTCGGCAACATCGCGGCGATCGCGCAAACCAACCTGAAGCGCATGTTCGCGTATTCCACGATTTCGCACATGGGCTTCCTGCTGCTCGGCCTGATCGCCGGTGGAATCGAAGGCTATGGTTCCTCGATGTTCTATGCCGTGGTGTATGTGATCATGTCGCTGGGCGCGTTCGGCATGATCATGCTGCTGTCCAGGGTCGGTTTCGAGGCCGATACCCTGAACGACTTCAAGGGGCTGAATCAACGCAGCCCATGGCTGGCGTTCATGATGCTGTTGCTGATGTTCTCGATGGCGGGCGTGCCGCCCACGGTCGGTTTCTACGCCAAGTTCTCGGTGCTGAACGCGATCGTGCAAACCGGCCACACCTGGCTGGCTGTGGTAGCCGTGATGTTCTCGCTGATCGGCGCGTTCTACTACCTGCGCATCGTCAAGCTGATGTATTTCGATGCGCCGGAAAGCCATGCTCCGATCTCAGTCGGCTCGGATACAGCGCTGCTGATCAGCGTCAACGGTTTGGGGGTGCTGTTTCTCGGTCTGATGCCGGGGGCGCTGATGTCGATCTGCGCCGTGTCGGTTCAGCAATCGCTATTGCTGCACTAGCGTCCGATTCCATACCGCAATACAGAACTCCTGCTGCGTGCGGGAGTTTTTGTTTGAAGCTAAAACTTGAAGTTTTTGCATTTCGCGATTTTCCCGGCAGACAGGCTTCTGGTACATCAGCGGGCTGTCGCCAACTTGCATCTCCCTGCAGTTTGTCTGGTCAGCTTGATGCGGCTCTGGCAGTATAATGGCGAGGCCTTACAGGGTTTAAGGGTATTACATGAGTTTGACTGATTTAACTAGCGATCTGCCGGATGCCGAGCAAGACAAGACGATCCTGCCGGGTTACGTCTCAAAGCGGCCGGGCGGTGTGTTTATCGATTTGGCGCGCGTGCAGAACGCGGCCGGTTTTGAAATTTTCGTCAGTCGGCTGTTCACCGGCGGAGAGCGTTTCTCCGGTCTGGACTACGCCGGCTTCCTCAAGCTGCTGTATGACGATGAATGGTTGGCGGCGATGCAGGCCAAGCGTGCGGAACTGAAGATCGCCTCAGAGATTGTGCCGTTCCCGGCACAGCGCCAATCGTTGTACCGTCCGGCCAGGATCACGGAAAACGGCAGGATCGCCGAATATGTTTTCGAGCCGGTCAGTATCGACGTGGAATACCAAGCACCCGTTTACGCCGAACCGACCAGAAGTCAGCGGCTGTCCGGCACAGAGCATGAGGCGGAGATCATCGAGTATGTGACCCGGACCAGGAAAGAACCCACCAGGCTGGACTTCGATGAGTTCGTCACCGCGATGTGGCTGCAGGGCGTGAAGTACGGTATCGATGTGAATGCCGTGCGCCAGGCTATCTCGGGCGACAAGGCGGTGCGCATGACGGTGGCCGCGTGTCTTGAGCCAACGGCCGGACGCGATGCCGAGATCAAGGAAGTGTGCGCCGATCTGCACCGCGATAATTCCCCGAAGCTGTTGCTGAGCGGCAAGGCGGACCTGAGGGCATTCAAGAATCGTTTCCCGCAGATCAAGGAAGGGGTGCGTTTGCTCAAGAAGATTCCCCGAACCCTGGGCAAGCAGGGCTATGCGGTGACGGGCGCGATCATCGAGCCTGTCATTCCAAAAGACCTGGACCTGTATGCGCTGTCTTCGACCGGGACGCATGTGGAACAGGAAAAGGAGATCGAGTTCATCGTCGCGTCACAGAATGGTTTCCTGACCCTCGACACGCATACCAACAAGATTTCCATCACCGAAAAGATCGAGAACAAGGCGGGTATCAGCGTCAGGACGACCGGCGATCTGATGCTGGGAGGGGCCGAGTTCATCGAGCATGGCGAGGTGCAGGAAGCGCGTGTGGTGAAAGGAAAGAACATGACGTTTCTTTCCGACGTGTTCGGCAAAGTCATTTCGGACGGCGGGAATATCTTCATCTCGGGAAACCTGGCTGGCGGTCGCGCGGAATCGATGGGCGGGAATATCGCGCTGGGCAAGCGTACATCGCGCGCGGTGGTTCGTGCGCGCGACGGGGAAGTGACGGTCAATTATTGCGAGAGCAGCCTCATCGTCGGCAAGGTCGTGAGAGTCGAGCATGCGGTGAACTGCGAGATCATCGCCGACGAGTTGTACGCCGATGTCGTCGAGGGTTGCATGATCGCGGCAAAATCGATCAAGATCACTTCGAGCGACGAACGCAGGGATAAGGAGACGCTGGTCACGGTATTGATTCCGGATCTGTCCGGGGTTGACCGCGGCATCGAGAGTCTGAAAAAGGACATCGCCGAGCTCCAGGCAAGCTTCGACAAAAAGATGCTGGAGATCGAAACGGTTAAATCTGATCCTGAGTTCGCGAAATATCTGGCGCTGGATGGAAGAATCAAGAGCGGTGCGATCAAACTGACCGACGAGCAGTCCATCGCCTGGCAGAAACTGGTCGAGAAGAATGCCAAGTCGGTCAATAGATTGAAACGGCTGGATGAGGAATCGAATGTGCTGGACAGCGATCTCAAGGAAGCGGAGGAAGAGCTTTCTTATACCGAGCGCGACCGCGATGCGATCGAACAAGGCATTTCCTGCGTGATAGACAAAGTCGCCGGGCACACCACCGTGCAGACGATGAAATCCATCAGCGGGATCGATGTTTTCAACGGCATGGCGGGTGACGGTATCCGTGCCATGTTGCAGAAAGTGGATGGCGGAAAGGCGCGGATATTCTCGGGCGAAAAAGGCGATTTTGGCTGGATATTCAAGAAGCCTGCCGCCTGATCACATCCCGAGGCGGGGCTCCATGCAAATCAAGAGGAGATCATGGAACTGAAGGAAACGCGCCTGGATACGGCCGTGATGTATGCAGGCAACTTCATACAGGTGCATAAGGACAATGTGCGCTTGCCGGATGGCAAATCCGGCACGCGTGAATACATCACTCATCCCGGTGCGGTGGCGGTGCTGGCGATACTGGATAACGGCAATCTGGTGATGGAGCGGCAATTCCGCTATGCGCCACAGCGCGAATTCATCGAATTGCCTGCGGGAAAGATCGATCACGGTGAAGATACCCTGATTACCGCCCAGCGCGAACTTCTGGAAGAGACCGGTTATGTGGCGAGCGAGTGGGCGCATCTGACCACGGCTTGGCCATGCATCGGTTATGCAGACGAGCGCATGGAATACTTTGTCGCACGCGGGCTTACCCATCGGGGGCGCAAGCTGGACGATGGCGAATTTCTGGAGGTGTTCGAGCTGTCCTTGCCGGAAGCGATCGAGTGGATACGCATCGGCAAGATCAACGACAGCAAAACCATCGTCGGCTTGTTCTGGCTGGAAAAACATCTCAAGGACTGGCGAGTCTGATTTTGCGCACCGCTCTGGTGCGGGCAGCTGGTGCATGCCCACAAAAATGCACCAACTCGGCCCATTGGCGGCGCATGCTCCCGATCGATACTTTGTGCTTCCTATAACTATCAGTTGGTTATGGATGGTGGCGCGTATCTTGCGTAAGAATGGCGGTTTGCACCAAAGGAGATATATATGGAAGATTTGAAGATCAACAACGACGCACTATTCATTCTGCTTGGCGCGATCATGGTGCTGGCGATGCACGCCGGTTTTGCGTTTCTGGAGCTGGGGACGGTGCGCAAGAAGAACCAGGTTAACGCGCTGGTCAAGATTCTGACCGACTTCGCCGTATCCACGCTGGCATATTTCTTCATCGGCTATGTGATTGCATACGGCGTGAATTTCTTCACCGGCGCGGATCAGCTCGCGCAAAAGAGCGGCTACGAGTTGGTGAAGTTCTTCTTCCTGCTCACGTTCGCCGCCGCGATCCCGGCCATCGTCTCGGGCGGCATCGCCGAACGCGCCAAGTTCTGGCCGCAGTTGATTGCCACGGCTGTGATTGTTGGCTTCATTTACCCCTTCTTTGAAGGCATTGTCTGGAACCAGCACTTTGGTGTCCAGGCCTGGATCAAGGCGCTCACAGGTGAAGAGTTCCACGACTTCGCCGGCAGTGTGGTGGTTCATGCGGTGGGCGGCTGGATTGCCTTGCCGGCGGTAATCTTGCTGGGCGCGCGCAGCAACCGCTACCGCAAGGATGGTGCGATCTCGGCCCACCCACCGTCAAGCATTCCCTTTCTGGCACTAGGCGCCTGGGTGCTGACCGTGGGATGGTTCGGTTTCAATGTGATGAGCGCCCAAACGCTCGACAAAATCTCGGGCCTGGTGGCGGTGAACTCGCTGATGGCAATGGTCGGCGGCACCCTGGTGGCGCTGCTGGCGGGCAAGAATGACCCCGGCTTTGTCCACAACGGCCCACTGGCCGGCCTGGTCGCCGTGTGCGCCGGCTCTGACCTGATGCACCCGCTGGGCGCCTTGGTGGTCGGTGGCATCGCCGGCGGCATCTTCGTGGTCATGTTCACACTGACCCAAAACAAATGGAAGATCGACGACGTGCTGGGGGTCTGGCCCCTGCATGGACTGTGCGGTACCTGGGGCGGCATCGCGGCCGGTCTGTTTGGCAGCAAGGCGCTTGGCGGCTTGGGTGGAATTGGTGTTGGCGGCCAATTGATCGGCACCGCCCTGGGCGTCGCCTGGGCGCTCGTTGGGGGGGTCGTCGTCTATGGCGTGCTCAAGGCCGCCATGGGGCTGCGACTCAGCCAGGAAGAAGAATACGACGGTGCAGATCTGTCGATCCACAAGATCACCGCCACGCCCGAACGTGAGGTCAACTGGTAGCGTCTGCGCAAGCGCCGCCAAGGCGCGCGTCGGTCAGTGCCCGGGCGCTGACCTCCTGCTGCGGGGTAGCCTGGTGTTCAGGCCGGCATGGTCGGGGGTCAGGTCGCCTTTGGCGCCTGGGCTTTGGCCTCATCCATGGTCAGGCCCTTCATTTGCTTGCAGGTCCCCTTGGCGACGTACTTCCATTCGCCCTTGTCCATATCCACCTTGGCCTGGCCTGCGCAAGTATGCGCACCCGAAATGCTGGCACAGTCATTCTGACCCGCCTTGGAGATGCCAAAACACTTCTCTTTCACCGCGAGATCGGAAGAGCGTCGTGTAGGGAAAGAGTGTAGATCTCGGTGGT
>FZPV01000045.1_pt1 | contig 33847 bp, 35 predicted proteins | sample 1534821 | NCBI WGS metagenome assembly FZPV01 (sample SAMEA104161955, study PRJEB21768) | metagenome | isolation source: underground water
TTTTTTTTTAATGATACGGCGACCACCGAGATCTACACTCTTTCCCTACACGACGCTCTTCCGATCTGCTTGTCGATCTCGCGCAGGCGATGGCGCAGGGCTTCGATCAGCGCCTCGCGCCGTTCGCGATTGGCCAGCAGGTCGTCTTCGAGATAGGGGTTGCGGCGCACCACCCAGATATCGCCCAGCACCTCGTAGAGCATGCGTGCCGACCGCCCCGTAACGCGCTCGCCGCGCAGTTCCGTCAGGGTCGCCCAGGCCGCCTCGCCGAGCAGGCGGATGACGATCTCGCGGTCGGAGAATGACGTGTAGTTGTAGGGGATTTCGCGCAGGCGGGCGGTCATGCGGGGCATTCGACGGAACTGGGGGTTCTATTGTAGGCGAAGGGCTTTGGCGGGGTCGTTAATCGCTGCGACCTGCCCGCGAAGCAGAATCTCCGGCAGACAGAGTCCGGCACGCCGGCAACAACGACAAACTGAACCTGGCCTCATATGTCGTGTTCAACCGGCCCACTCACTGAAGGCTGTAGTATTCGGACCCGTGACAATCTCAGCACTTCCACCTTGATGACCCGACTTCGTTTTCTGGCTGGCTGTACCCTGCTGCTGATCTGGAGTTCTGCCATGGCAATTGACGAACCCCGCTACACGGTGGTCCGCACCTACGATGTTTTCGAGGTGCGCCGCTACGATGCCTACCTGGTCGCGGAAACGACCGTCCGTGCCGCCGCCGAAGACGCCGGAAACCAGGGCTTTCGCGCCCTGGCCGGATATATTTTCGGCGGCAACAAGGGGGCGCGCAAGATCGAGATGACCGCTCCCGTGGCGCAGACGCCGATCAAGATTGCGATGACGGCGCCGGTAACCCAAAGCGCAAGCGCCGGTGCCTATGTCGTCCAGTTCGCGATGCCCTCAGAATGGACGCTGGAAACCCTGCCGGAACCGGTCGATTCGAGCGTCACCCTGCGCAGCATGCCGGCGCGCACGCTGGCGGTCATCGGCTACTCCGGGACATGGTCGCAGAGCCGCTACGACGAGCATCTGAAGAAGTTGCAGGATGCCCTCGCACAAGCGGGTTTGCGCTGGCATGGAGAACCGGTGTGGGCCCGCTTCGATCCGCCCTGGACGCCGTGGTTTCTGCGCCGGAACGAGATCTGGCTGGCGCTTGATTAGGCGAAAAGTCAAAGTCATCAGGGTCGGATTGATTGCGCATTGCCCTTGAAAGTCGGTGCCGGCGGGACGGCGAAGAAGCCAGGCCCCTTGTAATCGCACCACATCGCCGCCATATTCGATCCTGTTTCCCCAACCTGACGGAGATTCCCATGCGTATGCGTCTGCTTGCCGTGCTGGCCCTTGCCGCTTCCCTGCTGTCCGGCTGCGGCTACAACCAGATCCAGATCAACGACGAGGCGGTGAATGCCTCGTGGTCCGAAGTGTTGAACCAGTACAAGCGCCGCGCCGACCTGATTCCGAATCTGGTGTCCGTGGTGCAGGGTTATGCCGGCCATGAGAAGGAAGTGCTGACGCGGGTCACCGAAGCGCGCGCCAACGTCGCCGGACTCAAGGCGACGCCGGAACTGATCAACGATCCGGCCGCCTTTGCCAAGTTCCAGAAGGCGCAGAGCGAGTTGGGCGGTGCGCTCGCCCGCCTGCTGGTGGTTTCGGAAAACTATCCGCAGCTCAAGGCCGACGCCAATTTCCGCGACCTGCAGGCGCAGGTGGAAGGCACCGAGAACCGCATCACCGTGGCGCGCAACCGCTACATCAAGTCGGTTCAGGAGTACAACGTCGCGGTGCGTTCCCTCCCGACCAACCTGACCGCGATGCTGTTCGGTTACACCGTGAAGCCGTCGTTCACCGTTGAGAACGAGAAGGAGATATCCCGTCCGCCGTCAGTGAGTTTCGACGCCCCCAAGGCCGCTGCACCTGATGCGGCAAAATAAATGAAACGCCTTGCGCAGGTCGTTCTGCTTGCGCTGCTGCTGAGTGGCGTGGCGCATGCCGAGGTGGCCGTGCCACCGTTGAGCCAGCGCGTCACCGACATCACAGCCACCTTGGATGCGCAGCAGACCCAGGCGCTCGAAGCCAAACTCGCCGCATTCGAGGCGAAGAAGGGCGCGCAGCTCGCGGTGCTGATCGTGGCGACCACCCAGCCGGAAGCCATCGAACAATACGGTATCCGCGTGGTCGAGGCATGGAAGCTGGGCCGCAAGGGCGTGGACGACGGCGCGCTGCTGCTGGTCGCGAAGGACGACCGCACGCTGCGCATCGAGGTGGGCTATGGTCTGGAAGGCGCGCTGAACGACGCGACTGCGCACCGTATCGTCGACGAGATCATCGTGCCGCGTTTCAAGCGCGGCGAGTTTTATCCGGGCATCGATGCGGGTTTGGGTGCGATGATGCAGGTGATCAACGGCGAGCCATTGCCTGAACCCAAGCGTGCCGCCGCGAGCGGTAAATACGACATCGAATCGCTGCTGTTCGTCGGCTTCGGGCTGGTGGTGGTCGTGGGCGGCATGCTGCGCGCGCTGCTCGGGCGTTTTCCCGCCGCGCTGCTGATGGGCGGGGCGCTCGGGGTGCTGGCCTGGCTGACGGTCGCGCCGCTGTTGATGGCTGTGCTGGCCGGACTGGCGGCATTCGTGGTCGTGCTGCTGGGAGGCGGGCGCGGCTTCGGCGGCTATGGCGGGTTCGGTGGCGGTTCCGGCTACGGCTACGGCGGTGGAGGAGGCTTCGGCGGCGGTGGCGGCGGTTTTGGCGGAGGCGGGGCTTCCGGGAGATGGTGACATGAACCCAAATAATCTATCAGACCGTCATTCCCGCGCAGGCGGGAATCCAGCAAAAGCCAATATTCCGCGCAGCGGACAAAACCACGGTGTTGTCCCGCTGCGCGGGAGAACTTTTAATCATCTGGATTCCCGCCTGCGCGGGAATGACGCGGTTTTGTGCTAATGGAAAATCCGGGATGAATTCATTTTTGAGGCACCCATGAATTTCAAGCGTGCGATGCGACATCTATCCACTGGCCGTGCCGCGGTGCGGCGCGCCTTCCCGCGCCGTGCCCTAGAGGCGATCGAGCGCGCGATCCGCACCACCGAGGCGCGGCATGACGGGCAGATACGTTTCGCGGTCGAAGCTGCGCTGGATATGACGCCGCTGCTGGCAAGCCAGACCGCGCAGCAGCGCGCCATCGAGGTGTTTTCCGAGTTGCGCGTCTGGGATACCGAGCACAACAACGGCGTGCTGATCTACCTGCTGCTGGCGGATCGCGACGTCGAGATCGTCGCCGACCGCGGCATCCACGTCAGGCTCGGTACGGAGGTCTGGGAAGCGATCTGCCACGAGATGGAAGCGGCGTTCCGTGCCGGAGATTTCGAGACGGGCCTGATCGCCGGCATTCATGCCGTGGGCGAACATCTGGCGCGCCACTTTCCGGCGCGCAGCGGCAAACCCAACGAGATGCCGGACAGCCCGGTGTTGTTGTAGCGTAACGGGACGCGATATTCTGAATGCAACAGGCTAGACGGAGCCAAATGGGTCACGCTGCGGTAGTGCAGGGTAGACTCAGAGCTTCGCGACCTGGCCGAGTCCGAACCACACGAGCGCGTAGTAGATGACCGCGAACACCGCGTTGCTGACCGCCAGCGGCAACCAGATGCGGCGCATATCCACACCCAGCCAGCGCAGCGCCACCAGGATCGGCTCTTGTCCTACCACGGCGTTGCCGATAGTCAGGCCGCCCCAGACTCCCCACCTGTTGGCGAGCGCCACGCTCCTCGGCGTGCGCATGCGCGCGACCCAGCGGTTGATGAAGCCGATCTGCGTGCTCTCGCCCGCAAGCCAGGCTACGGCGAGTCCCTCGACATAGCCCGACACCGCGATCACCGGCACGAAGATCCACGGGCTGTAGTGCGCCGCGATGCCCACGCCGACCGCCGCCGATGGTCCCAGTATCAGGTTGGGGGTCATCGACAGCCCGACGATGGAGGCCCATGTCAAGAAGGTCGTCATAAGGATAGGAAATTAAACCGCATGGATCAAAGTATCCATCACCGCCGCACTCCGGTCTAGGCCAGATGCCCCTCGGCGATGTGCCGGTAGACCAGCCCCTTCAGCCAGAGTTCGTCATCGGCGGTAACGTTGCTGAACGCGATGCCGTATTCCAGCATGTTGGCCTCCGCATCATGGCCGGCGCGCGGCGCAAGCACATGCATGATCGTCGCATCGAGGTTCAGCGTGGTCTTCAGTTCGTCCATCGCGGCATGGAACGAAAGCCGCACTGTCTCGCCCTGTTTGCCCAGGGTTTGCGGCGCATGGAGCTGCGCGCCGTCCGGGCTGAGGTTGACGAGATGGGCGGCTTCGTGGGCGCCCTGAGCATCGGTTACGGTGACGCCGAGGTTCACTCTGGCCCAGGGCGATTTGCGCAGCTGCTGTACGCGCACCTCGACCGGGTAATCCAGGTGCATGTAATGGGTGGGGCTGATGCACAGGCGCTGTATCGAGGAATGGAACGCGTAGATGTTGTTGCCGGTCACCATGCGCACTTCCACCTGCTTGCCTTCCGACGGGATGAACTGGTTGGCGGCGGCCACCGGTCTCGTCACCAGTATGCTCAGGTTTTTGATGTATCCGATCAGGCGTGCGGAATAATAGCTTTTCATGCTTTGGTCCAGCAGGCGCAGCTGCACGCGATCCCACACCTGCGGCTTGATGCCGGCGGGCGGGAATATCCCGACCGATGCGATCTCCTTGAACTCGACCAGGTCTCCGGTCTCATGGGTCTGCGGCGACGCATCCATGTCGCGCAACAAGCCTTCGGCGAGCAGGTTCTCCAGCTGTTCGCGGCTGGACACCATTTCACCGCGCGCAAATGCGATGTAACCGTTGCGGTCGTACAGTCGCCACGGCAAGGGGGTGCCGAGCGGGATGTCTTCGATGGGGACAGGCTGGAGGTTCATGATGGTTCGTCCGCCGGGTTAACGAGCGTCCATCTTACTGCCGCATCGCCTCCGGCGCTAGTGCAGGTGCTTCTTCGGGAATGTCAGCAGGCTGCCGCCGGACGGCGGGAGGTCGGGCTCGGACGCGGCGTTCTTGCGCTGCTTCAGGTCGCGGTCGAACAGCACATTGACCAGCTCGGTGACTTGCGCGACATCCGACGCGCCGAAATGGCGGGAGAGCAGGCCGGCGACGTCTGCCACCATGAGCCGGCGTTGTGCCTGGTGTATGGCGTCCGGGCTTGGTCCGACGAACAGGAACTGGTGCTCGTCGCGGCCGTCCTCGTGGTAGTAGGTCAGCTCGACCTGCGAGGCGCTCTCGGTCAGCGGGCCGAGTTCGTGCAGCGCATCCTGCAGCCGGTTCGCGAAATTCTTGCCGACTTCTCCGGTCCAGCAGATGTCCAGCGTGCGGTCGGGACGGTCGAAGACGATGCCGGGCTCTTCCGGTTCCAGGCTGCGCACTTCGCTGAGGCTGTCCACATCCATATATTCCAGCCATTTGCGCAGGCCGCTTTCGACCTGACTCAGCGCGACGCCCTTGCAGAGGTGGAGGGTGCCGTGTACGTGGACTTCGGTGCGCATGTTGCAACTCCTGAAAACAAAGGTCGCCATCTTACCCTTATCGCATGCGCTGCGGAAATCTAAGGGGGCAGCGGGAGGCGGCGAGCGGCCAGACGGCTCGGCCCCAGAGGGTCGGGGTTGCCTCGAACCGGCGAGGCTATTCGTCTCTGAGGTGCGGCGGCAGACCTTCCGCCGGGTCGCCGGTCTCCGGGTCTACCCAGTCGGAGATGCCGATCTCGGCTTCAGCCTGTTCCAGCGACTCGCCTTCCTCGTAACCGCTGTCTTCATGATCCAGCATGTGCTGTGCCGCGTCTATCAGCGTGGGGAAGGGGCCGTACAGGTCTCCGGAGAGCTTGTCCTGCCAGTAGAAACCGTCAGGCCGCTCGGTCACGCGCGTGCGGTCATAGTCGGGTTGGGTCTGTGGGATGTTGGTCATCGTTGCCTCCGTTCATCGTTGTCAGTACTGCGGTTGGGTGGGGTCAGGCCGCGTTCATTCGGCGAGCACCAGCTAGCGCCGGGATCAAGGACTGTCCGGGATTCTATGCCTTTTTGGCGGGGGCGTGGAATTCGTTGCGGCTCTTGAATATATGCGGTTTTTCCCGATGCGCCTGTTCAGTTGGGTCAGAATCCAGTAAAGTGCGCTCCCCTTCCTAACAATAAGAGCAATAGCATGAGTGCAAAAGGACAGCAACTGCAGGATCCATTTCTCAATACGCTGCGTAAAGAGCATGTTCAGGTCGCCATCTATCTGGTGAACGGCATCAAGCTGCAAGGCCAGGTCGAATCGTTTGACCAGTATGTGGTGCTGCTGAAGAACACCGTTACGCAGATGGTCTACAAGCACGCCATTTCCACTATCGTTCCGGCACGCGCGGTCAGCATCCCCTACGACGACGCTGCCGAGTAATGCCGCCAACCTCATCGGGTACCGAGACCGCAGTTCTGGTCAGTATCGATTTCGGCGAGAGCGACTACAGCGAAAGTCTGGCGGAGTTGCGCCTGCTGGCCGAGACCGCCGGTGTAAACACCATCGCGATCATCGAAGCCAAGCGTCAGCGTCCCGATGCGGCGCTGTTCGCCGGCAGCGGCAAAGTCCAGCAGATCGCCGAACTGGTCGAGCAGATGGAGATCCCGCTGGTGATCTTCAATCACGACCTTTCTCCCGCGCAGATGCGCAACCTCACCGCCAAGCTGAACACCCGCGTGATCGACCGCACCATGCTGATCCTGGACATCTTCGCGCAGCGCGCGCAGAGCCATGAAGGCAAGGTGCAGGTGGAGCTGGCGCAACTGCGCTATCTCGCCACGCGTCTGGTCGGCCTGAACACGGACATGGGGCAGCAGAAATTTGCGGTCGGCGCGCGCGGCCCCGGCGAGACTCAGCTGGAGCTGGACAGGCGCAAGCTGGACAAGCGCGTGCATCTGCTGAAGGAGCGGCTGGAGAAGCTCAAGCACCAGCGCGTGGTGCAGCGCCGCTCGCGCAACCGTTCCGACGTGCTGTCGGTGTCCATCGTCGGTTATACCAATGCGGGCAAGTCCACGCTGTTCAACCGGCTGACCCGCGCCAACGTGTATGTGGCCGACCAGTTGTTCGCGACGCTGGATACCACCTCGCGCCGGATGTTCGCCGAGGGGCAGGGCGAGATCGTGGTGTCGGACACCGTCGGTTTCATCCGCCATCTGCCGCATTCGCTGGTGGCCGCGTTCCGCAGCACGCTGGAAGAGACCGTGCAGGCCGATCTGCTGCTGCATGTGGTGGATGCCAACAATTCCATGCGCGACGACCAGATCGCCGAAGTGAACAAGGTGCTGGCCGAGATCGGCGCGGCGGACATCCCGCAGGTGCTGGTGTTCAACAAGATAGACTTGCAGGATGTGCTGCCCAGCGTGCAGCGCGACGAATATGGTAGAATCGCCCGCGTTTTTCTGAGTGCCAAAACCGGTGCCGGGATGGATGAATTACGGCAGACTTTGCTCGAAGCCAGGGCCGCGCGGCAAGCGACCGAGATAATCGACAATCATATTAAACAAGCGAGAGAGTCATGGGATTGAATGATCCGCAATGGGGCAACAAAAACAACAGCGGCGGCCCGCCTGATCTGGAAGAGTTGTTGCGCAAGCTGAATGCCAAAGTCGCGGCCCTGATGGGCGGCAAGGGCAAGGGCGGCCCAGGAGGTTCTGGCGGCGGTCCGGCTATGCCGGGTCTTGGCGGCGGACTCGGGCTGATCGCCGCGATCGCCGCGTTGATCTGGCTGGGCAGCGGTTTCTACATTGTCGATGCGAGCCAGCGCGGCGTAGTGCTGCGCTTCGGCAAGCTGGTCGAAACCACTCAGCCGGGCCCGCGCTGGCATCTGCCGTTCCCGGTCGAGACCGTCGAGATCGTCAATCTGAGCCAGGTTCGTACCGTGGAAGTGGGTTACCGCGACAACGTCAAGAACAAGATGCCGAAAGAATCGCTGATGCTGACTGACGATGAGAACATCATCGACATCCAGTTTGCGGTGCAGTATTTCCTGAAAGACCCGTCCGATTACCTGTTCAACAACCGTACGCCCGACGAGAACGTGCGTCAGGCCGCAGAGACTGCGATACGCGAAGTGGTCGGCAAGAACAAGATGGACTTTGTGCTGTATGAAGGCCGCGAGCAGGTGGCTGCGGCCGCGACCAAGCTGATCCAGGATATTCTGGATCGCTACAAGTCCGGCATCGTGGTGAGCAAGCTGACCATGCAGAATGCGCAACCGCCCGAGCAGGTTCAGGCCGCGTTCGACGATGCGGTGAAGGCCGGTCAGGATAGAGAACGTCAGAAGAACGAAGGCCAGGCTTATGCGAACGACGTGGTGCCACGCGCACGCGGTACGGCGGCGCGCCTGATTCAGGAGTCGGAAGGCTACAAGCAGAGCGTGATCGCGAATGCCGAGGGTGATGCGAGCCGCTTCAGGCAGATCCTGGTCGAATACGAGAAGGCTCCTGCAGTGACCCGCGACCGCATGTATCTGGACATGATGCAGCAGGTGATGGGCAACGTCAGCAAGGTGCTGGTCGACCAGAAGAATGGCAACAGCCTGCTGTATCTGCCGCTCGATAAATTGATCGAAACCAGCCGCACCGGTGGAACGCCTGCTGCGGAAGGCGCGGCTCCAGCCGCGCCTGTGACATCGCAGGGGAATGACAATAATGCAGCGCAGCGTGCACGCGATTCGCTGCTCAGCCGTGACCGGGAGGCGCGATAATGAAATCCAATATGGCTAATATGTTGATCGGCGCGGTCGCCGTACTGATCCTGGCGAGTCTGAGCCTGTTCGTGGTGGACCAGCGCCAGACTGCGATCGTGTTCCAGCTGGGCGAGATGGTGGGCGTCAAGACCGAGCCCGGCCTGTATTTCAAGGTGCCGCTGATGCAGAACGTGCGCTTCTTCGATTCGCGCATCCTGACACTGGATGCCGGTGAGCCGGAGCGTTTCATCACCGCGGAAAAGAAGAACGTGCTGGTGGATTCCTTCGTCAAGTGGCGCATCGTGGACGTGAAGCAATACTACGTCAGCGTCGGCGGCGACGAGGTGCGTGCCAGGACACGTCTGATGCAGACGGTGAATTCCAGCATGCGCGAGGAGTTCGGCAAGCGCACGATCCATGAGGTGGTGTCAGGCGAGCGCGAGACGATCATGAACGTGTTGCGCGAGAAGACCGATGCCGATGCGCGCAAGATCGGCGTGCAGGTGCTGGACGTGCGCCTGAAACGTGTGGATTTCCCGTCGGAGATCAGCGAGTCGGTGTATCGCCGCATGGATGCGGAGCGCAAGCGCGTCGCGAATGAGTTGCGCGCCTCAGGTGCGGCCGAGGGCGAGAAGATCAAGGCCGATGCCGACAAGCAGCGCGAGGTGATACTGGCCGAGGCGTATCGCGAAGCGCAGAAGACCAAGGGGCAGGGCGATGCGAAGGCTGCGGCGACTTATGCCGCGGCGTTCGGCCGAAATGCCGAGTTCTATTCGTTCTACCGCAGTCTGGAAGCCTACAAGCAGAGCTTCAAGAACAAGAGCGACGTGATGGTGCTGGACCCGAGCTCGGCGTTCTTCAAATACCTGAAGAGTTCCGGCAGGGCCGGTAAGTAGTGCTGGAATACTGGCTGCTCGGAATGGCGATGATGCTGGTGGTCGAGGGGATGCTGCCGTTCCTGTTGCCGAGGCTGTGGCGCACCTCCTTCCGCAAGCTGGTATTGATGACAGACGGACAATTGCGCTTTGTGGGCATCGCCGCGATGGTTTCCGGTCTGTTGATGCTGTATTTGATTAGATAAATGATGGTTTCTCATGCCTAACTGGTTACTCCCCGAATATATTCAGGACATGCTGCCCGACGAGGCGTGGCGGGTCGAGCAGATGCGCGCGCAGATGCTCGATCTGTTGCGCAAGTCGGGCTATCAGCTGGTCGCTCCGCCGTTGCTGGAATACGCCGAGTCGTTGCTGCTCGACGGCAGCGATGATATGGATCTGCGCAGCTTCAAACTGGTGGATCAGTTGAGCGGCCGTACGCTCGCGCTGCGCGCCGACATCACGCCGCAGGTCGCGCGTATCGACGCACACTTGTTGAACCGTCAGGGCGTAGCGCGGCTGTGCTATGCCGGCAGCGTGCTGCACACCCAGCCGGTGGGGCTGACGCGCACCCGCGAGCTGCTGCAGATCGGCGCCGAACTGTATGGGCATGGCGGGCTGGAAAGCGACCTGGAGATCCAGCAGCTGATGCTGCAGGCGCTGGCCTTGCTGGGCATCAACGGCGTGCATCTCGACCTCGGCCATGTCGGGGTGTTCCGCGCGCTGGTGAACCATGCCAAGCTGGACAAGGATACCGAAACGGAATTATTCGCCGCGCTGCAAAGCAAGGACAGCGCGGCGCTGCAGGCACTGGTACAGCCGCTGGACGCGGCCTTGCGCGATGCGCTGCTCGCGTTGCCGACGCTGTACGGCGATTGTGCAGACGTGCTGGTCCGGGCGCGCAAGCTGTTGCCGGACTATCCGGCGATACGCGCGGCGCTGGACGATCTGCAGAGCGTATCCGGCAAGCTGCAACCGCTGGTGTCCGTGGTCGGCATCGACCTCGCCGACCTGCGCGGCTACCACTATCACAGCGGCATGGTGTTCGCGGCCTATCATGCGGGCAGCCACGATGCGATCGCGCTGGGCGGCCGTTACGACGATCTGGGCAAGAGCTTCGGGCGGGCGCGCGCCGCGACCGGATTCAGCATGGACCTGCGCCAGCTGTACCGTCTGCTGCCGGCGCAACCGGCGCGTTCCGGTGTGTTGGCGCCGCACCTTGATGATGCCGCACTGAGCGACAAAATCGCGAAACTGCGCGCAGCAGGCGAAGTGGTCGTGGTGGACCTGCTCGGCGACCCGGCTTGCCGCGCCGAGCTGCAATGCGACCGCGAGCTGGTGTTGAACGATGCGGGCTGGCAAGTCGTCGCGCTTTAAAATTCACAATTTTCAAAATCTGGAAGCTTTGCAATGGCTAAGAACGTAGTAGTAATCGGTACCCAGTGGGGTGATGAGGGCAAAGGCAAGATCGTCGACTGGCTGACCGATCAGTCGCATGGCGTGGTGCGCTTTCAGGGCGGGCACAACGCCGGTCATACGCTGGTGATCAACGGCAAGAAGACGGTGCTGCACCTGATTCCGTCGGGCATCCTGCGCGATCATGTGATGTGCTACATCGGCAACGGTGTGGTGGTGTCGCCGCAGGCCTTGCTGAAGGAGATGGATCAGCTGCAGCAGGCGGGCATCGATGTGTATGGCCGCCTGAAGATATCCGAAGCCTGCCCGTTGATCCTGCCGTATCACGAGGCGATCGACAAGGCGCGCGAACTGGCCAAGGGCGACGCAAAGATCGGCACCACCGGCCGCGGCATCGGTCCGGCGTACGAAGACAAGGTGGCGCGCCGCGCGATCCGCCTGCAGGACATCTTCTATCGCGAACGCTTCGCCGCGAAGCTGGGCGAGGTGCTGGATTATCACAACTTCGTGCTGAAGAACTATTTCCACGCCGAGACCGTCGATTTCCAGAAGACGCTGGACGACACACTGGCGCTGGCGGAACGCATCAAGCCGCTGGTGATGGATGTGCCGCGCGCGCTGTACGAGGCCAACCAGGCGGGCAAGAGTCTGCTGTTCGAAGGCGCGCAGGGCGCGTTGCTGGACATCGACCACGGTACGTATCCGTTCGTCACGTCCAGCAACTGTATCGCCGGTGCGGCCTGTGCGGGTGCCGGGGTAGGGCCGCAGATGCTCAACTATGTGCTGGGCATCACCAAGGCTTACACCACGCGGGTGGGCTCCGGCCCGTTCCCCACCGAACTGTATGACGCGGTGGACAAGTGGGATCCGATCGGCGAAGGCCTGGCCAAGCGCGGCCATGAATTCGGTTCTACGACCGGGCGTGCGCGGCGCTGCGGCTGGTTCGATGCGGCCGCACTGAAGCGTTCCATCCAGATCAACGGCGTGTCCGGCTTATGCGTCACCAAGCTGGACGTGATGGATGGCATGGAAAGCGTGCGCATCGGCGTCGCGTACCGCATCAACGGCGTGGATAGCGATATCCTGCCGGCGGGCGCGGATGCGTTGACCGATTGTCAGGCGGTGTATGAAGAGATGCCGGGCTGGAGCGAGAGCACCCTTGGCGTGCAACGCTATGAAGACCTGCCGCTGGCCGCTCGCAATTACCTGGAGCGTATCGCCGAGGTCTGCGGCGTGCCGGTGGATATGGTTTCGACCGGTCCCGATCGCGATGAAACCATCGTTTTGCGCCATCCGTTCGAGTAGGTTGGCGACAAGTATGAACAACGCGAACAACGTAGTGGCTGGTGTGCACTGCGGGTTCGCGTTGGCGTTTGTAACAGGTGTACAGGAGACGCTCGGTCACGCAGTGGCCTCGCTCGTTCCGAACACTGAATTTTGGTACAAAAAAAATGGTTCGCTTTCGCGAACCATTCGTTGTTGGTGCCCAGAAGAGGACTCGAACCTCCACACCTTGCGGCACACGGACCTGAACCGTGCGCGTCTACCAATTCCGCCATCTGGGCTAATTCTTCGTCGTTGTTTCGGCGAAGGCGCGCAATATAATAATTAAAGGATTTGTTGTCAATGAAAAAGAAAAATAATTTACGTTTGCAAGACCCGTTCCTGGAACGCGAGCGCGAACAATACGAACATCCGCTGCCTAGCCGCGAGTTTATCCTGCAGATACTGACCGAGCAGGGCGCGCCCATGCACGAGGACGAACTGCTGGATCTGCTGCTGATTGAGCGTGATGAGGAAGACCTGTTCACCCGCCGCCTGCGGGCGATGGAGCGCGACGGACAGATCATGCGCAACCGCAAGCGTGCGATCTGCGTGATGGACAAGCTGGATCTGGTCAAGGGCAAGGTACAGGGCCATCCGGACGGCTTCGGCTTCCTGATTCCGGAGGACGGCAGCGCCGACATGTTCCTCAGCGAGAAAGAGATGCATCAGGTGCTGCATGGCGACGTGGTGCTGGTGCGCCAGAGCGGCGTGGACCGCCGCGGACGTCCCGAGGCCAAGATCGTCGAGGTGCTGGAGCGCGCGAACAAGCGCGTGGTCGGACGCCTGTTTGAGGAGCACGGCATCCAGTTCGTGGTGGCGGAGAACCGCCGCATCACCCAGGATATCCTGGTCGCAGCCGGTGAAGCCGGAGGAGCGAAGGCCGGACAGGTGGTGATGCTGGAGATCATGCAACATCCCAACAAGCATGCGCAGCCTATCGGGCGCATCGTCGAGGTGCTGGGCAACTATGCCGATCCCGGCATGGAGATCGAGATCGCGTTGCGCAAGCATGACTTGCCGCATGAATTCCCCAAGGATGTGGAACGCCAGGCCAAGGCGATTTCTCCTGTCGTCTCCGCCGAAGACTGGGCCGGACGCGAAGATATCCGCAACCTGCCGCTGGTCACGATCGACGGCGAGACCGCGCGCGATTTCGACGATGCTGTGTATTGCGCGCCGGAAAAAGGCGGTTACCGCTTGGTGGTGGCGATCGCCGACGTGAGCCATTATGTGCAACCGGACGATGCGCTGGATCGCGAGGCGATTTTGCGCGGCAACTCGGTGTATTTCCCGCGCCGCGTGATTCCGATGCTGCCGGAAGAGTTGTCCAACGGCCTGTGTTCGCTGAATCCGCAGGTGGACCGGTTGTGCATGGTGTGCGACATGCACATCAGCAACAGCGGCGAGATCGGCGAATACCGTTTCTATCCCTCGGTGATGTATTCCAATGCGCGGCTGACGTACACGCAGGTCGCAGAAATGCTGGCGCAACCGGACGGCGAATTGGCCAAGGGCAACGCCGCGATCGTGCCGCATCTGCAGCATCTGCATGAGCTATACCAGAAATTGCTGCATGCACGCGAGAAGCGCGGTGCGATCGACTTCGAAACGGTCGAGACGCAGATGATCTTCACCGCGCAGGGCAAGATCGAGCGCATCGTGCCGGTGATACGCAACGATGCGCACAAACTGATCGAGGAGTGCATGCTGGCGGCGAACGTCTGTGCGGCAGGCTACCTGCATGAGCATAAACACACCGTGCTGTACCGCATCCACCAGGGGCCGACACCGGAGAAGCTGGAAGGACTGCGCGAATTCATGAAGGAATTCGGTTTGCAACTGACGGGTGAAGACGACCCACAGGCCGCCGATTATTCCAAGCTGCTCAAGCGCATCAAGGGCCGTCCCGATGCGGGCCTGCTGCAGACCGTGATGCTGCGTTCGTTGCGCCAGGCCAAGTATGAGCCGGAGAACATCGGCCACTTCGGTCTGGGCTACGATGCCTATACCCACTTTACCTCGCCGATCCGCCGTTACCCGGACCTGCTGGTGCACCGCGCCATCAAGGCGGTGTTGCAAGGCAAGCAATACAAGCCGGGGCAGAAATGGGCCGATCTGGGCCTCCACTGCTCGATGACCGAGCGCCGCGCCGATGATGCGACGCGCGACGTCGAGGCATGGCTGAAGTGCTACTACATGCGCGACCATCTGGGCAGCGTGTTTACCGGCACGGTCTCGTCGGTCACCAGCTTCGGCATGTTCGTCTCGCTGGACGACCTGTATGTCGAGGGTCTGGTGCATATCTCCGAGCTCGGCAAGGACTATTACCATTTCGATGCCGCCAAGCACCAGCTGCTGGGCGAGCGCACCGGCAATCGCTACCGCCTGGGTGACCGCGTGCAAGTGCGCGTGGTCAAGGTGGACATGGAAAGCACCAAGGTCGATTTCGTGCTGCACGATCATGTCGAAGAGGGCGAAGAGCCGGGCGCGTCCAAGGGCGCGAAGAAACCTGCGTCAAAGAAATCAGCCGGGGGCAAGAAACATCATGGCTGATCTGCGGTTGATCTACGGTTTTCATGCGGTCACTGCGCGCATCCGTCAGAACCCGGATGGTGTACAGGAGTTGTACATGCAGTCGCAGCGTCAGGATCCGCGCATGCGCGACCTGATCAAGCTGGCCGAAGCGAACGGCGTGCGTGTGATCCCGGTGGATGCCGCGCGTCTGGACGGTATGGCCGGTAATGCGCGGCATCAGGGGGTGGCGGCGCGCGTCGATGCGGCGCGGCGCGTGCAGCATCTGGAAGATGTGCTGGATACGCTCACCGAACCGCCGCTGCTGCTGGTGCTGGACGGCGTGCAGGACCCTCACAACCTGGGTGCCTGTCTGCGCAGTGCCGATGCGTTCGGCGTGCATGCGGTGATCGCACCGAAGGATCGCGCGGTCGGCATCACCGCGACCGTGGAGAAGGTCGCCTGCGGTGCGGCCGAGACCGTGCCGTACATCACCGTCACCAATCTCGCGCGCACGCTGCGTGAGCTACAGGAACGCGACATCTGGGTGGTCGGCGCGGCGGGCGAGGCGGAGCAGGACCTGCATGGCTTCAAGCACAAGGGCGGGCTGGCCTGGGTGCTGGGTGCGGAAGGCGAAGGGCTGCGCCGCCTGACGCGCGAGACTTGCGACGAGCTGGTGCGCATCCCGATGCTGGGCAGCGTGGAAAGCCTGAATGTATCGGTCAGCGCCGGTATCTGCCTGTTCGAGGCGAGGCGGCAGCGGCAGGCCGGCGGCTAGAGCCGCCGGGGCGGCGCATCTGTTGCGTTTTTGCAACAATCGGACCCCAAAGGTCGTTAACGTGTAAACTCCGCCGACAAAATGTTGAATCAGACTGGCGCCCAAGTACTTTCCCGGGCACTTAAGATTAACTTTTACAAAGGATACAACAATGAAAAAACACACGATATCAATTTCCCTCGCAGCCGTGTTGCTGAGCATGACTGCTGCACAAGCCAGCGAATTCGGCGGCGGTTACGTGGGCGCCAAGATCGGCGCGAACCGTACCGACATGACCTCGGTGTCCCGTCAGACGCCTCTCGCGACTGGTCTTGAGGGCGGATATAACTGGGACATGAACAATCTGCTGCTGGGCGTGGACGGTTTCTTTGATTTCAACGGCAAGAAGACCCACACCGGCACCGGCGTAGCACCAGCCACCGTGAACTACGGCAGCCATGTTTACGGTCTCGATCTGAAGCTGGGCCTGCCGAGCGGCAACTGGCTTCCTTATGCGAAATTGGGTTATGCGCATGTCGGCGGACGCGGCGATGCGTATGCTTCGGCGGTCGGCGGTAACGGCGCGCATCTGGGTCTGGGCGTCGAATACAAGTTCGCACCGAGCTGGAGCCTGGCCGGCGAATGGACCAACGACAGCGGCAAGAGCGGTGCGACCAAGCTGAACAACGACAACTTCACGATCGGCGTGAACTATCATTTCGACAAGCCTGCTGCACCTGTCGCCGCTGCACCGGCCGTGGTGAAGGAAGAGCCTAAGGCTGCTCCGGCTCCAGTCGTCACAGAAACCTGGAAGACTTTGCTGGAAGACAAGCCTGTTCATATCGAGGGTGCCAACTTCGACACCAATTCCGCGAAGCTGCGCAGCACGTCCATCCAGAAGCTGGATGAGGTGGTGGGTTTCGCCGGGAAGTACAAGGATGCGAAGCTGGAAGTGAGCGGGCATACCGACAGCCGCGGTACCAAGGCTTATAACCAGAAGTTGTCGGAAAAACGTGCCGCTTCGGTAAAGACCTATCTGGTCAAGAAGGGCGTTGCCGGCAATCGCATCACTACCAGGGGTTATGGTTTCGATCAGCCTATGGCGGACAACAAGACGGCCGAAGGCCGCGCACAGAACCGTCGCGTCGATATCCGTTCGGTGATCACGGAAGAAAAGAAGGTTCGCGTAGTTAAGTAAGCATCTGCGCAACCAAGTAAAAGCGGGCTGGAAACAGCCCGCTTTTTTGTTGTCTGTAACAAGCGTGTTTTGCGATGGTAAGATGCGCGTCCTTGATATTTCCTCTGCACTACGATGAAACTGGCAATCGCACAAATCAACTGTGTTCTAGGTGACCTGAACGGGAATTCCGCAAAGATATTGCAGTATGCGGAGCAGGCCAGACAACGCGGCGCCCGGCTGATGTTGACGCCCGAGTTGAGTCTGTGCGGTTACCCGCCTGAAGATTTGCTGCTGCGCGGCGGATTTTACCGTGCCTGCGCGCAGGCGCTGACCGATCTGGCCCGGAAAATCTCGGGTATCGCAGTGGTGGTGGGGCATCCGCATGAACAGGACGGCAAACGCTATAACGCGGCTTCGTTGCTGCGCGATGGCAAGGTCGTCGCGACCTATCTCAAACATCTGTTGCCGAATTATGCGGTGTTCGACGAAGAGCGTTACTTCGACCGGGGTACCGAGCCCTGTGTGTTCGAGCTGGAAGGGCTGCGCTTTGCGCTGAACATCTGTGCGGATATCTGGGAGCCGGAAGCACCGCGTTGTGCAAAGGATGCCGGTGCGCAGGTGCTGCTGGTGCTGAACGCATCGCCGTTCGCGGTGCACAAGCACGAGTCGCGCTGCCGCGCGATGCGCGAGCGGATCGCCGAGACCGGCATGGCGGTGGTCTATGCCAACATGGTCGGCGGTCAGGACGAACTGATCTTCGATGGCGGCTCGTTTGCGATGGATAATCGGGGCAACCTGACCGCGCTGGGCGCGCATTTTGAAGAGTCGCTGTCGCTGCTGGAAATATCGGCCGACGCGCAGCCGAGCGGCGAACAGATGCCGCTGTTTGCAGAGGAGGCGCGGGTCTACCGCGCGTTGTGTCTGGGCGTGAAGGACTACATCGGAAAGAACCGTTTCCCCGGGGTGTTACTGGGGCTGTCCGGCGGCATAGACTCCGCGTTGACCATGGCGATCGCGGTAGACGCGCTGGGTGCGGACAAGGTCCATGCGGTGATGATGCCGTCGCCCTATACCGCACAGATCAGTCTGGATGACTCGCGCGAGATGGTGAACATCCTCGGCGTGCGTTATGACGAGTTTTCGATCGAGACGATGTTTAATGATTACCTAGCTACGCTCAGCACAAGCTTCACGGATCGTCCCGTGGATGCGACCGAAGAGAATCTGCAGGCGCGCATTCGCGGCACTTTGCTGATGGCGATGTCGAACAAGTTCGGTGCGCTGGTGCTGACCACCGGCAACAAGTCGGAAATGAGCGTCGGCTATGCCACGCTGTATGGCGACATGGCGGGCGGCTTCGCGGTGCTGAAGGATGTCAGCAAGACGCTGGTGTACCGCCTGGCGCGTTACCGCAACACATTGGGGCAGGTGATCCCGGAGCGCATCATCACGCGTGCGCCGAGCGCCGAACTGCGTCCCGACCAGACCGACCAGGACAGCCTGCCGCCATACGATGTGCTGGACGGCATCATGGAATGCTATGTGGAAAAAGATCAGTCCATCCCGGAGATCATCGCGCTCGGCTATGCCGAGGCGGACGTACATCGCGTGGTCAGGCTGATACGCTTCAGCGAATACAAGCGCCGCCAATCCGCAGTGGGCATCCGTATCACCGAGCGCGGCTATGGCAAGGACTGGCGCTATCCGATCACCGTGCGCTATCAGGATAACTTCTAATAGCCTGACTGTCGCAGGGCACCCGGGGGATTTTACATCGTGCAGTCGACCGCCAGCAGCGTCGTGTCGTCGAATGCGCGGCGAGCACCCAGGTAGTCGTGCAAGGCGTGCTGCAATGCGTCGAACCGCAGCGGTGCCGGTGTGTCCCTGATCACTTGATGGATATTGTGCTCACCCCAGGCCACGCCGTCCTGATTCTCTGCTTCGACGACGCCATCCGAATAAACCAGCAACTGGCTGTGGCAGCTCCATTGGAAGATTTCGGTGCGCGCCATAAAGGATCGGTCCAGGATGCCCAGCGGGAGATTGTCGGAGCAGAACGATCGATAAATCTCGCCTGCGTCGTTGACCAGCATCGCCGCAGGCATGCCGCCGTTCCAGACCTCCATGAAGCGGTTGCGCGTATCGATGCAGGCCACGACGGCGGATACGAAACGGTCGGCTGGCGACTGTTCCTTGACCGCCCAGTTCATTTCTTCGACGATCATCGCGACGGGCAGCCCCTTGTCGACCATGCTGTAAAAGACGTGATTCACCGGCAGCAGATTCAGCGCGGCCGGCAGGCCGTGACCGGTCGAATCGGCCAGCATGATATACAGGCGGCCGTGGCGTGAACGGCGGAACGCGATCAGGTCGCCGCTGACATGGTCCGCCGATTCGAGCCAGTACTGCACATGCTGGTCCACCATGCGCTCCGGCTGCATCATGCGTTTCATGAGTTCGGAGACCAGGATGCGTTCTTCTTCCGCCGCATGATGGTAGCTCTCCAGTTCGGTGCGGCTGGCTTTCAGTGCGCGAGTCCTGAACAGCGAATCGGCCCGTTTCTGCACGGCCGCATGAAGCTTGTCCAGATCGATGGGTTTGATGACATAACTGTCCACGCCGATATCGATCGCCCGTTGCAGCGAGGCGAAATCATCCAGCGCTATCGTCAGGATGATGTGCGAGGATGGATCGCGTTTCTTGATGATTTCGGAAAACTCCAACCCGTTCATCTCGGGCATCATCACGTCGCTGATGATAATGTCGGGACAGCGTTTGTCGTAGAGTTCCAGCGCCTCGCGTCCATTGGCGGCCAGCAGTACATTCCCGCATATTTCACGAAGGAAGCCGACCACCTGAGCTCGCGTGATCTCATCGTCTTCGATATACAGTATCGTCAGATCGCTCAAGCTATGGATAGTCATCTTTGCCAATCTATCTGAATTAATGAAACGCCCAGCCACGCTAGCGGAACCCCTTGGTTCCGGTGACTTCGCACCTATGACCAAGGAGCGCAGGTTATTGGGGCGCCCGGAGAGATTCAATACCCATGCGACGAGTGGTTGAATTTTTGGGCCAAGTGGCAAATAGCGAAATCGCTCGTTAGGGCAGACCGATGGCGGTGTTGGCGGGCCGTTTTTGCCCGTGCGAACCATGTCATGCAGCGGTATCGCTAAGTTAATTCCATTTAACCTGGAGTTTTGCTACAATGCGCCGCGTTTTGTGATGGGCTTCGAGCCCGTTTTTTATTTGTGGGCCATCATTATGGATGTAGTAAAGCTGGTTGAAACAACGGTAAACGGCTTGGGTTATGAGCTGGTGGACCTTGAGCGCTCCGGGCGCGGCATGTTGCGCGTGTTCATCGACAAGCCGGAAGGCATCTCGGTGGAGGATTGCCAGACGGTGAGCAATCAATTGACGCGGCTGTTCCTGGTGGAGAACGTCGATTACGATCGGCTTGAGGTTTCTTCGCCCGGCCTGGACAGGCCGCTGAAGAAAGAAGCTGATTTTGTGCGTTTCGCGGGCGAGCAGGCGCAGCTCAAGCTGCGTATGCCGCTGGCGGGGCGCAAGAATTTCGTCGGGGTGATCGGTGCGGTCAACGATGGCGTGTTGCAGTTGGATGTGGATGGCAGTCAGGTAGCGATCGAACTGTCGAATGTAGATAAGGCGCGTTTAGTGCCGATTTTTTAGATGTAGGGTGCGTTCCACGCACCATGCTGCACGGAGTGCACCCTACACATGCAGGTAATTAGCCGGAGAATGGTATGAGTCGAGAAGTTTTGTTGCTGGTAGATGCGTTGTCCCGCGAAAAGAACGTGGACAAGGAGATCGTGTTCGGTGCGCTGGAGTCCGCGTTAGCTTCGGCGACCAAGAAACGTTTCGCCGATGAAGCCGATGTGCGCGTCTCAATAGATCGCAATACCGGTGAATATGAATCGTTCCGTTGCTGGGAAGTGATGGACGACGAGACTTTCGAGACGCCGGATTTGCACATCAAGCTGGAAGAGGCGCGCAAGCATGATGCCGATATCCAGTTGGGCGAGTTCATCGAAGAGCCGCTGGAATCGATCGATTTCGGGCGTATCGGCGCACAGGCTGCGAAGCAGGTGATCTTCCAGAAGATCCGCGATGCCGAGCGCGAACAGGTGCTGGCCGATTTCATGGATCGCAAGGAGCATCTGGTGTCCGGCACTGTCAAGCGTCTGGAACGCGGCAATGCGATCATCGAGTTCGGCAAGATCGAGGCATTGCTGCCGCGTGAACAGATGATCCCGAAAGAGAATATGCGTGTCGGCGATCGCGTCAAGGCGCACTTGTTGCGCGTGGATCGCAGCGCGCGCGGCCCGCAGGTGATCCTGTCCCGCACCTCGTCCGAATTGCTGACCAAGCTGTTTGAACTGGAAGTTCCGGAAATCGAAGAAAAGTTGCTGGAGATCGTCAGCGCGGCTCGCGATCCCGGTTCGCGCGCCAAGATCGCGGTGCAATCGCATGATCCTCGCATCGATCCTATCGGTACTTGTGTCGGTATGCGCGGTTCGCGCGTGCAGGGCGTCACCAACGAACTGGCCGGCGAGCGAGTCGACATCATCCTCTGGTCGGAAGATCCGGCGACTTATGTGATCAATGCCTTGGCTCCCGCCGAAGTGAGCGGCATCGTGGTGGACGAAGAGCGGCACAGCATGGACGTGGTGGTCGAAGAAGAGAACCTGGCGCAGGCGATCGGCCGCGGCGGTCAGAACGTGCGTCTGGCCAGCGAGCTGACCGGCTGGGAACTCAACATCATGACGGTCGATCAGTCCAACGAGAAGCATAACGAAGAGTTCGCCAAGACTCGCGCCGTGTTCATGGAAAAACTGGACGTGGATGAAGCGGTCGCGGACATCCTGGTGCAGGAAGGTTTCAACACGCTCGAAGAAGTGGCTTATGTGCCGCTGGACGAGATGCTGGAGATCGAGTCGTTCGACGAAGCGACCGTGAACGAACTGCGCAGCCGCGCACGCAATTCACTGTTGACCGCGGCGATCGCGAATGAAGAAAAGGTAGAGCACGGCATAGAAGACCTGCTCAAGCTGGACGGCATGGACGAGCAGGTTGCCCGCATCCTCGCGGCAAAGGGCGTGGCTACTCAGGAACAGTTGGCGGATCTGGATGTGGATGAATTGGTGGAACTCTCCGGTATGGATAGCGAGCGCGCCAATGCGTTGATTATGGCTGCACGCGCACCTTGGTTTGCTTGAGTCGGTAAGGGTTGTATAAAGGACGGTAATGGGAAAATTGAACGTAGCGCAGTTTGCGACCGAACTTGGTCTGCCGGTAGCTTTGCTGTTAGAGCAGTTGCAGGCCGCTGGAGTCAGCAAAGAACAGGATTCGGACGCAATTTCCGAAAAGGACAAGGCGCAACTGCTGGAGCATTTGCGTCAGGCGCATGGTGCCGATAAACCGGCCAAGAAGATTACGCTGACCCGTCGCGAGACGACCGAGATCAAGAAGGCCGACAGCACAGGCCGGGCGCGCACCATTCAGGTGGAGGTGCGCAAGCGCCGCGTGGTTTCACCGGTTCCTGCCGTGGCTGAAGAAGCGGCAGCGCCAGTCGAAGCCGTCCCGGCGACGCCCAAGGCAGAGCCAGCCAAAGTGTTGGATGAACAGGAATTGGCCGCACGTGAGCAGGAAGCGCGCTTGCAGGCCGAGCTGGCGGAACGCCAGGCGGCAGAGTTGCAGGCCAAAAAGTCGCGCAGCAAGGCCAAAGTCGTTGAATCTCCTGCGGCTGAAGAAGCCAAAGTTGAGGCTGTCGAGGCTCCGGCTGCGGTAGCAGAAGTTCAGGTTGCTCCTGCTCCATCGTCTTCGGCGCTGGTCGAGACGCAGGTGATCGGTGCGCCGGTGATGCGCCGCATGGCAAGACCGGTTGAGAAACCGGCTCCTGCTCCCGTTGCGCCAGCCGCAGCGGTGGAAGCGGCCAAGGAAGGCACGCTGCATAAACCGGCTCCCAAGCCCGGCGACAAAGTCGAGCGCTTCACCCGTCCGGCAAAAGTGGCCGAGAAGCAGCCCGCAAAACGCGAAGAGCCGGGCGCGCATAAACGTCCGATCGGGAAAACCGACAGTAAGCCGGGCAGCCGTACTGGCGCCTGGGCAACTCCGGTGCGCGGCAAGCGTCATGAAAAACACAGCAAGCAGACTTCAGCGGCGGCGGGCGAGTCGTTTACCCTGCCGACCGAGGCTATCGTGCATGAAGTGGCGGTTCCGGAAACCATCACTGTCGCCGAACTGGCACAAAAGATGTCGATCAAGGCCTCCCAGATCATCAAGGTGCTGATGAACATGGGTTCGATGGTGACCATCAATCAGGTGCTCGATCAGGAGACCGCGATGATCGTCGTGGAAGAGATGGGCCATATCGCCAAGGCTGCGAAGCTGGACGATCCGGATGCGTATCTGCTCGATACCGAAGAACATCACGATGCGCTGCTGGAGCCGCGCGCACCGGTCGTCACGGTGATGGGCCACGTCGATCACGGCAAGACCTCGCTGCTCGACTACATCCGTCGCACCCGTGTCGCTTCGGGCGAAGCGGGCGGCATCACTCAGCATATCGGCGCATACCACGTGGATACTCCGCGCGGGATGATCACCTTCCTCGATACCCCGGGCCATGAGGCGTTCACCGCGATGCGTGCACGTGGCGCCAAGGCGACCGATATCGTGATCCTGGTGGTGGCTGCCGATGACGGCGTGATGCCGCAGACCAAAGAGGCGATCCATCATGCCAGGGCCGGTAACGTGCCGCTGGTGGTGGCCGTCACCAAGATCGATAAGCCCGACGCTAATTCAGAGCGCGTCAAACAGGAACTGGTCGCCGAAGGTGTGGTGCCGGAAGACTGGGGTGGCGATGCGATGTTCGTCGAGGTCTCCTCAAAATCCGGTCAGGGTATCGACCAGTTGCTCGAAGGCGTGCTGCTGCAGGCCGAAGTGTTGGAGCTGAAGGCGCCGCGTACTACGCATGCCAAGGGTCTGGTGATCGAAGCGCGTCTGGACAAGGGCAAAGGCCCGGTCGCTACCGTGCTGATACAGTCCGGTACGATGAAGCGTGGCGATGCGGTGCTGGTCGGCTCGGTATTCGGCCGGGTGCGCGCGATGCTGGATGAGAACGGTAAGGCGATCAATGAAGCCGGCCCGTCTATCCCGGTCGAAATACAGGGCTTGTCCGAAGTGCCAGCCGCCGGCGAAGAGCTGATGGTCCTGGCCGACGAAAAGCGGGCGCGCGAGATCGCACAGTTCCGCCAGGGCAAGTATCGCGGCGTGAAGCTCGCGAAGCAGCAGGCTGCCAAGCTGGAAAACATGTTCGAACAGATGGCCGAGGGCGAAGTCCGCACCTTGTCGCTGATCGTGAAATCCGACGTGCAGGGTTCTGCCGAGGCGATCGCGCAATCGTTGCAGAAGCTCTCCACCAACGAGGTCAAGGTCAACCTGATCCACGGCGGCGTGGGTGCGATCACCGAGTCGGACATCAACCTGGCTCTGGCTTCCAAGGCTATCGTGATCGGCTTCAACACCCGTGCCGATGCGGCTGCGCGCAAGCTGGCCGAGTCTTCCGGCGTGGACATCCGTTACTACAACATCATCTATGCGATGGTGGACGAGATCAAGGCTGCGCTGTCCGGCATGCTGGCACCCGAGAAGCGCGAGAGCATCATGGGGATGGTCGAAGTGCGCCAGGTGTTCACCGTTTCCAAGGTGGGCACGATCGCCGGTTGCTATGTGCTGGAAGGCATGATCAAGCGCGGCGCGAAGGTACGCGTGTTGCGCAACAACGTGGTGATACACGACGGCGAGCTGGATTCGCTGAAGCGCTTCAAGGATGACGTGAAGGAAGTGAAGAGCAATTTCGAGTGCGGTCTGTCGATGAAGAACTACAACGACCTCGAAGTGGGCGACAAGCTCGAAGCCTATGAAATCATCGAAGTCGCACGTGCGTTGTAATCCGGGTGCGATAGCTTAGCCATGGCGAATTTTGCGAGAACAGATCGGGTCGCACAGCAGATGCAGCGCGAATTGGCCGAGCTGGTGCGCCTGGAGCTCAACGATCCGCGGGTGCGCCTGCTGACCATCACCGGCGTCGAAGTCGCCGGCGATTATTCGCATGCCAAGGTGTTCTTCACGCGTCTGGATGGCAAGAATTCCGAGGCTCAGGAGGGGCTGGAGCGGGCCAGCGGTTTCCTGCGCAGTCAGCTGGCGCGCAGCCTCAAGCTGCGCATCATGCCGCAACTGCATTTCGTCTACGATGCCTCCGTCGAGCGCGGCAGCCATCTGTCGCAGCTGATCGATCAGGCGGTAGCCAGCGATCATCATCACGATGACCCCGCGGGCGCTGCCTCGGACGATAAAGACGTCAAGTAATCCCGGATGGCACGTACTTTTCGCCCGCTGGACGGCGTGCTGTTGTTCGACAAGCCGCTGGAATTAAGCTCCAACACCGCACTGCAAAAGGTCCGCAGGCTGTTCCAGGCCGAAAAAGCCGGGCATACCGGAACCCTCGATCCGCTTGCCACCGGTCTGCTGCCGATCTGTTTCGGCGAGGCCACCAAGTTTTCGATGGCGCTGCTGGATGCCGACAAGACCTATCGCGCACTGTTGCGTCTGGGGCAAACCACCACGACCGGCGATGCGGAAGGCGAGATCACCGCAGAGCATCCGGTCGAGGTGCTGCCGGCGGATGTCGATGTGGTGCTGGCAAGGTTCCTTGGCGAGATCCGGCAGCTGCCGCCGATGCACAGCGCGCTGAAGCATCAGGGCAAGCCGCTCTACGAATACATCCGCAAGGGCGAGACGATAGAGCGCGAGACGCGCAGCGTGGTGATACATGAGCTGGTGCTGAATTCTTTTTCCGGCAACGAGATGGATATCACCGTGCGCTGCAGCAAAGGCACTTATGTGCGCACGCTGGCAGAAGACATCGGCGCGGCACTGGGTTGCGGAGCGCATCTGATCGGCCTGCGCCGCACTGCGATCGCGCATTTCGAGCTGGGCGACGGCTACAACTGGCAGCAGCTCGAGGCGATGAGCGACGCAGAGCGTCTCGCCTGCGTGCTGCCGCTGGAAAGCCTGATGCCCGATATGCCCAAATTGCAGCTGGATGCGGTGCAAATCAAGCGTCTGGCACAAGGGCAGCGCCTGGGGCTGGACACCGGCCTGCCTGACGGCAGGGTCAGGTTGCATGGCCCGGACGGGTTTATCGGGGTGGGGCTGCTGCAAGGCCGCCGTCTTGCGCCGGACAGGCTGTTGTCCGGCGTGGCAAAACAAGCTGCACAAGCCGCGCAAGCCGAGGCGGGGCAAAATATTGGGGTTGAGTAACAACCCCGTTCAAGGGTAGAATGCGGCACTTTTTTTAGGAGAGCAAAACCAATGGCAATTACCGCCGCGCAAAAAGCGCAAATCGTTACAGACTTTCAACGCGCCAAGAGCGATACAGGTTCCCCTGAAGTGCAAGTGGCTCTGATCACTGCACGTATCACCTATCTGACCGAGCATTTCAAAGACAATGCCAAGGATCACCACTCTCGTCGTGGCCTGTTGCGCCTGGTAAGCCGTCGCCGCAAGCTGCTCGACTACCTCAAGAGCAAGGACGACGCGGGCTATCGCGCGCTGATTCAGCGCCTGGAAATCCGTAAGTAACAGTTGCTGTCAAGCGGGTCGCGAATGCGGCCCGTGTTGTTTTGTAAGAAGCCTCTAAAAATCGTAACGGGCGGTTCGAGAGCTGGGCGCACGGACGAGACATGCCGCAATGGTATGTGAGTGCCGCGTAGCCGGGCTATCGGATCGCACACTGGATTTCTAGAGGTTTCTGTCTTGTCAATTCCGTATGACGCGATTGCGCGTTGTGCCATGCACAGAGGGGTCTATCTTGAGTCACTATAAAAAAACAATAGCGTACGGCAACCATCAACTCACGCTGGAAACCGGTGAAATCGCCCGTCAGGCCAGCGGCGCCGTGATGGTCAGCCTGGATGACACCGTGGTGCTGGTCACCGTGGTCGGCAGAAAAGACGCCAAGCCCGAACAAGATTTTTTCCCGCTCACCGTGGATTACCAGGAACGGACTTACGCGGCAGGCAAGATCCCCGGCGGCTTCTTCAAGCGTGAAGGCCGTCCGAGCGAAAAAGAGATACTGACCTCTCGCCTGATCGACCGGCCGTTGCGTCCGCTGTTCCCGGAAAGTTTTTACAACGAAGTGCAGATCGTCGCGACCGTGATGTCTTCGGACAACGAGATCGACTCCGATATTCCGGCCATGATCGGCGCGTCCGCCGCGCTGGCATTGTCCGGCATTCCGTTCGACGGCCCAATCGGCGCGGCACGCGTGGGTTATGCGAACGGCCAGTATCTGCTGAACCCGACCGCCACCGAACTGCTGACTTCGCAAATGGATCTGGTGGTTGCCGGTACCGAGCGCGCCGTACAGATGGTTGAATCCGAAGCGCAGCAGCTGTCCGAAGAGATCATGCTGGGCGCGGTGATGTTTGGCCACGAACAAATGCAAGTAGTGATCCAGGCCATCAACGAGATGGCCGACGCGGTCGGCGCCGACGCCTGGGACTGGACTGCTCCGACCAAGGACGAAGCCCTGATCGCGCAGATTTCCAGCCTTGCCGAGGCTGAACTGGGCCAGGCTTATGCGATCCGCTCCAAGCAGGCGCGTACCGTTGCGGTGGCCGCGATACACGATAAGGTGATGGCTGCTGTATTGACCGAGGCGAATGCCAGCCAGAAGAACCATATCAACGACCTGTTCAGCGCGCTGGAAGCCAAGATCGTGCGCGGCCAGATCCTGAGCGGCGAGCCGCGCATCGACGGCCGCGACACGCGCACCGTGCGTCCGATCACGATCCGCAGCGGCGTGCTGCCGCGTGTCCACGGCTCCTCGTTGTTCACGCGCGGCGAAACGCAAGCCATCGTCGTGGCGACGCTGGGCAGCATGCGCGATTCCCAGAAGATCGATGCGCTGCAGGGCGAATATTCCGACCGCTTCATGCTGCATTACAATTTCCCTCCATATTCCACAGGTGAAACCGGTCGTGTCGGTACGCCGAAGCGCCGCGAGATCGGCCACGGCCGTCTGGCCAAACGCGCACTGGTAGCCGTGCTGCCCAGCGAAGAGGAATTCGGCTACGCGATGCGCGTGGTGTCCGAGATCACCGAGTCGAACGGTTCCAGCTCGATGGCTTCGGTGTGCGGCGGCTGTTTGTCGCTGCTGGATGCCGGTGTGCCGCTCAAGGCGCACGTCGCGGGTATCGCGATGGGGCTGATCAAGGAAGGCAACCGTTTTGCGGTGCTGACCGACATCCTCGGCGATGAAGATCACCTGGGCGACATGGACTTCAAGGTGGCAGGTACCGAAGCCGGCGTGACCGCGCTGCAGATGGACATCAAGATCAACGGCATCACCCGCGACATCATGCAGGCCGCGCTGATCCAGGCGCGCGAAGGCCGCATGCACATCCTCGGCCTGATGAAGCAGTCCATGCCGAATGCGCGTACCGAAGTTTCCGAGTTCGCGCCGCGCATGATCAAGATGAAGATCAATCCGGAAAAGATCCGCGACGTGATCGGCAAGGGTGGTGCGGTGATACGCGCGCTGACCGAAGAGACCGGCACGACGATCGATATCGACGATGCAGGCAACATCACCATCTCCTGCGTGAGCGGCGAAGCCGGCGAATTGGCCAAGAAGCGCATCGAGGACATCGTGGCGGACGTGGAAGTCGGCAAGATATACGAAGGCCCGGTGGTCAAGATGCTCGACTTCGGTGCATTGGTGAATGTGTTGCCGGGCAAGGATGGCCTGTTGCACATCTCCCAGATCGCCCACGAACGCGTCGTCAGCGTCGCGGATCACCTGAAAGAAGGCCAGATCGTGCGCGTGAAGGTGCTGGAAGTGGACGACAAGGGCCGCATGAAGCTGAGCATGAAGGCGTTGTTGGATGCGCCGGAAGCAGCGAAGGCCGAGTAACAGTAAGCCGTATCAGCCGTAAAACGAAAGCCCCGCGATGCGGGGCTTTTTGTTTTGGAGTGGAGATTCGGGTTGTCCGCGAAGTTATATTTCGGACATTCGACTTGAAAAGTAAGAGCAAACAAACTCATATCTCTGAACTAACTTCATGTCACCCACATTGCGCCAATGGGTAATTTGATTTTCAGCATATAGCTGGGCTTGAGCAATAGTAGGCTTATCCAGAGTCCCCTTCGTAACTAGTCGATACTCTTCTCCCAAGTAATCAACGATGTGGTTCCCATCGATATCAATAGTAAGTAGTTTGAGGCAGATCGCCCCCATCTCGCGCCTAATTTGTGACGAGATGCTGTTGTCGCCATCCGTCGCATAGTGCTGTAGATAACCGACCAATCCTTCTCCGACGACGACGCGTGGCCACTGCGCAACTTCGCTCTCCAGTTTGTATGCGTGAGCAAGGGCTGAGCCATAAAGCTCATTGGGACGATACTCAACAGCCCATGCTGCATCAATTCCAATGCGGACAGGACTTTGAGCGGCCAAACCTAGTAAACACAACATTCCGCTTGCAATAAGCAACTCAAATAGACTGCTGGCGGGCGATGCGACCAAGCCAGAGCCGAGTGGAATGTAAACAACAAGTCCATCTGAAAAATATTGCCACTTGAGTTGCGCGGGGGCCGCGTCAGGAATGGCTTGCTGGAGGATAGGTGGAAATTTGGAATAGGCAGAATCAGAGGATGTGTGGGAATTGTAAAAATTTTCGAATAACTTCTGCGTGCCAATAATGCGGCCAACAGATTTTTTCACTATTGCAACAGCCTCATCTTTATTGGGTGGTAAATGTCGCTCTGGCATAGCCGCTCGCTGACCTAGAAGGTCAATAAAGGCTACCGCGTAGTCACAGAGGTGTAGTGTGTCGTCTGCCATTGCGTCTAACCAATATTCATAATGTAGTGATGAAAGCTAACCAATATCGAGATTGAGAGCAAGAATTTAGACTGCACAATATGAAAAGCCCCGCCAATCTGGCGGGGCTTTGTTATTTCGCGATCTGCTTTTGGTTCCGGCATAACATAAGCTTCGCGTATGTTAGCCTTCACCGAAAGCAGATTGCCAAGTCTTACTTGGCAATCTGCTTTTCCCGGATCTCGTCCAGGGTCTTGCAGTCGATGCACAGCGTGGCGGTCGGACGGGCTTCGAGGCGGCTCAGGCCGATCTCGATGCCGCATTTATCGCAGTAGCCATAATCGCCCGCTTCGATCCTGGCCAGCATCTTGTCGATGTTCTTGATCAGCTTGCGTTCGCGGTCACGGTTGCGCAGCTCCAGGCTGACGTCGGATTCCTGCGTGGCGCGGTCATTGGGGTCGGCAAATACGGTCGCTTCATCCTGCATGGTGTGCACGGTTCGGTCGATATCCGCGCCCAGGCTGGCCTTGATGCCGTTCATGATCTGGCGGAAATGATCGAGCTGTTTGGGGTTCATGTACTCCTCACCCTTCTTGGGTTTGTAAGGAGTGACGGGCTTTTGTGACTGTACCGGCATTACACTTCTCCAACACGATAAAAAATAAAGTCCGCTTTAATACCAGAAAGCGGCCATCTAGGCAAATAAATTAACCTGCTAACCTGCGCCGAGCAGCAGGAACAGGCTGGGGCGCTTGTTCAACGCCGGCATGGGTTGGGATTTCCATTGCGCGATGGAGCATGTCCGTATCGATTCGCCGGGCAGCGTGATGTCGGTGGCGACGCACAGCAGGGTCTGCGGGCGGCAATGGGCGAGCAGCGCGCCGAACATCTTCTCGTTGCGGTACGGGGTCTCGATGAACATCTGGGTCTGTTTGCGCCTGGCGGACTCGGCCTCCAGCGTCGTGATCGCCTTCTTCCTGTCCGCCTCGTCGATGGGCAGGTAGCCGTGGAAGGCGAAGCACTGGCCGTTCAGGCCGGAAGCCATCAGCGCCAGCAGGATGGAGGAGGGGCCGACCAGCGGTACGACGCGGATACCGTTGCGGTGTGCCAGCCCCACCAGGTCGGCCCCCGGGTCGGCGATGCCCGGGCAGCCCGCCTCGGAAATGATGCCGACATCGTGCCCTGCCAGCAGCGGGGCGAGCAGTTCGGCCAGATCCTTGCGGGCGGTGTGCTCGTTGAGGCTGGCGAAGTGCAGCGATTGGATCGGCTGTTCGGGTTTCAGCGCGGAGAGGAACTGCCGCGCGGTCTTGGGCTGTTCCACCACGAAATGCCGCAGGTGGCGGGCGATGTCGATGACCTGCTGCGGCAGCACCTGTTCGGCTGGCGTGTCGCCCAGGGTGCAGGGAATCAGGTAAAGCGTGCCTTTTTCCATGTTCAGAACAACCTCACGTTTTCGCGGCGCAGCATGGCTATCAGCAGGATCAGCGGCAGGCCGATCAGCGCGTTCGGGTCGTCTCCGGTCATCCTGCTGATCAGCGCGATGCCCAGCCCTTCGGACTTGGCGCTGCCGGCGCATTGATAGGGCTGTTCCTTGAGCAGATAGCCTTCGATCTCGGCATCGCTGAGGTCGCGCAGCGTGACATGGTTTTCCGCCACTTCGGTCTGCATGTTGCCGGTCTTGCTGTTCAGCAGCGCCAGCGCGGTATAGAAACAGGTGGTCTTGCCGCGCATCGCGCGCAGCTGCCTGACCGCGTTGTCATGCGTGAGCGGTTTGCCGAGCTGCTGGTCGTCCAGCAGCGCGACCTGGTCGGAGCCGATAATCAGCGCATCGGGGTGGCCGGCCGCCACGGCGCGGGCCTTTTGCTGGGCGAGGCGCAGCGAGGTGGCGCGTGCCGATTCGCCCGGAAGCGGCGTTTCATCGACATCGGGGGCAGCGGTTTCGAACGGCAGCTGGAGTCGTTTCAGGAGTTCGCTGCGGTAAACGGAGGTGGAGGCGAGGACAAGCAACTGAGAATTCAAGAATATTCCTTAGGATTTTTGCCATGACTTTTGACAGGGAGCGGCGAAAAATATATCATGCGCGCCTCATGTACGCACGACCTTTCATAGATAGCCTGGATTTTGCCAGAAATGGCCAGCAAATCAACGGGGAAGTGCCGCTGGCCGAGCTGCCGCGTTTGTTGGAAATGCTGGGTAATCCGCAAGGTGTTCTGCGTTATTCTGTGCAAGGCGGCGTGGACAAGCTGGGTACGCCCAGGCTGGATGTCGGCGTGGAAGGGCGATGCCAGTTGCGGTGCCAGCGCTGTCTGGGCGACCTGGATTATCCGGTGCGGCTTGAGACGCGTTTGTTGTTGCGCGATCAGGCGGGTCTGGATGCACTGGACGACGGCGTCGCAGGCGGCGAGGAAGAGGAATTTGACAGTATTCTGGCGGATGCGCACCTGGATGTGCTTGAGATGCTGGAAGAAGAGATTTTGTTGAGTCTGCCAATTGCACCCAAACATGAAGAGGGTGGTTGTCAGGCGGCAGATGGCGAGAATACGCACCAGGGCGAGCAGCATCCTTTTGCGGTTCTGGCGAAATTGAAACGTAGTTAAACGGTTTTATCGAAGGAGCATTAGCATGGCAGTTCAGCAGAATAAAAAGTCCCCATCCAAGCGTGGTATGCATCGCGCCCACGATTTCCTGACCGCACCGGCGACAGCCGTTGAGCCGACAACTGGCGAAACGCACCTGCGTCACCACATCAGCCCAACCGGCTTTTATCGCGGCAAGAAGGTAGTTAAGACTAAGGGCGAATAAGCCTTTAAGCAGCGCAGCCGGCCATGATGGCCGGCTGCGTTTTCTTTTCTATCAAAGGATCGCTTAGTGGATGTCACATTAGCCATAGATGCGATGGGGGGCGACCACGGTACTACGGTCACCATCCCTGCCGCAGTTGAGTATCTGAAGCAGTTCCCCAACGATACCATCGTTCTGGTGGGTATTCCCGATGCCATTGAAACCGAGCTGCGCGCCCTGGGCGTGCAGGCCGGCGTGCACCTGCGCGTCCACCCTGCCACCGAAGTGGTGGGCATGGACGAGCAGCCGCAATCCGCGTTGCGCGGCAAAAAAGACTCTTCGATGCGCGTCAGCATCAATCTGGTCAAGAACGGCGAGGCACAGGCCTGCGTCAGCGCCGGCAATACCGGTGCGCTGATGGCGACGGCACGTTACGTGCTGAAAACCATCGCGGGCATCGACAGGCCCGCGATCGCCTCGTATCTGCCGACCAAGAAGGGCAAGGTCTGCATGCTCGATCTGGGCGCGAACACCGATTGCAATGCCGAGCACCTGCTGCAATTCGCGCTGATGGGGTCCACGCTGGTCACCGCGCTGGAACATAAGCCTACCCCGACCATCGGGCTGCTGAATATCGGCAGCGAAGACATCAAGGGCAACGAGGTGGTCAAGCAGGCCGCCGAGCTGTTGCGCGCCAGCGACCTGAATTTCTACGGCAACGTCGAAGGCAACGACATCTTCAAGGGTGTCACCGACGTGGTGGTGTGCGACGGATTCGTCGGCAACGTCGCGCTGAAGACCGCGGAGGGCGTGGCGAAGATGATGGGCGGTTTCCTGCGCGAAGGCTTCAGCCAGAACCTGTACACCAAATTCGCCGCGCTGGTGTCTCTGCCGGTGCTCAAGGCGTTCAAACACAGGCTGGATCATCGCCGCTACAACGGCGCCAGCTTCCTCGGCCTGAAGGGCATCGTCGTGAAGAGCCACGGCTCTGCGGATGTGTACGCCTTCCGCTGCGCGATCGAACGCGCCGCCGAAGAAGCGCGCGGCGGCATGCTGCAGCACATCAGCGAACATATCGAGAAGTGGCACCATCAGCGTCAAAACACAGAACAAGGAGTCGCCTGATGTATTCAAGGATTATCGGCACCGGCAGTTACCTGCCGGCCAAGACAGATCGGAAGAGCGTCGTGTAGGGAAAGAGTGTAGATCTCGGTGGTCGCCGTATCATTAAAAAAAAAACTATAACTCCAGTATAGCACTTTCTATAAGAAATTCCGACGTGGGGACTCGCTAACACGCAACCACATGCCACTCTAAACATAAAT
>FZPV01000004.1_pt1 | contig 33808 bp, 27 predicted proteins | sample 1534821 | NCBI WGS metagenome assembly FZPV01 (sample SAMEA104161955, study PRJEB21768) | metagenome | isolation source: underground water
AGGCTGGTCAGGGGATGTCGGCGAGGACTGTTTGAGCGCGTAGCGCGAGTTCCGCAGCCGCCTGACCAGTCGAGCAACGCAGGGAACCCCGAAGGGGCGGGAAACCGGGCGCGCCTTCTTTGGATTACCTTTCTTGGCAAGACAAGAAAGGTAATCAGCTGCCGGGCTGCCCCCGGCGGTGTTGATTTTGATGTTAAGTGCCGCAACGCTCAACCTAACCCACAGAATTAGGAAAACTGACGATGATCGAAACCGTCACCATCATCACGCTGTGCCTGCTGTACCTGATCTTCTTCCGTCCCGGCAAGACGCCGCCGCTGGAGAATCCGCTGGTGATCGAGCGACCGGGAAAATACCACGTCACGCTTGCGCCGCAGCTCAATCTCGCGCAGTCGTATATCGAGGAAATTGCACGGCAGGTCAATGCGTCGAGCGCCAGCAGTGCGCCGCAGTTCTTCGCGGTGCACGACAAACAGGTCACCGCGCATGGCTGCGACTTCTATCTGCTCGCCGTGACGCAGCGCAACGGGATGCTGTATTTTCAGGCGGCAAGACCAACCTCAAAAGATACCGACAGTCAGCTGCACATCATCGAAGAATTCGCCGGTACGGTGTTGGCAAGGTTCCCCGATGCGGGCGGACACGATGCTGCGCTGGACGAAGAGCTGCGTGAGGCCGCGCAGCGGGCGGCGCAGTCGCGCGGCATCGAGATCAGGCGGTTGGAACAGTCGTAGGGGCGCGATTCATCGCGCCCTTCTGTTGATTATGGGTAGATCAGGGCGCGATGAATCTCGCCCCTACATGACTTTTCGGTACAGCCGGTAATGCTCGTTCTTGTCGCCCTTGCGGCTGCCTTCCCAGATCTTTTCCCAGCGTGTCTCGTCAAGCAGCGGTCTGGACAGCTTGTCGCCCTGGATCAGGCGCAGGTCGCAGCGGTGCTTGGGGTCGGCTTGCGTCAGGATGCCGCCGAAGTAGTGCAGCATCGCGCGCTGTCCGTCGCCCAGCTGTTCGCGCCCGATGCAGCGGTGCTGTTCGGGCAGCGCATGCTTGAGCGACGCGACCATGTTGCGGTAGCTCTTGCCGCTGTCCAGCCAGGGTAGCCACAGCGTCATCGCGAGCACCCAGATCAGCGTGATGCCGGTCGCCCAGTTCGTCACCGCGCGGCGCATCGAGCGGCCGACGCGCCATACCAGCACCAGCCACAGCACGCTGGCGACGATCGCGATGACGAACGGTGTCGTGTGGAAATCCGGTTCGAAGCCGGGTTGATAGTCTTTCAGCCACTGGGTGATCTTGGCGTGATTGTCCAGCAGCAAGCCCGCCCAGCCCCACCACATCAGGATCGCGAGCAGCGCGAAGGTCATGAGTCCGAACCAGTCCAGCGCATTGGCCGCACCGCGTTTCAGCATCGACAGCGAGGCCGTCGCGAGCAGCGCGACCGGCAGCAGCATCGGCAGCGCGAACACCTCGCGGATGTTGGGCACCAGGCTGAGCGTGACCAGCATCACCGCGAAGCTGACCAGCGGCAATTGCAGGTCGTCGCGCTGCGCCAGGCGTTTGCGCGCCCGCCATACCGTCCATGCCGCCAGCGGCAGCGCAGGCCAGGCCAGCCAGGGCAGGTTCTTCAGGTAGTAGAGCGAGTCCTTGCTCGGTCCGGCCTTGATGTAGTCCAGCCAGTTGCCGATGTTGTGTGCCCACGCCCATTCCGCGAACAGTTGCGGGGAGTGCTGGTACAGCATCAGCGGCCAGACGGTGAGCCAGGGCAGCGAACACAGCGCGGCGATGCCGAGGCTCAGGAAATAATTGCGCTGGCGCCAGTTCCGGAACAGCGCGGGCAGCAGCGCGGCGGTCAGCAGGAACAGCACCGGCGCGATGAAGCCCTTGGCCATGAAGCCGATGCCGATGCCGGTGCCGATCCAGATGCCGGCGCGCAGCACGCGTTCCTGGGTGTGCGCAAAGCCGTACAGCATCATCGCGCAGCCGGCGAGCAGCGCCAGGTCGGTGATCATCTGGTGCGCGCGCACCAGCATGCCGAGGCAGCCGATCAGGATGATCGCGGCCGCCCAGCCGCGGTTCTCGCCGTACAGTTTGCGTCCGGTCAGGCCGAGGAACAGCAGGGCCAGCGCACTGTACAAGCCGCTCGCGAGGCGTGCGCCGTCGTGCAGCGGCAGCAGCGGCGCGAACAGCTGGGCGAACAGCGCGGCGGTCCAGTAGAACAGCGGCGGCTTGTCCATATAGGGCTCGCCCGCGAGGGTAGGCACCAGCCAGTCGCCGCTTTGCAGCATCGAATACACGAGCCCGAAGCTGTATGCCTCGTCCGGTTTCCACGGGTCGTGCCCGACCAGCCCCGTGACCAGCCAGACCAGGCATAGCAGCGCGATCATCACCGCTTTGCCGGCGGTGATCGGGTGCGGGTCGGTCGGTTTTATAAAGTACATGCGTGCGTCATTCCACTATCTTGATGCGCTGACCGGGCTGCGGTTCGCCGGTGGGATAGCGGTCGTTGATCAGGCGCAGGTAGCTCTCAGCCGATTTGCCGAGCGGGGAATTCTTCGCCAGCCCGGCGTATGTGTCACCCGTGCGCGCAGTGATCATGTGGATGCTGAGCGGCTTGACCATTTTGCGCTCTTCCACGCTGAGCGCATGGAAGCTGCGCACCGTGTCGGTGATCTCGCGCCGATGCGCCATCAGCGCATCGGCGGTCTTGGCGCGGCCCAGCAGGATGAACGCCTGCTTGTTCAGATAGACCACGCCGCCTTCGGCGTCCTGGGCGTGGATCAGTGCGGCAGGCAGTCCGTTGACGGTCAGTGACTCGGCTTGGCCGCTATAACCCGCGAGGCGTTTTGCATAGTCGAAGGGAGAGCCGCTGGGGGTGTCGTCGACTTTCATTTGTAGCTGTGCCTCGCCCTGCGGGCTGACCGCAACCAGGGTGTCGGGCAGGTTGTGTACCTGCCAGGTCTCCGGGAATTGCACTGCGATGCCGAGATCGCCGTGATAGAAGCGATTGTTGCGTACCACGCCCTGTTCGCTGTTGTCGTTGAACACCAGCCCGTCGGTGGCCTTCAGGAATTCGCTGCGCCCTTCGAAATGAGTCGCTACTTTCAGTTTGTCCGCGTCGCCCACGGCTTGTTTCAATCGCGTGTCATTGTCCGGGTGCGTGGCGAACAGGCCGTGATAGCGGCGCGGCTCGCGGCCTTCCTGTTTGGCCAGTTGTGCATCCGCCAGTTCCTGGTTCTTCAGCACGCCGATGACCTTGATGATGGCCTGCGGGTCGTACTCGGTACGCGACAGGTAGGTCGCGCCCAGATGGTCCGCTTCCAGCTCGTGATCGCGGCCATAACCGGACAGCAGCGCGCCGCCGACGATATTGGACAGGTTCTGCCCGGCATTGGTGTTGATCTCGGGCACGAAGATCGAGGCGATGGTCAGGCCGATGTTCGCGGCTTGCGCGGCGCTCTGCTGGCGCACGCCGTGGCGTGCCGTGACGTGTCCTATTTCGTGGCCCAGCACGGCGGCCAGTTCGGCCTCGCTGTTCAGGTAGGCCATGATGCCGCGCGTGATGTAGACGTAGCCGCCGGGCAGCGCGAACGCGTTGATGTCCGGCGTGTCCAGCACGGTGAAGTGGTATTGCAGCTTGGGGCGGTGGCTCTTCTTCGCGATCTTCTGGCCGACGCTGTTCACGTAGTCCTGCAGCGCCTTCGATTCGTAGACCTTGTATTGCTTCTTGACCTGCTCGTCGGACTGGCGGCCGATGGCCAGTTCCTGATTCTCCGACATCAGCACGAAATCGCTGTTCCCGGACACCGGGTTTTGAGCGCAGCCGGCGAGAGCGAGCAGAACCAGACTAACGAGCAGAAGACGCATGGCAATTCCTATTCGACTATGAAGGGGGGATTGTCGCCGCAAATGAAAAAGGCAGCAAACGCTGCCTTTTGACGTGGAGACTGCGCGAAGTTCCCTGCGGGAACTTCGATTGTTACGCTGCAGCCTTCGTGCCGTATTTCTGACGGAACTTGTCGATGCGACCGGCAGTGTCCATGATCTTCTGTGTGCCGGTGTAGAACGGGTGGCATTCGGAACAAACTTCGACGTTCAGGGCTGGTTTGCCGATCACGGACTTGGTCTTGAAGCTGTTGCCGCAGCTGCAGGTTACGGTGAGTTCCTGGTAATTTGGGTGGATATCTGCTTTCATTTTCGTTCCTTGCGAGTAATTTGGTGCGGCGGGTGTACGCACATCGGGTGTTGCATAAGGGCGCGCATTATCCATAAAAATAGGGGGTTGCGCAAATTTTTTACGCCTTTGCGCTATTGCCCGGTTTTTAGCAGTTGCTCGAATTCCTCGGCCGGGACCGGTTCGCTCGTGAGGTAGCCCTGATACAGGTCGCAGCCTTGTTCGGTCAGGAAACGCAGTTGCGCCTCGTTCTCCACGCCTTCGGCCAGCACCTTGAAGCCCAGCGTGTGCCCCATGCTGATGATCGTGGCGGCGATGGCCATGTCGTCCTGCTGGACGGGAATGTCGTCCACGAAGCTCTTGTCGATCTTCAGCACATCCAGCGGGAAACGTTTCAGGTAGGACAGCGAAGAATAGCCGGTGCCGAAGTCGTCGATCGCCAGCCGCACGCCGAGCGCTCGCAGGCGGTTGAGCGTCGCGATCGTATCCTCTTCCCGTTCCATTAGCGCGCTCTCGGTCAGCTCCAGTTCCAGCGAGGAGGCCGGGAAGCCTGTCTTTGCCAGCGTGCTGTTCACCAGCGCGTTGATGTCGTCGCGCAGTATCTGCCGGGGGGAAAGGTTCACCGCCAGCGTCAAGGGGCGGTAACCCGCATCCAGCCAGCGCTTTCCTTGCAGGCAGGTCTCGCGCAGCATGTATTCGCCGATGCGGCCGATCAGACCGGTCTCTTCCGCGATCGGGATGAATTGCGCGGGGTGTATCACTCCCAGTTGTTTGTCGTGCCAGCGCACCAGGGCCTCGGCTCCGACGATCCGGCCGCTGGCGATATCCACCTGAGGCTGGTAATACACGCGCAGATCACCCCAGTCGAGCGCGTCGCGCAGTTTGCTTTCCAGGTCGATGCGCTCGCGGGCATTGAGCGTCATGGCTTCGGTGAAATATTTGTAGCGGCCGCGCCCCTCGGCTTTGGCCCGGTACAGCGCCGCGTCGGCGTGCTGGAACAATTCCGCAGCCCTGTGTCCATGTTCCGGGAACAGGCTGATCCCGACGCTGGCGCCGATGCTGATCTGTACGCCATTGGATAGCCACCACGGCTCTCCCAGTGCGGCGATGATGTCGTTCGCCACTCTGGCGGCATCCTCTTCATGGGCGATGCTTTCCAGCAGCACGGTGAATTCGTCTCCGCCCAGGCGCGTCAGGGTGTCCACGCTGCGCAAGCGTGTCACGAGCCGGTCGGCCACTTGTTGCAGCAGCTCGTCACCCATCGCATGGCCATAGCTGTCATTCACGTCCTTGAAGCGATCCAGGTCGATGACCAGCAGCGCGAGTTTCTGTTTGCTGCGCGCGGCGAACTCGATGGCGTGTTCGAGACGGGAATTCATCAGCAGGCGGTTGGGCAGGCGCGTCAGCGGGTCGTGGTGCGCGAGGAAATCGAGCCTGTCTTCGGATGCCTTGATCTTGGAGATGTCGGCGAACACGCCGACATAGTTCGCCGGCTGCCCCAGCCCGTTCTTGACTACGCTGATGCTCAGCAGTTCCGGGTAAACCTCGCCATTCTTGCGGCGGTTCCAGATCTCGCCCTGCCAGTGGCCGGCGGTCTTGATGTTCGTCCACATCTCGCTGAAGAACTCCCGGTCATGCCGTCCGGATGCCAGCAGCGACGGACTCTGTCCCAGCACCTCTTGCGCGGTATAGCCGGTGATGTCGCAAAAGGCGCGATTCACCAGCGTGATGTGCAGGTCTGTATCCGTGACCAGCACGCCTTCGCGGGTATGCTCGAAGACGGCGGCGGACTGGCGCAAGCGGTCTTCGGCGCGCTGGCGCTCCTGGTTCAGCTCCCAGACCTCGAATGCGAAGCCGACGTCCCCGGCCATTTCGTCGAGCAGCAGGAGCTCCTGCTCGTTGAAAAAGCCCGCTTCCGCGATGTAGCACGTGAAGGTGGCGCGCACGACCCCATGCACCTTGATGGGCAGCGACACCGACGAGCGGAAGCCCAGTTCGAGCAGCTTGTCGCGCCAAGGAGCGAGGTTCGGGTCATGTTCGATATCGTTGCAGAAAGCATGCCGCCCTTCGCGGTAGGCGATGCCGGTCGGACCCCGGCCGAATTCATCGTCCTGCAGCGATATCTGGATGTGATCGAGGTAGTCCTGTGTCATGCCGGCCTGTGCGGCGACGCGCAGCCGGTTTTGTTCGAAATCGGGTGTCCCGATCCACGCCATCTTGAACTGGCCTTCATCGACGGCGATCCGGCAGGCTTCGCTAAACAGCTCGGCGGGTTCGGACATGCGTACGATCGCCTGATTGATGTTGCTCAGCACCGCATAGATGCGGTTCATGTTGCGCAAAGCCGCTTTCTCATCGGCGAGTGCATCCAGCATGTGGTTGAAGTCGCGCGCCAGCACGCCCATCTCATCCTCGCGCAGCACGGTCGCACGCAGTTCGTGGCGGCCGCGTTCCACTTCGCTGGCGACGCCCATCAGGTGGTTGACCCCCTTCATCAGGTTGCGCGCCAGCGCCAGCGCTATCAGCACGACCACCAGCACGGCAAACAGCGTGAAGGCCAGCCACACATAGGTAAGCCGGCGCAGTGCGGTATTTGCCGAGTCGCGGGTCAGCTCCACGCGCGCCCAGCCTACATGACGGCTGCCGGCCATCACCGGTACGGCGACGTCGATCATGTCCTGCTGGTTCACCAGGATCCGCTTGCCGGGAGCGGATTTCAGCATATCCAGGCTGATGGGGTCGCTGACGGCGAGACCGATCTCCCCCGCCTGGGTGGAGGCCAGCACTTCGCCGTCCGGCGCAAGCACGAAGGCGCGTTCCAGATCGACCGTGCCCGTCAGGCCGGATACGATTTCCTGTAAGCCCACTACGTCATTCGCCAGCACCCAGGACGTGCTGCTTCTGGCCAGCGCGCTGGCCAGCGCAGTCGCGCTGTCGACTCCTTCGCTATAGAGCACGTTGCGTTGCTGCTTGTGCAGCACATGCCCTGCGGACAGCATCAACAGCAATGCCGCGGCACCGAACCCGATCATCATCTGGCGCCGTATCGAGCGTTGCCAATAGGTGTGTGCGGCTTCAAGCCAGCGGCGGAGCGGAGGCAGGATATTCATCGTTCGACTGTGCGCACCGTTCTGGAAAAGACCTCGAGGTAATCGCGTACCGGTTTATAGCTGGCATCGGTGGCCGGCTCGAAACGGGAGATCGGCAGGCGTTCCAGCAGCTTCCGGCCCGGTTCGCTGGCGTTCAGATTGAACAGCGCGGCCGCGAACTGGCCGGCCAGCGCGGGCGGGATGTCGTTGCGCACCACCCAGCCGTTGTTGACCAGCGGGGCGGTCTGCCACTTCACCTCGAGCTGGCTGGCCATCTCGGGATGCTCGACACGGAATGTCCGCCACGGTATCGGCCAGGTCGCGCCGGCCGCCGCATAGCCGCGGAACACGTTCATGATCGAGGACTCCTGCGAGCCGACGTAAAGATTCTCGATGTCGCGGTTCACGTCGATGCCGTGGGTATGCAGATAATATTGCGGCATCATGGTTGCAGCCAGCGCGGTGATCGCAGGATAGGCGACCTTTTTGCCCTTGAGGTCGGACACCGTCCGGATGCCGCCGTCCTTGCGCACCAGGATGATGCCGCGAAAATCCTTGTCGTCGCCCATCTTGCCGAAGATGCGGTAGCCGTGTTTGAGCGACAGCACGGTCTGGTAGGGGTTGGGCATCGCGAAATCGAAGTGGGCGCTGTAAAGCTTCCGGTCGAACTCTTCATAGTTGCGCGAGGCTTCCAGTCTGAGACGGACGCCGGGGATGTCTGCGTTGATCTGTTCCAGCAGCGGCCCGTACAGTTCCAGCAGGCGTTGCGGATTGTGCAGTGGATGGATGCCGACCACGTACTCCGGTACGCTGGATTCGGCCTTGTTGTTGAAGCCGGGCTGATAGCCGCTTCCTTGCTCATTGCCGCAGCCAGCGATAGCCAGCATGAGCAGCAACGCCATCACCCCTTTCATCCGCAGTCCCCCGGTTTTATGAATCAAGGCGCGGGATGCTAGCACTAATCTGCTGCTTGCGTAACCGCAGCTATGCCAGCCCGTTTTCAGGCGCGAGGCAGTGCGGCGATTCGATGCCGTGCAGCCGCGCTGGTGCGGTCCGGCGGCGGATTTGTGCTAATCTGCGCGGGTATTTTTTAGGCGCTAGACATGAACGGTTATCTGAAACGCATCCTCAACGCACGCGTGTATGACGTGGCGGTTGAAACCCCGCTGGAAGTCGCGCCCAACCTGTCGGCGCGCATCGGCAATACGCTGCTGCTGAAGCGCGAGGACATGCAGCCGGTGTTCTCCTTCAAGCTGCGCGGCGCATACAACAAGATGGCGCAGCTCACTGCAGAGCAACTCAAGCGCGGTGTGCTGGCCGCGTCGGCGGGCAATCACGCGCAGGGCGTGGCGCTGTCCGCGCAGAGGCTGGGCTGCAAGGCTGTCATCGTGATGCCCACCACCACGCCGCAGATCAAGATACAGGCGGTCGCCAGTCGCGGCGCGAAGGTCGTGCTGCATGGCGATTCGTATTCCGACGCCTATCAGCATGCGCTGGAACTGGAGCAGCAAAACCAGATGACGTTCGTGCATCCCTACGACGACCCCGATGTGATCGCCGGACAGGGCACCATCGCGATGGAGATCCTGCGCCAGCATACCCAGGCTATCCACGCGATCTTCGTCCCGATCGGCGGCGGCGGGCTGATTGCCGGCGTGGCGGCTTACGTCAAGGAATTGCGTCCCGACATCAAGGTTATCGGCGTGCAGCCGGTGGATTCCGATGCGATGCAGCGCTCGGTAAAAAGCAAGCGGCGCGTCACGCTCGATCATGTCGGGCTGTTCGCCGACGGCGTGGCGGTGAAGCAGGTCGGCACCGAAACCTTCCGGCTGTGCCGCAAGCTGGTGGACGAAATCCTGCTGGTGGATACCGACGCGACCTGCGCCGCGCTGAAGGACGTGTTCGAAGATACCCGCTCGATACTGGAGCCGGCGGGCGCGCTGGCGATTGCCGGAGCCAAGCTGTATGCGGCTCGCGAGCAGCTCAGCGGCGAGACGCTGGTCGCGATCGCCAGCGGCGCGAACATGAATTTCGACCGTCTGCGCTTCGTCGCGGAGCGCGCCGAAATCGGCGAGCGTCGCGAGGCGATACTCGCGGTCACGATCCCCGAGACGCCGGGCAGCTTCCGCAAATTCTGCGCGCTGCTGGGCAAGCGCAATATCACCGAATTCAACTACCGTTTCGCCGACCCGAAAGCGGCGCAGGTATTCGTAGGCATCCAGGTCAAAGATCAGATGGAAACCTCGGAGTTGGTCGATAAGTTGCAGCGCGGCAAACTGGCTGCGCTGGATCTGACCGACAACGAGATGGCCAAGCTGCACCTGCGCCACCTGGTCGGCGGCCGCGCGCCGGAGGCCAGGGACGAGATATTGTTCCGCTTCGAGTTCCCTGAGCGTCCCGGCGCGCTGATGAACTTCCTGAACAGTATGAGCCACAGCTGGAACATCAGCCTGTTCCACTACCGCAACCACGGCGCGGACTATGGCCGCGTGCTGGTCGGCATGCAGGTGCCGCACCACGACAAGAAGGCGCTGAAGATATTTCTCGATACGCTCGGCTACCGCTACTGGGACGAGAGTGACAACCCGGCGTACCGGCTGTTCCTGGGCTGAGAGAGGCATGGCGCAAGCGCCCAAGCAGGTCATCCGCAAGCATATCCTGTCCCTGCGCGAGCAGCTGCCCGTCGATCTGCGGGCGGCGCACAGCGCGGCCATCGCCGGGCGTCTGTTGCAGCTGCCCGAATACCGGCAGGCCGGCACGGTGCTGGGCTACATGAACTTCGGCGCGGAGTTCGCCAGCGAGCGGTGGGTGGCCCGTGTGCTGGCGGACGGCAAACGTCTGGTGCTGCCCAAGGTGAATCACCACACCAACCACCTCGACCTGTATCGCGTGGATGACCCGGAAAACCAGTTGGCTCAAGGCTTGTGGGGGATACGCGAGCCGATTGTGGAACGCTGCGAGAGGCTGGAAACGCTAAATGAGGTAGAATTCGCCCTCTTGCCCGGGGTCGCGTTTGCCCGAAACGGCGCAAGACTGGGCTATGGCGGCGGATTTTACGACAAGCTGCTGGCCGGGCTGGATGGCAGGGCGCAGCGCCCCGCGCTGGTCGCCGCGGCGTTCGCGCTGCAGATCGTGGCCGATATCCCGCAGGAAGCGACCGATATAAGAGTCGAGCGGATAGTCACCGAGCAGGAAATCATAGACTGCTCGAAATAAGAGTTACCAAGAATAACGTAGCAATTTGGAGAGAGTAGAGATGGCATCATTACCCGATTACGACCCGCAAGAGACTCAGGAGTGGCTGGATGCGCTCGAGTCGGTACTGGAGAACGAAGGCGCGGAGCGCGCCCATTTTCTGCTCGATCAGCTGATCGACAAGGCACGCAGTTCCGGCGCCGGCGTGCCGTTCAGCGCGACCACGCCATACTGCAACACGATCACGATAGACAAGGAAGAGCGTTCCACCGGCAGCCATGACATGGAGCACCGCATACGCGGGCTGATGCGCTGGAACGCGATGGCGCTGGTGCTGAATGCGAACAAGGAGTCGTCCGAGCTGGGCGGCCATATCTCCAGCTTCGCGTCCGCCGCGACGCTGTACGACGTGGCGTTCAACCATTTCTTCCACGGCAAGACCGATACGCACGGCGGCGACCTGGTGTACTTCCAGGGCCATTCCTCGCCCGGCATGTATGCGCGCGCGTTTCTCGAAGGGCGCCTGAGCGAAGAGCAGATGTACAAGTTCCGCCAGGAAGCGGACGGCAACGGCCTGTCCTCCTATCCGCATCCCTGGCTGATGCCGGATTTCTGGCAGTTCCCCACCGTGTCGATGGGCCTCGGCCCGCTGATGGCGATCTACCAGGCGCGCTTCATGCGTTATCTGGAGCATCGCGGTCTGGCGCAGACCGCCGGGCGCAAGGTGTGGGCGTTCCTGGGCGACGGCGAGACCGACGAGCCGGAATCGCTGGGCGCGGTGTCGATGGCCGGGCGCGAGAAGCTCGACAACCTGGTGTTCGTGATCAACTGCAACCTGCAGCGTCTCGACGGCCCGGTGCGCGGCAACGGCAAGATCATTCAGGAGCTGGAAGGCGTGTTCCGCGGCGCGGGCTGGAACGTCATCAAGGTGGTGTGGGGCGGCCAGTGGGACAGGCTGTTCGCAAAGGACAAGAATGGCCTGCTGCAAAAGCGCATGCAGGAAGTGGTGGACGGCGAATACCAGACCTACAAGTCCAGGGATGGCGCCTATGTGCGCAAGCACTTCTTCGGCAAGTATCCCGAGTTGCTGGAGATGGTCGCCGACATGTCGGACGAGCAGATCTGGCGCCTGAACCGCGGCGGTCACGATCCGCACAAGGTGTTCGCGGCCTATGCCGCGGCCACCAAGCACACCGGCCAGCCGACCGTGATCCTTGCGAAGACCGTGAAGGGTTATGGCATGGGCGCGTCCGGCGAGGCGCAGAACCCGACTCACCAGTTGAAGAAAATGGATGTGGACTCGCTGCTCAAATTCCGTGACCGCTTCAACATCCCATTGAACGATGCGCAGGTGGAAAGCCTGAACTTCTATCGTCCGCCCGAAGACAGCCTGGAGATGAAATATCTGAAGCAGCGCGGCAAGGAGATGGGCACGATCCCGGCGCGCAAACCGGTCAAGAAGGCGCTGATGGTGCCGGGGCTGGATGCGTTCGACGCGCTGCTGAAAGGTACCGACGACCGCGAGATCTCGACCACGATGGCGTTCGTGCGCCTGCTCGGGATATTGGTCAAGGACAAGCATATCGGCAAGCAGGTCGTGCCCATCGTGCCGGACGAATCGCGCACGTTCGGCATGGAAGGCATGTTCCGCCAGCTCGGCATCTTCTCGCAGGTGGGCCAGCTGTACACGCCGCAGGACGCCGACCAGCTGATGTTCTACAAGGAAGACAAGACCGGGCAGATTCTGCAGGAGGGCATCAACGAGGCGGGCGGCATGGCCGACTGGATCGCCGCGGCGACTTCCTATGCGAACCACGGCGTGGCGATGCTGCCGTTCTATATCTACTACTCGATGTTCGGCTTCCAGCGCATCGGCGACCTGGCCTGGGCGGCGGGCGACTTGCGCGCGCGCGGCTTCCTGCTCGGCGGCACGGCAGGGCGCACCACGCTGAACGGCGAAGGCTTGCAGCACCAGGACGGCCACAGCCACCTGAGCGCGGCGACCATCCCGAACTGCGTGTCCTACGACCCGACCTTCGCGTACGAACTCGCGGTCATCATCCAGGACGGCATGCGCCGCATGTACGTGAATCAGGAGGACGTGTTCTATTACCTGACCGTGATGAACGAGAACTACACGCATCCGGCGATGCCGAAGGGGGCGGAAGCCGGCATCATCAAGGGCATGTACCTGTTCTCGGAAGGCAAGGCGAAAGCCGCCAACGCACCGAGGGTGCAACTGCTCGGCAGCGGCACGATCCTGCGCGAGGCGATCGCCGCCGCGCAGTTGCTGGAGCAGGACTTCGGCGTGGCGTCGGACATCTGGAGCGTGACCAGCTTCAACGAATTGCGCCGCGACGGTCTGGACTGCGAACGCTGGAACATGCTGCATCCGGAAGCCAAGCCGCGCGCCAGCCATGTCGAGCAATGTCTTGCCAAGCGCAACGGCCCGGTGATCGCCGCGACCGACTATATCAAGAGCTACGCCGACCAGATCCGCGGTTTCATGCCCAAGCGTTTCACGGTGCTGGGCACGGACGGCTTCGGCCGCTCGGACACGCGCAAGAAGCTGCGCCAGTTCTTCGAGGTGGACCGCTTCTACATCGCGATCGCCGCACTCAAGGCGCTGGCCGATGAAGGCACGATCAGCGCGAACGTGGTGAGCAAGGCGATACGCCTGTACAACATCAATCCAGACAAGCCGAACCCAACGACAGTTTAATAAGTCGACGGTTCAAGGAGGACATAACAGTGGCAGAGATCAAACAAGTACTGGTTCCGGATATCGGCAACTACAAGGATGTGAGCGTCATCGAGGTGATGGTCAAGGCGGGCGATACGATCAGCGCGGAAGACAACCTGCTGACGGTGGAAACCGACAAGGCGGCCATGGAAGTGCCGTCGCCGTTCTCCGGCGTGGTCAAGGAAATGAAGGTCAAGGTCGGCGACAAGGTGTCGCAAGGTTCGCTGATCCTGTTGATCGAAAGCAGCGATGCAGGCGCCCCACAGGCCCTGCCGGCATCGCAGCCGGCGCCTGCCGCTGTACCAGCGGCTCCGGTAGCCGCGCCGGTCGCGGCAAAACCTGCCGCCGCACCTGTCGTCACCAGCACCGTGCAACCGGTAGCGAGCGGCGGCAAGGCTCACGCCAGCCCGGCGATACGCCGATTCGCGCGCGAGCTCGGCGTGGATGTCGCGCAAGTCAAAGGCAGCGGCGACAAGGGGCGCGTCACGAAGGACGACGTGCAGAATTTCGTCAAGGCGGCGCTGGCCGCGCCGCGCGGCGGTGTTGGCGGCGGCCTGCAGGTGCTGGACATGCCGGTAGTGGATTTCGCGAAGTTCGGCGCGATCGAAACCAGGCCGCTGTCGCGCATCAAGAAGATATCCGGCGCGAATCTGCACCGCAACTGGGTGACCATCCCGCATGTCACGCAATTCGACGAAGCCGACATCAGCGAGATGGAGGCCTTCCGCAAGCAGCTCGGTGCGGAATACGCGAAGCAGAACATCAAGATCACCCCGCTGGCTTTCATGCTCAAGGCAGCAGTCGCCGCGCTGCAGAAGTATCCGGAGTTCAATGCGTCGCTCGATGCCAGCGGCGAGAACCTGGTGCTCAAGCAATACTTCCACATCGGCGTCGCGGTGGATACGCCGGACGGCCTGATGGTGCCGGTGCTGCGCGACGTGGACAAGAAAGGCATCGTGCAGCTCGCGAAAGAGCTCGGCGAGATCAGCGCGCGCGCCAGGGAGAAGAAGATCACCGCTGCCGACATGCAGGGCGGCTGCTTCTCGATCTCCAGCCTAGGCGGGATCGGCGGCACGGCCTTCACGCCCATCATCAACGCGCCGGAAGTGGCGATTCTGGGCGTATCCCGATCCAGCATGAAGCCGGTGTATCAGGATGGCGAATTCGTGCCGCGCCTGATGCTGCCGCTGTCGCTGTCGTACGACCACCGCGTGATCGACGGTGCGGCGGCCGCGCGCTTCACCGCCTATCTCGCGCAAGTGCTGGCGGACATCCGCCGGCTCGCACTGTAATCAGTGAGCGCTAAACCGGTCGGGATACTCGGCGGCACGTTCGATCCGATACATTACGGACACCTGCGGCTGGCCGAGGAGATGCTGGAGCTGGCCGGTTTGCGACAGATCCGTTTCATTCCCACCGGCACGCCGCCGCATCGCGGTATCCCGCAGGTGTCTGCGCAGCACCGCAGCGCGATGGTGCAACTGGCGATCGCCGACCAGCCCGCATTCGTGCTGGACGACCGGGAGGTCAGGCGCGCCACGCCGTGCTATACGGTGGACACGCTGCGTGAGCTGCGCGGCGAGCTGGGCGCGGCACAGCCGCTGTGCCTGCTGATGGGCGGCGATGCGTTCCTGCAATTGCATACCTGGCACGAGTGGGAACAGCTGTTCGAACTGGCGCATATCGTGGTGGGTTACCGTCCCGGCTTCGCGATCGATGAACGCATCCATAGCGCGACGGCGGAATTGCGCCGGCATTACCAGCAGCGTCTGTGCGCTGCGGATGCGTTGTCGCAACAGCCCTGCGGGGGTATCGTCGAACTGGCGATACCGAAACTGGAAATCTCCGCCACGCTGATCCGCAGCCGCGTGGCGGAAAACCGCACCATACGCTATTTGCTGCCCAACGCAGTGGCGGACTACATTCATCAACATCACTTGTACACACCATGCTAACTACCGAAGAAAAAACCAAAGCCGTCGTCGCCGCACTGGAAGACATCAAAGCCACCGACATCAAGGTGATCGACACCAGCAAGCTCAGCTCGTTGTTCGATCGCATGGTCATCGCCAGCGCGACATCAAGGCGGCAGACCAAGGCGCTCGCCGACAATGTGGTGGTCAAGCTCAAGGAGCTCGGCGAAGAAGTCGTCGGCCGCGAGGGAGAAGACAGCGGCGAGTGGATACTGGTGGACCTGGGCGAGGTGCTGGTGCATATCATGCAGCCCGCTATCCGCGACTACTACAACCTCGAGGAGCTGTGGAGCAAGGCGCAGGCGGCACGGCCAAAGCTGGCTAAGCCTCTCGAATAATTTCCGGCCCATGAACCCCGTGGTTGGGAGGTCGTTGGCATGAAGCTGATCATCGCATCCGTCGGTCACAAGATGCCGGACTGGATCGCGGCGGGCTTCAACGAATACACCAAGCGCATGCCGCGCGAGGCGCAGATTTCATTGCTGGAGATCAAGCCCGAGCCGCGCACCACAGGCAAAAACACCGCGCAGATCATGGAAGCCGAAGCGCAGCGCATCCTCGCGGCGCTGCCGCATAACTGCCTGCGCATCGCACTGGACGAGCGCGGCGCGCAGCCCACCACCAAGCAGCTTGCCGCACAGATGCAGGACTGGATGCGCGAAGGGCGCGATGTTGCATTCATCATCGGCGGCGCGGATGGCCTGCACGATTCGGTCAAACAGGCCGCGCAGCAGCTGATGGCCTTGTCCACGCTGACCCTGCCTCATGCCTTTGTGCGGGTATTGTTGGCCGAACAGTTGTATCGGGCGCACAGCCTGATGCACAATCACCCCTATCATCGTGAATGAAGAACTTTATCCGTCGCATATGCGGATGATTATTTTTGGGTGGGTAAACTTATGAGCGTGATCCAGCAACGAACGAGCATGATCCAGCAACGAATCTATCTGTGTTCGCGCAGCCCGCGCCGTCGCGAATTGCTCAAGCAGATTGGCATCAATTTCGAGATGCTGTTGTTGCGTTCCGATCCGCGCCGTGGTGTGGATGTGGACGAGACGCCGCTGCCCGAGGAGCCCGCCGAGACCTATGTACGGCGCGTATGCGAAGAAAAGGCGCGGACAGGCTGGGATTCGCTGCGCCTGCGCAGCTTGCCGCCTTTCCCCGTGCTAGCGGCCGATACCACCGTGACGCTGGACGGCAAGATCTTCGGCACGCCGGAAAATTCCGTGGATGCTGCGGAAATGCTGCGTCAGCTGTCCGGCCACGAACATCAGGTGCTCAGTGGAGTGGCGGTGGCATTGGGCGAGAAGGTCGAGGTCGCGCTCTCTGTTTCGACGGTGCGCTTTGCGAAGCTCAGCGAAGAGCGCATCAAGCGTTACCTGCTGAGCTGTGAATATGCCGACAAAGCCGGGGGCTATGCGATACAGGGTCAGGCCGGCGCATTCGTCGAGCATCTGTCCGGCAGCTATTCCGGCGTGATGGGTCTGCCGCTGTTCGAGACCGTCGAGCTGCTGCAGCGTTTCGATTACCCGACACCCTGATGATGTCCCGATGAGCGAAGAGATACTGATCAACGTCACACCGCAGGAGACTCGTGTCGCGGTGATGCAGCTCGGCGTGGTGCAAGACCTGCACATCGAGCGCGGCACCAATCGCGGCATCGTCAGCAACGTCTATCTCGGCAAGGTCAAGCGCGTCTTGCCGGGTATGCAATCCGCCTTCATCGAGATCGGCCTGGAGCGCTCGGCGTTCCTGCATGTCGCCGACATCTGGGAGAACAGCAATAACGGCGATGCCGCCAAACCGATCGAAAAGATATTGTTCGAAGGGCAGACGCTGCTGGTGCAGGTCATCAAGGAGCCCATCGGCAGCAAGGGCGCGCGGCTGTCCACGCAGCTCAGCATTGCCGGCCGCTTGCTGGTGTATCTGCCGCAGGAGGCGCATATCGGCGTGTCGCAACGCATCGAGAGCGTGGAGCAGCGCGATGCGTTGCGCGCAACACTGCAGGCGGCGCTCCCGCCGGACCATAAAGGCGGCTACATCATACGCACGGTGGCAGAGGCGTCGGTGGAGCTGGACTTCGCGGCCGATATCGCCTACCTGGACAAGCTGTGGGGCAATCTGCAGGCGACCGCAAAGACCGCCAGCGCGCCGCAACTGCTGTACCAGGAACTCGACATCAGCCTGCGGGTGTTGCGCGACTTCGTCAGCCAGAACACCACGCGCATACTGGTGGACTCGCGCAGCACGCATCAGAAGATGCTGGAGTTCGCACAAGCCTACAATTCCGTCGCGGCTGAGCGGTTGGAACACTATCCCGGTGTGCGCCCGCTGTTCGATCTGCATGGCGTGGAAGAAGAGATCGAGCGCGCGTTGTCCAAGCGCGTCGACCTGAAATCCGGCGGCTACCTGATCATCGACCAGACCGAGGCGATGACCACCGTGGACGTGAACACCGGCGGCTTCGTCGGGCTGCGCAATTTCGATGACACGATCTTCAAGACCAATCTGGAGGCCACGCAAGTCATCGCGCGCCAGCTGCGCCTGCGCAACCTGGGCGGCATCATCATCTGCGATTTCATCGACATGGACACCCAGGAGCACCGCGACGTGGTGCTGGACGAATTCAAGAAGGCGCTTGCGCGCGACCACACGCGCATCAGCGTGAATGACTTCTCATCGCTGGGGCTGGTGGAGATGACGCGCAAGCGCACCCGCGAGAGTCTCGCGCATGTGCTGTGCGAGGCATGCCCGACCTGCCAGGGGCGGGGCGAGGTGAAGACCGCGCAGACCGTGTGTTACGAGATCCTGCGCGAGATCGTGCGCGAGGCGCGCCAGTTCAACGCGCGCGAGTACCGTATCCTGGCATCGCAGCAGGTCATCGACCTGTTCCTGGAGGAGGAGTCGCAGGCGCTGGCGCAGCTTTCCGATTTCATTTCCAAGCCCATTTCGCTGCAGGTGGAGACGATCTACACCCAAGAGCAGTACGATGTCATTCTGATGTGATCCCCGTAAATCATGAGGAATAGCCTATGCCGGCGCTGAGTCGCAGCGACTACCGGACTCTGGCGCTGGCCGCATTGGGCGGCGCGCTGGAGTTCTACGATTTCATCATCTTCGTGTTCTTTGCGGTGGCGATCGGCCAGCTGTTCTTCCCGCCCGACATGCCGGACTGGCTGCGCCAGATGCAGACTTTCGGCATTTTCGCGGCGGGCTATCTGGCGCGTCCGCTAGGCGGGATCGTGATGGCGCACTTCGGCGATCTGCTGGGGCGCAAGCGCATGTTCACGCTGAGCATCCTGCTGATGGCGGTGCCGACGCTGGCGATCGGTCTGTTGCCGACCTATGCGTCCATCGGCATCTGGGCACCGTTGCTGTTGCTGGCCTTGCGCGTGCTGCAAGGCGCTGCAATAGGCGGCGAGGTGCCGGGCGCATGGGTGTTCGTGTCCGAGCATGTGCCGGCGCGCCATGCCGGCTTCGCCTGCGGCACGCTGACCGCCGGGCTGACCGGCGGCATCCTGCTCGGCTCGCTGGTGGCGACCGCCGTCAACAAGTTCTACGCGCCGGCCGAATTGCTCGCGCAGGGCTGGCGCATACCGTTCATTATCGGCGGTATCTTCGGTTTGGTGTCGGTGTGGTTGCGCCAGTATCTGCACGAGACGCCGGTGTTCAAGGAGATGCAGGCCCGGCAGGCGCTGGCCGACGAGTTGCCGCTGAAGACGGTGATACGCGAGCACCGTCCCGCCGTGATCCTGACCATGCTGCTGACCTGGCTGCTGTCGGCCGCGATCGTGGTGATGATCCTGATGACCCCGACGCTGGTGCAGAAACTCTATGCCATTCCCGCCGCGACCGCGTTGCAGGCGAACAGCATCGCGACGCTGTTCCTGAGCCTGGGCTGCGTGGCGTTCGGTGCGCTGGCCGACCGTTACGGTGCGGGACGGGTGATGCTGGCCGGTTGCGCGATGCTGGGAATGACATCCATGTTGTTTTACCAGCAGATGGCGGTCGCGCCGCAGCGCATCTACGAGCTGTATGCGCTGTGCGGTTTCTTCGTGGGCGTGATCGGCGTGGTGCCGAGTGCCGCAGTCAAGGCTTTTCCGCCGGCGGTGCGGTTTTCCGGTCTGTCGTTCTCCTACAATGTCGCGTATGCGGTGTTCGGCGGACTCACGCCGGTGGTGGTGAGCATGCTGTTGCCGCTCGACCCGTTGGCGCCGGCGCATTATGTGGCGGTGCTGAGTGCGGTGGGCGCGCTGATCGGGGGGTATCTGTGGCGGCGTGACCCGTCCGTCAAGTTCGGTTGACGGCGTTTTCATGCGAAAATGCGCATTCGAATCGCGCCCGGTGCGCATCAGAGCTGCCTGGCGCAGCAAGTAATCATTCAGGATAGACCGTGTTTTTAGAGAATCTCAAGCAATTGCTCGCGGCGGACATGGCTGCGGTGGATCAGGTGATACGCACGCGGCTGCACTCGGAAGTGCTGCTGGTCAATCAGGTCGGCGAATACATCATCAACAGCGGCGGCAAGCGGCTGCGTCCGGCGCTGGTGGTGTTGTCGGCCGACGCCTACGGTTACCAGGGCACGCATCATCATAGCCTGGCTGCGGTCGTGGAGTTCATCCATACCGCGACGCTGTTGCATGACGATGTGGTGGACGAATCCGCATTGCGCCGCGGGCGCGAGACGGCCAATGCGCTGTTCGGCAACGCCGCGAGCGTGCTGGTCGGCGACTTCCTGTATTCGCGTGCGTTCCAGATGATGGTCGAAGTGGGCGAAATGCGCGTGATGCAGACGCTGGCCGATGCGACCAACACCATCGCCGAGGGCGAGGTGCTGCAGCTGCTCAACTGCCACGACGCGAATGTGGATACGGCCAATTACATGCGCGTGATCCACTGCAAGACCGCGAAACTGTTCGAGGCCGCGATGCGCCTGGGCGCAATCCTGTCCGGGGCTTCCGCCGCAGATGAAGAGGCCGCGGCAAAATACGGCATGCATCTGGGCACGGCGTTCCAGCTGGTGGACGATGTGCTGGATTATTCCGCCGACGAGCAGCAGACCGGCAAGCATCTCGGCGACGATCTCGCCGAAGGCAAGCCGACTCTGCCGTTGATTTATGCGATGCAGCACGGCACGGCGGAACAGGCTGCGGTGGTGCGCGATGCGATCGAACAGGGCGATGTCGAAAAATTTGCCGAAGTGTTGCAGATCATTCGTGCCACCGGCGCGCTGGAATTCACGCGTCAGCAGGCGCTGCGCGAAGCCGAGACGGCGTGCGCTTCGATCGACTCACTGGCCGATTCAAAATACAAGCAATGTTTGGTAGAATTAGCGCACTTTGCCGCGACCCGGCAATTTTAGTTTCAATTCGGAGCGTGGCTCAGCCTGGTAGAGCACTGCGTTCGGGACGCAGGGGTCGGAGGTTCGAATCCTCTCGCTCCGACCATATCGTGTGGTCTCAAATTTCAACGGAGCCCAGGTCCAATGAGTCGTCTGATTTTCCTGATTGCAATTGTGGCCGTGGTCTATCTGCTGATCAGATCCTTCCGTAAAAACACATCGCAACCCGCAGAAAAAACCGCCGAGGATATGGTGCGCTGCGCGCATTGCGGCATGCACCTGCCCAAGGGCGAAAGCGTCCGGGCGCAAGACCTGTACTTCTGCAGTGCGGCGCATCGCGATGCTTATCGCAAATAGGCTGGCCTCATATTGAGCGCGATGCCCCCCCCCGTCGTAGCTGATTACCCCACGGTCGATTTCTGGCGTTCGCTGCGTTTCTTCAATTGGTACAGGCTGATACTCGTCAGCTTCTTCGTGTTCCTGTCCGGGACGTTCGGTGCCGAGCTGCCGCTTGTCACGCACAACTGGACGCTGTTCTTCTATGCCAGCGTGGTGTATTCGGCGGTGGTGTCGATCTCGTTCGTGCTGCTGCAGTTGCGCTGGCCGCGTTTCACCTGGCAACTGGCGTTGCAGATCTGCGGCGACATCATCGGTTTGTCGGTGCTCTCTTATGCCGGCGGCGGGATACAGAGCAACATCGGGTTGCTGCTGCTGATCTCGCTGGCGGCGGCCGGATTGATCAGCCGCGGCAGGATCACGCTGTTCTTCGCCGCGCTGGCCAGCATCGCCGCGCTGCTGGAGCATTCCGTTGCCGTGCTCTACGACGATGCCGCGGTGGCGCAGTATGTCCAGGTCGCGCTGCTGTGTGTCTCCTATTTTGCGGTGGCCTGGCTGGCGCATACGCTGGCGAAGTATGCGGTGGACAGCCAGTTGCTGGCGCAACGGCGCGGACAGGATCTGGCCAGCATGTCGGAGGCGAACCGCCTGGTGATACGCGACATGCAGGATGGCGTGCTGGTGGTGGACGAGCAGGGGGTGATCATGCAGATGAATCCCAGCGCGGCGCGCCTGTTGCGTCATAGCGCGCTGCCCGGAAGTTCGCTGGCCGAGTCCTTCCCCTTGTTGTTCGGACAGTATGCGATGTGGAAACGAACTGGCGCGAGCAGCCGCGACACGCTGCAACTGGATGTCGGGGTGCAGGCGCGACTGCGCTTCGTGGCCGTGGAACGCGATGCGGCGCATGGCGCGGTGATCTTCCTGGAGGATATGCAGCGCGTGCTGGCCGAGGCGCAGCAGATCAAGCTGGCGGCACTGGGGCGCCTGACCGCGAACATCGCCCATGAGGTGCGCAACCCATTGTCGTCGATCAGCTACGCGACCGAGTTGTTGCAGGAGGAACAGGGGAGCGCCAAACAGCAGCGGCTGTTGCAGATCGTGCTGGATAACACGCAGCGCATCAACCAGATCGTGCAGGACGTGATGCAGTTGAACCGGCGCGACCGCGCGCAGGCCGAGTCATTCGATCTGGACGCGCTGCTGCGCGCGTTCGTCGAGGAGTTCGCGCAGGCCGAGCGGCTGGAGCCGGGCGCGCTGGTGCTGCAGAGTTCGCAAATGCACCCGGTTGCATTCGATCGCGGCCATCTGCGGCAGGTGTTATGGAACCTGTGCCGCAACGGGTTGCGTCATGGGCGCGGCTTGCCCGGCAGCCTCGCGTTGAAGGTCGGCATGGAAAGCGGCCGGGTGGTTCTGGATGTGCAGGATGACGGTCCGGGTGTCCCGGCGGAGCATCGGGCCAGGTTGTTCGAGCCGTTCTTCACCACGGCGGCCGAAGGGACCGGGCTGGGGCTGTATATCGCCAGGGAGTTGTGCGAGGCGAACGGTGCGCAGCTGGAATATCGCGGACAGGAAGGACATGCAGGGGAAGGGCTGGCGGGAGCCTGCTTCCGCATAACATTTGGAGAGCTTCTTGGAGAAAGGGCGTGATATGAGCACGGTGGATCGCGCGAATGGCGTGTTGCTGGTGGACGACGAGCCGGACATCGTCGAGCTGCTGGAGATGGCTTTGCTCAAAATGGGTCTGGCGGTGGATAAGGCCGGTAACGTGCGCGAGGCGCAGGAAAAGCTGGCCGCGCGCCGCTATGACCTGTGCCTGACCGACATGCGCATGCCGGACGGAGACGGCCTGCAGGTCGTGCAGTACATCACCCAGCATAATCTGGATGTGCCGGTGGCGGTGATCACCGCGCACGGCAATATGGAGAATGCGATCACGGTGCTGAAGGCGGGCGCATTCGATTATCTGGCCAAGCCGGTCTCGCTCGATCAGCTGCGCGCGCTCGTGAAGTCCGCGCTGAATCTGCCGCAGTCCGGCGCATCGGACGGCAAGGTGCTGCTCGGGCATTCGCCGGCGATGCAGAAGGTGCGCGACCTGATCGGGCGCGTGGCACGCAGCCAGGCGCCGGTGCACATCAGCGGCGAATCGGGCAGCGGCAAGGAGTTGGCCGCGCGCCTGATCGTGCAAAGCGGCGCGCGCCGCGATCAGGCCATGATCGCCGTGAACTGCGGCGCGATCCCGGAAAACCTGATGGAGAGCGAATTCTTCGGCTACAAGAAAGGCGCGTTCACGGGCGCGGACAAGGATCGGGACGGTTTCTTTCAGGCGGCGCACGGCGGGACGCTGTTCCTGGACGAGGTCGCGGACCTGCCGTTGACCATGCAGGTGAAGTTGCTGCGCGCGATCCAGGAGAAGCGCGTGCGCAAGGTGGGGGCGACGGGCGAGGAGGCGGTGGACGTGCGCATCATCAGTGCGACGCACAACGATCTGGCCGAGCGCGTGCAGCAGGGCAAGTTCCGCCAGGATCTTTATTACCGCCTGAATGTGATCCCGATCCAGATGCCTGCGCTGCGCGAGTTGCGCGAGGACATCCCTGAGATCGCGCAGCGCATCCTGGAGCGTCTGCGCGGCGACGCGGCCGTGCATTTCTCCGGGCAGGCGCTGCGTGCGCTGCAGGGCTACAGCTTCCCGGGCAACGTGCGCGAGCTGGAAAACATCATCGAGCGCGCGTTGGCGCTATGCCCCGGAGGGGAGATCGACGAACCGGATCTGCTGCTGGCGCCCGTGGAGCGCCCGGACAATGTGGCGCTCGGCGGCAAGTATCCCTTGCCGGACTATCTGGATCGCGTCGAGAAGCAGGCCTTGCTGGAGGCGCTGGAGCAGACCGGGTTCAACCGCACCGCGGCCGCCAAACTGCTCGGACTGACGTTCAGAACCATGCGCTACCGTATGGAGCGGCTCGGTATCAAGGGGCCGGATGGGGCAGACGATGCCGATTGATGCCCAAGGGGTGCTGGCCGGGTGCACATATGTCCCGTCGCCGAACTGCGATGCGCGGCCGGCCGGTGCGGTCGAGTTGCTGGTGATACACAACATCAGCCTGCCGCCCGGCGAATACGGTGGAGACGCAGTGCAGCGCCTGTTCACGAACACGCTGGACGTCGATGCGCATCCTTATTATCAGACCATCGCCGGCCTGAAGGTGTCGGCGCATTTCTTTGTCCGCCGCGACGGCCATGTCATCCAGTTCGTTCCCTGTCTGCAGCGTGCCTGGCATGCCGGCGAGTCATGCTGGCAGGGCAGGGGTCGCTGCAATGACTTTTCGATAGGCATCGAACTCGAGGGCAGCGATTTCGAGCCGTTCGCCGATGCGCAATATGCCGCGCTGGACAAACTGACCCGCGCGTTGCGTGCGGCTTACCCGATACGCGGCATCGCCGGCCACAGTGATATTGCGCCGCTGCGCAAGACCGATCCCGGCCCCCATTTCGACTGGGTTCGTTACCTCGCAGGCCTGTCGGAAACATAAGCATTTGCTCATGGAATCGGCCGAAATATATAGGCCTTTTTTTAGCTTGCAATATTTTCGCTAACTACTACAATTAGCTCCGCCACCGCAAAAAAATACTAGATATGGTGGTTTTGGGTTTTTTGGGTTAACCGAATTTAAAGGGAGTAAGTACATGCTGCATGCCGCTACCGATAGCGTTTCAACCGCTCCAATTCCGACCAGCGAAGTTTCCGCTCCTGCTCCAGTGTCATCCAGCCAGTTCGATCAATATAAGGTCATCCGCCGCAATGGTTCGGTGGTGGCTTTCGAGCCGGCGAAGGTATCGATCGCGCTGACCAAGGCGTTCATCGCCGTGAATGGCGGGCAGGGTGCTGCATCGGCGCGGATCCGCGAAATGGTCGATCTGTTGACCAACGGCGTGGTCTGGGCGCTGATGCGCCGTCAGCCTCATGGCGGAACGCTGCATATCGAAGATATCCAGGACCAGGTCGAATTGGGGCTGATGCGTTCCGGCGAGCATGATGTCGCGCGCGCCTATGTGCTGTATCGCGAAGAGCGCACCCGTACGCGTGCCAAGGCCAAGAACAAGGAGCCTGTGCATGTCATCAATGTCACCGGTGCGGATGGTATCGCGCGCCCGCTCGACCTCGACCGCCTGTCTGCGCTGGTGCAGTCCGCCTGTGTGGGGCTGGGCGAGGTGGTCGATGCGGATGCGGTCATCAAGCTGACGCTGAAGGATCTGTACGATGGCGTCGCGCTGCATGAGGTGCGCAAGTGCCTGATCCTGTCGGCGCGCTCCCTGATCGAGCAGGAGCCTGCCTATAACTTCGTCACGGCCCGCCTGTTGCTCAACAATATGTGCAGCGAGACGCTGGGCGAAGAGATCGCGCCGGAGGAGATGGCGACGCGTTATGCTGAATATTTCCCGGGCTATATCAAGCAGGGGATCGCGGCGGATTTGCTGGATGCGCGTCTGGCCCAGTTCGATCTGCAGCGCCTGGCCAGCGAGCTGGATGCACAGCGCGACCTGCAGTTCGGTTATCTCGGTCTGCAGACCCTGTATGACCGCTACTTCCTGCATATCCAGGGCAAGCGCATCGAATTGCCGCAGGCCTTCTTCATGCGCGTGGCGATGGGCCTGGCGCTGAACGAGATCGACCGCGAAGGACGCGCGATCGAGTTCTACCGCTTGCTGTCGAGCTTCGATTTCATGAGCTCCACCCCCACGCTGTTCAATTCCGGTACACAGCGTTCGCAGCTGTCCTCCTGCTATCTGACCACGGTGGCCGACGATCTGGACGGCATCTACGAGGCGATCAAGGAAAACGCGCTGCTCGCCAAATATGCGGGCGGCCTGGGCAATGACTGGACGCCGGTGCGTGCGCTCGGCGCGCACATCAAGGGCACCAACGGCGAATCGCAGGGCGTGGTGCCGTTCCTGAAGGTGGTGAACGATACCGCCGTGGCGGTGAACCAAGGCGGCAAGCGCAAGGGCGCGGTGTGCGCCTATCTTGAGACCTGGCATCTGGACATCGAGGAGTTCCTCGATCTGCGCAAGAACACCGGCGACGACCGCCGCCGCACCCACGACATGAATACCGCGAACTGGATTCCCGATCTGTTCATGAAGCGCGTGATGGAGGGCGGCGACTGGACGCTGTTCTCGCCATCCAATGTGCCGGACTTGCACGATCGTTTCGGTGCGGACTTCGAGCGCGCATATGTGGGCTATGAGGCGAAGGCGGCCAGCGGCGAACTCAAGCTGTTCAAGAAGATCCCGGCGGCCAGCCTGTGGCGCAAGATGCTGACCATGCTGTTCGAGACCGGCCACCCATGGATCACCTTCAAGGACCCATGCAACATCCGTTCGCCGCAGCAGCATGTCGGCGTGGTGCACAGCTCCAACCTGTGTACCGAGATCACGCTGAACACCAGCGACACCGAGATCGCCGTGTGCAACCTCGGCTCGGTCAATCTGGCGGCGCACCTGTATCCGAAAGGGCATGAGAAGGCCGGTCAGATCGACCACGACAAGCTGCGCCGCACCGTCAACACCGCGATGCGCATGCTGGACAATGTAGTCGACATCAACTATTACGCGGTAGGCAAGGCGCGCAATTCCAACCTGAAGCACCGTCCGGTCGGTCTGGGCATCATGGGTTTCCAGGATTGCCTGCACGACCTGCGCATCGCCTATTCGTCCGATGCGGCTGTCGAGTTCGCCGACCGTTCGATGGAGGCGGTGTGCTACTACGCATACTGGGCTTCCAGCGAACTGGCTGAAGAGCGCGGCCGCTATGCCACCTATCGCGGCAGCCTGTGGGATCGCGGCATTCTTCCGCAGGACTCGCTGGATCTGTTGCGCCAGGAGCGAGGCGGTTTTGTCGAAGTGGATATGTCGGTCAGCATGGATTGGGACGCGTTGCGCGCACGCATCAAGCAGCATGGCATGCGCAACTCGAATTGCGTGGCGATCGCGCCGACCGCGACGATCTCCAACATCATCGGCGTGTCGGCCTGTATCGAGCCGACCTACCAGAACATCTTCGTGAAATCGAACCTGTCCGGCGAGTTCACGGTCATCAACGAGCATCTGGTGGCCGATCTGAAGCAGCTTGGACTGTGGGACGAGGTGATGATCGCGGACCTGAAGTACTTCGACGGCAGCCTCGCGAAGATCGATCGCATCCCGGCGGAGCTGCGTAGCCAGTATGCGACAGCATTCGAGGTCGAGCCGAGCTGGCTGATCGAAGCCGCATCGCGCCGCCAGAAATGGATAGATCAGGCGCAGTCGCTGAACATCTACATGTCCGGCGTATCCGGGCGCAAGCTGGACGAGACCTACAAGCTGGCGTGGCTGCGCGGTCTGAAGACCACGTATTACCTGCGCACGCTGGGTGCGACTTCCGCCGAGAAGTCCACCGGCCGCGCCGGTGCACTGAATGCAGTGCCGACGCATGGCGGGGTGACGGAAGAGCCGAAGTTCTGCTCGATTGATAATCCTGAATGCGAAGCATGTCAGTGACATGCTTGCATTCATGATTACGGCGTAGGCTCATATTCGCGTAGCGAATGTGAAGTCCGCATGGCGGACGGCCAAAGCCACAACCCAGAGTGTGAAGCCTGCCAATAGGCCGTTAGTGGGAAGTCGTTAGCCGCTCTCCTGCGGCTAACGACCAGCGACTAATAACTAACAACCAGTAAGGGAATAACAATATGCTGACATTCGAAGATGACATCAAGCCGACTGCGATGCCGATAGGGATGATGCCTGGCGCAGTTTTTGATGACGAGGCGGCAGCGCCTGCTGCCGTCCAGGCAAAAGCGCCTGCCGCTTCCACCGGGCGCATCCGCGTGGAAGACAAGCGCATCATCAACTGCAAGGCGGACGTGAACCAGCTGGTGCCGTTCAAGTACAAGTGGGCATGGGAGAAATATCTGTCGGCCTGCGCCAATCACTGGATGCCGCAGGAAGTGAACATGACCGCGGACATCGCGTTGTGGAAGAGCGACAAGCTGAGCGAGGACGAGCGCCGTCTGGTCAAGCGCAATCTGGGATTCTTCACCACCGCGGACAGTCTGGCGGCGAACAATATCGCGCTCGGCACCTACCGCCATATCACGAATCCGGAATGCCGCCAGTTCCTGCTGCGCCAGGCTTTCGAAGAGGCGATCCATACCCATGCCTACCAGTACATCGTGGAAAGCCTGGGGCTGGATGAAGGCGAGATATTCAACATGTACCACGAGGTGCCCAGCATCCGCGCGAAGGACGAATTCCTGCTGCCGTTCATCGACAAGCTGACCAATCCGGACTTCAAGACCGGCACGCCGGAAGCGGATCGCGAGCTGCTGCGCAGCCTGATCGTGTTCGCCTGCATCATGGAAGGGCTGTTCTTTTATGTCGGCTTCGTGCAGATCCTCGCACTGGGGCGGCAGAACAAGATGACCGGTGCGGCGGAGCAATACCAGTACATCCTGCGTGACGAATCCATGCACCTGAATTTCGGCGTGGACGTGATCAACCAGATCAAGATGGAAAACCCGCATCTGTGGACATCGGAATTCCGCGAAGAGATACGCGGCCTGATACAGAAGGGCGTGGAGCTGGAGTTCGCGTATGCGGAAGACACGATGCCGCGCGGCGTGCTGGGCCTGAATGCCACGATGTTCAAGGAATATCTGCGCTTCATCGCGAACCGTCGCTGCCAGCAGATCGGCGTCGATATCCTGTATGCGGGCGCAAGCAATCCGTTCCCATGGATGGCCGAAATGATCGACCTCAAGAAAGAAAAGAACTTCTTCGAGACGCGAGTCACCGAGTACCAGACTGGTGGCGCGCTGTCCTGGGATTGACCTGGACATAGTTGATCCAGGCCCCTTGCCGCAAGGCGGATAGCCAAAAACAAAAGCCTCCTTGCGGAGGCTTTTGTTTTGCGGGAGATGTTATTGTTGTGCTTAATATTTGAGCAGTGTCGGATCGTTCTGGAAGCGCGAAGTTGGTAGTCGAATCGTGGGAAGCCTTGAATTGGATTGTTTTATTGCGGGTATTAAATGCTTAAAAAATAGAAACATGTGTTAACGTTCGTAAAATTTTAACCGATAATGATTTTGGGTCGTGCGTCACTTGGTGTTTTAGTTTTGCGCAGAATCGAGGCGGCGCAAATGTTCTGGGTGGTGCGTCACGGCTTATATAGCAGGCTTTGGGTCGTGCTTGAAGTTAAGCGCGGGCTGGGGGTGTAGTAGTCGTAGGTGTTGTGTTTCGTTAACTTTACATTATCGTAAGGAGGTTGAAATGGCAGCAAAGAAGAAAACTAAACCAGCAGCAAAGAAGGCTGTTGCGGCTAAGAAGCCAGTGGCTAAAAAGGCAGCTCCGGCAGCCAAAAAGCCTGTTGCGAAAAAAGCAGTTGCAGCCAAGAAGCCAGTAGCTAAAAAGGCAGTAGCCAAGAAGCCAGTGGCGAAGAAGGCAGTTGCAGCCAAGAAGCCGGTAGCTAAAAAGGCAGTAGCCAAGAAGCCAGTGGCTAAAGTCGTGGCAAAGCCAGCAGCGCCAGTGGCTAAGCCTGTTGCGCCTGCGGTTGCAGTCAAACCCGCAGCACCAGCCCCGTCCGCACCAGCACCTGTGCGTCCGGCTGCAACATGGCCTTTTCCTACACCGGGAATCGGCAAGCCGAACTGATCTGGGTTCTGGCTGTGGTGGCAGCCCCTGATGCCTCGGCAGTAAGGGGCTTACCGCAGTAGATCCGGTCTCTTGGGCGCACTAAATGGTGCGTGCGCCTTTTTAATTTGCCAATCAAGCGTTGGCAGGTTTCTATTTTTATCTCAAGCTTGAATGCTTGTGATGGTTTTTTGCCCCCCGAAGTTTTGTGATCGCGTTTTGCGCATCCCGGTTTGTTCCCGGCGTTATGGGTACAGCCCGCGCTAACCCGTCAGCTTCACGCTGTAGAGCGTGATCGGATCTGCGCTGTTCTTGTCCAGCGCAATGCCGGCTTCCACGCCTGCTCTAGCGATGTCATCCGCGTTGTCATAGCGCGCATAAGTGTGGTGCAACGCGCCGAGCGCGAACTCGTGCCCCGAGCCGATGGCCCAGTACTGCGTGTATTCGAATACCTCGCGCATCGAATAGATGCCATAGATGCCGCTGGCATTGGCGATCAGCGCGGTGATCTGGCTGGACTCGTACGGGTCTTCCTCGTCCTCCTTGGGATTCAGGAAACACTCTTCCTTCAGGATAGGGTGCAGCTTGCGAAACGTTTCAAAAATCTCCGCCTTGCTGTTAAGCTGCACCTCGGGTGATTTGGTGAGCAGGTTCACCAGCACCAGATGGTGCGCAGCGCTGCCGCACACGCCGACGTAGCTGTTGCCGATATGCAATATCTTGTCGTGCGAGGCGTCCAGATGCGAGGGCAGGCGGGTGTTGCCGAAGGTCGTCAGGGTGTCGGCGGCGATCGCGGCATAGCCGTTCTTTCTGACTGCGACGATGGTGGTCATGGTTCAATTCCGGGTTATTTCAAGTGCGGACATTATCTCCGATTAAGCGATGAGCTTCTATTCTGCCGAACTGCCGTACATGAGCGACGCCGCGCAGTACTACGCAGCGCTGGCCGATCTGCCCTGGGCGGTATGGCTGGGCAGCGGCGGCTTGGCGCGCTACGACATCCTGACTGCCGCGCCGCATTGCACGCTGGCGCTGGATGCGGAGACAGCCTGCGCTGATCCGTTCGCGTTGCTGCGCGGCGAACTCGGCGAACCGATCGAGCGGTTGGCGGACGTGCCGTTCGCGGGCGGTGCGCTGGGCTACTGGAGCTACGACCTGGCGCGCCGGATGATGGTCTTGCCGGATATCGCGCGGGATGCCGAACATCTGCCCGACATGGCAGTCGGCATCTACGACTGGGCGCTGGTACTGGATCACAGTCTGCGCACCGCGCGGCTGGTCTCGCACCGGCGCTATGCCGAAACGCAAGAGTTGTTGCCGCAGCTGTTGCAGCGCCTGCGCGGCAAGCCGGTGCTGCCTGCGGATGATTTTCATGTGCGCGGACCAGTCACGTCCAACTTCACGCCAGACAGCTATGCGACGGCGTTCGCGGCGGTGCAAGGCTATCTGCAGGCGGGCGACTGCTATCAGGTCAATCTCGCGCAGCGCTTCCGCGCCGATGCATCCGGCGATGCGCTGGGCGCGTATCTCGCGTTGCGCCGCCTCAGCCCCGCGCCGTATTCGGCGTTCCTGAATCTGCCGCAAGCACAGATACTGTGCGCCTCGCCGGAACGTTTCTTAAGCGTGCGTGCAGGCCGCGTGGAGACACGGCCGATCAAGGGCACGCGCCCGCGCGGCGGCGATGCGCAGCAGGATCGCCGGTTGGCCGACGAACTGCGCAACCATCCCAAGGACCGCGCGGAGAACCTGATGATCGTGGATTTGTTGCGCAACGATTTGGGCAAGAGCTGCGCGCCCGGCTCGGTGCGCGTGCCGCAACTGTTCGAGGTCGAGAGTTTTTCCAATGTGCACCATCTGGTCAGCACCGTGGAAGGCCGGCTTGCCGCAGGAAAAGATGCGCTCGATGTGCTGCGCGACTGCTTCCCCGGCGGCTCCATCACCGGCGCGCCCAAGCTGCGCGCGATGCAGATCATCGAGCAGCTGGAGCCGCACCGGCGCGGGCTGTATTGCGGCGCGATCGGCTATGTCGGCTTCGACGGCAGCATGGACACCAACATCGCGATCCGCACCTTGGTTTATTCGAATGGCGAGATCCGATGCTGGGCGGGCGGCGGCATCGTCGCGGATTCTGGCGAGCAGGCGGAGTATCGGGAGACGCTGGACAAGGCGTCGGCAATGCTTGAGCTGTTGCGCCAATATGGCGCGGAGCGCGGCTAACCCCGAATTCGTCATTCCCACGCAGGCGGGAATCCAGCAATAAAACAATTCCGCTCTGCGGACAAAATCAAGCAAAGGCCTCGCTATGCGAGGATTTATAATCGGCTGGATTCCCGCCTGCGCGGGAATGACGGAGCTGTACAGGAGGCGAACATGATCACATTACGCAAGGCGAATGAACGCGGCCACGCCGAGCATGGCTGGCTGGAAAGCTGGCACAGCTTCTCGTTCGCCGACTATTACGACCCGGCGCATATGCGCTTCGCCAGCCTGCGCGTGATCAATGACGACATCGTGTTGCCCGACAGCGGTTTCGGCATGCACCCGCACCGCGACATGGAGATACTCACCTACATCCTGGACGGCACGCTGCGCCATCAGGACAGCATGGGTAACGCGGAAGACATCCGCAAGGGCGAGGTTCAGCTGATGCGTGCCGGCACCGGGGTCACGCACAGCGAGTTCAACCCGTCCGGCACGCAGCCCGTCCATTTGCTGCAGATCTGGATCATGCCGAGCGAACAGGGGCTCGCGCCGGGCTACTGGCAGCAGGTTTTTCCGGACGCGGCCAAGCGCGGCCGCTGGTGTCAGCTGGCCTCGCCCGATCAGGCCGAAGGCTCGCTGCGCATCCATCAGGATGCGCGCGTGTTCGCCGCGCTGATGGACGGCGCGGAGACGCTGGATTATCCGGTCACCGCCGGGCATAAGATCTATCTGCATGTCGCGCGCGGCAGCACCACCGCGAACGGGCAGAAGCTGAACGGCGGAGACGCGCTGATGTACAGCGACGAGGCGCGGGTCTTGCTCGAGAAGGCGGATGATGCCGAGGTGCTGTTGTTCGATCTATGGTGATGCCGGTACGCCGAATCAAAATGAGCGTTTCATTCCGATTGCCCCAAAAAAACATGCGCCTGATCCTTGCCCCGATGGAGGGCCTTGCCGACCAGAGCCTGCGCGACGTGTTGACGCGCCTGGGCGGCATCGACCTGTGCGTGGCCGAATTCGTGCGGGTCACCAACCATCTGCTTACCCGAAAAAAACTGCTGTACACCGTGCCGGAACTGGATCACGGCGGCTGTACGCGCGCCGGGGTGCCGGTGCGCGTGCAGCTGCTGGGCAGCGACCCGATCTGCCTCGCCGAGAACGCCGCATACATCGCCTCGCTGGGCGCGCCGGGCATAGACCTCAACTTCGGTTGCCCCGCCCCCACGGTGAACCGCCACGGCGGTGGCGCGGTGCTGCTGCAGTTCCCGGAACAGATCCACGCGATCGTGGCCGCCGCGCGCCGCGCCGTGCCCAAGCACATCCCCGTCACCGCCAAGATGCGGCTCGGCCTGGAAGACACCTCGCTGGCACTGGATTGCGCCCGCGCGATCGAAGCGGGCGGCGCCGACGAGATCACCGTGCATGCCCGCACCAAGTCCGACCGCTACCGCCCTCCCGCGCGCTGGGAGTGGCTCGCCCATATCCGCGAGACCGTGCAGATTCCGGTGGTGGCCAACGGCGAAGTGTGGACGCCGCGGGACAGCGAAAAGATACGCGAGGTCAGCGGATGCACGGACGTGATGATAGGGCGCGGCGTCATCGTCCGCCCCGACCTGATGCGCCGCATCAAGACCGGGGACGAGGCCATGAGCTGGGAGGAGCTGCTGCCCTGGGTAAGCGATTACTACGAGCTGTTGTGCGCCAGGATGGACCCCAGGCACGCGCCGGGGCGGCTCAAGCAATGGCTGGGAATGATGCGCGCCGCCTACCCGGAAGCGGAAGCGCTGCACCGGACATTGCGCGCCGAGCGCGACCCGGTGGCGGTCGGGAATATGTTAGGAAACTGCCAATCTTAAAGAGTGGAAAACGGATTCCCTCGCCCCTTGGGGAGAGGGTCAGGGAGAGGGGTGTGTCCCGCACAACTCTTGCCGGGGGTAGCCCGGCGGCTAGTCACTTTTTCTTGTTTCGCGCTCAGACATAACCAGCGACTTGGCTGGCGTCGTTTGCCAGCTTAGTCGAATGGCTAGTTGTTTCATCAGTCCTCGCCGAAACCTCCTGACCAGCCTGCGCTACTCGGTGGCGGATGAGGGGAAG
>FZPV01000024.1_pt1 | contig 32373 bp, 31 predicted proteins | sample 1534821 | NCBI WGS metagenome assembly FZPV01 (sample SAMEA104161955, study PRJEB21768) | metagenome | isolation source: underground water
GCCTTGGTCGTCCCCTGCGCCGATCAGCTGGGGATGCTCAGCCTGCTCCGGACGAGCCCGCCGTCTCGCGCCGGCACCTCACCGACCAGCCGGTGAGACGCAGGGCCCCAATCCGTTGGATGTTGTCGCTGCGATGAAGCAGGAGGCGCGGGGTTTGCATCGGGCCGGGATCGGCAGCGGCCGTTGGGTTCGAGCCGCTCAATGACTCCCGGGGCGCATGCTCTTGAGCGAGGTGGCCAAGGCGCTCACCAGAGTCGCGGCGAAAGCTTCCCAAGTTGCACCTCGACGATAGGCAATTTGGCGAATCATGTTGCCAACAGCGGCAGGACGACGGCGTATCGGCCTCATGCCTGCCCGGCGTCAGGTGAGCAAGCGACTGAGCGGAGCGCCGCCCAGTCCCCCTCGGACATCGGGACCGATTCGCCGCTGTCGATGCCGGCGTGGTGGAGCGCATGAAGTTGCCTGGCAGCTTCTTCGTCGCACCGGATCAGCTCCCGCACGTACTTACTGGCGTTTCCGTACAGGCCGGAGCGCAGCCGCTCATCCACCACGGTCCGCAGGGCCGCTGTGAGGGACACGGTCATGGTAGGGGTCTTGGTGCGCATACCGCCATTGCTCGCGGTCGGCAAGGTTCGTCAATATGAGAACGCATCCGCTCGGAACCGCAGGTACGAGTCGCACGCGGTGCGCTTGTCAGTGGTGGAGTCGCGTCAATGTGCGAAGGCACGGGCGATGATCCCATTCGGGTCGGGCTGTCGTCCGCCCTCAAGCCTTGTGCCGGGCTTGCGCCGCGCTCGCCACGGCTTTAACCGGTACCCAAGCAGCGCCGGAGTCTTCCGCTTGTCGAGTGGCTGGACGCGCCAACCCAGCACCCCGATGCCGAAGTGGCCGATCCGAGCGAATGAACGGTTCCGACAGCGGTGGCATCGCCACTGTGGTCACGTGCGTCACGCCTGCCGGCAGCCAACCGTCCTGTCCAGACTCAGTCTGTCTGCGTCATCACAAGGCAAAGATCCGGTGGCCGGCGCGGCAGGCGACCCCGCAAGGCGCTGAGATCGGCAACGCCCAGAACCAGTCCGACCTGCTGCTCGTCCGCGCCACGTTCGTACATCCGCGACATCAGCGTGAGGCGGGCCGACTGGGTGTTCAGGTCGCTGACGTCGGCCATCCGGAAGATCCTGCGATAGATCTCCAGCAGCGGCCGACAGACGGACCGGCGCTGACGCGGATTGCCGGAGGACGTGATCGGATACGGTTCACCTTGCGATCCCAGAAACAGTGGGCTGCCTGGGTCCAGGCTGCACGACCGGGCGTCCGGACCCAGTCCCTGCCCGGACTGCACACGTTGCGCGAGGTAGCCGAACAAGGCATCGTCCAGGCGCCGATGGCAGAAGTGCAGGGGGCGCTCCTTGCCATTGATCGCCACCTCGGCCCGAACGATCGAACTGCGACGCACGCTGCCGTCTTCGTGCAGGTAGACACCGCTGCTGCGCACTTGGCCCTGTAGAGCGTTCGCGGCATTCTTCAGGTCGAACGGGGTCGCAACGTTGCCGAGGTAGAGCGCGCCGACGTTGCGTTGCGCCAGCGTGCCAAGGGTGTCTTTCCCGGCGGCGTCCTTGCTCCATACCCGCAGTTTGGAATAGATGGCATCGTTCTCGTCTATCCAGTGGTTGCCATTGGTGTCGTAGGCGGCCAGGTCGGCGAAGCCGTTGCCGCTCTGGGTGCCGAACAGTTCGGAGCCGTTGTCGATACTGCCGTTGCCGTTCTTGTCCAGCGCCAGGAAGCCGCTGCCGGCCCCGACGAACGACATCTTCTCGGCCGTGCCGTCGCTGTCGAGGTCGAAACTGAATTTCTGGTCGGTCAGCTGCGCCGCAGTGCCGCCGAAATTGATCACCAGCGGGTCTTTCTTCACGCCGTCGCCTTTGCGTATCGATACATTGCTTTCCTGGGTGAACTCGCGCTGCATGTCCAGCGACAGGCTGAACCGGATCTGCTTGCCATCGGATGTCCGGATGGTGCCCTGTGCGGTGAAGCTGGTTCGCTCGGATTCGTGCAGCGTCTCGTGCCTGTCGTATTCCACGCCCCAGCCCTGGCGCTGATTGGGCTGTGCAGCTGCTTCAGCCTGAGACGGACGGGCTTGCGCAGCCTCGCCGTGTTTCAGGTCGTTCGGGTTGAAGAGTTTGATCTTTTGCCCGGTCAGCGCCTCGACCAGACTGATGAGCAGTAGCATCCTCGGGTCGTTGCCGGCCTGATTCGCGGCATCCTGCATTTCGGCGTTGGCCTGCGCCTCGTTCGAAGCCTGGGCGGCTTGCTGGCCGGCAGCGGATATCGTAGCCACGGTCTGGGCGGCCAGAAGGCCGGTATCGGTGCGATTTCCCTCGAAGTCGGGGCGCTGCTGGCCGACCCAGGCGCGCAACGACTCTTCAATGCTGGTTTGCGACGTACTTGCGTGCTGGCTGGCGAAGCCGATGTTCGAGCTTTCGATTTTCATGATGGCGCTCCTGCGGCTCTATGAGTACGTAATATCGGCATAAGCCAGACAACCTTTAAATTGGCCGAGCGGGATGATCGGGTATGGGCGGTAAACGACAGATAAAGGCGCTTGCAATGCGTTCCATCGAAGAGGTTTGGAATTTTGGGCAACTTTGATACAATGCCGCAGCTTTTTGAAACTTAATAAACAGGGTAGGAGATAAAGATGTCCATAGAACAACGTGTTAAGAAGATCGTTGCTGAGCAACTGGGTGTGAACGAATCTGAAGTGAAGAACGAATCTTCCTTCGTCAACGATCTGGGCGCTGATTCGCTGGATACCGTTGAACTGGTGATGGCGCTCGAAGAAGAATTCGAATGCGAAATCCCGGACGAAGATGCAGAAAAGATCACCACCGTGCAGCAAGCACTCGACTACGTCCTGGCTCACCAAAAGTAAGTACGGGCGTATCAGAAGCAATACCCATTTTTTCTGTTTTTAAAACGGAGTCGGTTTGTCTAAACGTAGAGTCGTAATTACCGGACTGGGGATCATCTCCCCAGTCGGGATCGGGATTCCCACAGCCTGGCAAAACATCGTTGCCGGCAAGTCGGGGGTCGGCAAGATCACGCATTTCGATGCGAGTCAGATGGCCTGCCAAGTCGCGGGTGAGGTGAATGATTTTGACGTCACCCAATTTCTTTCCGCCAAGGATGCGCGACGCATGGACAGGTTCATCCATTTCGGCCTGGTGGCCGGCATGGAGGCGTTCAAGGACTCCGGTCTGCAAGTCACCGAACAGAATGCCGAACGTATCGGGGTGAACATCGGCTCCGGCATCGGCGGTCTGCCCCTGATCGAGGAGACGCATAACGATTACCTCGCCGCGGGCCCGCGCAAAATTTCGCCATTCTTCATTCCCGGTACGATCATCAACATGATCTCCGGCAATCTTTCCATCATGTTCGGGCTAAAAGGGCCGAACCTGGCGATGGTCTCGGCCTGCACGACCGGCACCCACTGTATCGGCGAGTCGGCACGCATCATCGAGTACGGCGATGCGGACGTGATGGTCGCAGGCGGTTCCGAAGCGACTATCAGCGCATTGGCGGTCGGCGGTTTTTCCGCTGCCCGCGCACTCAGCACCCGCAACGACGATCCGGCCACCGCCAGCCGTCCGTGGGACAAGGGGCGCGATGGTTTCGTGATGGGCGAAGGCGCCGGCGTGCTGGTGCTGGAAGAATACGAGCACGCCAAGGCGCGCGGAGCGAAGATCTACGCGGAGCTGGCAGGTTATGGCATGAGCGGCGACGCTTATCACATGACTTCGCCTTCCACCGACGGGCCGAAGCGCAGCATGCTGAACGCGCTGCGCAACGCCGGGCTGAACCCGGATGCGGTGCAGTACGTGAACGCGCACGGCACTTCGACTCCGCTGGGCGACAAGAACGAGACCGACGCGATCAAGCTGGCATTCGGCGATCACGCGAAGAAGCTGGTAGTGAATTCCACCAAGTCGATGACCGGCCATCTGCTGGGCGGCGCGGGCGGTATCGAGTCGGTGTTCTGTGCGCTGGCGGTGCATCACCAGATTTCGCCGCCGACCATCAACATCTTCGAACAAGACCCCGAGTGCGACCTGGACTTCTGCGCCAATGCCGCACGCGACATGAAGATCGATGTCGCGGTGAACAACAACTTCGGTTTCGGCGGAACGAACGGCTCGCTGGTGTTCCGCAAAGTCTAAGCAATTCCGGTCACGATGCTGATCAATGGCGTATCAGGCAATTCGATCAGCATCCGCGACCGCGGTCTGCTCTACGGCGACGGGGTGTTCCGCACCCTGCGCGCATCCGGGGGCCACGCACAACACTGGCCGTTGCATTACCAGAAACTCCAACAAGACTGTAACGCGCTGGGCATCGTATGCCCGGATTTCGCGCGGCTGTCCGCCGAGCTGGACAGTCTGCTGCGCGTTCAGCGCGATGCTGCGATTAAGCTGATCGTCACGCGCGGGCAGGGCGCGCGCGGCTATGCGCCGCCCGCACCGGCCACGCCGACCCATATCTGGGATGTCGCCCCGCTGCCTGACTATCCGGCCGACCGGGCTACGCTGGGCGTCAGGGCGCGCCTGTGCCAGTTGCGCCTGAGCCAGCAGCCGCGTCTGGCGGGCATCAAGCATCTGAACCGTCTGGAAAACGTGCTGGCGGCCGCCGAGTGGGACGATGTCGATATCGCTGAAGGCCTGCTGCTGGATGCCGAAGGCAATGTCATCGAAGGCACGCGTAGCAACCTGTTCATCGTAACGCAAGGAATTCTGGTCACGCCGGACTTGTCGCGCTGTGGCGTGGCGGGCGTGCAGCGCGAGCGCGTGATGGCGTGGGCGGCACGGCACGGCATGCCGCTGCAGGTGCGCGCTGTCTCGTTGGACGAGGTGTTGCATTCCGAAGAACTATTTGTGGTGAACAGCATGATGGGCTTGTGGCCGATACGCGAACTGGAACAACGCAGCTGGACCGGATTTCCGGTCGCGATGCGAATTCGGCAAGACTTGAACGAGGGGATGATCTGATGGCGAAGGTGCTGGCTTTTCTGCTGCTGTTGCTGCTGCTCGCGGCAGCCGGGGCGGGTTATTACGCCACGCGGCCGTTGCCGCTGCCCAGCACGCCGTTTGAGTTCTCGCTGAAGCAGGGCAGCAGCCTGAAGAACGCGGCGCGGCAGATGCAACAGGCGCAGTTGCTGGAGCAGGATGTCGTGTTCGTCTGGATGGCTCGCCTGCTGGGCAAATCGGCGCAGATCAAGGCGGGCAACTACGAGCTAGAGCATCCGGTCTCGCCGCTCGAACTGCTGGAGATCATCACCAAAGGCCAGGTCAGCCAGAGTCAGTTGAGCGTGATCGAAGGCTGGACGTTCATGCAGCTGCGCGCCGCGCTGGCTGCCAACCCGGACATCGCGCATGACACGGCGAACCTGAGCGATGCGGAGATCATGCAGCGCATCGGTGCGGCGGAAGGATACCCCGAGGGCCTGTTCTTCCCCGATACTTACTACTTTGCGGCGGGCAGCAGCGATCTGCAGATATTCAAGCGCGCCTATCAGACCATGCAGAAGCGCTTGCAGGAGGCATGGCTGGGCCGCGCGGCGGGCTTGCCGTTGCAAAGCCCGTATCAGGCGTTGATCCTGGCCTCCATCGTCGAGAAAGAGACCGGCACGCCAGGTGACCGCACGATGATCGCAGGGGTGTTCGTGAACCGGCTGCGCAAGGGCATGCTGCTGCAAACCGATCCCACCGTGATCTACGGTCTGGGCGACCAGTTCGACGGCAACCTGCGCAAGCGCGATCTGCTGGCCGACACGCCATACAATACCTACACGCGCGCCGGATTGACGCCCACGCCGATCGCGCTGCCGGGCGTGGCGGCGCTGCAGGCGGCTTTGCATCCGGCGCCAACCACTGCGCTGTATTTCGTCGCGCGCGGCGACGGCAGTTCGCATTTTTCCAGCACGTTGAACGAGCACAACAATGCGGTTAACCGATACCAGAAATAATTATGAGTAAGTTCATCACATTTGAGGGCGTCGATGGGGCCGGCAAGAGCACCCATCTGGCATGGTTCGCGGATGAGCGGCGGCAGCGCGGCGCGGATGTGGTCGTCACGCGCGAACCGGGCGGTACGCCGCTGGGCGAGCAGTTGCGCGAGATACTGCTGAACCAGCCTATGAGCATCGGAACCGAGGCGATGCTGATGTTCGCGGCGCGCCTGGAGCATGTCGAGCAGGTCATCAGGCCGGCGTTGCAAGCCGGCAAGTGGGTGATCTCGGATCGTTTCAGCGATGCCAGCTTCGCCTATCAGGGCGGCGGCAGGGGCATGGACTGGCAGAAGCTGAAGCAGCTCGAGCAATGGGTGCATCCCGATCTGCAACCCGACCTGACGCTGTTCTTCGATGTGCCGGTCGAGGTGGCAAGGCAGCGCCTCGCGAACAATGTCTCGCTGGACCGCTTTGAGCAGGAGCAGGGCGATTTCTTCGAGCGGGTGCGCGGCGGATACCACCAGCGCGTGCGGGAGAATCCGCAACGCTATGCCGTGATCGATGCCTCGCAGCCGCTGGAACAGGTCAAGCGGCAACTCGAAACCATCGTCGCCTCCCTATGAGCGAGATATATTCCTGGCAACAACAAGACTGGGCGCGTTTGCAGGAGTTGCGCAAACGTCCGCCGCATGGACTGCTGTTCAAGGGACCCAAGGGCATCGGCAAGTTCGATCTGGCGATGAGCTTTGCGCGCTCGCTGTTGTGCGAGCATCCGGCTGATGCCGGTTTCGCCTGTGGAGCCTGCCCGTCCTGCCACTGGTTCGAGCAGGGCTCGCATCCAGACTTCCGCTTGCTGCAGCCGGAAGCGTTGAGTCAGGAGGGTGAGGAAGGCGATGACGCCAAGTCTGCAACCGGCAAGAAACCCAGCAAGCAGATCTCCGTCGACCAGGTCCGTAGCCTGGCAGACTTCACGGGCATGTCGGCGCACCAGGGCGGCAGGCGCGTGGTGGTGATCCATCCGGCCGAGGCGATGAACACCAACGCCGCGAATGCGCTGCTGAAGAACCTCGAAGAGCCGCCACAAGGTTTGCTGTTCATCCTGGTGTCGCACAAGCCGCAGCAATTGCTGCCCACCATATTGAGCCGCTGCCTGTCGTTCGCGCTGCCGGCTCCCGATGCCGCGAGTGCGGTGCGCTGGCTGACGGAGCAGGGCGTTAAGCAGCCCGCCGCAGCCCTCGCCGCGTCCGGTTTTTCGCCGCTGCAGGCGGTGCAGGCCGCCGCGTTGACCGGTTCTGAAGAGCGCGACCAGATGCTGCGCGCGGTGCGTCAACCCGCCGCGCTGGACGTGTTCGCACTCGCCGAGGCGTTGCAGAAGACCGAGCAGGCGCTGGTCGTGCAGTGGCTGCAGCAATGGTGTTACGACCTGAGTTCGATGAAGCTGGCGGGCAAGTTGCGCTACCACCCCGGCGAAGAGGCCGCGATCAGGAAGCTGGTCGAACCGCTCGCCGCGCTGGATCTCGCGCGTCTGCAGAAGTACCTGAAGACGGCCAAGCGCGAGGCGCAGCACACGCTCAACGCCAAACTGTTCTTTGAGTCGCTGTTTTTCTCTTACCGTCAATTGATGCTCGAATAACCATGTCCTTCGTCGATTCCCACTGCCACATCAATTTCCCCGACCTGGCTGAAAATATAACGGATGTGCTGGCGCAGATGCGCGCGAACGACGTGGAGCGCGCGCTGTGTGTGTCGGTCAACCTGGCTGATTTTCCGCAGGTGCTGGTGCTTGCCGAGCACTATCCGCATATCTATGCATCGGTCGGCGTGCATCCCGATTACGAGGGCGTCGAGGAGCCCGGCGTCGCACGCCTGGTCGAACTGGCACAGCATCCCAAGGTGATCGCGATCGGCGAGACCGGGCTGGATTATTGCCGCCTGACGGGCGACCTGGAATGGCAACGCGAACGTTTCCGCAACCACATCCGCGCCGCGCGCGAGTGTCGCAAGCCGCTGATCATCCACACCCGCGACGCGGCGGCTGACACGCTGCGCATCATGGCGGAAGAGCATGCGAGCGAGGCGGGCGGCGTGATGCACTGCTTCACCGAAACCTGGGAGGTGGCCGAGGCCGCGCTGTCTATGGGTTTCTATATCTCGTTTTCCGGCATCGTCACGTTCAAGAACGCAAAGCAGATCAAGGAGGTCGCGCAGCGCGTGCCGCTGGAGCGTATCCTGATCGAGACCGATGCGCCGTATCTCGCTCCCGTGCCGCATCGCGGCAAGCTCAATCAGCCAGCCTATGTGAAGCATGTCGCCGAGGAGATTGCGTTGTTGCGCGGCATCAGCCTGGCTGAAGTGGGGCAGAGCACCACGGAAAATTTTGTGCGTTTATTTAAATTGTAAAAAAATTCCGCAATATTGTTGACATGAATTCGAATGTCTCTATAATGCGCACCTGTTCGCGGGAGTAGCTCAGTTGGTAGAGCGATACCTTGCCAAGGTATAGGTCGAGAGTTCGAGCCTCTTCTCCCGCTCCAAATCTAAGGGAAAGCATTTAGCTTTCCCTTAATCATTTCAAAGCCGCTGTTTCCGAAACACGGCGAGATAGCAAAATGGTTATGCAGCGGATTGCAAATCCGCCTATCCCAGTTCGATTCTGGGTCTCGCCTCCAGTCCAATAGCCAGTAATTCCGCAATCTGTAATGACATATACTGTTTACAGTCGAGCGGTTGGGCGTTAAAATTGACAAATTTTGTCGGGAATGGCGTTCCGCGGCTGCACCGCAACGCAGCCGGTTAAGCCGGTATCTTCCAGACTGAACAATGCGATCTGATCGCGTCAACAAATCCTGAATCACAGAGACCTGGCTCATGCAGAAATTGCCCCAATGGCAGTCCATCCCCAAGAGTAATTTTCGCGCATGGCTGATTTTATGCGCCGGACTGCTCGCGACTGCTTACGCCAGCTATATCGTCAAGACCAATGTCGAACGCGAGGTGCAGCGGGAATTCGTTTTCGACAGCAACCTGGTGGTTTCCAGAATCGAGGGGCGTTTGCAGGCACACAAACAGGTGTTGCTAGGCGGCGCCGCGCTGTTTGATGCATCGGAGTCGGTCGGTCGCAATGAATGGCGCGAATACACCAAGCGCATGCAGATCGACCGGCACTTCAACGGCGTCCATGGCCTGGGGTTCTCGCTGCTGATCCCGAAGTCGCAGCTCTCCCGCCATCTCGCAGAGATGCGCAAACAGGGTTTCCCCGACTATACCGTGCGCCCGGCAGGTGAGCGGGATGTCTATTCTTCCGTGATCTATCTGGAGCCGTTCAAAGACCGCAACCTGCGCGCATTCGGCTACGACATGTACTCTGACTCCGTGCGTCGCGCGGCGATGGAAAAGGCGCGCGACGAGAATATCGCGGTACTGTCCGGCAAGGTGATGCTGGTGCAGGAGACAGACAAGGATGTCCAGGCAGGCACGCTGATGTATGTGCCGGTGTACCGTAAACAGATGCTCGTTAATACCGTAGAGCAACGCCGCGCCGCGCTGATCGGATGGGTGTACAGCCCGTTCCGCATGGATGACCTGCTGCGGGGCGTGCTGCAGGGCTGGAACAGCCCCGGCGTCAAACACCTCCATCTCAGGGTTTATGACGGACCTTCAGCCGATGCCGCCAGCCTGTTGTATGACAGCGAGGCGCAAGACAAGGATGCGTACAGCGCTCCCCAGCTGTTCCAGCTCGAGCAACGCACCGATTTCAACGGACGGGTGTGGACGTTGCGTTTCTCGATGGTCAAGGGCAGCGTCAAAGGCATAGACTACAGCAAGGCATGGGGCATGTTCGTCGCGGGACTGTCGGCCATCTTGCTGCTGTTCTTCCTGGCGCTTTCCTATCTCAATACCCGGCGCAATGCGCATCGTATCGCCGAAGAGCTGACTGAGGAGCTGCGCAGCCACGTCGAAACCGAGCGCGTGCTGAACGAGCAGTTGCAATTGCAGAGCACGGCATTGAACGCAAGCGCGAATGCGATCGTCATCACGGATACCGAGGGCGTCATCAAATGGGCCAATCCGGCATTCAGCGAATTGACCGGATATCAGCCCGATGAAACTGTCGGTCACCGCCCTAAAGAGCTGCTCCGGTCTGGCTGGCAAGACCAGCCATTCTATGAACAACTATGGCAGACCATACTGGCCGGCAGGGCCTGGCATGGCGAACTGATCAACCGCCGCAAGGATGGCTCGCTGTACAACGAAGAGATGACCATCACGCCGGTCATGGATGCACAGGGCAAGGTGACTCATTTCATCGCGGTGAAACAGGACATCACCGAACGCAAGATGTCCGAAGTGCAGATTCACAATCTTGCCTTCTACGATGCGCTCACCCAGCTGTCGAACCGCCGCCTGCTCGATGACCGTCTGAACCATGCCGTAGCAGCCAGCAAGCGCAATGGCTGCTACGGCGCACTATTGTTCCTCGATCTGGACAATTTCAAGCCGCTCAACGACACGCATGGGCATGTGGTCGGCGACCTGTTGCTGATCGAAGTGGCAAAACGCCTGAAAGGTTGCGTGCGGGAGATGGATACCGTGGCGCGTTTCGGCGGCGACGAATTCGTCGTGTTGCTGAGCGAGCTGGAGGAGGATAAAGCCGAATCCATAGCGCAGGCGGGCATCGTCGCCGAGAAGATACGCAGTGCATTGGCGATACCCTATTTGCTGCGACTCCCGCATGATGGGCAGCCGCGTACCGTCGAACATCGCTGTACCGCCAGCATCGGCGTCGCGATGTTCTCCGGCCGTGAAACCACGGCGGAAGAGGCTCTCAAACGGGCTGACATGGCGATGTATCAGGCGAAAGAGAACGGGAGGAATCTCGTCCGTTTCTATCCCATGCCTGACCAGGCTTGAGCGTGGCGCCGCAACGGGGCGTTCAGCGCTTGACGGACTCGCTGATGCAGAAGTCCGACAATCTATCGAGCACCCGTTGCAGCGCCCGGTTCGCCGCGATCACGCCGCCATAGGCATCGTCGCTCGCGGCATTCTCGGTCTCGTCGAATAGCTTCACGGCGATCACCCGCTTGCCGGTCACGTCTATCAGCTGCGCGCGCAATGTGAGTTGCACCTTGCTGGGGTGGGTGCCGAAATCCTGCTGCAGGCGGATCAGTTCAGTGTCCAGCCTGACATTGGCCGGTACTGCCCCGGGGGTTCGCACCACGGCCCGGAAATTAGGCTCCAATGCCTGTACCAGCAGCGGTTCCAGCATGCGCGCCGGCGTGTCTGCCCACCGGTTCAGCGCAAAGTAGTCCAGCTCGTGGGGCTGGCGCAGGTAAACCATGCGGGAAGTATCGAAACCGGAGGCGGCGCGCGGCATGCTGACGGCCAGCACCACGTCCCGCTTCGGTGACGCGGCCTTGACCGGCGCTCGCGCATCGAGCAGGTAGCTATGGGTGTTTGCGACTTGTGGAGCTTGCAGGCCGGCACATCCGGCGAGCAGCATCGCGCACGCCAGTGTCTGGAGTAGCCTTATAGATGTGTTTCTGTTCATGGTCGACTGGACTTTCAACAGGGTAAGGTGGTCATTCGCCGGGCCCGCGCTGCGCAGCGGGCTTGCCATACAGCAACATGCTCGGATTCTGTTCGAGTTCGCCGCTGAAGTGGCGCAGCGAACCGGTCAGGTCGCGCAGTTCGATGACCAGCTGGTGCACTTCCGGCAGCGTCTCGCCGGTGAACTGGCGGGTCTCATCGAGCGTGCTGCTCGCGTTCGCGGCTGTGCGGGAAAGCTGGTCGGCCATGCGGTCGAAGGCTTCCGCACTGCGTTGCACGCGCTGTGCGAGCTGCGGCAGTTCGCCGGTCAGCCGCGCGGTGTTTTCCATCGTGCGGGCCGCGTTGGTCAGGCTGGCATCTATCGTGGTCGAGCGCGCCGCAAGGGTGCGCGACAGCACTTCGATGTCCTTCAGCGTGTTCTTGACCGCGCGCCGGTTGTCTTCATCCATCAGCGCGTTGAAGTTCTCGCTGCTGCGGTTGAGGTTGGTGAGCAACGCCGTCACCGCGGAATCGAGCCGCGTCATCAGCGAAGGGCCGGCCTTGATCACCGGATACTTCTCGCCGCTCTGCGCCTTCAGCACGGGCGAATCGCGGCCGCCCCCGGTCAGTTCGACGAACGCGAGGCCGGTCAATCCCTGCGTCTGGAGCACCGCCACGGTGTCCACCTTGACCGGGGTGCCGCGCTCGATGTTCAGCGTCAGTTGCACCTGTTCGACATTGCCCGGCGCCAGCGCGATTTTCTGCACGCGGCCAACCTGTACGCCCCGGTAACGCACCGGCGCATTGAGATTCAGTCCCGCTACCGAGTCCATCATATAGGTCTGGTAGACATCGTAGACCGCGCGATAGGATTTGCCGCTGCTCAGCCACAGCACGCCGCCGATCAGCGCCGCGCTCAACACCAGCACGAAGGCGCCCACCACCGCAAAATTCACTTTCTCTTCCATGCCTGCTCCTGCGCGGCGCGCCCGCGCGGCCCGTAAAAATATTCCCTGATGATCGGATGTTCAGATTGAGACAGTTCCGTCATCGTCCCGACGCCCAGAATATGCCCTTCGCCCAGCACCGCCACGCGATCCGCGGCCCGCCACAGCAGGTCGAGATCGTGCGTCACCATCATGATGGTCAATCCGAGCGCATCGCGCAAGCTTCGCACCAGTTCGTCAATGCCGCTCGCACTGAGCGGATCGAGACCGGCGGTCGGTTCATCGAGAAACAGCAGCTCGGGATCGAGCGCGATCGCGCGCGCCAGCGCGGCGCGTTTGCGCATGCCGCCGCTCAATTCGCTGGGATATTTGGAACCCGCGTCGGCAGGCAATCCGGTCAGCGCGATCTTCAGCGCGGCGACCTCGTCGATCAGGCGCGCGCTGAGCCGGGTGTGTTCGCGCAGCACCATGCTGACGTTCTCGGTCACGGTCAGCGAGCTGAACAGCGCGCCGCGCTCGAACATCACGCCCCAGCGCCGCCGCAGCGGCAGCGCCTGCTCGTCGCTCAGTCCGATCACCTCGCGGCCGAACACCTGGATAGAGCCGGAAACCGGCTGCAACAGCATCAGGATGGCGCGCAGCAGCGTGGATTTGCCGCAGCCGCTGCCGCCCACCAGCGCGAATATCTCGCCCGGCTGCACCGTCAGGCTGACGTTGTCATGCACCACGTTGTCGCCGAAACGCGTGTTCAGGTCGCGGATGTCGATTACGGCGCTCATATCTTCAGCCAGTTGAATACGACAGAGAACAGCGCGTCGGCCAGGATCACCAGGAAGATTGCCTGCACCACGCTCACGGTGGTCTGCCGCCCGACGCTGTCGGCGCTGCCGCTGACCTGGAAGCCCTGATAGCACCCGACCAGCGCGATGATCGCGGCGAATACCGGCGCCTTGCCGATGCCGGTCAGGAATGAGGACAGGCTGACTGCGTCGCCCATGCGGTCGATGAACATGTCGAAGCTGACATCGAGCTTGGAGCGCGCCATCAGCATGCCGCCGAACACCCCGGAGATATCGGCAAAGATGGTGAGCAGCGGCAACGCGATGATCAGCGCCAGCAGCTTGGGCAGCACCAGCAATTCGGTCGGCGCGACGCCGATGGTGCGCAACGCGTCGATCTCCTCGGTGACCTTCATCGTGCCGATCTGCGCCGCATAGGCGGAACCGGAGCGACCCGCGACGATGATCGCGGTCAGCAGCGGCGACAGTTCGCGCAGCATCGACAGCCCGACCAGGTCGGCGATGAATATGTTCGCGCCGAAGCGCTGCAACTGGTCCGCGCCCTGATACGCGATCACGAAGCCCATCAGGAACGACAGCAGGCCGACGATAGGCAGCGCCTCGAAACCGGCCGTCTGCAGGTTGTGCAGGACAGGGCGCCAGCGGATGCGGCGCGGCTGGAGCAGCGAACGCAACAGTACGAGCGAGCATTCGCCGATAAAAGTCAGCATGCCGGATACGCCGAGCAGGGTGAGCCAGAAACGCTGCCCGATGTGCGACAGCCAGCCTTGCGCGGGCGGGGGAGCGGTTTGCGGCGCGATCGCGCGGGAGGCGACCAGTCGCAGCAGCGCGCCGAACTCCGGCCGCAGTCCGTTGATCGTGACATGCATGCCGCGCCGTTCCAGGCCGCTGATGGTGCGATGCAGCAGCCATGCGCCCGAGGTGTCCAGCGCGGTGATCGCCGCGCCGTCGATCACCAGATTCTTTTCGACCAGCCAGAACGCCACGTCCAGATGCTGCTCGAGCCGGGCGATGCGCTGCACGATCCACGCCCCCGTGCAGCGCACGTGCACGGTGTCCGCGGTGGACGGCGTGTCCGTCGCTATCACCAGAGATGCAATTTGTTCGTCTATCATCGTCTCCGCAACGCGTTCCATGAGGTGCTTGATCAGAGGTTGCTAAACATGCGCCCTTGCCGTTCCGGGCGGTGGTGATGAGAATAGCACAGTTGATTTGACTGGATGCCCATCGTGCCTGGACGCGTCATGTGGAGCGGAGGAGATCATGCGAGTCTCCTCCGGATAGAGGATCAGGCGAACCGGTTGTGGACGACGACGTCGTTCATGGCCAGCGAACCGCTGCGTGGCAACGGCTCCTTGATGCCCTTGCCGATGACGACGAACATGACGAGGGCATGGTCGGCGGGCAGGTTGATGAGCTTGCCGACCGCATCGAAATCGAAGCCGTCCATCGGGCCGGTCTGGTAACCCATCTCCTGGGCCGCCAACATCAGGGTCATGGCGGCCATGCCGCAGGAACGCATGCCCTCGTCGCGCTGGAGCTGTTCGCGCCCCTCATAGAATTGCGCCATGGCAGGCAGGATGTAGTCCTGTACCGGCTGCGGCGCATTGCGCCAATAGCGGACAGGCTCCTTTTTCCATGCCTTGATATCGGCGGTGAGCACCACCAGCAGGGACGCATCCGTCACCTGGGGCTGGTCCCAGGCTGCGGCACGGATCTTCTGGCGCAGCTCCGGATCGCGCACCAGCACGAAGCGCCAGTTCTGGATGTTCCATGCGGTGGGCGACAGCATCGCCAGAGACATGAGTTTCTCGATCTCCGCTTCGCTCATCCGGTGTTCGGGGTCGTAGGCCTTAACGGCGCGGCGCAGTTCGATTGCTGTTGATACGTTCATGATTCCTCCTTGTTAAATTAAATACCGACCGTGCGGTATGTTCTGCTGCAAAAAATAATTACTTTACGGGCGATGCCAGCAGGCCTTGCACATAGCCGTGCAACTGCTTCATGCACAGGCCGAAACTTTCCAGCGATTGCTGGCTTTTGGCGATGCCGATGCAACCCTCCCAGGCGGATACGATGAACAGCGCCGAGGCATGGCAATCCACGCCGGGGCGTACCCCGCCCGTGTGCTGTTCGCGCTGCAACGCATCCTCGATGACAGCCTGCCAGGCAGACACGATGCCGTTCAGGCGAACCTTGAACTCCGCGTCGAGAGGACTCATCTCCTGCATCAGGTTGTTAAGCGGGCAACCCAGCGTGATGGCTTCCAGCACGCTATGACGCCCTGACTCGTCGATGATCTGGAGCAGGGTGTGGACGGGTCGCTTGCTCTCGCGCAGCTGCCGGAAAACCAGCGCGTCAAGCTGGCCGCGGACAACCTCGTCGATCACCGCCAGCCCCAGTTCCTGCTTGGTGGGGAAGTGATGGTAAAGCGCGCCCTTGGTCAGCCCGGTGTCCCGGAGGATATTGGCGATACTGGCCGCCTGAAACCCATGAAGATGGATTTCATTGAAAGCCGCCTGAAGCAACTTGTCGCGCGTCAAATCTGTCTGTCTGGTAACCATGCGGCGAATTACATACCAACCGGTATGCATGTGTCAAGAGAAGAAATGCGATCCGTTGTCCAAGGGCTGGCGGCTTGAAAATCGACTGTGACACGCTTCCGATTATTTATGGATGGCAGCGCACGCTACGGCTGCGGTACGTCACAGATTATTCATACGGCGAACTCACTGCGAACAGATAAGTGAGCAGCATTGGGGTTACCTCAAGCGACTGATGCGTAAATAGATTTGCCATGATGAATCAAAATTGGTACGCTAGCGACATGAGACAGCCAACCTTGGAAGTTCGCTTCTTCAAGACCGAAACGGGCAACGAACCGGTGCGCGAATGGCTGCGCGATCTCCCGGCTGCAGACAAGAAAACCATAGGTGAGGATGTAAAGACCGTGCAATTCGGCTGGCCGCTCGGTATGCCGTTGGTGGCGCATCTGGACGGCGACGTGTGGGAAGTACGGATCAGGCTGGATACGCGCATCGCGCGGATACTGTTCTCGCTGGAAGGCAACATCATGGTGCTGTTGCACGGTTTCATCAAGAAACAACAAAAGACGCCGAAGCCAGAACTTGATCTGGCGAAAGAACGGCTAAAACAACTCAGGAGACGAACATGAGCAAGAAAAATATCGGCAGCAGCTTCGACGACTTTCTGTCCGAGAACGCCACACTGGACGAAGCAACTGCAGTCGCAGTCAAGCGCGTTATCGCATGGCAGATCGAACAAGAGATGAAAGCACAAAACCTGAACAAGACCACGATGGCGAAGAAGATGCATACCAGCCGTGCCGCTCTGAACCGCCTGCTGGACGAAAACGACACCAGCCTGACCTTGACCACTCTGGCGAGTGCTGCGGCGGTGTTGGGGAAGAAGTTGAATGTTGAGTTGTTGGCGGCTTGATACATCTGGCAGTGTTGTAGGGTGGGCAATGTTTCATCTGCCCACGCGGTGTGGGAGTCAGCGTGGGTACAGAAAACGTGCCCACCCTACCGGGCTGAAAACAAAATGCGATGCAGCTTTTTGTTGGTTGTATGTCTATGATTGTTATGGCTTAGGATATGATGGAACGTAGCACGAAGCGAATGAAAGCCGAAGAAGAGCATGTTCAAAAACATCTTGAACATCGCGGCTTCGCCAATATTGTCTATGAACCTTCCCCTAATAAAATGCCAGACTTTGAAGTTGATGGAAGAGTCGCGATTGAGGTTCGTCGGCTGAATCAGCGCAATTTCGAGAACAACGATATGAGGGGACTTGAGGAGGTGGGGATTCCCCTGCGGGACAAGATGAAAAAATTGGTAGCCAGTTTTGGCCAACCAATCAACAACGAAAGTTGGTTTGTATTAGTTCAATTTGAGCGCCCTGTTGAAGCATGGGAAATGCTTTCCAAGAAGTTGAGGGCAGCGCTTGAAGATTTCAGGGATACACCAAATAAAGCAGATGGCATTATCTTCAAAACGAAGGGGTTTGAACTTGAAGTTATTCGAGCGAACGATGAAGAAGCCTCTATGTTTACCATGGAGGAGCCTAGTGATAATGATGAAGGAGGCTGGGTATTTTCCGAGATGGAAAAAAATATTCGGTATTGCATAGAAGAAAAAACGTCAAAGAGGGAAAAAGCTCTGAAGAGCTACGATCATTGGTGGCTCGCCCTTGTTGACCATATCGGGTATGGACTCAACGACCGTGATTGCAAGAGATTCCGTAGCCAAGTACAAATTTTGCATAGCTGGGAAAAAATCATCGTTATTGACCCAGTTGATTACACTAGGTGGTTCGAAATTTAACTTCTCACGCTTTTCGAGCTAATGGGGTGGAATCATAATGGATTCAATTAGTGCGTAGGGCGCAGTAACCAACGGGCATTGCACCGGAATGGTTTTGTCACGCAGCACGTGCGCTCTGCGCATGCAGCTTGATGCCCAGCGCGTTCGTCACTTTCAAGATCGTCGCAAAGCTGGGATTACCTTCGCCGGATAACGCTTTGTATAAGCTTTCGCGCCCCAGGCCGGTTTCCTTGGCGAGTTGTGTCATGCCTTTTGCGCGGGCGATGGTGCCGAGCGCTTTGGCGATGAAGGCTGCGTCATCTCCCGCTTCTTCGAGGCAGGCTTCGAGATAGAGCGCCATGTCCTCGTCGGTTTTGAGATGTTCGGCGCTATCCCATTTGCTCAGTTTTACTTTTTTCATGATGACCTCCTAAAGTTGCCGCGCGATTTCGAGCGCGGCTCTTATATCTTTCGATTGAGTTGTTTTGTTGCCGCCTGCCAGCAGGATCACTATCTCCATACCGCGCTTCACGAAGTACACGCGGTAGCCTGGTCCGTAGTGGGTTCGCATTTCGGAGACACCTTCGCCGACAGGTTCGCAGTCTCCAAAGTTGCCATCCTCGGCGCGGTCAATGCGAGCCTGCACGCGGCGTACAGCCTGCATGTCTTTCAGGCTGGCGAACCAAGAGTCGAAGACTTCTGTGGTCAGAATGGAGTTCAGGCAGGGCAGTGTATTCTTTGGGATACGCCCTGTCAATGTATTGAAACGGGCGTGGTCAAGAGACTTACTTCAACTCCCCAAAGAAGTTCTTGATCGCCAGCACGCGCTGTTGCAGATCCCCGTACTTCAACTCGATGCGCAGCTTGTCCTGCCCGACCATCTTGATGTGGCGTTTGCTCTGGATCATCGTGATGATCTTCATCGGGTCGATCGGCGGGTTAGGCACGAACTGGATCACGATGGCTTCCGAAGAGGCATCCACCTTGCTGATGCCGAGCGGTTTCGCGAGGATGCGCAGGCGGTGGCTGTCGAGCAGGGTCTGTGCGGGTTCGGGCAGCAGGCCGAAGCGGTCGATCAGTTCCTGGTGCATCTCGTCCAGGTCTTCCAGCGTGCCGCAATTCGCGAGGCGCTTGTACAGCATCAGGCGCTGGTGGATGTCGCCGCAATAGTCGTTCGGCAGCAGCGCCGGGATATGCAGGTTGATCTCGGTGGTCACGCCCAGGGGATGCGCCATGTCCGGTTCGCGACCCTGACGCAGCGAAGCGACGGCGGCGTTCAGCATGTCGGTATACAGCGAAAAGCCGATCTCCTGCATCTCGCCGCTTTGCGATTCGCCCAGAACTTCGCCCGCGCCGCGTATCTCCAGATCGTGCATCGCGAGGTAGAAGCCGCTGCCCAGTTGCTCCATTGCCTGGATCGCTTCCAGGCGTTTTTTCGCCTGCGCGGTGAGCGCTTCGGTCTCCACCAATAAGTAGGCGTAGGCCTGATGGTGCGAACGCCCGACGCGGCCGCGCAACTGGTGCAGTTGCGCGAGGCCGAAGCGGTCGGCGCGGTTCATGATGATGGTGTTCGCGGTCGGGATGTCGATGCCGGTCTCGATGATGGTGGTGCACAGCAGGATGTTGAAGCGCTGCTGGTAGAAGTCGCGCATCACCGCCTCCAGGTCGCGCTCGCCCATCTGGCCGTGCGCGACGCGGATGCGCGCCTCCGGCAGCAGCGCTTCGAGTTTCTCCGCCATGTTGGCGATCGTGTCCACCTCGTTGTGCAGGAAGTAGACCTGACCGCCGCGCTTCAGTTCGCGCAGCACCGCTTCGCGGATGATGCCTGCGCTGCTTTGCGCGACGAAGGTCTTGATCGACAGGCGGCGCTGCGGCGCGGTGGCGATCACCGAGAAGTCGCGCAGGCCTTCCAGCGACATCGCCAGCGTGCGCGGGATCGGCGTCGCGGTCAGCGTCAGCACGTCCACCTCGGCGCGCAGCGCCTTCAGGCGTTCCTTCTGCTGTACGCCGAAACGGTGTTCCTCGTCGATGATGACCAGGCCGAGGTTGTGGAACTTCACGCCCTTCTGGATCAGCTTGTGCGTGCCGATGATGATGTCTATCCTGCCGTCTTCCATGTCCTTCAGCGCCTGCGTCTGTTCCTTCGCGGAGCGGAAGCGCGACAGCTCGGCGATCTTGACCGGCAGGTCGGCGAAGCGGTTGGAAAAATTCTGGAAATGCTGTTCGGCCAGCAGCGTGGTCGGCACCAGCACCGCGACCTGCTTGCCGTCCATCGCCGCGACGAATGCGGCGCGCAGCGCGACCTCGGTCTTGCCGAAGCCGACGTCGCCGCAGATCAGTCTGTCCATCGGCTTGCCGGATTGCAGGTCGTCGATGACGGCCGTGATCGCGGCGGCCTGGTCGGGCGTCTCCTCGAAGCCGAACCCGGCGGCGAATTCCTCGTAATCGCGCGGCGTCAGTTTGAACGCGTGACCCTTGCGCGTGGCGCGCTGTGCATACAGGTTCAGCAGCTCGGCGGCGGTGTCGCGCACCTGCTGCATCGCGCGGCGCTTGGCCTTGTCCCACGCACCGCTGCCCAGCTTGTGCAGCGGCGCGGTCTCCGGCGCGCCGCCGCTGTAGCGGCTGATCACATGCAGCTGCGCGACCGGCACATACAGTTTGTCGCCGCCCGCGTATTCCAGCAGCAGGAATTCGCCTTCACCCTCGCCGAGATCGAGATTGATCAGCCCGGCGTAACGCGCGATGCCGTGCTGCTCGTGCACCACCGGGTCGCCGTTCTTGAGCTCGGACAGGTCGCGCAGCATGCCTTCCACGTTGCTCTTCTTCGCTGCGCGGGCCGCGCGGCTGCGCGGTTGCGCGGCGTACAGCTCGGTCTCTGTGACGATGGCGAAATGTTCGTCCGGCAGCATGAAACCGGCGTGCAGCGAGCCGACCGCGAGCAGGAATTTTTCCTTGCCGACCAGAAAATCCGCATAGTCCTGACACAGCGCTGGCGCGAGGCCGTATTCGTGCAGGTAGTCCGCCATGATCTCGCGCCGCCCCAGGCTGTCCGCCAGCAACAGCACGCGACCGTCGTAGCCTTGCAGGAATTGCGCGAAGGCGTAGGTCGGAATGTCGGCGCGGCGGTTCACCGCGATGTCGGGCAGCGCGCGGGTCGCGCAGGGGGTGAGGGTACCGCCTTCGGTCTGACTTGAGACGATGTCCAGCCGCGCAAAGTCTTTCGCGCGGATGAAGAACTGTTCCGCATCGAGGAACAGCTCCTTCGGTTCCAGCAGCGGTCGTTGCGGGTCGCCACGCAGCAGGTTGTAGCGCGAGGCCGAATCTTTTGCGAAGGTGGCGATGGCTTCTTCCACGTCGTGATGCAGGCACAGCGTGGCGTGCCTGGGCAGGTAGTCGAACAGTGTCGCGGTGCGCTCGAAGAACAGCGGCAGGTAATACTCGATACCCGCCGGCGCGTTGCCCTTGCTCACACCCTTGTAGATGTAGGACTTGGACGGGTCGCCCTCGAAGCGGTCGCGGAAGTTCTGGCGGAAGCGCGACTGTCCGGCATCGTCCAGCGGGTATTCGCGCGCGGGCAGCAGGCGGATCTCCGGCACCGGATACAGCGTGCGCTGCGTGTCCACGTCGAACGTGGAGATGGTCTCGATCTCGTCGTCGAACAGGTCGATGCGGTAGGGCAGCACGCTGCCCATCGCGAACAGATCGATGATGCCGCCGCGTATGCAGTATTCGCCGGGCGACAGCACCTGCTGCACGTGGTTGTATCCAGCCAGCGTCATCTGCTCGCGCAGCTTAACCAGGTCGAGCCGCTCGCCGCGCTTCAGGAAGAACGTGAACGCGGCGAGGTATTCGACCGGCGGCAGCGGGTACAGCGCGGTGGTCACCGGCACCACCAGCACGTCGCACGACTGGCTGCGCACATGGTGCAGCGTCGCGAGCCGCTCCGAGATCAGATCCTGATGCGGTGAGAAATGGTCGTAGGGCAGCGTCTCCCAGTCCGGCAGCAGGTGTACCTGGAGTTTAGCGGCGAAGAACGGGATCTCCTCGACCAGCCGCTGCGCTTCCAGCGCATTCGTGGCGATCACCACTACTGGAGAATGTTTTTCGGCATATTGCGCGAGCGCCAGCGCATCGGACGAGCCGGTCAGTTGCGAATAGCGCGGACGGGAATGTGTAGAGGTGAACAGCATGGGAACGGCCTGAAACAAAGGCGCGTATTATACCCTCGACATCGCAGTCGGCGAGTTGGTCGCTGCGTTTTGCAGCATTACCATTCGCGGCGCAACGCGGTATCATCGCAGCCCGTGCGATGAATGAGTTACCGGCAAATGCGGCAGGAAAAACACACCCGAACCCAGCAGCTCTGGCGCAACATCAAGCTGTTCATGGCCGTATGGACACTGGCCATCGGCGTGTCGCTGGCCTGGAGTCTGTCCTACCAGCGGCACGCGTTCGAGACCACGCTGCATACCGAAGCCGCAGCCTTCCACGGCATGGACATGGAATATCGCAACTGGATCATCCACAGCGGCGGGATATACGTGCCGGTCACCGACAAGACGCCCCCCAGTCCCTGGCTGAGCCAGGTTCCCGAGCGCGACATCACCACGCCATCCGGGAAACGGCTCACCCTGCTGAACTCATCCTATGTCGTGCGGCTGGTACATGAGGGGATGGGCGGCGCCAGCAGCCCGTTGCGCGGACATATCGCGAGCCTGAGACCCATCAACCCCGTCAACGCCGCGGATGCATGGGAGAGCCGGGCGCTCGAAGCCTTTGCGCGCGGCGAGCGGGAGCTGTCATCCATCGAGAAGATGGAGGACGGCAAGAACTATTTCCGTTACATGAAGCCGATGATCACGGAACAGGATTGCCTGAAATGCCACGCCCAATATGGCGACAAGCTGGGCGATATCCGCGGCGGGGTCAGCGTCTCGATACCGATCGACGGCCTGTTGCTCGACGAACGGAGCGAACGCAACGCACTGGCTGGAGGACATGGCCTGATCTGGGGGCTTGGACTGCTCGGGCTGTTCTTGGGCGGCAGACGGCAGCAACGGGTGATATCGGAGGCCGAGCAGAGCGAGGCGGAGCTGACCCTGCTGATGGACTCGATCGCGCACGCCATTTACGGTCAGGACATGGAAGGGCGCTGCACCTTCGTCAATGCGGCTTGCGTGAAGGCGCTCGGCTACAACGATGCCTCGGAATTGCTGGGCAAGAACATGCATGCGCTGGTGCATCATACCCGCACGGATGGCACGCCTTATCCCTATGAGGCATGCCCGACCTTCTCCTCCATACGCGATGGAAAGTCGTTCTATGTCGACAACGAGAGGTTGTGGCGCAAGGACGGCAGTTCCTTCCCGGTGATCTACTGGTCCTACCCGGTAATCAAGGAGGGCCGTACCCATGGCGCGGTAGTGACTTTCCTCGACATCACCGAACAATTGCGCGTCAAGAACGAGTTGAGGAGTTCGCAGGCCTTGCTGGGAGTCATCATCGAGAACATTCCGGCGATGGTGTTCCTGAAGCGGGCGGAAGACTTGCGCTTCGAGCTGTTCAACCGTGCAGGCGAACAGTTGCTGGGGTATTCCAGCAACGATTTACTGGGCAAGAACGATTACGACCTGTTCCCGAAAGACCAGGCGGATTCCTTCAGCCGGAAAGACCGGGATGTGCTGCAGAGCCGCCGTCTGCTGGAGGTGCCGGAGGAGCCGGTTAAGACCGCCGACGGCAGCGAGAAATGGCTGCACACCTTCAAGGTCGGGTTGTATGACGATGCGGGCAACCCCACGCACCTGCTCGGCATATCGGTCGACATCAGCGCGCACAAACGGATGGAGGATGCGTTGCGCGCGAACGAGGCCAAGCTGGCCGAAGCGCAACGCATGGCGCATCTGGGGCACTGGCAACTCGATCTGCAGACTAATGAATTGACGTGGTCGGACGAGATATTCCGCATCTTCGAGATCGAGCCGAAGCGGTTCGGCGCCACCTACGAGGCGTTCATCGGCAGCATCCATCCGGAGGATCGCGAAGCGGTGAACAAGGCCTATTCCGATTCGCTGGAGCAGCATTCCGCCTACCAGATCGAGCATCGCCTGCTGATGAGGGACGGCAGGATCAAATACGTGCTGGAGAAGTGCGAGACGACTTATGACGGCAACGGGAAGCCGTTGCGTTCCCTGGGTACGATACAGGACGTGACCGCGAACAAGCTGGCCGAACATGCCTTGCGCGAACAGCACCGGGTGCTGGGACAGGCGCTGGAAGGGACGATACATGCGGTCTCGATGGCGGTCGAGTTGCGTGACCCGTACACGGCCGGACACCAGCGGCGCGTGGCGCAGCTGGCCTGCGCGATCGCTCGGGCGATGGAACTGGACAATGCGCGCATCGAGGGCATCCGGCTGGGCGCGACGATCCACGACATCGGCAAGATCGGGATCCCGGTCGAAATGCTCAGCAAGCCGACGCGGCTGACGCCCACCGAGATTCAGATTGTGCGGGAGCATGCGCTGATGGGCTTCAACATCCTCAAGGACGTCAAGTTCCCGTGGCCGGTCGCCGAGATCGCCCACCAGCATCACGAACGCATGGACGGTTCAGGCTATCCGCAGGGACTGAAGGGCGAGGCGATCCTGCTGGAAGCGCGGATCGTCGGCGTGGCGGACGTCGTGGAGTCGATGGCCACCAACCGTCCATACCGTCCGGGCCTGGGAATCCAGGCGGCGCTGGAGGAGATCACTCAGAACCGGGGGAGCTGTTATGACGCGCAGGTGGTCGATGCCTGCCGCCAGGTGCTGGACGGGGGGTTCGAATTCAACTGAGCTTATGTGCCTGCATCCGAAGCGCGGGAGTTTGGTAAACTCGCAACCATGTCTGAATTCCACGCTTTGGTTCCCGCCGCCGGTTTCGGCGCGCGCATGGGCAACGAGTTGCCCAAACAGTATCTGCCGCTGGCCGGGCAGCCGATGATCTTCCACGCGCTGAACACGCTGTGCTCCTGCCCGGAACTCAGTACGGTGTTCGTGGTGCTCGCGCCAGACGACACGCTGTTCCACAGTTACGACTGGTCTCGGTTCGGCGACAAGCTGCAGCCGTTGTATTGCGGCGGTGCGATGCGCGCGGACACGGTGCTGAATGGCCTGCTGGCCTCCGAGCTGGAACCGGATGACTGGGTGCTGGTGCACGATGCGGCGCGTCCCTGTCTGACGCAGGCGCATCTGGGCAAGCTGATCGCCGAGCTGCGCGACGATGCGGTGGGCGGCATACTCGCGGTGCCGGTGGCGGATACGCTGAAGCGCGCGGATGACGCAGGACGCATCGCGCGCACCGAAGACCGTGCCGGGCTGTGGCAGGCGCAGACGCCGCAGATGTTCCGCGCCGGTCTGCTCGCGCAGGCTCTGCAGCAGTGCAGTGCGGTGACCGACGAGGCATCGGCGGTGGAGGCGCTGGGCCTGCAGCCCAGGCTGGTGCTGAGCGAATCGACCAATTTCAAGGTGACCTATCCGCAGGACTTGCTACTGGCGGAGTTGCTGCTTCAACAAGGAAAATGATTATGCGTATCGGGCAGGGCTTTGACGTGCATCAACTGGTGGCAGGACGCCGGTTGATCATAGGCGGGGTGGATATCCCTTACGAGAAGGGGCTGCTCGGACATTCCGATGCGGACGTGCTGCTGCATGCGATCAGCGACGCGCTGCTGGGCGCGGTGGCGCTGGGCGACATAGGCAAGCACTTCGCCGACACCGATGCCAAATACAAGAACATCGACAGCCGCATCCTGCTGCGCGAAGTGGTGCACATGGTGCGCGAACAGGGTTATCGCGTAGCCAATGTGGACGCGACCATCATCGCGCAGGCGCCGAAGATGGCGCCGCATATCCCGCACATGGTCGCGCATATCGCCTCCGATCTGCGCGTGGAGAAGAGTGCCGTCAACGTGAAGGCGACCACCACCGAGCATCTGGGCTACACCGGTCGCGGCGAAGGGGTCGGGGCGCAGGCTGTGGTGCTGCTGCTGGCCGACAATTGATGCGAGTCCTTGGTTTGGACACGTCCACCGAATATTGTTCGGTCGCTCTGTGGCAGGATGGCGCGGTCGTGGAGCGTTGCGAGCTGGTCGGGCAGAAACATTCCGAGTTGCTGATCGCGATGCTGGACGCGCTGCTGCGCGATGCCGGCGTGAAGCTGGCTCAGCTCGACGGCATCGCGTTCGGCATGGGGCCGGGTTCGTTCACCGGGGTGCGCATCGCCTGCGGCGCGACACAGGGGCTGGCGCTCGGTGCGAACTTGCCGGTGGCCGGCGTGTGCACGCTGGAGGCGCTGGCCGCGGCTTCCGGTAAGACACAGGTGATCGCCGCGCTGGATGCACGCATGGGCGAGATCTACCACGCCGCGTATCAACGGCATGGCGATGTCTGGACATCAGTGAGCGAGCCCTGTCTGTGCAAGCCTGAGGATGCACCCGTTGTGCACGGAGCTGGCTGGTACGGTGTCGGCAGCGGTTTTGCCGCTCACGGCGAGAAGCTGGGCGTGCGTTATGCCGGGCAGTTGCAGGGCGTGGATGGCGCCGTCGTGCCGCAGGCCGCCGCGATCGCGGCGCTGGGAGCCGCGCGATTCGCCCAGGGGCAGGGCGTGGATGCGGCACTGGCCTTACCGCTGTACCTGCGCGACAAGGTGGCGCTGAAGACCAGCGAGCGGGAAGCGCGTTGATGCGCGCGATGACGCAGAATGATGTGGATGCGGTGCTGGCGATCGAACAGGCGGTGCAAGCCTACCCGTGGACACGCGGCAATCTCGCCGATGCGCTGGGCAGCGCTTATCTGTGCCGTGTGGACGAGGCGGATGGTGCGATACGCGGCTATGCGATACTGATGCCGGCCGTGGATGAGGCGGAGCTGTTGACCATCGGCGTCGCGGTGGCGCATCAGCGCAAGGGCTTGGGGCGTGCGATGCTGTTCGAGATGCTGAACGAGGCGCGCACAAGGAACATGAAGGGGATATTCCTCGAAGTGCGGTCTTCCAATGTCGCCGCGATCGCGTTGTATCGCAGCGCGGGCTTCGGCCAGATCGGCGTGCGGCGCGGCTATTACCAGGATGCGAACGGCAGCGAGGATGCGATCGTGATGGCGTGTGATTTAACAGGTGAGGACAATGGATAGAAACGAGGCGGTGCTGCGCGAGTTGAACCTGTATCCGCTATGGCAGCGGCGCAGCCAGCCTGCACCACAGGAAGACAATCCACTGCCTGCCGAGTCAGATGTGGCATTGACTGCGCCGATCGTTGAAGCGCCCAGGCTGGCGGCTGAAGTGGTTGCGGCAACGACATCGGTCGCGCCCGTTGAAACCGGCCCTGCATCCGTGTCGGTTGCGCTGCCGGATAATCTCGATTGGCCAGAACTCAAACGGCGCGTGCACGATTGCACCGCCTGCGGCTTGCGCGCCGGATGTACGCAGACGGTGTTCGGCGTGGGCGACGAGCAGGCCGACTGGCTGTTTGTCGGTGAAGGGCCGGGAGCGGAGGAAGATGCGCAGGGTGAGCCGTTCGTCGGGCAGGCGGGCAAGCTGCTGGACAACATGCTGATGGCGATCGGCCTCAGGCGCGGCAAGAGCGTGTATATCGCCAACATAGTCAAATGCCGGCCGCCGGACAATCGTACGCCGGAGGCCGACGAGATCGCGACCTGCCTGCCGTACCTCGAACGCCAGATCGCACTGATCCGGCCAAAGCTGATCGTGGCGCTAGGCAAGACCGCTGCGGCCGCATTGCTGCAAACCGGCGATGCGACGCTGGGTTCGCTGCGCGGCACGCTGCATGACTACCACGGCACTCCGCTGGTCATCACCTACCATCCGGCGTACCTGTTGCGCAGCCCGATGGAAAAGGCCAAGACCTGGCAGGATCTGTGCCTGGCGGTGCAGGCGATGCAAAACGCCTGAACTGCGGGCGCCGGGCAGGCCAGACATACAGCAGGACCAGGTCGTTTCGATACCGGTCGATCAAATCCGGGTTAACGTTATGTTTGTGTAGTAGCATCTTCCATACAATTCCTCACGGAGGAACACGGTGCCGCTCGATCTTCGGCTGTCTACGCGTATCACCATCGCCGTCCTGCTCGTCATGTTTGCAGGCGGTGTGCTGGCGCTGTTTGTTGCACAGTCACAGTTGCACGATGCTTACGTACGGGAGCGACATGCCGACCTGGAAGCCGGACTGCATGCTGAAAAGGTCAGGCTGAACCAGACCGTCGATACGCTGCGCAAGGATGTGCTGTTCCTGTCCAGACTGCCGGCCATTACCGAAATCATGCGCGCCGCGCAGGATCATCCGGGCGGGGCACGCGATGTCGGCATGATCGCGAGTTGGGGGAAACGCATGGGCGGTGTTTTCGCCGCGTTCTCATCCGCACACCCGTCCTATTACCGGATACGCTACATCGGTGTGGCCGATGCTGGTCGTGAGCTGGTCCGGATAGACAACCGCAACGGGCAGGTCGAGATCGCCTCTCCCGACAGGCTCATGGCGAGAGGCGATCGGGACTATTTCAAGGATGCCATGGGACTCCGCGATGGTCAGGTCGGGCTGTCCGAATTCGATCTCAGCCAGGAGTCCGGCGAACCACAGGTACATACGCTGCGCGCCATCACGCCGGTCTTTACCCCGTCGGGAAATATCTTCGGCATAGTGGTGATCAACATGGATGTGGGGGATCTGCTGGAATCCGCCAGGCTGGGCATCCCGGCAGGCGTCCAGACCTACATCAGCAACATGTCCGGGCAATACCTGCTGCATCCGGATGCGCAGCAAGCCTTCCGTTTCGGGGCGGGCGGTGGCATCGCGACGGATTTCCCTTCCCTGAAACCGATGCTGGCTCCGCAAGCGCCGGATTACCTGCCGCTACAGACAGTCACAACGGGTAGCGGTAAGCAATTACTGGCGGCCGAGCGGGTTTCCTTGGACCCCAGCCATCCTGCAAGATTTCTGCTGCTGAGCTATGCCATACCCGATAGCGTGGTCGCGGAGCAGACCGCCAGGATACCCGGCAGGAGCATCGCCATCGGCATCCTGGTCATGCTGCTGTTCGGTGGCATGATGCTGTGGCTGCTGCGCAGAGCCTTCTCCTCGATACTGCTGCGGCGCAATCAGGCCTTGATGCTGAACTCCATGGATGGCATCCACGTGATGGATATGCAGGGCGATGTCGTGGCGGTCAATGACGCCTTCTGCGGCATGCTGGGCTATACCCGGAAAGAGGCATCCGGCCTGAACGTGGCCGATTGGGCGACACAGTTTTCGGGTGAAGAGTGGCGGGTGCGCTTCAAGGGTTGCATCGGAAAAAGCGACATGATCGAGACCGTGTACCGTCGCAAGGACGGTAAGCTGATCGATATCGAGATCAGCGTGACCGGTGTGGAGATCGACGGGCAGGGTTATATCTTCTGTTCGAGTCGAGACATCACCGAACGCAAGAAGGCCGAGGTTGAGTTGCGGGTGGCAGCGGCAGTCTTCGAGTCGCACGATGCGATCGTGATCACCGATGCCGATGCCAACATCATTCGCGTGAACCGGGCCTTCACGGAGATCACGGGCTACAGCGCCGAAGACGTGCTGGGCCAGAATCCGCGCATCATGAGTTCCGGGCGGCACGACAAGGCGTTTTACGCCGATATGTGGCATCAGTTGATCCAGCATGGCTCATGGTTGGGCGAGATTTGGGACAGGCGCAAGAACGGCGAGGTCTATCCGCGCTGGATGTCCATCACGGCGGTGAAGAACGAGCGGCAGGAAACCACCCAGTACGTTGGCATATTCAGCGACATCACCGTGTATAAGCAGGCCGAGAAGGAGATATTGCTCGAAAGCGAAGAGCGTTTCCGCGGCACGCTGGAGCAGGCCGCGGTAGGCATATTGCACGTCGCGCTGGATGGTTCGTTCCAGCGTATCAACGAAAAATTCTGCGAGATCGTCGGTTATCCGCGTGCCGAATTGATCCGGATGGGTTTTCGGGAGATCACGTTTGCGGCGGATCTCGGCAAGGATATGGATCGCATGCAACAGATGCTGGCAGGAGAGATATCCACTTTTGCGGTGGAAAAGCGTTTTGTACGCAAAGATCAGACCCTGGTGTGGGTGAACTTGACCGTTGCGATGTTGCGCAAAAATGACGGCTCGCCCAGATTCTTCATCTTCGTGGTCGAGGACATCACCGAGCGCAAGCGTGCGGAACTCGAGCTCGGAGAATCGCGCCAGTTGCTGCGTGAGCTGGCGGCACAGGGAGAAGCGTTGCGGGAGGAAGAACGCAAACGCATCGCACGTGAGATACATGATGAACTGGGGCAAATATTGACGGCATTGCGCATGGACGTTTCGCTGTTGCGCCTGCAGTTCGGTATGCGGGATGCGGCATTGCTGGGCAAGGTGCAGGGCATGACCGTGTTGCTGGATCGTGCCATTCAGGGCGTGCGGAACGTGGCATCCAACCTGCGGCCCAGTGCGCTGGATATGGGGATCGTTTCTGCGGTCGAGTGGCTGTGCAATGAATTCACCGAACATACCGGCGTATCCTGTGTCGCGCATCTGGCGGAGGAGTGCATCGATCTGGATGAGACGCATGCCGTGGTAATATTCCGCATCGTGCAGGAATCGCTGACCAACGTGGCGCGGCATGCCGAAGCGAACAGCGTCGAAATCACGCTGGCGCAGGGGGCCGGCGTTCTTCATGTGACCGTGCGCGATAATGGCAAGGGATTCGATCCTGCGCACATCGCCAACCGGAAATCATTCGGCCTGCTTGGGATGAGCGAGCGCGCCATTGCGCTGGGGGGGACGGTCGAGATTGCCAGTGCGCCACAGCTGGGAACGGTAGTTTCTGTCCGTATGCCAATCAGACCGAACGGAGATATTTTATGATTCGCCTGTTGATTGCTGATGATCATGCCATCGTGCGCGGAGGCCTCAAGCAGATCTTTGCGCTGGCGCCGGATATCGAGTTGGCCGGGGAGGCTGCTAATGGAACAGAGGTCTTGCAGCAGCTGCATCAGGGGGTGTTCGACCTGTTGCTGCTCGATATGAACATGCCGGGTGTCAGCGGCGTAGACCTGATCGCGCGCATCAAGCTGAACTGGGCGGGCTTGCCAATTCTGGTGTTTACGATGCACAACGAGACACAGGTGGCGATCCGTGCGCTCAAGGCCGGCGCCTCGGGTTACATCACCAAGGACAGCGACCCGGAAAGGCTGTTGGCGGCGATACGCAAGGTGAGTGCCGGGGGCAAATACATAGACCCGGCGCTGGCGGAACAGATGGCCTTCGATGTGACCTCTCCTAACCTCCGCGTGTTGCCTCATGCGCTGCTTTCAGACCGTGAATTCGAGGTTTTTCGTCTGCTCGTCGCCGGCAAGGGAGTCAACGAGATCGCCGATCAATTGTCCATCAGCAACAAGACCGTCAGCACGCATAAGATTCACTTGATGGAAAAGATGAATCTGGGCAGCGTGGCGGAACTCGTGCGCTATGCTGTGCAACACGGCTTGGCCGACTGACAGCCGCCGTTTTCGCGCAGTTTCAGCCGTTCCCAACGGCCGTTTAGCTCTCTGGGGTGTCAACATCCAGCTTGTTTCCTTTGCTAGGAAAATCCTTATTGTTCTTGTCGGGTATTCTGATGGTGGAATCCGTATCAGCCGATGTCGGTGCAGCTATCGTACGGGCATGATGCGTGCATGGACCCCTTTGGGTTCTGACGCCGGAATCCATCGTCGTCATGAAAGCTTCCGGCTGGTTGCTACAGGCTGGAAATCAGGCAACGAAGCGCAGTGTCGAGAATGATGGTGCGGTTATAGAAGGTGGTTCGCTCATCGGTCACGGAGTGCAATCACGCACTAGCCTCATTCCGGGAGACATCATGAAACTGCACGATGTTCGATTGTCTACACGTATCACCATCGCGGCCCTGCTGGCCGTGTTTGCCGCAGGGGGGCTGGCAGTCGTTATCGAGCAGATGCGTCTGCGCGATGCCTACATCAGCGGGCGGCATGCCGATCTGGAAGCCGGGTTGTACGCCGAAAAGACCCGACTGAACCAGACGATCGATACGCTGCGTCAGGATGTGCTGTTCCTGTCCAGATTGCCGGCCGTTGCCGACATCATGCAGACCTCGCTGGACCGGCGCGGGATGCGCGATGCCGAGGCTATCCTGGGGTGGGAAAAACGCCTGGGTGGCGTGTTCGCCGCATTCTCATCCGCACATCCATACTATTACCGGATACGCTATATCGGCGTGTCTGGCCAAGGACATGAGCTGGTACGGATCGATAACCGCAATGGTCATATCGAGATCGCGCCTCCCGACCGGCTCGAGGCGCGAACCGACCAGGATTACGTCAAGGATGCGCAGGGACTCGGCGATGGCCAGGTCGGGCTGTCGGAATTCAGTCTCGCTCAGGAATCAGGCGAACTTCCTGTAAATACGCTGCGTGCCGTTACCCCGGTCTTCAGCCCGTCTGGAAAGCTCTTCGGTCTGGTGGTGATCAATATGGATGTGAGGGGCGTGCTGGAATCTGCGGTTGCAGGTTTGCCGTCCGACGCTCGGGTCTACATCAGCAACATGCATGGCCAATATCTGCTGCGTCCGGCGAAATTTGTCGCCGTCGTGAACGACAGCCGATTGCTTGCGTCCGAGGAGGTGCATTTCGATCTAGATCGGAAGAGCGTCGTGTAGGGAAAGAGTGTAGATCTCGGTGGTCGCCGTATCATTAAAAAAAAA
>FZPV01000023.1_pt1 | contig 32370 bp, 33 predicted proteins | sample 1534821 | NCBI WGS metagenome assembly FZPV01 (sample SAMEA104161955, study PRJEB21768) | metagenome | isolation source: underground water
TAAGCCGGGTTCTGTCGTGGACAGTCATTCCTCTAGGCGTTTCGTTACCTGACGCTCAAGCAATCTACCCGCTGACGGCGCGAGCAACGCCATAGTCAGCCTATTTGATCTTGCTCCGAATGGAGTTTACCGTGCCGTCCGTGTTACCACGTCCGCGGTGGGCTCTTACCCCGCCGTTTCACCCTCACCGTTTCCCCCTCGCAGTTTCTAGGGGGAACTTAGGCAGTTTATTTTCTGTGGCACTGTTCATCGCCTCACGGCGTCCGGTCGTTAACCGGCATTCTGCTCTGTGGAGCCCGGACTTTCCTCTCCGCACTTGCGTGCGCAGCGACTGCCTAGCCAGCTTCGGTGTGGAGTTTAACACGCAACGATGAAAGTCGAGGACAACGCCGGGAATTCGGGGTTTGAGACGCGCCTATAGGCTGATGATCTGCATGCTGACGCCCAGCGCCTTCCACTGCCTCACCTCGTCCTGCAAAGCCGTTTCAGTGAGGGGGTTGCGGGCCAGCCAGTCTGCATCGACCGAGAGATAGAATTTCGTGCCGCTGAATTGCAGCCGCATGTCCGGCAAAGGGCTGTCGCTGCGGCTCCGGTAAAACATTGCGGCGAGGCGCAGGCTCATCGCCAGCACCAGGTCTTCGTCAGACTTCAACGCGCCTTGCAGCTTGTCCAGCCCGCCGCGATGCGCCAGCGCCAGCAGGCTCATGCGCGCCTGCTCCTTTTTCGAGAAGCCCGGCATATCGGCATTGGCGAGAATATAGGCGGTATGTTTGTGGTAACCGCTGTGCGCGACGCTGATGCCGATCTCGTGCAGCCTGGCAACCCAGGCCAGCATGCACAGCGACGCCTCGCCGGCTTCATCATCAATGAATTGCTGGGCGAACGCATTGGCCAGCGTTGCAACGCGCCCGGCCTGCCTGGCATCGACGTGATAGCGCGACATGAATTGCCGCACCGTCACCTCGCGCATGTCGTTGTCGTGGAAGCGTCCCCACAGATCGTACAGCACGCCTTCGCGCAAGGCGCTTGACGCGAACTGCATGCTCTTGATCCCCAGCTCGCAGAATGCCGCATACATGATCGCGAATCCGCCCACCAGAGTAGGCAACCGGTCCGGACGCAAGCCCTGCAGATCGAGCAACTGCACATCCCCCGCCTTGAGCAGGTAGGCGCGCAACTTGTCGAGCCCGTCGCGCGTGATGCCATCCTTGCTGTAACCGTTCAGCACCATCACTTCATTCAGCACCTTCGCGGTGCCCGACGAACCCAGCGCGTACTTCCATTGCCCCTTGTATTCGGCGGCGATGGTCTGCAGTTCGATGCGCGCAGCGAGTTCGGCCTGCTTGAGATTCTGCTTGGTGATCTTCCCGTCCGGGAAGAAACGGTTGCTGAAACTGACGCAGCCCATGTACAGGCTTTCCAGCTTCAGCGGCGTGAGGCCGTTGCCGATGATGAATTCGGTGGAACCGCCGCCGATATCGATCACCAGACGATTGTCCCTAGACTGCGGCAGGCCATGTGCGACGCCAAGATAGATCAGGCGCGCCTCTTCGCGTCCGGCGATGACTTCAATCGGGAATCCCAGCGTGTGTTCGGCCTGCGGAATGAAGTCTGCGGCATTCCGGGCGACGCGCAGCGAGTTGGTACCTACTGCGCGCACGGCCTCCGGAGGCAGGCCGCGCAAGCGTTCGGCAAAACGCGCCAGCGCGGCCAGCGCACGCTGCTGGGCATTGGCATCGAGGTATCTGTCTGGGCTGAGGCCTGCTGCGAGCCGCACCGGTTCGCGCAGCCCATCCAGCATGTAGAGCTGGTCGCCCTCCACCCGCGCGATCTGTAGCCGAAAACTGTTCGACCCCAGATCAACGGCGGCGAGGATGGGCTGGTGCTGCACTACCGCTGAACTTCGCGTTCGATTTCGTCTACCGTGACATGACGCACGTCGCGCCCCTTGACCATATAGATGACATATTCGGAGATGTTCTTGGCATGATCGCCGATGCGCTCGATCGCCTTGGCCACGAACAGTATCTCCAGCGAGGTGGAAATGGTGCGCGGGTCTTCCATCATGAAGGTGATCAGGTAACGCATGATCGCGCGGAACTCCTCGTCCACCAGATCGTCCTGACGCACCGCCTGCGCGGCCATCGCCACGTCGAGACGTGCGAACGCATCGAGCGACTTGCGCAGCATGTCCACCGCGATCTCAGACGCATGCTTGATCTCGTTGTAGCGAGGGATCACAAGACCGTGCTTCTGCGACAACATCTTGGCCATGCGCGCGATCTTTTCCGCCTCGTCGCCGATGCGCTCCAGGTCGGTGATGGTCTTGACCACGGTCATCACCAGACGCAAGTCGCTCGCGGTCGGCTGGCGGCGCGCGATCACCTGCGTGCAGCTCTCGTCGATCTTCACTTCCATGCCATTGACGCGATGATCGTCCTCGATCACGCGGTTCATCAGCGCCACGTCGCCGTTGACCAGCGACTCGATCGCACTCTTGATCTGGCTTTCTACCAGCCCGCCCATCTGCAACACGTTGGCGCGTATCGCCTCGAGCTCGGCATCGAATTGTCTGGAGATGTGGTCGTTGCTAGGCATGGCGATTCCTCAAATAGGGTAACGGTACAGTTTATACATTGAATGTGAAAGGTTTGTGACAGCGATCAGACCGTCAGCGTCTTCACGCCCTCGGGTGTGCCGAGCAACAGCACATCGGCGCCGCGGCGCGCGAACAGGCCGTTGGTCACCACGCCGGCGATATGATCCAGCGCAGACTCCAGCTCGACCGGGTTCAGGATCTGCAACCCATGCACATCGAGAATGATGTTGCCATTGTCGGTCGTGAAGCCTTCGCGCAACTTGGGATGACCGCCCAGCGCAACCAGCTGCCGCGCCACGGAACTGCGCGCCATCGGGATCACCTCGATCGGCAACGGGAACTTGCCCAGCACATCCACCAGCTTGCTGGCATCGCATACGCAGATGAATTTCTTGCTGGCGGACGCGACGATCTTTTCGCGCGTCAGCGCGCCGCCGCCGCCCTTCACCATATGCAGGTGGCGGGTGATCTCGTCAGCGCCGTCCACATACACCGGCAACTCGCCCGCCTCGTTCAGCGACAGCACTTCGATGCCATGCCCCTGCAGACGCTTCGCCGATGCCTCCGAACTGGCGACCGCACCGCGTATCTTGTGTTTGATCAGCGCCAGCTCATCGATGAAGAAATTGGCGGTGGAACCCGTGCCGACTCCCACGATGCAATCCGCCGGCACATACTCGATCGCTGCCTTGGCAACCGCGCGTTTCAAATCGTCTTGGCTCAACATAATTTTTCTTCTGCTCCCCATATCGTTCATTTGTATCCGTGATTATTGCAGGAATTGGCCGCTTTGGGGAATGCCATCTGCGCAACGACTCCGCGCTGCAGGCTGATGGTAAGATGGCCGAGAAGAAATAGAGCCAACGGGAGGAATGAAAATGATAGTACGCACAGTCGCCACCACCCCCTATACCGACCAGAAACCAGGCACCTCCGGGCTGCGCAAACGTGTGCCCGTTTTCAGGCAGCCGCACTATCTGGAGAATTTCGTACAGTCCGTCTTCGACACCATCGCCGCGCCGGGCGGAGCCGTGCTGGTACTGGGCGGCGACGGCCGCTACTACAACCGCGAGGCGATCCAGATCATCCTGAAGATGGCTGCCGCGAACGGCTTCGGGCGCGTGCTGGTCGGCCAGGGCGGCATCCTCTCCACACCTGCGGCCTCCTGCATGATCCGCAAATACCGGACCTACGGCGGCATCATCCTGTCCGCCAGCCACAATCCGGGAGGCCCGGACGGCGACTTCGGCATCAAGTACAACACCTCCAACGGCGGCCCGGCACCGGAGAAGATCACCGACGCGATCTTCGACGCGAGCAAGCTCATCCGCCAGTACCGCATCGTCGACGCGCCCGATGTCGATCTGGACAAGACCGGCGATTACAGCATCGGCAGCATGACGGTGTCGGTGATAGACCCGGTCGGCGACTACGCGGAGCTGATGGAATCGCTGTTCGACTTCGCAGCGATCCGCGCATTGCTGGCATCCGGCTTCCGCGTCAAGTTCGATGCGATGCACGCGGTGACCGGCCCGTATGCGCGCGAGATCTTCGTGCAGCGCCTGGGCGCACCCGCCGACAGCGTGATGAATGGGGTGCCGCTGCCGGATTTCGGCAACGGCCACCCCGACCCGAACCTGACTTATGCGCATGAGCTGGTCGAGACGCTGTACGGGGAGAACGCGCCGGACTTCGGTGCGGCCTCGGACGGCGACGGCGACCGCAACATGATCCTGGGCAAGCATTTCTTCGTCACGCCTTCCGACAGCCTCGCAATGCTCGCCGCGAATGCGCACCTGATACCCGGCTATAAACAGGGCCTGGCGGGCATCGCGCGCTCGATGCCGACCAGCGCGGCGGCGGATCGCGTAGCTGCGGCACTGAACATCCCCTGCTTCGAGACGCCGACCGGCTGGAAATTCTTCGGCAACCTGATGGATGCGGGCAAGGTCACGCTGTGCGGCGAGGAGAGCTTCGGCACCGGCTCCGACCATATCCGCGAGAAGGACGGCCTGTGGGCGGTACTGTTCTGGCTGAACGTGGTGGCGGCGCGCAGGCAATCCGTCGAGGCCATCGCGCGCGAACACTGGACCCGCTTCGGCCGCAACGTCTATTCGCGCCATGACTACGAAGGCATTCCCACCGAGGCAGCCAACGGCGTGATGAAACTGCTGCACGACCGCTTCGCGACATTGCAGGGCGCGCAGTTCGGCGGTTACAAGGTACTGTTCTGCGACGACTTCAGCTACACCGACCCGGTGGACGGCAGCGTCAGCACAGGGCAAGGCGTGCGCATAGGTTTCACCGACGGTTCGCGCATCGTGTACCGCCTGTCCGGCACCGGCACCGAGGGCGCGACGCTGCGCATCTATCTGGAAGCATATGAACCCGACATCGCGCAGCATCACCTCGACGCCCAGCAGGCGCTCGCCGGACTCATCGGCATCGCGCTGGAGATATCCGAACTGAGGGCACGCACCGGACGCGAACAGCCGACGGTAATCACCTGAGCCGCTATAATCGCGTTTCATTCGACCCGCGCACCGTTGGTGCAGTCTCATTTGTACGGAGAAAATCATGGCAAACAAAAAATTCATCCAGACCCCCGACGCCCCGGCCGCGATCGGCACCTATTCGCAGGCGGTGCGCGTAGACCATACGGTGTACCTGTCCGGGCAGATCGGGCTCGACCCGTCCACGATGCAGATGGTCGATGGCATCGACGCGCAGATCCATCGCGTGTTCCAGAACATGCGCGCGGTCGCCACTGCCGCGGGCGGCAGCATGGACGACGTCGTAAAGCTGAACATCTTCCTGACCGACCTCGGCAATTTCGCCCGCGTGAACGAGATCATGGCGACCTATTTCCACCAGCCTTACCCGGCGCGTGCCGCCGTGGGCGTCGCCTCGCTGCCGCGCGGCGCGCTCGTGGAAGCCGACGGCGTGATGTATCTGCAGGATTAAGGTTCTATCGCAAGAGATCAAACCCGTCCGCAGATTACGCAGATTAAACCGATTGAACCCCACAACAAAAATCTGCGTGAATCTGTTTAATCTGCGGACAACAGGTTTTTGGTGCAGATGAGTTCACCCGCCAAGATCGCTCCCGCCACGCTGGCAAAGCTCGCCAAGCTGGGCATCCATCACCGTTCCGATCTGCTGCTGCATCTGCCGCTGCGCTACGAGGACGAGACGCATCTCACGCCGGTTGCCACGGCGCAGCCCGGCGAGACGGTGCAGGTGCAAGGCACCATCACGCACAGCGAGATCGCGTTCCGCCCGCGCCGCACGCTGGTGTGCCGCTTGCAGGACGGCGGGGACGAGCTGTACCTGCGCTTCCTGAATTTCTATCCCAGCCAGCAGAAACAGCTCGCGGTGGGCAAGCAGATACGCGCGATCGGCGAGGTGCGCATGGGTTACTACGGGCTGGAGATGGTGCACCCAAAGTGCCGCGCGGTGGATGACGACACGCCGCTGCAGCAGAGCCTCACGCCCGTCTACCCGACCACGGCTGGACTATCGCAAGCCGTGTTGCGCAAACTGATCAGCAACGCGCTGGATACGCTGCCGCTGACCGACACGCTGCCGGATGCGCTACTGAAAAAGTTAAAACTGGCCGGATTGGCCGACAGCCTCAGGCTGCTGCACAACCCCAGCCCGGACATCTCGGCCGGCACGCTGGAGAACCGCAGCCACGAGTCCTGGCGGCGCATCAAGTTCGACGAACTGCTCGCGCAGCAACTGTCGATGCGCGTGCATCACCGCGAGCGCGGCAAGCGCGTCGCACCGGGACTCGTACCGCATCATGACCTGACCGCCCGGCTCATCGAGGCGCTGCCGTTCGCGCTGACCGCCGCGCAACAGAAGGTCTACGCCGAGATCAGCCACGATCTCGCACAGCCACATCCGATGCAGCGCCTGCTGCTCGGCGACGTCGGCAGCGGCAAGACCATCGTCGCCGCGCTCGCCGCGTTGCAGGCAATCGAGAACGGCTATCAGGTCGCGCTGCTGTCGCCGACCGAGATACTCGCCGAACAACATTACCTGAAGCTGCGCGACTGGCTCGCGCCGCTGGGCATCGCGCCCGCATGGCTATCCGGCAGCCTGAAGAAGAAAGACAAGCTGCTCGCCGCGGAGCGCATCGAATCCGGCGATACGCTGCTCGCGATCGGCACACACGCGCTGTTCCAGGAACAGATCCGGTTCCACAAGCTCGGCCTCGCGATCGTCGACGAGCAGCACAAGTTCGGCGTGCAGCAGCGGCTCGCCTTGCGCAACAAGGGGAACGAACCGCACCAGCTGATGATGAGCGCCACCCCGATTCCGCGCACACTGGCGATGAGCTATTACGCCGACTTGGACGTGTCGGTAATCGACGAGTTGCCGCCCGGGCGCACGCCGGTAGTCACGAAGCTGGTCAGCGATACGCGCCGCGACGAGGTGATTGAAAGGGTACGCGCGGCCTGCGTAGCAGGCCAGCAGGCCTACTGGGTATGCCCGCTGATAGACGAAGTTTCGGCGAAGGTTGACGCAAGCGCAGCGAACGTTAAGCATGGCGGCCGCAGCCAATCCGAGGCGCTGCAACTGCAGACCGCGCTGGAGACCTTCCAACTGCTCACGGAGACCTTCCCGGAACTGCGCATCGGGCTGGTGCATGGCAAGCTCCCCCCAGCGGAAAAAGCGGCGGTCATGGCCGCATTCAAGACCGGCGAACTGCAGCTGCTGGTCGCCACCACGGTGATCGAAGTCGGCGTGGATGTGCCGAACGCCAGCCTGATGGTGATCGACCACGCCGAGCGCATGGGACTGGCGCAGCTGCACCAGCTGCGCGGCCGGGTCGGGCGCGGCGCGGCGCACAGCCTGTGCATCCTGCTGTACCAGCAGCCGCTCTCCGAACTGGCGCGCGCGCGCCTGAAAATCATTTTCGAGAGCACCGACGGCTTCGCGATCGCGCAGCAGGATTTGCAGTTGCGCGGCCCGGGCGAATTGCTCGGCGCACGCCAGAGCGGCGTCGCGATGCTGCGTTTCGCCGACATCGGCACGGACGAAGACCTGCTGGATCACGCGCGTCTGGCCGCAGACGAGTTGCTGCGCGATGCGCCAGACGTGGCGCGCGCGCATCTGCAGCGCTGGATGGCGAACAAACATGACTACCTGCATGTCTAGCAGCCTCGATAAATTCTGGAACGGCGCGGCAATGGGCTGCGAAGCCGGGCTTGCGCCTTGGCTGCGCGACCACGGCTCGCTGACCCTGCGCATCCGGCAGCGCTGCGACCACTTCGCGGTGGACAACCTGCGCAGCAGCATCGCGCGCATCGCCCCGGACGAGGCCGCGCTGCTCGGCATCGCGCCGCAACAGCTCGCCTGGTCACGCGAAGTGTTCCTGTACGCCGACGGCCAGCCGGTGGTATTCGCGCACAGCGCATGCGCGCGGCAACATCTGCGCGGCGCATGGTCGGCGGTGCGCGGCCTGGGCAACCAGCCGCTCGGCGCGCTGCTGTTCGCGCATCCGCTAGTGGTCCGCCAGCCGCTGCATTACCAGGCGTTGCACGCGCATCACCCGCTGTACCGGCGCGCCGCGGCGATACTGGCCGACCCGCCGCACCGGCTGTGGGCGCGACGCTCGCTGTTCCTGCTGCACGGCACGCCGCTGCTGGTGACCGAAGTCTTCCTGCCGGAAATATTGAAACTGCGTCGATGAATCTTCATTCCCGCGAAGGCGGGAATCCAGTGCATTTATTCAACAGGCAGTTGATTTTGTCTACTTTGCGGGGTTTGGTTTGTTTGCTGGATTCCCGCCTTCGCGGGAATGACGGAGCAGGTAAAATGGCGGCATGAACCTCACCGAACGCTTGTACCTTTACATCCAGCTCACCCGCCTGAACCGCCCGATCGGCATTCTGCTGCTGCTATGGCCCACGCTGTGGGGCCTGTGGATCGCGGGCGACGGGCATCCTGCCTGGCACATCGTGCTGATCTTCGCGCTCGGCACGACGCTGATGCGCTCCGCCGGCTGCGCCGTGAACGACTACGCCGACCGCCATATCGACAAGCATGTGGAACGCACCAGAGAACGCCCGCTCACGAGCGGCAAGGTCAGCGAACGCGAGACCGTCTGGCTGGCCGTCGTGCTCGCGTTCGTGTCCTTCCTGCTGATCCTGCCGCTCAATCCGCTGACCTGGCTGCTGTCCTTCCCGGCCATGTTCCTCGCCGCCAGCTATCCGTTCACGAAGCGCTTCTTCGCGATACCGCAAGCCTACCTCGGCATCGCGTTCGGCTTCGGCATCCCGATGGCGTTCGCCGCGCAGCTCGGCGACGTGCCATCGGTCGCATGGCTGCTGCTAGCGGCCAACGTGTTCTGGGCGATCGCCTACGACACCGAATACGCGATGGTGGACCGCGACGACGACATCCATCTCGGCATCCATTCCTCGGCGCTGTTCTTCGGCAGATACGACGTGATCGCAGTGATGGTCTGTTACACGCTCACCCTGATCTTGTTGGCCTGGGCGGGACTGATGGCCGGCTTGGGGCTGGCCTACTTCATTGGATTGATAGTCGCGGCAGGCATCGCGCTGCATCACTACACGTTGATCAGGCACAGAAGCCGCGAGGAATGCTTCAAGGCCTTCCTGCACAACAACTGGTTCGGCGCGGCGGTGTTCGCGGGTATCGTGCTGGATTACCTGAACCAATGACACCGCGCGAACAACCTTATCGCCAGAACCCGCTGCTGCGGTCGAGCTACAGCCTGATCGCGCCGCTTTACGATGCAGTCATCGCGCGCCCTATGCGCGCGGCACGCGCGCAGTCGCTGCGCGCCCTGCCGGCCGACAGCGCAAAACATGTGCTGATCAGCGGCGTGGGCACCGGGCTGGACCTGCCCCTGCTGCCGACACTGCATCGCTACACCGCGCTCGATTTCAATGCGGCGATGCTGGCGCGGGCAAGGCCGCGCGGCGCGAATCTGGATGTGGATTTCGTGCTGGGCGACAGCATGGCACTGCCGTTCGCGGATGAATCTTTCGACCATGTCGTGCTGCACCTGATCATCGCCGTGGTGCCGGAACCGCAGCGTTGCCTGAGCGAGGCCGCACGCGTGCTCAAACCCGGCGGCACCATCATGCTGTTCGACAAGTTCCTGCACCCGCAACAGCGTGCACCGTTGCGCCGCCTGTTCAACGGCATCACACGACGCTTCGCCACGCGCATGGATGTCGTGTTCGAAGAGGTGTTGGGCGCGGCGCCGGGACTGGAGATGGTCAGCGACACGCCGATGCTGGCCGGCGGCTGGTTCCGCGGGATAGTGCTGCGCAAGCATGCGCTAGCTGGGCAATAGCTCGCAGCCCGCTTTCAGCAGCGCCTCGAACTGCCCGACCGGCACCGGCTTGCTGAACAGATAACCCTGGAAGGCGCGGCAGCCGCGCTTCTCGAGGAACTCGCGCTGCGCCTCGGTTTCGACGCCCTCCGCGATCACATTCAGCCCCAGCGCCTCGCTCATCGCGATGATGGTCTGCACGATGGCGGCATCGTTGGTGTCTTCGCCGATGTCGCGCACGAAGGACTGGTCGATCTTCAGCTGATCCAGCGGCAGGCGCTTGATGTATTGCAGCGACGAATAACCCGTGCCGAAATCGTCCATCGAGAAATGCACCCCGAGCAGCTTCAGTTCGCGCATCTTGCTGATGATGTCATCGACATTCTCCAGCAGCATGCTCTCGGTGAGTTCCAGCTTGAGCCGCGCGGGCTTCGCGCCGCTTTCCAGCAACACGCGCTGCACCTGCCCCACGAAACCCGGCTGGTGGAATTGCTTGGCGCTGACATTCACCGCCAGGATCAGCTCGCTGGTCAGCGGATCCTGTTGCCATAGCTTGAGTTGGGCACAGGCATTTTGCAGCACCCATAGCCCGATGGGCAGGATCAAGCCGGTCTCTTCGGCCAACGGGATGAACTGGAGGGGCGATACCATCCCGCGCACAGGATGTATCCAGCGTATCAGCGCCTCCGCCCCCAGCGCACGGCCCAGGCTGTCCACCTGGATCTGGTAGTACAACTGGAACTGTTTCCTGTCGAGCGCAAGGCGCAGCTCGCCTTCCAGCTCGGCGCGCGCCTCCAGCGCGGCCTGCATATGCTGGTCGTGAAAACGGATCGTGTTGCGGCCTGCCGACTTGGCCTGCTGCATCGCCACTTCGGCATGCTGGAGCAGCTCCTCGAGATCTTCCTCGTGATCCCTGAACATCGCGATGCCGATGCTGGGCGTGAGGTGATAGGTGTAGTCCCGGAGCTGGTAAGACTGGCTCAATGCGGCCTGCAGTTTTTCGGCGAAATAGCTGGCCTGCGCCGCGGCCTCCTCGGCATTGTGGCTGAGCGCCTCCAGGATCACGATGAATTCGTCGGATCCGATGCGCGCCACGGTGTCGCCCTCGCTCACATTGGCCTTGAGCCGCCTGGCGACCTCGATCAGCAGCAAATTGCCTATGTCATAACCTTTGGTCTCGTTGAGCGTCTTGAACTGATCCAGATCCAGGAGCAGCACGGTGCCATATTGCTCGCTGCGTGCGCTGACCAGAAACGACTGCCGCAGCCGCTCCGTCAGCAAGCGACGGTTGGGCAGATTGGTCAGGCCGTCGTAGTAGGCCAGGGCGTGGATTTGCTCCTCCGCCGCCTTGCGCTCGCTGGTATCCCGCGACAACACGATGAAATGCGCTTCCTGCCCGAGCTCGGCGGGTTTGCGGGCGACGGAGAACTCGAAGCAGCGCTTGCCCTGCGGCGACTCGAGCTCATATTCGCCCCGTGAATACCCGCTGCTGTCGGCCTCCTGCAGCGCCGCGATGATGGTCTGCACGGCATCTGCCGGAAGCGTGTCATGCAGCATCTTGCGATGGAAGGCTTCGGGATAGCTGTTCGGCTGTTCGGTACGCGGCGCATGGTAGTCATAGTAGCGTCCGGCCAGATCGAGCTCGAACAGCAGGTCTGGAAGGGCATCATGCGTGGCCTGCAGCTGCGCTTGCGATGCGCTTAGCTGCCGGTATGGACGCACAACCGTCGCGACGAATATCGCATGATAGATAAACAGGTAGGAAATCGCTTTGTAAATATGCCCCAGCAGGTTGAAGAGGTCGGTCACATCCGCGTAGAGGGTGAAGAAGAACTCGCTCAGCGCCATCGCGCATACCGCACCGAAAAGTGCCGCGGCGTTGAACGGCTGCGGTTTGCGCATGCGCATCAGCAGTACGGCTGCGGCGGCAAGGTTGAGCGTGACGAGCTCATATTCCGTACCGATCTTCAGTGCGGTGAGCCCCTGCCCCAGCACGAAAGTAGGCGGCAGCGCGTCCTGATGGAACAGGATCAGCCAGTGCATGACTGCCGTTATCGCGAGCACCGCGGCCAGCAGCAGATAACGGGTTGCGGCGGATGCGAACGGCTGCCATGGAGCGATCGCGACCGTCAGCAGCGCAGCGGCGGCCAACGCGCGCGCAGCCAGCCAGAAGTCGATCGCCTTCTCTGGATTGCTCGGCGTGACGAAGTCCGGCATGCCCGCGTAGGACAGCACATGCGAAAAATCGAGCAGCCCAACGCCGAGGAATGCGCAGGCCAGCAGCACGATGTTGCCCGGCAACTTGTCGCTATACGCATTCCAACCGACCGCAAACACCAGCATCGCAATGACTATAGCGACAGTCTCAAGCAGCATGTGCAACGGCAGATAACCCGCGATGCCGCGCGCACCCTGCACCGGCGGAAGCGCCCATGCCAGCACCAGTCCGAACACCAGCACCGCGACAATGACGGCGTTGCGGCGCATGGCGGGCTGATGACTCGGGTGCAGCCACGACAATCCCGCTTGTTCAGACGAACCTGGCTTCATAGGGCGTTTATCTGCGACCTTTCAAAATATTTTTCATGCCGACCGCGAAGATTATATATGCCGGAGTGTGCATGTCTGCAAGCATTTGATGCGACAGACACGACTCGCGCACAAAATAAAACCCGCCAGCGGCGGGTTGGTTTTCTACACCCAGTCTTTCGGGACCAGGAACTCTTCGTACAGTCTCGCTTCCGCTGTACCTGGCTCGGGATGCCAGTCGTAGCGCCATTTCACCAGCGGCGGCATCGACAGCAGGATGGACTCGGTGCGTCCGTTCGATTGCAGGCCGAAGATCGTGCCGCGGTCGACCACCAGGTTGAATTCGACATAGCGGCCGCGACGGTATAGCTGGAAGTCGCGCTCGCGCTCGCCGTAGGCCATGTCCTTGCGTTTCTCCAGCAGCGGCACATAGGCCGACAGATAGTGGTCGCCCACGCTCTGCTGGATCGCGAACGCAGTATCGAAATCGGGTGCGCTGAGGTCGTCGAAGAAGATACCGCCCACGCCGCGCGGTTCGCTGCGATGCTTCAGGTAAAAATACTCGTCGCACCATTTCTTGAATCTCGGGTGCAGCGACGGATCGAACGGCGCGAGCGAGTTCTTGCAGATCTGGTGGAAGTGTTTCGCGTCTTCCTCGAAGCCGTAATAGGGTGTCAGATCCATGCCGCCGCCGAACCAGAACACCGTTTCGCCATCCGGCTTGTGCGCCATGAACATGCGCACGTTGGCATGTGAGGTCGGAGCATACGGGTTGCGCGGATGCATCACCAGCGACACACCCATCGCCTCCCAGCTGCAGCCCGCCAGTTCGGGACGATGCGCGGTGGCCGAGGCCGGCATCTTGTCGCCCTGCACATGCGAGAACGCCACGCCGCCGCGCTCCAGCACGTTGCCTTCCTCGATGATGCAGCTGATGCCGCCGCCGGCGCCGATTCCTGTGCTGCCGGGCTCGCGCTCCCACTTATCGCGCAGGAATTTCTTGCCGTCCACCTGCTCCAGGCGTTCGACGATCAGCTCCTGCAGTTCCAGCAGATATTCTTTGACGGCTGCGCTATTCACGTTGTTGCTCATGTATTCTCCGGTCGATTTAACTGCGTATGATTTTACCATCCGCCCATGCGCGGATCGTGGAAGGCTTCTTGCGCTTGCCGATGCGCCCCGGCAGCACCCACACCTTGCTGCCGAACAATCGCCGACATTCGGCATAGGTCCTGGCCGGACGCTGACCGCTGCGGTTCGCGCTGGTGGAGACTAGCGCGCTGTTCACGCTCCGGCACAGTTGCGCGGCAGCCTTATGCGCGGTGAGACGCACCGCCAACGTGTCATGCGCGCCGCGCAGCCAGCGCGGCGCGGAATGATGGGCAGGCATCAAACAGGTGACCGCCTGCGCGCCTGCCTCGCCGAGCTGTTGCTGCTGAACAAGGGTAAGCGGGAGCAGATAGCGCGCGACCTGGTGGTAGCTGGCAGCGATCAGGATCAGACCCTTGCGCTGCGGACGCTGCTTGAGCCTGAGCAGGCGCTGCACGGCGGCGCGGTTGTCCGGGTCACAGCCCAGGCCGTAGCAGGATTCGGTGGGGTAGGCGATCAGGCCGCCGCGCCTGAGGTGCGCGGCGATACGGCGATACGATATGCCGGTGCGCTGCAATTATTTCCTGTGGGCGATGGCGCGGTAGCCGATATCGCGCCGCATCTGGCAGCCGTCGAAGTGGATCGTGTCGGCGAATTCATATGCACGCTTCTGCGCCACCTTCACCATGTCGCCGAGTGCAACGACGCACAACACGCGTCCGCCGCTGGTCACCACCTTGCCGCCCTGCATCGCCGTGCCGGCATGGAACACATGCGCGTCCTCAAGCCATCCGGTGTGCCGGTCAGGCAGACCGCTGATCACGTCGCCCTTGCGCGGCGTGTCGGGATAGTTCGCGGCGGCCATCACTACGCCCAGCGCGGTGCGCCGGTCCCATTCCGCCTCGACCTTGTCCAGCATGCCGTCGATCGCGTGTTCGACGATCGCGGCCAGGTCGCTCTTCAGCCGCAGCATGATAGGCTGCGTCTCAGGGTCGCCCATCCGGCAGTTGAATTCCAGCACCTTGATGCCGCCGTCCGGCGAGATCATCAGCCCGGCGTACAGGAAACCGGTGTAAGTGATGCCTTCGCTTTCCATGCCGCGCACCACCGGCTGGATCACTTCGCGCAGCACGCGCGCGTGGATCTCCGGCGTCACCACCGGCGCGGGGGAATATGCGCCCATACCGCCGGTGTTCGGGCCGTTGTCGCCGTCCAGCAACCGCTTGTGGTCCTGGCTGGTCGCCAGCGGCAGCACATGATGCCCGTCCACCATCACGATGAAACTGGCTTCTTCGCCCGCGAGGAATTCCTCAATCACCACGCGCGCGCCGGCATCGCCGAGCTTGTTATCGGACAGCATCATGTCGATCGCATCGAACGCCTCCTGCTTCGACATCGCCACCACCACGCCCTTGCCCGCGGCGAGGCCGTCGGCCTTGATCACGATAGGCGCGCCGTGCTTCTCGACATAAGCCTTCGCCTGCGCGATGTCGCTGAACGTCTCGAAGAACGCGGTAGGAATGTTGTGCCGCGTCATGAAACGCTTCGCGAAGTCCTTCGAGGATTCGAGTTGCGCGGCGGCCTTGGTCGGGCCGAATATCCTCAATCCGGCCTTGCGGAAGGTATCCACCACACCCGCCGCCAGCGGCGCTTCCGGGCCGACCACCGTCATGTAGATGTCTTCGCGCTGCGCGAACGCGAGCAGCTCATCCACGCTGTTCAGCGCGACATTCTCCAGCCCGTCTTCCAGCGCCGTACCGGCATTGCCCGGCGCGACATACACCTTCTGCACCTTGGCGCCCTGCGCCAGACGCCAGGCCAGCGCGTGTTCGCGACCGCCGGAACCGATGACTAGTATTTTCATAACAACCCCTTTGCCACAGAGAACACAGAGTTCACAGAGAAAACCAGACAACCTCTCTGTGTTCTCTGTGGCTGATTTTTAATGTCTAAAATGTCGGAAGCCGGTATACACCATCGCAATGCCGTGCTCGTCGGCCGCCGCGATCACTTCTTCGTCGCGCATCGAGCCGCCGGGCTGGATCACCGCCTTCGCGCCGGCTTGCGCCAGCACGTCGATGCCGTCGCGGAACGGGAAGAACGCGTCCGACGCGACCACCGACCCGACCAGGCTCAGCCCGGCGTTCTGCGCCTTGATGCTGGCGATGCGCGTGCTGTCCACACGGCTCATCTGGCCCGCACCCACGCCCAGCGTCTGGCCGTTGCTGCAGAACACGATCGCATTCGACTTCACGTATTTCGCGACGCGCCAGGCGAACAGCAGATCCTGCAGTTGCTCCTTGCTGGGCTGCACCCGGCCCACCACCCTGAGCTGGGCAGCCTGCACGTTCAGCGCATCCGGCGACTGCACCAGCAGGCCGCCGCTGACGCGCTTCACGTCATAGACATTGTGTGCGTTGGACAGCGGCACGGTGAGCACGCGCACGTTCTGTTTCGCGGCCGTAATCTTCAGCGCGGCCTCGGAGGCGGAAGGCGCGATGATCAGCTCGACGAACTGGTTCGCGGTGATCTGCGCAGCGCTCTCAGCATCCAGCTCGCGGTTGAACGCGATGATGCCGCCGAACGCGGAAGTCGTGTCGGTCGCGTAGGCCAGCTTGTAGGCGTTCAGCGCGCTGTCGGCGATCGCCACGCCGCACGGGTTGGCATGCTTCACGATCACACAGGCCGGCTGATCGAAGGTCTTGACCAGTTCCCACGCCGCATCGGCGTCGCCGATGTTGTTGTAGGACAATTCCTTGCCCTGCAGCTGGGTGTAGTCGGCGATGCCGCCCGCCACCGGATTGAGGTCGCGGTAGAACGCCGCGTGCTGGTGCGGGTTCTCGCCGTAGCGCATGTCCTGCACCTTGGCGAAGTTGAAGTTGATCTGCGCCGGGAATTCGCTCTTCGTGCCGTCCGCATCGATCGCGGTCAGGTAGTTGCTGATCGCGGAGTCATAGGCGGCGGTGTGCGAGAACGCCTTCTTGGCCAGGTCGAAGCGCGTCGCATCGGAGACTTCGCCTTTGTTGGTCTGCATCTCGGCCAGGATATCCGCGTAATCCGCCGGATCGGTCACGATCGCGACATGGCCGTGGTTCTTGGCTGCGGCGCGCACCATGGTGGGCCCGCCGATGTCGATGTTCTCGATCGCGTCTTCCAGCGAACAGCCCGGCTTGGCGATGGTCGCCGCGAACGGGTACAGATTCACCACCACCAGGTCGATGGTCGGAATATCGTGTTTTATCAGCGTAGCGACATGCTCCGGCAGGTCGCGGCGCGCCAGGATACCCGCATGCACCTTGGGCTGCAGCGTCTTCACGCGCCCGTCCAGCATCTCCGGGAAGCCGGTGTAGTCAGCCACCTCGGTAACCGGGATGCCGTTGTCGGCGAACAGCTTGGCGGTGCCGCCGGTGGAAAGTATCTTTACGCCGAGCTGGTTCAAGCCCTGCGCGAATTCGAGAACGCCGGACTTGTCCGACACGCTGATGAGTGCCTGTTTGATTGCTGCCATGATGATTCCAGTTTAAAAAGAAAATTATTCGATGCCGTGCTGCTGCATCTTCTTGCGCAGCGTGTTGCGGTTGATGCCCAGCATCTCCGCGGCGCGCGTCTGATTGCCGCCCACATGTTCCAGCACCATTTCCAGCAACGGCTTCTCGACGCAGTTCATCACCATGTCGTGCATGTTGCAGCAGGGATCTTCGCCGTCGAGGTCCTTGAAATATTCCTTGAGCGCCTTGCGCACATAGCGCGCCATGTCATTCTCGTTCACCACGCAATCACTCATGCTGCCAGACCCTCGACGTAATGCAGCCGCAATCCGCGCTGCGCTTGTTCTGCAAAAAACTCGTCCACTGCCGCCAACTGCTCGGCAGGGTTTTCCAGTTGATTCATCAGGTGGCGGAAATGCGCAGATCCGGCCAAGCCCTTGGTGTACCAGGAGATGTGCTTGCGCGCGACGCGCAGGCCGGTGTATTCGCCGTAAAAGACATACAGTTCCTGCACGTGGTCCAGCAGCACGCGATGGATTTCGCCTACATCCGGCGCAGGCAGATGCTCGCCGGTATTCAGGAAGTGTTCGATCTCGCGGAACAGCCACGGCCGGCCCTGCGCGGCGCGCCCTATCATCACCGCGTCGGCGCCGGTGTGTTCCAGCACGAACCTGGCCTTCTCCGGCGTGGTGATGTCGCCGTTGGCGATGATGGGGATGTTCACCTCGGCCTTCACGGCTGCAATGGTGTCGTACTCGGCATCGCCGGTATAGGCGCAGGCGCGGGTGCGGCCGTGTATCGCCAAGGCCTGGATGCCGCATGCCTCGGCGATCTTCGCGATGCGGATCGCGTTGCGGTTCTGCCTGTCCCAGCCGGTGCGTATCTTCAGCGTGACCGGCACGTCCACCGCGCCGACCACCGCTTCCAGCAGCGTCGCCACCAGCGGCTCGTTCTGCAGCAGCGCGGAACCCGCCATCACGTTGCAGATCTTCTTGGCCGGGCAGCCCATGTTGATGTCGATGATCTGAGCGCCGTTGTCCACGTTATGCCTGGCGGCCTGCGCTAGCATCTTCGCATCGGCGCCGACGATCTGCACCGAGATCGGATCGACCTCGCCTTCGTGGTTGGCGCGCCGCAGGGTCTTTTCCGAGCCGTACAGCAGCGAATTCGACGCCACCATCTCGCTGACCGCCATGCCTGCGCCCATGCGCTTGCAAAGCATGCGGAAAGGGCGATCGGTCACCCCCGCCATGGGGGCAACGATGAGGTTGTTCTTTAATTCGTAAGGACCGATGCGCATTGGGGGCTTTCCGCGAGGGAGGCGGATTATAAAGCAAGCGGACAGCAGGGGGAAATATCGCTATGATCCTCCCCCATGGATTTTGACGTCATCATCATAGGCGGCGGCCTGGTCGGAGCCGGTCTGGCCGCCGCGCTGAAGCACAGCGGGCTGACGCTGGCGCTGGTGGAGAGCCAGCCCGCGCCTCAGCTTACCCCGGAGTGGGACAGCCGCATCTACGCGATCAGCCCGGGCAGCCGCGGCTTCCTCGAACAGTCCGGCGCATGGGCGCTGCTCGACGCCAGCCGCGTCGCGCCCGTCGAAGCGATGCGCGTATTCGGCGACACGGGTGCGGAGCTGGAATTCAGCGCGTACCAGATGGGCGTACCCGAACTGGCCTGCATACTGGAGAGCCGCACGCTGCAGCACGCGCTGTGGCAAGTGCTGCAAACACAGGACAACCTCACACTGCTGCAACCGGCGCGCTGCGCCGCGCTGTGTTTCGCTGCGGATGCCGCGACGCTCACGCTGGAGGACGTCCGCACGCTGAATGCAAAACTCGTCGTCGGTGCGGACGGGCGCGACTCCTGGGTGCGCAACCAGGCCGGCATCGGCGCCGCACCCGTCGATTACCAGCAACACGGCGTGGTCGCCAACTTCGCCGCCGAACTGCCGCATCGCGGCATCGCCCATCAATGGTTCCAGCCGGACGGCATCCTCGCGCTGCTGCCGCTGCCGGGCAACCGGGTCTCGATGGTGTGGTCGGTCAGCCCGGAACAGTCCGCGCGCCTGATGGCGCTGCCCGATGACGAGCTGTGCGAACGGGTCGCAGCAGCGGCTCAGCATACGCTGGGCACGCTGCAAGTCATCACGCCGCCGGCCGCGTTCCCGCTGCGCCTGCTGACGCTGCCGCACATCAGCGCGCCGCGCATCGCGCTGATCGGCGATGCCGCGCACAACATGCACCCGCTGGCCGGCCAGGGCGTAAACACCGGCTTCCGCGACGCGCGCGAATTGGCGCAGGTGCTGATGGAACGCGGCGCACAGCAGGATTGCGGGGACGCGCAGTTGCTGCGACGCTATGAACGGAGACGCAAGGAAGACATCCATACGATGCAGGCGACGACCTACGCGCTGAAGCATTTATTCAACAACGACGACCCGCTGCTGCGCACGCTGCGCAATGCCGGGCTGAACGCCACAAACCATCTTGCCCCGCTGAAGAAACTACTGATGCAGCACGCACTCAACTAACCTGAAAAAATCACCATGAAAACAAACCCGGCGAGCCTCGCTAAAAAAATCATCGCATTGCTGCTGCTCGCGTTCTTCTCTTCTGCCCATGCCGGAGAGCAGGAAATCCGTCAGTCGCTGCAGGCAAAATTTCCCAACCTCGGCAAGCTCGAGCATGTGGTCAAGACCCCCTACGCCGGGCTTTATGAAATCGTCGTCGGCGACCAGTTGCTGTACACCGACGCGCAGGGGCTATACCTGTTCGCCGGCAGCGTGATCGATGCGAAGAGCCGCCGCGACCTGACCGAAGAGCGTCGCCGCCAGCTATTCGCGATCGAGTTCGACAAGCTGCCGCTCGACCTCGCGGTCAAGAAGGTGAAGGGTAACGGCAAACGCAGGCTGGCTTATTTTACCGACCCCAATTGCAGCTACTGCAAGAAGCTGGAGAAGGAGTTGAGCAAGGTCAGCGATGTCACGCTCTACCTGTTCCTGTATCCAATTTTCCCGGGCTCGGACGAGATCGTGCGCAACGTGCGCTGCGCCAGCAACCCGGTCAAGGCCTGGGACGACCTGATGCTGAACGGCATCGTTCCAGGCAATGCGTCGTGCGCGACCCGAACCGACAAGGTGGTGGCGCTGAGCAAAAAGCTGCGCGTGAACGGCACGCCGAATCTGATCTTCAGCGATGGCATGCAAGTCCCCGGCTATCTGCCCGCAGAAGAGCTGGAAAAACGCCTGAACGGAACCGGCAAGAGATAGCCCGCAAGGAAATCCTATGGAAACCAACGTCCCGCGCGACCTGCTCGCGCAGGCCATCGATCAATCGCACGATGGCATCACGATCGCCGACGCGAAGAACGCAGGCTTTCCGCTGATCTATGCCAACGCGGGTTTCGAGAAGCTGACCGGCTATAGCGCCGAAGAAATCATCGGTGCCGGCTATCGCATCTTGCAACGGGACGACACCGACCAACCGGAACTTACCATAATCCGCACGACCGTCGAGAACGCGCTGAGCTGTGTCGTCACGCTGCGCAATTACCGCAAGGACGGCTCGATGTTCTGGAACGAACTCAGCCTCTCCCCGATACGCGATGCCGGCGGCGAGCTCACGCATTACATCGGCATCCAGCGGGATGTGACCGCACGCATCCTGCTCGAACAGCACCTGCATCAATCCAATCTTGACCTGCAGACCCTCAACCAGCGGCTGAACACGCTGGCCTATACAGATCATCTGGTCGGGATCAGCAACCGCCGTCATTTCGACGAGCAATTCGTCAGCCTGCTTGCCAGCGCCCAGCGCACCCACAGCGAGCTGTCGCTGCTGCTGATAGAACTCGACCACTTCAAGCAGTTCAACGTGAGGTACGGGCGTTCGGCGGGGGAGGAGTGTCTGCGCATGGTGGGCGACTGCATCGCGAAGTCTTTCGCGCGCACCACGGACTGTGCCGCGCGTTATGCCGGCGAGGAATTCGCCGTGGTCACCCTGGCTGCCAACCCGAACGATCTGCGCCACCATGCGCAGAAACTCTGCGAACAAGTACGCGCGCTCAACATCCCGAACAGCGATTCATCGCATGGCATCGTGACGATCAGCATCGGCGGCGTGCATCGCCTGGCAGACCGCGAAACGACCGAAACCGAACTGATCAGGCTGGCCGACCTGGAATTGCTCGCCGCCAAGCGCGACGGACACAACCGCGTCCACATCGCGGACTGATCATCCGCTACGAACCGGGAGTGAGACTCGGCTCCGCTCCTTTCGGGAACAGCACCCACATCTGGCCGCGCTGTTTCATGCGCCCGGCCTGGACACCGGCCTGCTCGCCGAAGCCCCAGAAGAAATCCGCGCGCACCGCGCCCTTGATCGCACCGCCGGTATCCTGCGCCAGCATCAAACGGTTCAACGGATCGACCGTGTTCGGATAAGTCGTAGCCAGAAACACCGGCGCGCCGAGCGGGATGGTGCGCGCATCCACCGCGATGCTGTAGGCATCCGTCAGCGGCACGCCCAGTGCGCCCAACGGCGCGGTAAGCTGATTGGGTAATTCGCGGAAGAACACATAGCTGGGATTCTGCGCCAGTAGCGCATCCAGCCGGTCCGGATGCTGCACGGCCCAGTCCTTTATGCCCTGCATAGAGGCCTGTTCGGGCTTCAGCTCGCCCGCCTCGATCAGCTTCTTGCCGATGGAAATATAGGGGAAGCCGTTCTGCTCGGCATAGCCGACCTTCACGAGACTGCCGTCCGGCAGTTCGATACGCCCCGACCCCTGGATCTGCAGGAAGAACAGGTCGATGGCGTTATCCACCCAGAACAGTTCGCGTCCCTGCAACGCAGCCTTGCCCTCGTCTATCTCGCCGCGATTAAAATAGGGTACGACACGCTTGCCCTGCAACCGCCCGCGCAGTCGCAGGTCTTTCAGCTGTGGATACACTTCGCCCAGATCGATGCTGAGCAAATCATCCGGCACCGCATACAACGGATAACGAAAACGCGCGGTCTTGACCCGGCTGCCGGCCAGCCTGGGTTCATAGTAGCCGGTGATCAGTCCCTGTGCAGAACCGTCCGGATTGAACACCTGGTAGGGCGTAAAACCTTCCTCGAAGAACGCATGCAGCGCGGCATTGTCCGGCTGCGTCAATTCATCGGCACGCACGCATATCGTCTGCCACGCCGGCTTGTTCTTCAGCGCGCGGCAACTCTGCATGAACGCGGCCCAGGCCGGCTGCAGATCGGTCGTCTGCCAATCCGGCAGCATCTCCCATTTGCTCACCGCGAACGGCGCGGCGGGAGCCGGCACGACGGAAGGCGCCGGCGGTGCGGCACAGGCGGCCAGCAGCAGCGACAGCCATAGCGCGGTGGATCTGTTTTTCAGGGACATGGGAAACGTTTCAATGGATGGCGGATCAATGCAACACGCGCGGCACGCTCAATACGAACTGCGGAATCTGGACGTCGAATTCCGAGCCGTCCTCCGCCTGCATCTGGTAGCTGCCGCTCATCGTGCCGACCTGGGTGGCCAGCACCGTGCCGCTGGTGTATTCGAAATTCTGGTTCGGCTTGAGCAACGGCTGCTCCCCCACCACGCCCTGCCCGCGCACTTCCTGCACATGATTGTAGGCATCGGTGATGATCCAGTGCCGGCTGATCAGTTTGGCCGTGGTGGTGCCGAGATTGGTGATGCTGATGGTGTAGGTGAACACGAAACGGTTGCCCGACTCATCGGACTGGTCCGGCAGGTAATTCACCTGGGTCTGGATGACGAAGCCATGCGGATGGGATTTTTCCATGCGGAGCATTTGAACCGATTTTTTCCCGGCTGGCAAGCGCGACCATGGCCGCGGATCTCCGGCCGGCATGGCGGGGAAATCCGCCGCTCCGCATTAGCTCGATCCCGAATATCCTACCGCCCCGCTCGGGATTAACCGGGATGAGAGCAAGGATGTTGCACCCGCATCCAGAGTAAGGTTAAATCTGTCGCGCGCTCAACAGAGGCGCAATAAAAAATAACTCAGGGAGATAACATGTTCAAGAAGCAACTCGCCGTGGCGCTGTCCTCGGTATGCCTGTCCGTATCCGCATTTGCAGCTGACTCACATGGCCACGGTGATTCCCAATCTCCGGTGGCAGCCTTCATCAATCACTTGAGCGTCGACAATGCGGCCTTTATCGGCGCGCACAATCCGGGCTATTTTGCCGAGCTGGCCAAAGGCCAGCATCCCCGTGCTACGGTGGTGGCCTGCTCCGATTCGCGCGTGCAGACTGATGCGTTCGACAAGACACCGGAAGACGAGCTGTTCATGGTGCGCGACATCGGCAACCAGATGAGCACCGCCGAAGGCTCGGTGGAATACGGCGTCCACCATCTGCACACGCCTATCCTGCTGTTCGTCGGGCACTCCCGCTGTGGCGCCATCAACGCGGCCTCCGGCGATTACTCCAAGGAATCTGCGCCGATCAAGCGCGAACTGGACTCCATCAGCATCGCCAAGGGCGTGCACAACATGGACGGCGTGAAGACCAACGTGAACAATCAGGTCGCCGCCGCACGCAAGAAGTTCGCCGACGAGGTGAAGGAAGGCCACCTGATCGTTATCGGTGCGGTATACGACTTTGCCGACGACATGAAGCTGGGCGCAGGCAAGCTCAACATCGTCAACGTGAACGGCGAGACCGATCCGGCCAAGCTGAGAGACATCAATGCGCTCACCGCAAAAAGCGAACACGAGCATCACTAAGCCGCTTCAAGCAATAAAAGAGCCGGCGCATGCCGGCTTTTTTATTGCGCGTCCAGCAGGCTTTCCGGGGCGATCTTGCTGCCCTGTATCGCCACCACCTTATGGCGCGACTGCGCGCCCTGCTTGAGTTCCACCTGGCGCAACGGCACGTCGAACAGGCCGGCAATGAAACGCAGCAACGCATCGTTGGCGCGGCCTTCGATGGGCGGGGCGGCCAGCTTCAGCTTCAGCGCATCGCCATGCAGCCCGGAGATCTCGCTGCGTTTCGCACCGGGCTGGACATGCAACGTCAGCGTGATGACTTCGCCAGTACAGCGATACCAATCGGCCACGTCAGAACAGCCTGACCGCGAAGTGTTCGAGCATGCCGACCGGAACGATCACGACCAGCTGACAGACGATCAGCAGCAGCAATGGCGACAAATCCACGTTGCCCAGCAACGGGACGACGCGGCGCAGCGGGCTCAGGAAGCGGTGCGTGACGGCCGCCAGCACCGGTGCGACCGACGCATAGGGATTCACCCAGGACAGAACAGACTGCGCGAACACCGCTGCCATCAGCAGGTACACGCTGATCTTGAACAGCTTGACCAGGGTCAGCGCCAGCAACCCAGGCAGCAGCCAGCCGTGCGGCACAGAACCTTGCGCCCACAGCACCCCGGTCAGGTAAAGCATCTCGACCAGCAGCGCGAGCAGCAGCGTGGCGCTATCCAGCCCGCGCATGGACGGAACGAAACGGCGCGCCCGCAACACCACGAAATCGGTGAGCGCCATGACGAACTCGCCGACAGGATTGCGCAACGGTGCGCGCAGCCACTGCAGATGAAAGCGCAACAACAATATCGTCGCGAACGGTTGCAGCAGCACATCCAGCAGGAATTGCAACGCTTCGCTCAGCATGATCATTTACCTCCTGTCTGGCTGCCCAGCTCATCGCCCATCTCGCGGGCACGCTCGGCGGCGGCTTTGGCCGCCTGCACGATGTGTGCGGCGACGTTGGCGCCAGCCATGCTCAACAACGCGCGCTCGGTGGTGCCGTTCTTCGAGGTCACCCGCGCACGCAGCACGCCGGCATCCTCATCGCTGCTTGCCGCCAGTTTGCTGGCGCCCAGAAAGGTTGCGAGGCTCAGACGGCGCGCCTCTTCGGCGTTGAATCCCAGTTCGCGCGCCGCCTGTTGCAGCGCCTCGATGAAATAGAACACATAGGCCGGGCCGCTGCCGGAGATCGCGGTCACCGCATCCAGCATCGCTTCGCCCTCCAGCCACAGCGTCTCGCCCACCGCCGCCAGAATGCGCTGCGCCTGTTCGCGCTGCTCGACACTCACGGCGGGCATGGCATACAGACCGGTCATGCCGCTCTGTACCAGCGCCGGGGTGTTGGGCATGCAGCGCACGATGTTCTGGGTGCCGGACCAGCGCGCCAGATCCCCCGCGCGTATGCCGGCCGCGATAGAGATCAGCAGCTGCCCGCCAAGCAGGGGCGCGAGCTGTTGCGCCACGCCATGCAACTGCTGCGGCTTCACTGCCAGCACAATGACCTGGCTGCCCGTCACGCCTTCGGCGATGCTCTCCACCGCACGCACCGCGAAATCGCGCTGCAGTCTCAGGCGGTTCTCCGCATTGATCTCCACCACGCTGATCCGGGCCGCGTCGTATCCCTTGCCGAGCAAGCCTCCGATGAGCGCGTTCGCCATGTTGCCGCCGCCGATGAAACAGATGTTCATTGTTTATTCCTTTTTATAAATACGTTCGCCAAAAATCGCCGAGCCGATGCGCACGATGGTCGCGCCCTCGGTGATCGCGGCGGAAAAATCATCCGACATGCCCATCGACAACGTGTCCAGCCGCAAGCCCTGCCGGTTCAGGCTGTCGCACAACCCGCGCAGTTGCGCGAACGGTGCGCGCTGCGCCGTCATTCCTTCCGCCGGTGCGGGAACCGCCATCAGTCCGCGCAGCACCAGGTTGGGCAGGCCCGCGATCGCCTGTGCCAACGCACCGGCCTCCTCCGGCAGCACGCCGCTCTTGCTGGCTTCGCCGCTGATATTCACCTGCAGACAGACCTGCAGCGGGGGCAGATGCACGGGGCGCTGTGCCGACAGACGCTCGGCCGTCTTGAGCCTGTCCACGCTGTGTACCCAGGCGAAGTTCTCGGCGATCGCACGCGTCTTGTTGCTCTGGACAGGCCCGATGAAATGCCACTCGACCGGCAAGTCCTGCAGCGCGGAAATTTTCTCCAGCGCTTCCTGCACATAACTCTCGGCAAAACGCCGCTGCCCGCACCGGTATGCCTCGCGTATCGCATCCGCCGCGAAAGTCTTGCTGACCGCCAGCAGGATCACCTCGCTGGCGTTGCGACCCACAGCGCCAGCGGCCGCGTCCAGCGCGGCGCGCACGGCTTGCAAGTTGGAAGCGATTGTTGTCATAATCCCGCGCACCAGCATCCTTATTCACGCGGCTCGCAGCCGCCTCATCATCACAGGGCCAATTATAATGGATATCACCGAACTGCTTGCCTTCGGCGTCAAGAACAAAGCCTCTGACTTGCATCTCTCCGCGGGCCTGCCACCGATGATACGCGTGCATGGCGACATGCGCCGCATCAACCTGCCGCCGATGGAACACAAGGAAGTCCATGCGCTGGTGTATGACATCATGAACGACGGGCAGCGCAAGTTCTACGAGGAGAACAAGGAAGTCGACTTCTCGTTCGAGGTTCCGGGACTCGCGCGTTTCCGCGTGAATGCGTTCATCCAGAATCGCGGCGCCGGCGCGGTGCTGCGCACCATCCCGTCCAAGATCATGTCGCTGGAAGACCTGAAGTGCCCGAAAATTTTCGAGACCATCTCCGACTTCCCGCGCGGCCTGGTGCTGGTGACCGGCCCTACCGGCTCCGGCAAATCCACCACGCTGGCCGCGATGGTAAATCACCGCAACGAGAACGAGATGGGCCACATCCTGACAGTGGAAGACCCGATCGAATTCGTGCATGAGAGCAAGAAATGCCTGATCAACCAGCGCGAAGTCGGGCGCGATACGCTGTCGTTCCAGAACGCATTGCGCAGCGCGCTGCGCGAAGATCCGGACATCATCCTGGTCGGCGAGATGCGCGATCTCGAAACCATCCGGCTCGCGATGTCCGCGGCGGAGACCGGCCATCTGGTGTTCGGCACGCTGCACACCAGTTCGGCGGCCAAGACCATCGACCGTATCATCGACGTGTTCCCGGCCGACGAAAAAGAGATGGTGCGCGCGATGCTGTCCGAATCGCTGCGCGCCGTGATTTCGCAGGCGCTGCTCAAAACCAAGGACGGCAGCGGCCGCGTGGCGGCGCATGAGATCATGATCTGCACCCCAGCGATCCGTAACCTGATCCGCGAGGCCAAAGTGCCGCAGATGTACTCGGCCATCCAGACCGGACAAGGGGTCGGCATGCAGACCCTGGACCAGTGCCTGGTCAACCTGGTGAAGAGCAATGCCGTGAGTCCTGCGGAAGCGCGCAGCAAGGCCATGAACAAAGACCTGTTCCCGGGTTGATCACGCAACAATAAATCAGGAGTTTTTCATGGAAAGAGATCAGGCCACCGAACTGATACATAACTTGCTGCGCGGCATGCTCAGCAAGAAAGCCTCAGACTTGTTCATCACGGCGGGCTTCCCGCCCGCGTTCAAGGTGGATGGCAAGATGACGCCGATGTCCAATCAGGCGCTCACGCAGCAGCATACGCAGGAACTGGCGCGCAGCATCATGAACGACCGGCAGGCCGCCGAGTTCGAGGCCACCCACGAATGCAATTTCGCGATCAGCCCTCCCGGCATCGGGCGTTTCCGCGTGAACATCTTCATGCAGCAGCAGCATGTCGGCATGGTGTTGCGTACCATCACCACCAAGATCCCCGATCTGGACGAGATGGGCATGCCGGAAGTCCTCAAGGACATCGTGATGACCAAGCGCGGCCTGGTGATCCTGGTCGGAGGAACCGGTTCGGGTAAATCCACCACACTGGCCGGCATGATCGGGCATCGCAACAAAAACAGCTACGGCCACATCATCACGATCGAGGACCCGGTCGAATATGTGCATGAGCATGCGAACTGCATCATCACCCACCGCGAGGTCGGCGTGGATACCGAGTCCTGGCACAACGCGCTGAAGAACACGCTGCGCCAGGCACCCGACGTGATCCTGATCGGCGAGATCCGCGACCGCGAGACGATGGAATATGCGGTGGCGTTCGCCGAGACCGGCCACTTGTGTATGGCGACGCTGCATGCCAACAGCGCCAACCAGGCGCTGGACCGCATCATCAACTTCTTCCCGGAAGAGCGCCGCGAACAGCTGCTGATGGACCTGTCTCTGAACATCAAGGCATTGATCTCGCAACGCCTGATCCCGAAAAAAGACGGCGCAGGACGCGCCGCCGCAATCGAGATCCTGCTGAACTCGCCGCTGATCGCCGACCTGATCTTCAAGGGCGACGTGCATGCGATCAAGGGCGTGATGGCCAAGTCGCGCGAACTCGGCATGGAGACCTTCGACGGGGCGCTGTTCACGCTTTATGAAGCCGAAAAAATCTCCTACGAGGAAGCGCTGAAGAATGCCGACTCGGTGAACGACCTGCGTCTGCGCATCAAGCTGGAGAGCAAGCTGGCATCAGACCGGAACGTGATGAGCGGCACCGAGCACCTGAAGCTCACCTGATCGGCGCACCCAAACGAAAAGCCCCTCGAGTTATCGAGGGGCTTTTTTATCTTCCCAAGAACCGGAGCGCAGGCTCTTACTTCGGGCGATTGCTGCCCGACACGATCTTGTATTCCAGCAAGCGGCATTCGATCGCGCCGTTGAACAGCGGCGTGCGCTTGGACGGCGACAGCCGCATCAGCTTCAGGATGGCCTTGTCGGCAGTGAACAAATAGGCCGTCCAGCCGCCGAACTTCTTCTTCAGCGCATCGCCCAGCTTTGGATACAGCGCTTCCAGCTCCTCCAGCTCGCCCATGCGTTCGCCGTAGGGCAGGTTTGCCACCAGTATGCCGTGTTCGGCCGGAGCCGAGATCTCCAGCACGTTGGCCTGCTTGAGCTCCACGCATTCGGCCAGCCCCGCCTCGTCCAGATTGCGCCACGCAGTCTTCAGCGCGTCGCCGTACAGGTCGCTGCCGTAGATTTCCAGCGGCTTGACCGGCAGTTGCGCGGCAATCGCCTGCTCGCGCATCCTGCCCCACAACGGAGCATCGAAGTTCTTCAGCTTCTCAAACGCGAAGCCGCGCGCGATGCCGGGCTGGATGTTCAGCGACATCTGCACCGCCTCAATCAGGAACGTGCCGCTGCCGCACATCGGATCGACCAGCGGGATGCCGGGCTTCCAGCCCGCCAGACGCAGGATGCCCGCCGCCAGATTCTCGCGCAGCGGCGCGATGTTGGTATGCGAGCGCACGCCGCGCTTGAACAGCGCGTCGCCGGAGGTATCCAGATACAGCATCAGCTTGTTATCCTCGATGAACACATGGATGCGCACATCGGGCTCCAGCGTATCCACGCTGGGACGCTCGTTGCAGTGCGCACGGAAGCGGTCGCACACCGCATCCTTGACCAGCAGCGTGATGAATTCCAGGCTCTTCAGCGGGCAGCGTATCGCGGTGGTGTTCACGCGTATCGTGTGAGTGACATCGAACCAGCGCTGCCATTGCAGATCGAACACGGCCTTGTAGATATCCTGCTCGCTGCGGTATTGCGTCTCTGCGACACGCCACAGGATGCGGCTGGCAATGCGGCTCTCCAGATTGGCGCGGTAGCACAGCGCCCAGTCTCCGGAGAACTGCACGCCGCCCTCGGTGACGCTGACGCGTTGAGCGCCGAAACCCTCAAGATCGTTTTGGAGTATGGCTTCGAGGCCGCGCGGGCAGGGGGCGAAAAAATCAGGCATATCAGAAGGGCTTTACGGTAACGAGTATGACCACGGCGGTCAGGACGAGCACGGGAATTTCATTGAACCAGCGGTAGAACACATGGCTGTGGGTATTCCGATCCGCGGCGAACTGTTTGACCAGCTTGCCGCAATAATAGTGATAGCCGACCAGCAGCAGCACCAGCGTCAGCTTCGCATGCAGCCAGCCGCCGGAGAAACCGTAACCCAGCCACAGCCACATGCCGAAACCCAGCGCCAGCCACGCGATCGGCGTGACGAAGCGGTACAGCTTGCGTTCCATCAGCTTCAGCCGCGCAATCTCGGCCGGCTCGGTCGCCATCGCGTGGTTCACGAAGATGCGTGGCAGATAGAACAACCCGGCGAACCAGCTCACGACGAAAATAATGTGAAAAGATTTGACCCACAACATAATGATTCCTTACTGAGAAAGTCTTTTCCGGAACAGCACCAGCGACAGATAGAATCCAACTAGCGAGTACCCCAGCAACACGGCGATATGCAGCAGGAAATGCGCGGGGATAATGTCGTTCAGCAACGGCCTGGCGAGGTTGATCGCATGCGTCAGCGGCAGCACGGACGAGACGGCCTGCAACAACGGCGGCAGCTGATCGACCGGATAGAACACGCCGCATAATAACACCATCGGCGTGATGACCAGCGTGAAGTAGTACATGAAGAAATCGTAACCGGGCGCGACCGCGGTCATGATCAACCCGAGCGAGGCGAAGCACAGCCCGACCAGCATCGCGAGCGGGATGATCCACAGCGACAGCGGCGAGTGCGACAGCCCCATCAGCCAGATCACCAGCAGCACCGCCACGCCGGACAGCAGGCTCTTGCTCGCGGCCCAGACGATCTCGGAGAACACGATGTCGTCCAGCGTGACTGGCGTGTTCAGGATCGCCTCCCAGGTGCGCTGCTCGTGCATGCGCGCAAAGCCGGAATACAGCGCCTCGAAACTGGCGCTGTTCATCGTGCTGTAGCACACCGTCCCGGCCGACAGGAACGCGATGTAGGACATGCCGCCGACTTCCGGCAGCATCCCGCCCAGACCGTAGCCCAGCCCCAGCATGTAGATCACCGGATCGGCCAGATGGCCGAGTATCGACGACCCCGCCATCTTCTTCCACACCAGGAAATTGCGCCGCCAGATCGGCATGAAGCGCAGGCTGAATTGCGGCAAGGCAAAGACATTTGGTTTATTCATAAAGAACTTTTGTCCGCATAACCAGCGAGTTAGTTGGCGTTTTTTGCCAACTTAGTCGAATGGCTAGCAGTTTCATCAGATTACGCAGATTAACGCAGATAAAGCGCCAGTCCGGATAATGCATCCTGAGCACTGCGATGAAATGGGGAATCAACAGCTTTCCAAAATCTGTGTGAATCTGCGTAATCTGCGGATTAAAAAATATTGTTCGGTTCATACCAACCTCATTCGCGCATCTCGCGGCCGGTCAGTTTCAGGAACACGTCTTCCAAGTTCGCGGGCCGGTGCAGATAACGCAGTTCCGGATGACGCTGCAACTCCAGCAGCAGCGGCTGCGCATCGTCCACATAACAGAACGCCGACTCGCCGCTGACCTCGAAACGCTGGGCATGCTGCGCCGCATGGCTGCGCGCCCACTCGGCCGCCTGTTCGCCGAACACCTCGACCACCTGCGGCTCGATGTTCTGCGTGATCAGTTCGCGCGGCGAACCGGTGCTGATGATGCGGCCGTTGTCCATCACCGCGAGGCGATGGCACAGCCGTTCCGCCTCGTCCATGAAGTGCGTGGTCAGCACCAGCGTCTTGCCGCGCGCGGTCAGTTCGCGCAGCCGCTGCCAGATCAGGTGGCGCGCCTGCGGATCGAGCCCGGTGGTCGGTTCGTCGAGGAAGATGACATCGGGGTCGTTCACCAGCGCGCGCGCCAGCGTCAGACGGCGCTTCATGCCGCCGGACAGCGTCGGCACCTTCGCATCGCGCTTGTGGGCCAGATTCGCGAACTCCAGCAACTCCGGCAGGCGCGCTTCGATGGCCGCATCGCTGATGCCGAAATATCGGCCATACACCAGCAGGTTTTCCGCCACGGTAAAGTCCGGATCGAGATTGTCCAGCTGCGGCACCACGCCAACGCGCAGCCGCGCCGCGCGCGCCTGTTGCGGCACGACATGATCCAGCAACCTCAGCTCGCCCTCATCCGGCGTGATCAGGCCGAGCAGCAGACGCAACGTGGTGGTCTTGCCCGCGCCGTTCGGTCCCAGCAGCCCGAAGCACTCGCCCCTGTGGATGTCGAGGCTGATGCCGTCCACGACCACGTGGCCGCCATAGGACTTGCGCAACTGGCGCGCGGAGAGCACCGCGCTCACAGCCGGCACCCGTGGAATTCATGCAGCACGATCTGCTTGAGCTGGTTCAACCGGCCATGGAAGAAATGTCCCGCCTCCGGCAACACCACGATGGGCAGATGCTGCGGGCGCGCCCAGTCCAGCGCATCGGACAGCGGGATCACCTCGTCGTGTTCGCCATGCAGCAGCAGCGTGTTGTGCGGCACATGCGGCATGCTTGTACTATTCTCAAGTGAAGGGACGGAGCGCCCGACCGCGGGCGCGACCAGCACCAGCTTGTAGATCGGAAGAGCGTCGTGTAGGGAAAGAGTGTAGATCTCGGTGGTCGCCGTATCATTAAAACAAAA
>FZPV01000065.1_pt1 | contig 31913 bp, 34 predicted proteins | sample 1534821 | NCBI WGS metagenome assembly FZPV01 (sample SAMEA104161955, study PRJEB21768) | metagenome | isolation source: underground water
GGGTCGCCTTCTTTTTGGTTACTTTTTCTTTGGCGAAGCAAGAAAAAGTGACTAGCTGTCGGGCTACCCCCGACGGTGTTGCTGTTGATTTTAATTGTTGGGTTACGCTGCGCTAACCCAACCTACAAGTTAGAGATACAACGTTGAACACCCAAACCGAACACACAAAAGTCGTCGAAGTCTCCGCTGCCGTTCTGCAGAAACCCGACGGCTCCTTCCTGCTGGCTCAACGTCCCCCCGACAAGATCTGGGCCGGCTACTGGGAATTCCCCGGCGGCAAGATCGAAGCTGGCGAGACACCCTACCATGCGCTGGTGCGCGAGCTGCGCGAGGAGCTGGGCATCACGGTCACGACCGCTTATCCGTGGGTGACGCGCGTGTTCACTTACCCGCATGCCACCGTCAAGCTGCATTTCTTCCGCGTGACCGCATGGAGCGGCGAGTTGCATCCGCATGAGGGGCAGCAGTTCGCGTGGCAACCCTCCCTCTCCCTAGCCCTCTCCCACGAGTGGGAGAGGGGACAGGTTACCGTTGCTCCTGTGCTGCCCGCCAACGCGCCGATCCTGCGCGCGCTGGAGCTGCCCGAGCTGTATGCGATCAGCAATGTGAAGGAGCTGGGCGAAGCGGAATTCCTGCGGCGGCTGGAGGCTGCGCTGAAGGATGGATTGCGGCTAGTGCAGTTGCGCGAGAAGCATTGTTCGCGGGATGAATTGCGCGCGTTGGCGCTGAAGATGCTGGCGTTGATGCAGCCCTGCGGCGCGCGGCTGATCGTGAATGCGGACATCGAGCTGGCGCGTGAGGTCGGGGCGGACGGGGTGCAGTTGACGGGGACGCAGCTGGCGGAATTAAACGAGCGGCCTGATGTGGATTGGTGCGGGGCTTCCTGCCATGGCGCGGAAGAGCTGCGCCTGGCGGAACGGCTGGGTTGCGATTTCGCGCTGCTGAGTCCGGTGCTGCCTACGCTCTCGCATCCGGGCGAGCCTGCGCTGGGCTGGGACAGGTTTGCGGAGATCGTGAGCGGTTGCACGATGCCGGTGTATGCGCTGGGTGGGTTGACGCGCGAGGACATGCAGGCTGCGCACCAGCGCGGCGCGCATGGCATAGCACTATTACGTCAGGCCTGGTGAGGCGGTTCGGTGAATTCCTGCTCGTCCGCAGGCTGTGCGACGCGATAGTCTTCGTTCGCCCATTTGCCCAGGTCGATCATCTTGCAGCGTTCGCTGCAGAACGGGCGGTAGCGATTGCTGGTGTCCCATTGATGTTCCTTGCCGCAATGCGGGCAGGAGACGACCGGCGCTGTCTTGTTTTGCATCATGAGGAGAGGCTGCAGAACGTCAGTTCGAACGGCACGTCCTGCTCGTACTGGCTGGACTTCGCGGCATAGTCGGCGTTGACGAAGCGGATGTTGATCGCGTATTTGTTCGCGCTGACTTCGGGTATGCAAGCCAGGTCGCGGTTCAGATTGACGCGCAGCATCTGCGCGATGCGTCCGCCCTGCATCTGCTGGAAAGCCCCCTGGGATGCGGTGAAGCGCAGCACCTTGCCGCCTTCGCGCAGCAGGCGCAGCACGATGTCCATGCCCGACTTGACCGGCAGCAACGGGGCGAGCCACGCCTGCAGATCGGTGCGCCGCACGTCGGCCGGTTGTTCCTGCCAGTAGTGGTAGGAAGGCAGGTCGAATTCGCAGGTGCCGCCGGGCATGCAGGCGCGCTGCTTGATGCCCATCAGCCATTCATTCTCGCGCAGGTGTTGTCCGATCTTTCCGGTCATCGCGAGCAGGTTTGCGGACACCTGGTCGATCTCCGCGAGTATCGCGTCCAGCGCCTGTTCGGATATGGCAGGGTTGTTGTGCAGGCTGGAGAGCGAGCGTTTCTGGCGTTCCAGTTCCTGCAGCAGTTCGGATTTCAGGTCGGCGCGGCTGGCCACCTCGAGGATCTCGAACAGCGTGGTCAACGCGGCGTGATGGTCCACGCTGAGATCGCGTTCGACGAAATGCGTCATGCGCGCGAACAAGTCCTCCAGGCGCAGCAGTGTGCGCACTTTTTCATTCAGAGGAATCTCGTAACTGATCACACTAACATCGCCCGATATGTTGTTGAAGTTAAATTATTTGCGAAAGATATATTGAATGTCGGCATGCCGTCAATTACTGTTTTTCCGGGCCATGTCCGAGTAGCGTTCGTGCAGCGCCGCAACCTGCCTCGCCAGCCCCCCCAGGTCGGCATCGTTATCGATCAGGTCGTCGGCGCTGGCCAGCCGTACGGCGCGCGGGGTCTGCTGCGCGATGATGGACTGCACTTCCGCACGGCTGAGCTTGCTGCGCCCGGTGACGCGTGCGATCTGGCGATCCTCGCCGCAATCGACCACCAGCACGCGTTGTACCAGTTTCAGGAACGCGGGGCTTTCCAGCAGCAGCGGCACGACGATGACGACGTAAGGCGCCTGGCGGGCCTGCTGCAGCTCCATTTTGCACTGTTCCAGGATCAGCGGGTGCAGTATGCCTTCCAGCTTCCGCTTGGCGGCCGCATCCGAAAAGACCAGCCGCCGCATGCGGGCACGATCCAGCGCGCTGTCGGCCGTGAGGCAGGCATCGGCAAATGCGGCGCGTATCGGCGCGATGGCCGCGCCGCCAGGCTGGGTCAGCTGGTGTGCGATTGCGTCGGTATCCACGATGGCCGCACCGTGCGCCGCGAACAGCTGGGCGACCGTGCTTTTGCCGCAGCCGATGCCTCCGGTGAGTCCGACAGTCAGGATCATGGGGCGGCGAGCAGTTGCAGGTAACCTTGTGTCAGCGTCTGTCCCCAGAACAGCGCGATCAGTCCGCCGCCGGCCAGATAGGGACCGAACGGGATCGGGATGTTGCGGCCGTGTTTGGCTGCGACGATCAGCGTGATGCCGACCAGCGTACCGACCAGCGAGGAGGACAGGATGATCAGCGGCAGCATCTGCCAGCCCATCCAGGCGCCCAATGCGGCGAGCAGCTTGAAATCGCCGTAGCCCATGCCCTCTTTGCCGGTGGCGAATTTGAACAGCCAGTACACGCTCCACAGTGCAAGGTAGCCGAATACCGCGCCCAGCACCGCGCTGCGCAGATCGGTGTAGGTGCCGAACGCATTGAACAGCAGGCCGGCCCAGAGCAGCGGCAGCGTGATGTCGTCCGGCAACAGCTGCGTATCGAAATCGATCGCGGTGAGCGCCAGCAATGCCCAGATCAGCAGCAATGCGCCGAGCGCGACTAGCCCGAATCCGAAGTGCGCCGCCGCATAGGCGCACAGCAGACCGCTGATGGCTTCGATGACCGGGTAGCGGGGCGAGATGCGCGCGCCGCACCCCTTGCATTTGCCGCGCAGCAGCAGATAGCTGACGACGGGGATGTTTTCGAGTGCGCCGATCGCGTGATTGCAATGCGGGCAGGCCGAACGCGGGATGACCAGATTGTAGGGAGGCAGCTCGGCGGCTGGTTCGCCGCGCAGCTCGGCGCATTGCTGTCGCCAGCCGCGCTCCAGCATCTTCGGCAGGCGGTGGATCACCACGTTCAGGAAACTGCCGACCGTCAGGCCCAGGAACAGGCATACGCCGATGAATGCGGCGGGAACCGCTTGCAGTACCTCCAGCAGCGCCGTCAAACCACTTGGCCCATCTTGAAGATCGGCAGATACATCGCGACCACCATGCCGCCGATCAGCGTGCCGAGCACCACCATGATGATGGGCTCCATCAGGCTGGACAGGGCTTCCACGGCATCGTCCACCTCGGCCTCATAGAAGTCGGCGACCTTGCTCAGCATCGCATCCAGCGAGCCGGCTTCCTCGCCGATCGCGACCATCTGCAGCACCATGCTCGGAAACACCTCGGTGTTCTGCATCGCGACGGTCAGGCTGTTGCCGGTGCTGACCTCGCGCTGGATCTTCTTGGTGGCCTCGTAATACACGGCATTGCCCGCCGCGCCGGCGACCGAGTCGAACGCCTCGACCAGCGGCACGCCGGCGGCGAACATCGTGGACAGCGTGCGGCTCCAGCGCGCGATGGTCGCCTTGCGGACCAGCTCGCCGAAGATCGGCAGCTTCAGCATGAGCCTGTCCATCACCATTTGCATGGGCTTGCTGCGTTTCCAGAAGTAGAAGAACGTGTACAGCCCGCCGCCGATCCCGCCGAAGATCAGGTACCAGTAGGCCACGAAGAAATCGGAAATGGCCATGATGAACAGCGTCGGGGCCGGCAAGTCCGCGCCGAAGCTGGAGAACAGTTCCTTGAATGCGGGAATCACGAAGATCATGATCACGGCGGTGATGATGAATGCCACCACGATGATAGAGACCGGATAGAACAGCGCCGACTTGATCTTGCTCTTGATGGCCTGGATCTTCTCCTTGTAGGTGGCCAGCCTGTCCAGCAGGCTGTCCAAGATACCGGCCGCTTCGCCCGCGCCGATCAGGTTGCAATACAGTTCGTCGAAGTACAGCGGATATTTCTTGAAGGCCTGTTGCAGGCTGCTGCCGGTTTCCACATCGGTCTTGATGTCGAACAGCAGGCGCGCCACGGAAGGATTGCTGTGCCCTTTGCCGACGATGTCGAACGCCTGCAGCAGCGGGACGCCGGACTTCATCATCGTGGCCAGCTGGCGCGTGAACAGCGAGATGTCCTTCTCGGTGACGGGTTTGGCGCTGCCGCGCAGACGCTTTACTTTGATGACATTGATGCCCTGGCGACGCAGATGGGCGGAGACGCTGGCTTCGCCGGCTGCGCGCATCTCGCCCTTGATCAGCTTGCCGGTCTTGTCTTTGCCTTCCCAGAGGTAGGAGTTCTCTTTGGTCTTTTCAACTTTTTTTGCGACAGCCATAGCTTCTTCCTTGGGTCACTCTTGAATTGTTGGCGGGCATGATGCCGAGCTTTAGGTTTCTTGTAAAGCCGATGGCCGCTTGCGGTCGGCAGCCGGCGGCTAACCGTTTTTATTCGTCTGGGGCGGGAAGATGCGCGCCACCTTCACGATCCTGTCCTGGGTCTGGATGATCTCCATCGGATAATCTGCGATCTTCAGGCTGGTGCCGGCCTCCGGGATGTCTTCGAGATGCTCCAGTATCAGGCCGTTCAGGGTCTTTGCGCCGTCCAGCGGGAAGTGGAAACCCAGCTTCCGGTTCAGTTCGCGCAGGCTGCTGCTGCCTTCCAGCAGGATACTACCATCATCCTGGCGCAGGAATTTCCCAGTCTGCGCGGGGGATTGTGTGGTGAACTCCCCGACGATCTCCTCCAGGATGTTTTCCAGCGTCACGAGACCGAGCAACTCGCCGTATTCGTCCACCACCAATCCGAGCCTGGTGTGGCGCTCCTGGAACTGTTGCAGTTGTTTGAGTAGCGGCGTATCGGACGGAATGAAATAGGGTTCGTTCAGTATTTCGCGCAGCTGGTCCAGGTCCAGCGTTTCTTCCTGCAACAGGGCGGGCACACGTTTGATATGCAGGATGCCGATGATGTTGCCGGGGGTGTCGGCATAGACCGGCAGCAGCGTGTGGTGGCAGGTGATGATCTGCTGGCGCAGCTCATTTGCATCGGAGCTGATGTTCAGCGCCTCGATCTGGTTGCGCGGGACCATCACGTCGTTCACGGTGATGCGCTCGAGGTCGACCAGATTGAGCAGCATCTTCTGGTGCTTGCGCGGCAGGAAATGCTCCGCATCCAGCACCAGGCCGCGCAATTCCTCCAGCGTCATCTTGGGTTTGCTCTGATCCGTTTCTATCTTGATGCGCAGCAGCCACAGCGCCCCTTTTACCAGGGCGGTGGCCACCGAGACCACCGGATGGAACAGCGTGATCAGCGGTGCGAGCAGATAGCTGGAAGGCAGTGCGATGCGCTCCGGGTGGCTGGCCGCGATGATTTTGGGCATGATCTCGCTGACGACCAGCAGCACGAAGGTGATGCCGAGGGTGCCCAGCAGCAAGGCCAGTTCGCTGGCTCCGAACATGCGCAGTATGAGTACGTTGGTGACGGCGGCTGCCGCGACGTTCAGCAGTGTGTTGCCGAACAGGATAGAACCTAACAGTTTGTCCACTTTGGCGAGCAGTAGGGAGGTCAGCCTGGCGCTCTTGCTGCCCTTGCGCACCAGCGCGTTCAGGCGATAGCGGTTGATCGCCATCATGGAGGTTTCGGCGGCGGAGAACCACGCGCCAAAGATCAGCAGCAACAGCAGGATACCGAACAGCGCGCCTAGAGTGATGTCTTCCAAAGTGGTGTTTCTAGAATATCGACGGTAAGAATAGTGTGCGACCGGTCTGCGGGTGTCAAGCGCGACGGCGGACGCTGAAAACCATCAGCAGCACGCCGGCGATCACCATCGGCAGGCTCAACCACTGGCCCATGCTCATGCCGAGGGACAGCAGGCCGAGGAAGTCGTCCGGTTCGCGGCTGAATTCGGCCAGGAAGCGGAGGCTGCCATAGCCGATCAGGAACAGGCCGGACACTGCGCCAACGGGGCGCGGCTTGCGCGCATACAGCCAGAGCAGCGTGAACAGCAGCACGCCTTCCAGCGCGAACTCATACAGCTGCGAAGGGTGGCGCGGCAGGCCGTCCACCTTCGGAAACACCATGGCCCATGGCAGATCGGTCGGTCTGCCCCATAACTCGCCGTTGATGAAGTTGCCGAGCCGGCCGAAAGCCAGACCTGGCGGAACCAGCGGCGCGATGAAGTCGGTCAGTTGCAGCCAACCCAGCTTCTGTTTGCGCGCGAACCAAATCATCGCCACCAGCACGCCCAGGAAGCCGCCGTGGAACGACATGCCGCCTTGCCATACCGCGAGGATCTCAAGCGGATGCGCCGCGTAATACGAGGCCTTGTAGAACAGCACATAACCCAGCCGCCCGCCGAGGATCACGCCCAGCACGCCGTAGAACAGCAGGTCGTCGAGCAGCTTGGCATTGATCCGCGGGTCGTTCAGCGCGGCGATGCGTTTGCGCCCCAGCCACAGGAAGGTCATGAATCCGGCCAGGTACATCAGCCCATACCAGTGGATGCCAAAGGAGCCGAGATGGATGGCAATGGGATCGAATTGCGGGTGAACGAACATAATGGAATCGGGTAAAATCGACCGCTTGATTATACGTGTGCTTCCACTTTTTAGAGAGACATCATGCCCGCTTACCGTTCCCGCACTTCCACTCATGGCCGCAACATGGCCGGCGCGCGCTCTTTGTGGCGCGCCACCGGCATGACCGACGGCGACTTCGGCAAACCTATCATCGCGATCGCCAACTCGTTCACCCAATTCGTGCCCGGCCACGTTCACCTCAAGGATATGGGGCAGCTGGTGGCGCGCGAGATCGAGAAGGCGGGCGGCATCGCGAAGGAATTCAACACGATCGCGGTGGACGACGGCATCGCGATGGGACACGACGGCATGCTGTATTCGCTGCCCAGCCGCGACCTGATCGCCGACTCGGTGGAGTACATGGTCAATGCGCATTGCGCCGATGCGCTGGTGTGCATCTCCAATTGCGACAAGATCACGCCGGGCATGCTGATGGCCGCGATGCGCCTGAACATCCCGGTGGTGTTCGTGTCCGGCGGGCCGATGGAGGCCGGCAAGGTGAACTGGCAGGGCAAGGTGAAGGGGCTGGACCTGGTAGACGCGATGGTGGCTGCAGCCGACAGCCATTGCAGCGACGCGGAAGTCGATGCGATCGAGCGTTCCGCCTGTCCGACCTGCGGTTCCTGTTCCGGCATGTTCACCGCGAATTCGATGAACTGCCTGACGGAAGCGTTGGGTCTCAGCCTGCCTGGCAACGGCTCGCTGGTGGCGACTCATGCTCAGCGCAAGGAGCTGTTCCTGCGCGCCGGCCGCACCATAGTCGAACTGTGCAAGCGTTATTACGAGCAGGACGACGCGGCGGTGCTGCCGCGCAGCATCGCGACATTCGATGCGTTCGAGAATGCGATGACGCTGGATATCGCGATGGGCGGTTCGACCAACACCGTGCTGCACCTGCTCGCGATTGCGCGCGAGGCCGGCGTGGACTTCACGATGAAGGACATGGATCGCCTGTCGCGCCATGTGCCGACGCTGTGCAAGGTTGCGCCGTCATCCGAATACCACATGGAAGACGTGCATCGCGCGGGCGGCATCGCAGCGATCCTGGGAGAGCTGGATCGCGCCGGGCTGCTGCACGGCGATGCCGGTACGGTGCACAGCAAGACGCTGCGCGACGGGCTGAAGCAGTGGGACATCATGCAGACCGGCGACGAGGATGTGAAGAAGTTCTTCCGCGCCGCGCCCGGCGGCATCGTCACCACCATCGCGTTCTCCCAGTCCATGCTGTATCCGGAGCTGGATGCGGACAGAGCCAACGGCTGCATTCGCGACAAGGCGCATGCGTATTCGAAGGACGGCGGCCTCGCTGTGCTGCACGGCAACATCGCGCTGGACGGCTGTATCGTGAAGACCGCAGGCGTGGACGAGAGCATCCTGAAATTTACCGGGCGCGCGCGCGTGTTCGAGAGCCAGGATGCTTCCGTGGCGGCGATTCTGGCCGACCAGATCGTCGCGGGCGATGTGGTGGTGATACGCTACGAAGGCCCCAAAGGCGGGCCGGGCATGCAGGAGATGCTGTATCCGACCTCGTACCTGAAATCGAAGGGCCTGGGCAAGGCCTGTGCGCTGCTGACCGACGGGCGCTTCTCCGGCGGCACCTCCGGCCTGTCCATCGGTCACGTCTCGCCCGAGGCGGCGAGCGGCGGCGCGATTGCGCTGGTACAGGAAGGCGACACCATAGAGATCGACATCCCGAACCGCCGCATCGAGTTGGCTATCTCCGATGCCGAACTGGAGCAGCGTCGCGCGGCGATGCAGGCCAGGGGCGGCAAGGCATGGAAGCCCGCTGCCGAGCGTCAGCGCAAGGTGTCGGCGGCACTGCGCGCCTACGCGGCGATGGTGACCTCGGCCGACAAGGGCGCGGTACGCGACGTGACACAGATTGAAAATCGTTAAACTCAAAAGGTAAACAGGCATGAGCACAGCACAACAATTGAACACGCAATTCGGCATCAACGGGCAGCTGAACTTCCGCGAGGATGCCAGCGGGCTCGTGGTTGCGGAAATCGACAACGCGCAGGCGACTGCGTCGCTGTGCCTGCAGGGCGCGCACCTGATGAGCTGGCGGCCGAAGAGCCAGGCCGTGCCGGTGGTGTGGCTGTCGCGCGACGCGAAGCTGGCGGCAGGCAAGTCGATACGCGGCGGCGCGCCGGTGTGCTGGCCGTGGTTCGGCGCGCATGCGTCCGACGCGACTTTCCCGGGGCACGGCTATGCGCGCACCGTGCCCTGGCAGGTCGTCGAGGCCGGTACCGAGCCGGACGGCGCGACGCGATTGACGCTGCGCCTGGTGGACAGCGACAAGACCCGCGCGCAATGGACGCATCCGTGCAACCTGGATCTGACCGTGATCGTCGGCGAGACGCTGCGCATGGAAATGGCCACCGAGAACACCGGTATGTCGGATTTCGTGATTGGCGAGGCGCTGCATACCTATTTCCAGATCGGCGACATCGGCGCGGTGCGTGTCACGGGTCTGTCCGGTTGCGACTACTGGGACAAGGTCGGCGGTTCCACGCTCCGGAAACAGGACGGAGCGATCGGCTTCACCGGAGAGACTGATCGGGTGTACATTAACACCGCCGCCGAGTGCGTGATCGAGGACGACAAGCTGAAGCGCCGTATTCATATCGCGAAGTCCGGCAGTCTGTCCACCGTGGTGTGGACACCCTGGACGGAAAAGGCGAACAAGATGGGCGACATGGGGCAGCCGGACGGTTGGCGCGAAATGGTGTGTGTGGAATCGGTGAACGCGATCGAGAATGTGGTCACGGTCGCGGCCGGAACCAAACATACGCTGATTGTCGAATACCGTGCCGAATCGGTGTAGCGTAGTTTTCTTAATCCTGAAGGAGATAGAGCATGCAAACGAATAAATTGGTGTGGTTGTCGTTGTTGGCTGCGTTGTACGGTGGATCGGCGATTGCGGCAGAACCCGCTGTTGCAGTGGAAAAAGCGGCGCCCGCTGCGGAAAAAACCGTGCCGGCGGTCAAGCCGAAGGCCGCGAAGCATAAGAAGGATTGCGTGAATCCGGACGGTAAGCCCTGTCATCTGCGTAAACAGGCGGGCAAGACGGCGAGCGCCAAGCCAGTGGACAGCATCAAGGCCGCCGCTCCGGCAGCGGTTGCCGCGCCTGTCGCCGCAGCCAAGCCGGAAGTTAAGCCGGAGGCGGCTTTGTCCGATGCCGAAGGGCGCAAGCTGGCACAGCAAAGCGGTTGTCTGGTGTGCCACGCGATAGATAAGAAGTCGGTCGGTCCGGCCTGGAAGGACGTGGCGGCCAAATATCGCGGCGATGCCGGCGCGGAAGCCAGGCTGATTGCCAAGGTGGCGAAGGGCGGTGGCGGTGCATGGGGTTCCGTGCCTATGCCTCCCAATTCGCCGCGCGTGAGCGATGCGAACATCAAGGCACTGGTTAAATTTACCCTGTCCCTGAAATAAGTTGTCAACTCGGAAGGTCGGAGCCGCGTTAACTGGCCAACGTCAGAAAAGTAGGTAGGCAAATCCGACGGAGTTGTTTAGAATCCCGGGCGAAGGCAAAACCTTCACCACATTTGAAGTGTGTTAAACCATAACGGAGAGAACATGAAATCTATCATCGTAAGCATGGCAGTAGCAGCAGGTTTGATGGTTGCAGGTAGCGCAATGGCAGCTGATATGCCAGCAGAAGGCAAGGCAAAGTGCGCAGCTTGCCATAATGTTGACAGCAAGAAGGTTGGCCCGGCTTGGACTGACGTTGCCAAGAAGTACGCTGGCGACAAGGATGCAGCTGGTAAGATCGCAGCGAGCGTCACCAAGGGTGGTTCGTTCGGCTGGAAGATGGGCAACATGCCTCCTAAGGGCATGGGTGCAAGCGATGCAGAAGTTCAGTCCCTGTCCAAGTTTATCGCAGGCCTGAAGTAATCTTCATGCATTGAAATAAAGCCGACGTCACTGTCGGCTTTATTTTTTGGTGGCTCGTTTTTTAAACCGGGAATGTTATGAAAAATCGTTGCATTATCTTGATGGCGCTGTGTGCATCTGTATTGGTTGCCTGTGGCGATAAGAAAGAAGAAGCGCACAAGGCGGAAGCGGCAAGTCAGCCGTCAGTCCTGTCGGTGATCGCCGATAGTACGACTAGTGCAAGCATGCCTGACCTGGCCAGGAAGTACAATTGTACGGCCTGTCACGCGATCGACAAGAAGGTAGTGGGGCCTGCCTGGATGGATGTGGCCAAGAAATACAAGGGTGACGCTGGCGCGGAAGCTAAGCTGATTACCAAGGTTTCCAAGGGGGGCGGCGGCGTATGGGGTTCCATGCCTATGCCGGGCAATGATGCTGCGGGTGCGCATCAGGCTGACATGAAAGAACTGGTCAAATTCATTCTGGGTTTGGCCAAGTAAGCCGGTTCTGTCAACGGATCGGTTGAAATCCTCGAAGAGCCGGCGCAAGCCGGCTTTTTATCGTCGGTAAAATTGACAAGCAGCGTGGCCGCTCCGCATAATCCACGCGCTTTCTTTCAGGGACCAACCATGTCATTTCATTCTGCTCGTTCGCTGCTCTTCGTCGTTCCGGTCCTGATGCTGGCCGCATGTGGGAAATCCGCTTCCGATCAGGCTGCCGCTTCCGGCGATCTGGTGGTGCGCATCGGCGCTGCCGCGCCGTTGACCGGCAACCAGGCGCATATCGGCAAGGACAACGAGAGCGGCACGCGCATGGCGATAGACGATGCGAATGCCAAGGGGCTCGTGATCGGCGGACGCAAGATACATTTCGAATTGGTCAGCGAGGACGATCAGGCCGATCCGAAGACCTCCACCATCGTCGCGCAGAAGCTGGCGGACAGCAAGGTGAACGGCATCATCGGCCATCTGAATTCCGGCACCACGATTCCCGCGTCGAAGATATACAACGATAACGGCATTCCCCAGATTTCGCCCTCGGCCACCGCGGTCAATTACACCGCACAGGGATTCAAGACCGCATTCCGCGTGATGGCGAACGATGCGCAGCAGGGCCATGTGCTGGGCGAATATGCGACCCGGAATCTGGGCGCGAAGCGGATCGCGGTCATCGATGACCGTACCGCGTATGGACAGGGGCTGGCTGACGAGTTCATCAAGGCCGCGCAGGCCAACGGTGCGCAGATCGTCGCGCACGAATACACCAACGACAAGGCGGTGGATTTCACGGCCGTGCTGACCGCCGTGAAGGGCAAGCAGCCCGACCTGCTGTTCTATGGCGGTATGGACCCGCAGGCCGGTCCGATGGCGAAGCAGCTCAAGGCGCTCGCGCTGAATCTCAAGTTCGTGATGGGCGACGGCGGCTATACGCCGGAATTCATCACGCTGGCGGGCGATGCGGCGGAAGGCGCGTACGCGACGCTGCCCGGCGTGCCGCTGGACAAGATGCCGGGCGGAAAAGCGTTTGAGTCGCGCTTCGTCGCAAAATATCAGCCTATCCAGCTGTACGCGCCGTACTGCTACGACGCGGTGAACGTGATGATCGCGGCGATGCAGAAAGCCGATTCGGTGGAGCCGGCCAAATATCTGCCCGAAATTGCGAAGACCAGTCTCGACGGCGTGACCGGAAGAATCCAGTTCGATGCCAAGGGCGATCTGAAGGGCGGCGCGGTAACCATGTATCAGGTGCAGCAGGGCAAGTGGCAGCCGCTGGAAACGCTGGGCGCGGCGCATTGAGTTAACACAGGCAAAACTGAAAACGACACGTAACACGTGTCGTTTTTGTTTGTAAAAAATGGACATTTTTCTTCAGCAAATCATCAACGGCCTGGTGCAGGGCAGCGTCTATGCGCTGGTCGCGCTCGGCTACACCATGGTGTACGGCATCCTCGGCCTGATCAACTTCGCGCATGGCGAAGTGGTGATGGTCGGTGCGATGCTGGCGCTGTCCTCGCTGACCGCGATGCTGGGCTGGGGATTCTCGCCGTTGCTGGCATTGCCGCTCAGCGTCGCGCTGGCGATCGCAGGCTGCATGGCGCTGGGCTACGGCATCGAACGCATCGCCTACCGGCCGCTGCGCCATGCGCCGCGTCTGGCACCGCTGATCACCGCGATCGGCGTGTCCATCGTGCTGCAGAATCTCGCGATGATGGTCTGGGGACGACAGTACCATGCGTTCCCGCAACTGATCGCGAACAATCCGCACACCATAGCCGGCGCGATCGTCAGCGATATCCAGATCATCATCTTCATCATGGCGCTGGCGATCATGGCGGGTCTGCTGGTCGTGGTGCCCCGCACCCGCCTCGGACGCGCGATGCGCGCGGTGGCCGAGAACCAGCATGCCGCGCAACTGATGGGCGTGGACATCAACCGCGTGATCTCCGTCACCTTCATGCTAGGCTCTGCGCTGGCCGCGGTGGCTGGGCTGATGGTCAGCGCCAACTACGGGCTGGCGCATTACTACATGGGGTTCCTGCTCGGTCTGAAAGCCTTCACCGCCGCGGTGCTGGGCGGCATCGGCAACCTGCGCGGGGCGATGCTGGGCGGGTTGTTGCTGGGCCTGATCGAGAGCCTGGGGGCGGGCTACATCGGCGACCTGACCGGCGGATTCCTCGGCAGCAACTATCAGGACGTGTTCGCGTTCTTCGTGCTGATCGCCGTGCTGGTATTCAGGCCGTCCGGGTTATTGGGCGAACGTCTGGCGGAGCGCGCATGAACCTGAAAACTGAAAATCCAAGCCACAGAGAACACAGAGTCCACAGAGATGACACCGGTTTTCTCTGTGATCTCTGTGTTCTCTGTGGCAAATAGTTTTTACCAAGATGAAGCCCAATCAAAAATCAAAATCGCTGCTTGTAGTGTGCGTCATCGCGCTGCTGCTGTTGCCGTTCATCACCGACGCGCTGCTCGGGCGCGGCTGGGTGCGCATCGCGGACTTCGCGATGCTCTATATCATGCTGGCGCTCGGGCTGAACATCGTGGTCGGCTATGCGGGCCTGCTCGATCTGGGCTACATCGCGTTCTTCGCGGTCGGTGCGTATTGCTACGCGCTGACCGGTTCGCCGCATCTGGCGCTGGCGTTCCCGATGGCGTTTCCAGACGGGCTGCACCTGTCGTTCTGGATCGTACTGCCGCTGGCCGCGCTGGTGGCGGGCGGTTTCGGCGTGCTGCTGGGCGCGCCCACGCTGCGGTTGCGCGGCGACTACCTGGCCATCGTCACGCTCGGTTTCGGCGAGATCATCCGCATCTTCATGAACAATCTGAACGCACCGCTGAACCTGACCAACGGCCCGCAGGGCATCAGCCGCATCGATCCGATCGGCGTCGCGGGCGTGTCGCTGAATGCCACTCAGGAAGTCTTCGGTATCACGCTGCCCTCGGTGCACCTGTATTTTTACCTGTTCCTGGCGTTCACCGCGCTGGTGATCTTTACCTCTCAACGCCTGGAGAAGTCGCGCATCGGCCGCGCCTGGATGGCGATACGCGAAGACGAGGTCGCCGCCTCCGCGATGGGTATCAACACGCGCAACCTCAAGCTGCTGGCGTTCGCGATGGGTGCGATGTTCGGCGGCGTGTCCGGCACGTTGTTCGCCGGATTCCAGGGCTTCGTGAGCCCGGAGAGTTTCAGCCTGATGGAATCCATCATGGTGCTGTGCATGGTGGTGCTGGGCGGCATGGGCAACATCGCCGGCGTGGTGCTGGGCGGCGTGCTGCTGGCGCTGCTGCCGGAAGTGTTGCGCCACAGCGTCGTGCCGCTGCAGCAGGCGCTGTTCGGCACGACGCTCGTCGATCCGGAGAGCCTGCGCATGCTGCTGTTCGGAACTGCATTGATCGTGATGATGTTGTACCGTCCTGCCGGGCTGCTGCCGTCTCGCGTGCGCCGCCGCGAACTGGACGGCGACGAGACGGGTACAGAAGCGAGCGTATACGATGCCACACACTGACAACGCCTTGCTGCACGCGTCGCGCATCGGCAAGAAGTTCGGCGGACTTGCCGCGCTGTCCGACGTCACGCTGCATATCCGGCGCGGCGAGATCTATGGCCTGATCGGCCCGAACGGCGCGGGCAAGACGACACTGTTCAACGTGCTGACCGGGCTGTATCAGGCCAGCGGCGGACACTTCAGCTTCAACGGCGCGGAATATCACGGCGGCAAGCCGCATCTGCTGGCGCAGGCCGGTATCGCGCGCACCTTCCAGAACATCCGGCTGTTCGCGAATCTTACCGCGCTGGAAAACGTGATGATAGGCCGCCATCTGCGCACGCGCGCCGGGGTGTTCGGCGCGCTGCTGCGCAACCGCGCGACGCGCGACGAGGAACGCGCGATCAGCGAGCGCGCAGCCGAACTGCTGCGTTATGTGGGCATCACCAAACCCGGACAGACGCTGGCCAAGCACCTGTCCTATGGCGAGCAGCGCCGCCTGGAGATCGCACGCGCGCTGGCCACCGAGCCGCTGCTGCTGGCGCTGGACGAACCCGCAGCCGGGATGAATGCCACCGAGACCGAGAGCCTGAAGACATTGCTGCAGACGATACGCGCGAGCGGCGTCACCGTGCTGCTGATCGAGCATGACGTCAAGCTCATCATGGGGCTGTGCGACCGCGTCGCGGTGCTCGATTACGGCAGGAAGATCGCCGAAGGCGTGCCGGAAGAGGTGCGCAAAGATCCCGCCGTGATCGCCGCATATCTGGGAGCTAATGATGACTAGCCCGTTGCTCGAAGTCCGCGACCTGCAGGTCGGCTACGGCGGCATCCATGCGGTGAAGGGCATCGATCTGCACATCGGCTCGGGTGAGCTGGTCGCGCTGATCGGCAGCAACGGCGCGGGCAAGACCACCGCGCTGAAGACGCTGGCGGGCCTGCTGCATCCGACCGGCGGCCAGATACGTTACGACGGCATGGATTTGCAGGAGGTCCCGGCGCACCGGCGCGTGGCTATGGGTATGGCTTTGGTGCCGGAAGGCCGCGGCGTATTCGCGCGGCTGACCGTGGCAGAGAACCTGCAAATGGGCGCATACACCCGCAGCGATCAGCCTGGGATCGCCGCGGATCTTGCGCGCATGTACGAACTGTTTCCGCGCCTCGCCGAGCGCCGCGACCAGCTGGCCGGCACGCTGTCCGGCGGCGAGCAGCAGATGGTCGCGATGGCGCGCGCGCTGATGAGCCGCCCGCGCCTGCTGATGCTGGACGAACCCAGCATGGGACTCGCGCCGCTGATGGTGCAGAAGATATTCGAGACCATCAGCGACATCGCGGCACAGGGCATGAGCATCCTGCTGGTCGAACAGAACGCCAGACTCGCGCTGCAAGTCGCCCGGCGCGGCTACGTGATGGAGAGCGGCGCGATCACGCTGTCGGGTGCGGCGGGCGAGCTGCTGGGCAGCGAGGCGGTGCAGCGCGCCTATCTCGGGGGATAGGCGCTGCGCCGGTTGCGTCATGGATGATGACAGCCGGTCAAATGCTCGCGGACATCAGGATCTCTGCGCCGAAAGAAAAGAACAGCGCGACTCCCCAGGCCAGGCTTTCATTCAACGCGCTCTGAAGGCTTTGTCCCGGTTCCCTGGTTATCAGGATGCCTGCCATCAGGACGATCATCCCGGTCACCAGCACTGCCAGCATAGCAAACAAATAGTTCATCCCATTCTCCCGTCTGTTTGGTTTCGGTAAAGACTGGTGGCGCTGAGCGGTCGTGCAGGACTTGAAACATATGAACGCGCAGCACAACTCATCACCACTTGAGCCGCGAGTCTAGGGAGTCGGCGTTACGCTTTTATGATGCAAATATGAACGTATTGAGACAGGATGCGGGGCAGCATGGCTGCGGTTCGGAATGGCCGTTGCGCCCGAGAACTGAGGGTTCCTGGCTTACTCGCCCCACTGTGCGGACAGTTTGCGGTCGCATCGGCTCTCGGTCAGCCGCAGCATGAACGCGCAGTCCTGGCGGTGTATCGTGATGCCCCGGTCGCGCGTGATGTAACCGACGATCGCATCGGGTGGCACCGGATTGCAGCATTTCGCGATGCGGGTCATCAGGTTGCCGACGCCGCCGACCGTGATGTCTGCGCTGCGTTCCGTCGCCGGCCTGAGCGTCCTGGGTTTTGCAGACACGGTCGCTTTGCCCGGCAGCTCCTGCTGGATCGCGACCGCGATACGGTGCTGCGTGATCTCGTTGCGCCCGATCGCGGCCAGAAAGTCTTCCAGGCTGTTGAAGTGCAATCGTTGCGCGAGCTTCTCCTGATTGATGGCGGTGACGCCGAGCCGGTGCAGTTCGCGATCCAGCTGCGTCCTGCCTTGTGCGACGCTTTCGTCGTAGTTCTGGCTCTTGAACCAGGCCCTCACCTTGGCGCGCGCCCGCGAGCTCTGCAGGAAGCCATGTGCCGGGTTAATCCAGTCGCGGCTCGGTGCGCCCAGCTTGGTGGTCAGAATCTCCACGCGCTGCCCGTTCTGGAGTTTGTAGTTGAGCGGCACGATGCTGCCGTCCACCTTGGCACCGCGAGTGCGATGTCCCAGGTCGGTGTGCAGCGTGTAGGCGAAATCCACCGGGGTCGCGCCCTTGGACAGGGCGATCACTCTGCCCTGCGGCGTGAGCACGTAGACCTGGTCATGGAACAATTCATTCCGGAACTGTTCCTGCAGGTCGCCGCGGTCGGCGAGGTCTTCTTTCCACTCCAGTATCTGGCGCAGCCAGGTGATCTTCTCGTCGAACGCCGCATCGGTCTTGCCGCCTTCCTTGTAGCGCCAGTGTGCCGCGACGCCCAGTTCCGAATGCTGGTGCATCTCGCGGGTGCGTATCTGCACCTCGAGCGGCAGGCCGCGCGGGCCGAGCACGGCGGTGTGCAGCGAACGGTAGTTGTTGCTCTTGGGGTGCGCGATGTAATCGTCGAACTCGCTCTCTATCGGCGTCCATAACTCGTGCACCAGCCCCAGCGCGGTGTAGCAGGCTCGGATTCCATCAGCTGGGGTGCTATCGGCCACGCTGTCATCGACCAGAATGCGCACCGCGCGCACGTCGTACAGCTCGCTGAAATCCAGCTGCTTGCGCTTCATCTTGTTGATGATGCTGTAGATGTGTTTGGGGCGGCCGGACACCTCGGCCGCGATGCCGGCCCGATGCAGCGCCTGCTCGAGCTGCGCCACCACATCGACGATGTAGCGTTCGCGATCGATCCGGCGTTCATCGAGCAGCTTCGCGACCCGCTTGTACAGCTCGGGTTCCAGATAGCGTACCGACAGGTCTTCCAGCTCCCATTTGATTTGCCATACGCCGAGGCGGTTAGCCAGCGGCGCGAAGAGGCTGCGGGTCTGCTGCGCGATCAGTTTCTGTTGCGATGCCTCGGCACCCGACAGGCAGCGCAGGGTCTGGGTGCGCTCGGCCAGCTTGATCAGCACCACGCGGATGTCCTGCACCATCGCCAGCAGCATCTTGCGCAGGCTCTCGATCTGCTGGGCCTGGTCGTCTTTATCTTTCTTGCCGGCGGCGCGTATCTCGCTGAATTGCTGGATATGCTCCATGCGCGCAATGCCTTCGACCAGCACTTTCACATTGCTGCCGAAATCCTGTTCGACTCTTTCTGCCCAGTCGTCCAGATATTCGGGCACCGCGTGCAGGATCGCGGCGGCGATGGTCTCGTGATCCATGTTCATGCCGGCCAGAATCGTGGCAGCCCCCAGCGCGTGCTGTAGCAGCGGGGTGCCGGTGAGTTCGAACTGGCCGTCGTAGAGCGGCCCGGCCAATTCGCAGGCACGGCGTATCAGCTCGACGTCCGCAGGCGCGAAGCTCTGCGCCAATGCGTCGAGCCAGGCCAGTGTGTCAGCGGAATAAGCGAATTTTTGTCGGACGGAAACCATGGGGACTCAGACGAGCACCTTCCACAGCATCTTGGTCGCCAGTGCGATCAACAGCACCGCGAACAGCTTGCGCAACATCCCGATGTTGATGCGATGCGCGGTCATCGCACCGAGCGGTGCGGTGATGACGCTGGCGAGCGCGATCCAGAATAACGCGGGCAGATAGACGTAACCCAGGTGCGGTACAGGCAGGGTGTCGATGTGTGAACCGATAGCGATGTAGCCCAGCGTGCCGCCGACCGCGATGGGGAAGCCAATCGCGGATGCCGTACCGATGGCATGCCGTAACGGTACGTTGCACCAGAGCAGGAACGGGATGACTACGGTGCCGCCTCCGATGGAGACCAGGCTGCTGATCCATCCCGTGAACACGCCGGTCAGCGTCATGCCTGTCGGGCCGGGAAGTTGGCGTGAGGCATGCGGGCGCAGGTCGAGCAGGATCTGTGCCGCGGCGAAATACACGAACAGCGCGAAGAATATGCCCAGCCCGCGCGTCGAGATGGATGCGGCGGACAGCGCGCCCAGCGCCGTGCCGAGCAGGATGCCGGGCGTAACGTTGCGTACCACGCGCCAGTTCACCGCACCGTGCTGGTGGTGTTTGCGCAGGCTGGCGAGCGCGGTGAACAGGATGACTGCCATGCCGCTGCCCAGCGCGAGGTGCATCGCATGTTCGGCGGGAAAGTGCTGCGCGTCGAACAGGAACAGCAGCACGGGCACGAGTATCGTACCGCCGCCGATGCCGAACAGCCCGGCCAGAAATCCCGCGGTTGCGCCCAGTATGAGATAGGCGATATGCCATTCCATTATGGGTTTGCCAGTTTGGTGGTGATGAACTTCCATTCGGCCGGATCTAGCGGCGTGATGGACAAACGGTTGCCGCGTTGCAGCGTGCGCATGCGTTCCAGTTCGGGATGGCGGCGCAACTCGTCGATGGATATCAGCGCGATCTTCCTGACCAGTTGCACATCCACATTCATCCAGCGCGGCTGCTCGAGAGTGGCCTTGGGGTCGAAGTATTTGCTGTCGCGGTCGAACTGTGTGGCGTCGGGATAAGCGGCGCTGCCGACCCTGGCGATGCCGGCGATGCCCGGTTCCTTGCAGTTGGAGTGATAGAACAGCACGCCGTCGCCGACCGACATCTGGTCGCGCATGAAATTGCGCGCCTGGTAGTTGCGCACGCCGTACCAGGCCACAGTCTGCTCGGGTAGCGCGGCGAGGTTGTCGATGCTGCAATCGGATGGTTCGGATTTCATCAGCCAGTAGCGCATGATCACAGCTCACCAATAAAAAGTGCGACCTGAAAAGGTCGCACCGGAAAAAAGGCCCCCGCCTGTGCCGTTGACCCAGCATCTTGAACCTGGGTTCAAGAGGGCCACTTCCCAGTCACATCAGGTACGTCCGCAGAGGGACGTTCACAACAGTGACAGCGCGGGTCGCGACCTTAAGCAAAGCTTATTGGTTCAAAGAATATATGGATCTATCGAACACCGCAGGGGACAACTCTTAGAACAGCGTGTCTTGTTCGGCCAGCGCCGTATCGATCGCTGCCTGCATGGTGTCCATTCTACGCTTAAAGTCGGAGAGGTCAACGCCGCGTCCGACCTTCATCGTAAGCAGTTCGTGGGTGATGTTGAGCGCGGCCATCAGCGCGATGCGTTCGACGCTGGCGATCTTCCCGGCATCGCGGATCTCGCGCATCTTCTTGTCCAGATAGGCGACCGCATCGAGCAGCTCGCCGCGTTCCTCCTCGGGGCAGGCAACGCGCAATTCCCGGTCGAGAAGCTTGATGTCCAGTGTCTTGATCGTGGCGTTCATGATTGCTCTTCAGGCAGGTTGGTGAGCAGCTTTTCCAGGCGGATCTTCGCGCTCTCCACCTTGTCGTTGCATTGCCGGTTGCTGCTGAGGGCATGCGCCAAGTCCTGACGCAGCTGATGATTTTCCGCACGCAACTTGCCGCTGACTTGTATCAGCTGTGCGAGTTTGTTTTCCAGTGCATGCAATTCGTGTTCCATGCGCTGACTATAGTTTGAAAAGTGCTGTGAAGTCAAACGGTAAGGATGGCTTGTGCATGCAGTTTGTAAATCGCGGCTTTGTAAGGCGACGGTTGCCTGTGGTAAAGTGCGCGCCGCTTTGAGGTGCTCGTCTGCGTGCAGGCGAGTTAAACGGGAAACAGGTGCAATGCCTGTGCTGCCCCCGCAACGGTAAGCGAGTGCGGATTTGCCAGTATGCCACTGTGAGCGATCATGGGAAGGCGGCAAATCAAGACTCGTGAGCCCGGATACCGGCCTGAGAGCGATGGTACAGGGGATGCGCGGGAGGCGCGGAACACTATCGAACGGTCTCGCCGTTCGCATTCCGTTTTCCCGCCTGCGCATTTCCTGAAATTCTAACGTTCCAACGGGGATCCTTGGAGCTTTTCGGGAGTGCTTTAAATGAGATGCAAATTATCCGCCGCGCTGCTTGGTGCGGTGTGTTCCAACACCTACGCAGCAACTAACGAAACCCTGCCTGATGTGGTGGTGACCGCCACGCGTACCGCGCAATCTGCCGATGCCAGTCTGGCCTCGGTGTCTGTCATCACCCGTCAGGATATCGATCGCCTGCAGGCCAGCTCCGCGCAGGACGCGTTGCGTGGCGTGGCGGGGCTGACAGTCAGCAACAGCGGCGGCGCTGGCAAGAAGAGTTATGTCTACTTCCGTGGTACGAATGCCGATCACGTGCTGGTGCTGGTGGACGGCGTCAAGATCGGTTCGGCAACGGACGGGCTGGCTTCATTGCAGGATATTCAGGTCGCGCAGATCGAGCGCATCGAGATTGTGCGCGGGCCGCGCGCCAGCCTGTACGGTTCGGAAGCGATCGGCGGCGTGATCCAGATATTCACGCGCAAGGGCGGCGGTGCACCGGCTCCTTCGGCCAGTTTCACTGCGGGGAGCTATGGCACGTATAACACGGCTGCCGGATTGTCCGGCGGCGGTGAGCAAGGCTGGTTCAATGCCCGAATCAACCAGCAGAACACCGCCGGTTTCAATGCGTTCAGCGGCAGGCCGGCCGAGCCGGACAAGGACGGTTATCACAATGCGTCGCTCGGTCTGCACGGTGGTTATCGCTTCGACAACGGGGTGGTGGCCGATGTGCAACTGCTGCGCGCGAACAGCAAGAACAGATATGACGGTGCTACGGTCAATCAAGGTGCGGGCGTGCAACAGGTGCTGGGCGGCTCGCTGAAATTTGCGCCGCTGCAATCCTGGAACATGACCCTGCGCGCCGGGAGCAGCCAGGATGATCTGAACAATTTTCTGAATGGCGTATTCAAGACCCGCTTCGACACGCAGCGCGACAGCCTGTCCTGGCAGAACGATTTGGCCGTGGATGCAGACCAGCTGCTGACCGCAGGGCTGGATTACCAGCATGACCGCGTCAACAGCACCACGCCCTATGCCAGGAATACCCGCAGCAATAACGCCGTGTTCGGGCAATATCAGGGGGACTTCGGCGCGCACAGCGTTCAAGTCAGCGCACGTCACGACAACAATCAGCAGTTCGGCGGATATACCACGAGCGGCCTGGGTTATGGTTATGCGCTGGATGGCTCTACGCGCCTGACCGCCAACTACGGGACGGCGTTCAAGGCGCCGACTTTCAATCAGCTGTACTACCCCGGATTCGGTACGGCCACCAATCGGCCGGAGCGTTCCAGAAGCCTGGAATTGGGCTTGTCGGGAAGGAATGCGATCGGAAGATGGTCGCTGAATGCCTACCGGACCGATGTGACCGATCTGATCTCGGGCTTTCCTGCGGTCAACATCAACAGCGCACGCCTGACGGGCATAGAGGCCCAGCTCACGGCGCGGCTGGCTGATTGGGACATCAACACGACGCTGACCTCGCAGGATCCGCGTCAAACTTCCGGAGCGAATCGGGGCAAGCTGCTGGATCGCCGCGCGACCGAAGCGATGCGTCTTGAAGTGGCGCGTGAGCTGGAGGCCTGGCGCCTGGCCGGTTCGCTGTACGCGGAAGGCCGCCGCTTCAATGATGTCGGCAATGCACAGCGCATGGGCGGTTACGGCCTGCTCGATGTGCGCGCCGAATATCGCGTCGCCGCGGACTGGCTGGTGCAGGGGCGTATCGACAACTTGCTGGATAAGTCATACGAGACGGTACAGTTCTATAATCAGGCGCGGCGCGGGGTATACTTCACGCTGAATTTCCAACCCAAAAACTAGCCCGGGATTTTCCGGCGATCCCGCGTCATGCGGTCGCCGGTTCCACCGATGAATTTTGAAGCAGCATATTTTTTAAGGAGCGCAACATGAAACTGTTATCCCAACGTCAGGTGCTAATCGGTCTGGCTCTGGCCGCCTTGATGGCGGCCACGCGTATGCACCATTTCGGCAGCGCGCTGCATCTGCCGGACGCCAGCCTGGCGGTGTTCCTGCTGGCCGGTTTCTTCATCGCCAGTCCGCTGCTGTTCGGCGCGCTGCTGCTCGAGGCAGGTGCGCTGGATTATGTGGCGATCACCCATCTGGGCGTCAGCGATTTTTGCGTGACGTCCGCCTACTGGTTCCTGATCCCGACCTATGCGGTGCTGTGGTTCTCGGGCCGTTACTATGCGTGCATCCACCAGCATAGCCTGCGCAGTCTGGGTGTATTCGCAGCCATCGCGTTCGCCGCGGTCAGCGCGGCATTCTTCATCTCCAACGGTTCGTTCTACTGGTTCTCGGGCCGTTACACCGATACCAATATGGCCGAATATCTGGCGCGCGCCGCGCAATATTATGTGCCGTACCTGACCGGTGCCGTGACCTACCTGGCACCCGCCGCGCTGGTCTATGCGCTGTTCTCGCGGCGTGACGGCGTTACCCAGCCGACCGCGCGTTAAACTATGCCGGACCGCAGCACACAACACCACAAACGCGTGGCGCACAAAAAGGCGGTGGTGGATGCGGCGATAGCCAATGCCGATCAGGATCGCGGTTTGTTGCTGGTGCTGACCGGCAACGGCAAGGGCAAGAGCAGCTCGGCATTCGGCATGGTCGCGCGTACCTTGGGCTATGGCCTGAAAGTCGGGGTCGCGCAATTCATCAAGGGCCGCCGCGACACCGGCGAGGAAAACTTCTTCGGCAAACAACCCGATGTGCAATGGCATGTGCTGGGTGACGGCTTCACCTGGGACACGCAAAATCGCGACGCGGATATCGCCACAGCGCGGCGCGGCTGGGCGGTGGCGCAGGGCCTGCTGCGCGATGCATCATTGCATCTGGTGGTGCTGGATGAACTCACGTATTTGCTGAAATACGGCTATCTGGACGAGCAGCAAGTCTGCGCGGACCTAGCGGCTCGTCCGCCCATGCAGCATGTGGTGATTACCGGCCGCGCCGCGCCGCAATGCCTGCTGGACATGGCCGATACGGTCAGCGAGATACAGGACATCAAGCACGCCTTCCGCGCCGGCGTGCGCGCCCAGCCCGGTATAGACCTGTAACATGTCCGTGCGTCATTGCCCCGCGCTGCTGATCGGCGCACCCGCCTCCGGGCAAGGAAAAACCACCGTCACCGCCGCGCTGGCCGCGTATCACCGCAGCCAGGGACGCAGCGTGCGCGTGTTCAAGACCGGGCCGGACTTCATCGACCCGACCATACTCGAACAGGCCTCCGGTCATCCGGTCTACCAGCTCGACCTGTGGATGGGCGGCGAGGCGCATTGCCGCGCATTGCTCCATCAGGCGGCCGCGGAAGCCGACCTGATCCTGGTCGAAGGCGTGATGGGGCTGTTCGACGGCGCGCCTTCCAGCGCCGACCTCGCGAAGCGATTCGGCATCCCGGTGCTGGCCGTGATCGACGCCGGCGCGATGGCGCAGACCTTCGCCGCGCTGGCTTACGGCCTGTCGCAACTGGATGCGACGCTGCCATTCTTCGGCGTGGTCGCGAACCGCGTCGGCAGCGCGCGCCACGCGGCTATGCTCATCGAACGGTTGCCGTCTTCGCTGAAGTTTTGCGGCGCATTGCCGCGCGATGCGGAGATCGCGTTGCCCGAGCGGCATCTGGGGCTGCTGCAGGCGGCTGAACTGCCCGACATCAAGCAGCGCATCGCGCATGCCGCGCAGTTGTGGGCGGAACATGGCGATACCAGCTTGCCGCCACCGGTGGCATTCGCGCCTTCCGAACAGCCTGACGTTGCGCGCGAACTGGACGGCGTGAAAATCGCCGTCGCGCGCGATGCGGCGTTCTCATTTCTGTATCGCGCGAACCTCGATGTGCTGAGCGCGCTGGGCGCGCAGCTGAGTTTCTTCTCGCCGCTCGAAGACAACGCGCTGCCGGAGGCCGACAGTCTGTACCTGCCCGGCGGCTATCCCGAGCTGCATCTGGATAGCTTGGCTAAAAACACTGCGATGCTCGCCGCGATCCGCGCTCATCATGCGGCGCACAAGCCGATACTCGCCGAATGTGGCGGCATGCTGTACACGCTGCAAACGCTGACCGATGCGCAGGGCCAAACGGCAAACCTGCTGGGCCTGCTCGATGCGACCGCCGCGATGCAGCCGCGCCTGAGCGCACTCGCGCTGCAAAGCGTTGCGCTGCCGCCGCGCCAGAGCGCGCTCGCGCCGCAAAGCGTCACGCTGCGCGGACACACGTTCCACTACTCGAAGCTACAAACCGGCCTCGCGCCATGCGCGCAAGGCGAATGTCCGAACGGCGGTGCGACCAATGAGGCGGTGTACCGGCAGCAGCGCCTGACCGCGTCCTACATCCATTTCTATTTCGCGTCCGACCCGCATGCGGCGGCGCAACTGTTCCTGCCATGAGCCTGATGCAACTACTAGCCATCCGACTAGGCTGTCAGCCGAAAAACTTTTGGCCGGGCACCCGAAAGACGCCAGCCAAGTCGTTGGTTATGCCGCATCGCTACTCCGATGCCGAGCGCGCCGCCGTCTATCGCGCGATCGCGGAGCGGCGCGACATGCGCCATTTTCGCGGAGATACCGTTCCGGCGGAGATACTGCAGCGCGTGCTGCACGCCGCGCATCAGGCGCCCAGCGTCGGACTCATGCAGCCCTGGCGCTTCATCCGCATCAGCGATCCCGCATTGCGCGAACGGATACACGCGCTGGTCGATGCCGAGCGGTTGCTGACCGCGCAGGCATTGGGCGAACGCGACGCGGAATTTCTGCGCCTGAAAGTCGAGGGCGTGCGCGACTGTGCCGAGCTGTGGGTCGCGAGCCTGATGGACCAGCGCGAGCCTCATGTGTTCGGGCGGCGCACGCTGCCGGAGATGGATATTGCCTCGGTCGCCTGCGCGATCCAGAACATGTGGCTGGCGGCGCGCGCCGAGGGGCTGGGCATGGGCTGGGTGTCGCTGTTCGATCCGCAGGCGCTCGCCGAGCTGCTGAACATCCCGGTAGGCGGCAAGCCGGTCGCGATCCTGTGCCTGGGGCAGGTCGAGGAATTCTATGCCGCGCCGATGCTGCAACTGGAGCAGTGGCGCACGCCGCAGCCGCTGCACGAGATGCTGTTCGAGAACAGCTGGGGACGCCCCGATGCAAGCACTGTTAAATAGCCTAGCCGTGCCGCTGACGATGTTGGCGGCGGTGCTGCTAGACAGGCTGTTCGGCGAGCCGCGCCGTTTCCATCCGCTGGCCGGTTTCGGCGCTCTGGCGAAGCGCGTCGAGAAATTTTTCTACGGCCCTGCGGATATGTCGGCGGCGATGCGCCATCTGCGCGGCATTGCGGCGGTCTGCGCACTGCTGATCCCGCTCGCGCTATTCGCCGCGTTGCTGCAACAGCTCGCGATTCTCGGCATGCTGTTTTCAGTCGTGCTGCTGTATTTCGCGATCGCGCCGCGCAGCCTGGGCGAGCATGCGGCACGCGTCGCGGATGCCTTTGCGGCAGGGGACTTGCCCGCCGCGCGGCAGGCCGTCGGCATGATGGTCAGCCGCGACACCACACAACTGGACGAGGAAGGCGTGTCGCGCGCGACGGTGGAATCGGTGCTGGAGAATGGCAACGATGCGGTGTTCGCCGCGCTGTTCTGGTTCGCTGTCGCGGGCGCGCCGGGCGTGTTGTTGTATCGCTTGAGCAACACGCTGGACGCGATGTGGGGCTACCGCAACGCGCGCTACAACGAATTCGGCTGGGCGGCCGCGCGGCTGGACGACGTGCTGAACTTCATTCCCGCGCGCCTGACCGCATTGAGCTATGCGCTGGTCGGCCATACGCGCAGCGCGCTGGGCTGCTGGCATCAACAGGCAGCGGCGTGGGACAGCCCGAACGCCGGCCCCGTAATGGCGTCAGGCGCAGGCGCGCTGCAGGTGCGGCTCGGCGGTGCGGCGATCTATCACGGCGTGCTGGAGCAGCGCCCGTCGCTGGGCTGCGGCCACGCGGCAGGCGCGTCAGACATCGCTCGCGCGGTGCGGCTGGTGCGCTACACGCTGTATCTGTGGCTGGCCGTGATCGCTTGTGGCGCACTGCTGGCGGCTGGGTGGCAGCATGCTTGAGCACGGCGGCAGGTTGCGCCGCGCTGCGCGGCAATACGGCATCCCTGAAGGCGAATGGCTGGATCTGTCCACCGGCATCAACCCGAACGGCTGGCCGGTGCCGCCGGTGCCTGCCGGAATCTGGCAGGCGCTGCCGCAGGATGACGACGGGCTGAACGCCGCCGCATGCGGCTATTACGGTACGACGAGCCTGCTCGCGGTATCCGGTTCGCAGGCCGCGATCCAATCCCTTCCGATGTTGCGTCCGCCCACACGAGTCGTGCTGGTTTCACCGAGCTATGCGGAGCATGCGCATGCCTGGCAACGTCACGGGCATGAAGTCGTCGGCATGCCTGCGGACGAGATTTTGCGGGTTGGTGCAGATGTGCAAGTCGTCGTCATCGTCAATCCGAACAATCCCACCGGCAATCTTTTCGGCCGCGACGAATTGCTGGAACTGCATGCGCAACTGGTCGAGCGCGGCGGATGGCTGGTGGTGGACGAGGCGTTCATCGATGCCACGCCCGAGCACAGCCTTGCATCCGTCTGCCCGCGTCCGGGCCTGATCGTGCTGCGTTCGCTGGGCAAGTTTTTCGGGCTGGCCGGCGCGCGGGTCGGCTTCGTGCTGGCCGAAGAAGGAGTTTTGCTGTCGCTCGCCGAATCGCTCGGGCCCTGGCCCATCGCCGCGCCGTCGCGCTATGTCGCCACGCTTGCATTGCGCGACGCCGAGTGGCAACGCGCGACGCGCGAGGCGTTGCCGCAGACGGCGCAGCGTCTGGCAGAGTTGCTGCGTGCGCATGGTCTTGAGCCATCGGGCGGCAGCAGCCTGTTCCAGTGGGTCTGCCGTGAAGACGCCGCAAACGTCCATGAGCAACTGGCAAGGCAGGGAATATTGACGCGATTGTTCGAGCAACCTGCCAGCCTGCGTTTCGGCCTGCCGCGCGACGAGGCGCAGTGGAAGCGTCTGGCCGTTGTGTTAAAGGCAATCAAGTCCGCAGATTACGCAGATTCACGCAGATTTACAGGCGGACGCAGATGATGAGTTTTTTAAATCTGTTTAATCTGTGTAATCTGCGGACAAACGTCTTGCTCTGTTGCAACGAGGTGAGAAGATGACGGCGCGCACGGTGATGGTGCAGGGCACCACATCTGATGCGGGCAAGAGCACGCTGGTTGCCGCCCTGTGCCGATGGCTGGTGCGACAGGGCGTTTCGGTCGCTCCGTTCAAACCGCAGAACATGGCGCTGAACAGCGCAGTCACCGCGGACGGCGGCGAGATCGGCCGCGCGCAGGCGGTGCAGGCGCAGGCCGCGCGTCTCGAACCGCACACCGACATGAACCCGGTGCTGCTGAAGCCGAACAGCGACACCGGTGCGCAGGTCATCATCCACGGCCACGCGATCGGCAACATGGACGCGCTGGAATATCACGCCTACAAAAACACCGCGCGCGTCGCGGTGCTGGAATCGCATCGCCGCCTGAGCGAACAATATCCGGTGGTCGTCGTGGAAGGCGCGGGCAGTCCCGCTGAGATCAATCTGCGCGAGGGCGACATCGCGAACATGGGCTTCGCCGAGGCGGTGGATTGTTCCGTGATCCTGATCGCCGACATCGACCGCGGCGGCGTGTTCGCGCATCTGGTCGGCACACTGGAATTGCTCTCGCCCAGTGAGCAGGCACGCGTGGCAGGCTTCGTGATCAACCGCTTTCGCGGCGACCTGGCGCTGTTGCAGCCCGGTCTGGACTGGCTGGAGCAGCGCACCGGCAAGCCGGTGATCGGCGTGCTGCCGTATCTGCACGACTTCCATCTGGAAGCCGAAGATGCGGTGCCGCGCAATTCAATGGAGACGCGCGGAGAGGGTAAGCTGCGCGTGATCGTGCCGGTGCTGCCGCATATCAGCAACCACACCGACTTCGATCCGCTGCGCCTGCATCCGCAGATCGAGTTCAGTTTCGTCGCGATGGGCGATGCGATCCCCGATGCAGACCTGATCATTCTGCCGGGCAGCAAATCGGTGCGCGGCGACCTGGAGAGCCTGCGCGAGGCGGGCTGGGAAGAGGCGATCCGGCGGCACCTGCGCTACGGCGGCAAGCTGATCGGCATCTGCGGCGGCCTGCAGATGCTGGGGTGCGCGATCCACGATCCGCTCGGCATCGAAGGCGAACCGGGCAGCAGCGCAGGGCTGGGCCTGCTGGAGCTGAGCACGACGCTGGCGGCGGAAAAACAGCTGCGCAATGTGCGCGGCACGCTGATGCTGGAAGGTGTGCCGGTATCGGGTTACGAGATCCATGCCGGTATTTCTGAAGGTGCCGCGCTGCAACGCCCCGCAGCGCGACTCGAACATGGCGCGGACGGCGCGATCTCGGGCGATGGGCAGATACTCGCGAGCTATCTGCATGGCCTGTTCGAATCGCGGCAGGCCACCGACGCGCTGCTGCGCTGGGCCGGGCTGTGCGATGCGGACACGCCCGATTACCATGCGCGCCGCGAGGCCGACATCGACCGGCTCGCCGATGCGGTGGAGCGGCATCTCGATACCGCGCTACTACGAAAATTATTCGGCTTATGAAAAACAAGATGCAGATATTCCAGCTTCGTCATTCCCGCGCAGGCGGGAATCCAGTGGGTTTATTTAACCGAGTTTTTATTTTGTCACCGCTACGCAGTGGTTTTTTGTCTGGCTGGATTCCCGCCTGCGCGGGAATGACGGCCCATGTATGGGGGATGTATGCGTGAACTGATTCTGGGCGGCGTCCGCTCCGGCAAGAGCCGTCTGGCCGAACGGCATGCGACAGCCTCCGGCTTGCAGGTGGTGTATGTCGCCACGGCGCAGGTGCGCGACGAGGAGATGCAGCGGCGCGTCGCGGAGCATCAGGCGCGCAGGCCGGGCAGCTGGCAGCTGGTCGAGGCCGGACAGGATCTGGCTGCGGTGTTGCAGCGCGAGGCAACCGCGCAGCGCTGCGTGCTGGTGGACTGCGTGACGCTGTGGCTGACGCAGCTGCTGTGCGATGCGAGCGAAGCGGAACTGCGCCGTGAGATCGCCGCGTTGCTGAAGGTGCTGCCGGGCTTGCCCGGACAGATCATCCTGGTCAGCAACGAGACCAATATGGGCATCGTGCCGATGGGCGAATTGTCGCGCCGCTATTGCGACGAGGCGGGGCGGCTGCATCAGCAGCTGGCGCAGCTGTGCGAACGCGTGACGCTGACGGTGGCGGGTCTGCCGCTGGCGGTTAAAGGAGAGCAATGATGGCAACGAACTGGCTGGCGCAACCCTGTGCCGTACCGAATGAAGTGGCGCGCGCAGCGGCATTGACGCGCCAGGGGCAACTCACCAAGCCGCCCGGCGCGTTGGGGCAACTGGAAGATGTCGCGGTGCGATTCGCCGCATGGCAGGCCGCCGCGCAACCGCAAGTCGCGCGCGTCCACATCAGCGTGTTCGCCGCCGATCACGGCATCGCGGTGGAAGGTGTATCGGCGTTCCCGCAGGCCGTCACCGCGGAAATGGTGCGTAACTTCGCGCGCGGCGGCGCGGCGATCAGCGTGCTGGCAAAGCAGTTGGACGCCACGCTGGAAGTCGTTAATCTCGGCACGGTATCCGCGGTCGAACCGCTGGCGAACGTGCGCGACGAACGCATCGCGGCGGGCACGGCCAATTTCGCGCAGCAAGCCGCGATGACCTCGGAACAGCTGGCGCAGGCGCTGCAAGCCGGACGGGCGGCGCTGTTGCGCGCGAAGCAGGCGAACGCGCAACTGTTCATCGGCGGCGAAATGGGCATCGCCAACACCACCGCTGCGAGCGCGGTCGCCTGCGCGCTGCTGGGCGCGACGCCCAAGGAGCTGGCCGGTCCCGGCACCGGCCTCGACCATGCGGGCGTCGCGCACAAGGCCGAGGTGATCCGGCGCGCGCTGGAGTTGCACAAGGTCGATCCGGCGCAACCGCTGGAAGTGCTGCGCCATGTCGGCGGATTCGAGATCGCCGCGCTGACGGGCGCCTATCTGGCCGCCGCACAGAACGGCATCCCGGTGCTGGCGGACGGTTTCATCAGCTCGGTCGCGGCGCTGGTCGCGGTGCGCTTCAACCCGGATGTGGCAGGCTGGCTGCTGTTCGCGCACGCCTCCGCCGAGCCGGGACATCAGCGCGTGCTCGCGGCGTTAGCCGCGCAACCGCTGTTGCAGCTTGGGATGCGCCTGGGCGAAGGCAGCGGGGCTGCGATGGCGGTGCCGATCTTAAGGTTGGCCTGCGCGTTGCACAACGACATGGCGACGTTCGAGGGGGCAGGGGTGTCGGGGAAGATTTAATTTGCTTTCCAGGGTAACCCGGCTACTCAGGCCGTTCCTGTTGAGCACCTAAAACCGTTCGTCCTGAGTGCCGCGCGTAGCGCGGTGTATCGAAGGACGAGTGAAGCCCGCTAGCTTTCAAAATCAACACCGCCGGTGGCAGACCGGCAGCTGATTACCTTTCTTGTCTTGCCAAGAAAGGTAATCCAAAGAAGGCGCCCCCGGTTTGCCGCCGCTACGCGGTTCCCTGCGTTGCTCGACTGGTCAGGCGGCTGCGGAACTCGCGCTACGCGCTC